>Ga0315331_10000843_pt1 | contig 22227 bp, 18 predicted proteins | sample M160m34915metaG_FD_203456 | JGI IMG/M metagenome (GOLD analysis project Ga0315331, IMG submission 203456) | Ammonia-oxidizing marine archaeal communities from Monterey Bay, California, United States - M1 60m 34915 | ecosystem: Environmental > Aquatic > Marine > Intertidal zone | place: USA...
GGGACTCCCACTCCGACTCAAGCGCCTACTGCAACTCCTACTTTAGGGACTCCCACTCCGACTCCAGAGCCTACTGCAACTCCTACTTTAGGGACTCCCACTCCGACTCCAGAGCCTACTGCAACTCCTACTTTAGGGACTCCCACTCCGACTCCAGAACCTACTGCAACTCCTACTTTAGGGACTCCCACTCCGACTCCAGAACCTACTGCAACTCCTACTTTAGCTACCCCAACTCCTACATTAGCTACCCCAACTCCTACATTAGCTACCCCAACTCCTACTTTAGCTACCCCCACTCCGACTTCAGAACCTACTGCAACTCCTACTTCAGAACCTACTGCAACTCCGACTTCAGAACCTACTGCAACTCCGACTTCAGAACCTACTGCAACTCCTACATTAGCTACCCCAACTCCTACTTTAGCTACCCCCACTCCGACTTCAGAACCTACTGCAACTCCTACATTAGCTACCCCAACTCCTACATTAGCTACCCCCACTCCGACTTCAGAACCTACTGCAACTCCTACATTAGCTACCCCAACTCCTACATTAGCTACCCCAACTCCTACTTTAGCTACTCCCACTCCGACTCCAGAACCTACTGTAACTCCTACATTAGCTACTCCAACTCCTACATTAGCTACTCCCACTCCTACATTAGCTACCCCTACTCCTACATTAGCTACCCCTACTCCTACTATAACTCCGATTCCATGCATTTGTTATTTAATAGAGTCTAGTGTCGGGGATGCTGCTGATTATACATATTATAATTGCCAAGGTCAGTATACAGCGGCCAGTATACAAGGCGAAAGATCTCACCATTTTTGTGCGCAAGAAGACTCTCCTTATATAACTAATCAAAGAGCAGGTGGCGATGTTTTTATTGATTATTGGTCAGATGATTGTGATAATAATTGTGATTGGCCTGGAACTCCTACTCATACTCCTACACCTACACTAGGGACTCCTACTAATACTCCTACACCTACACTAGGGACTCCTACTCCAACTTTAGAAACTCCCACTCCGACATATACTTTTTATAAAACTCCAACTCCTACATTAGCTACTCCTACTCCTACATTAGCTACTCCGACTCCTACATTAGCTACTCCGACTCCTACCTTAGCCACTCCGACTCCTACTGTAAGTCCGACTCTTACTGCAAGTCCAACTCCGAGTATAAGCCCAACTCCGAGTATAAGTCCAACTCCAACTTTAGAAACTCCTACTCCTAGTGCAAGCCCAACTCCTAGTGCAAGCCCTACGGAGCCAAGTCCTACTCCTACACCTACGCCAACTCCCACGCAAGTTACCGTTAATCCCAATGTATGGCCTCCTGGAAATGGCGGAGGTCAACCAGAAGATGGCAACTGTACTGAGCCTAAATTTGCAATTGCAAATTGCCAAAAACCATGCTTACCAATAGAAGAGGACGGGGTTTACTGCATGGGCAACTCCGAAAAATATGCTTTTAAAGAAATTGGGCCTGATGATTACTGTTGCGCTAAAGCGGGTATTATAGGATTACCAAACACTAATCTTACTGCCAAGAGTAAAGTTTGCGACGCTAATTTAGGAGGAAACGTTGAGTGTATAGAGCACTCAGAAATATGCACTTGTAACAGTCATTTAATTAATAGTCCTAACGCAGATTCTGTTAAATTTAATTCTGTTACATCGGAACAGTTTAAAAAAGGCTATGCAGATTGTAATGCTGGCGATATGGATCCCAATGGAAGCGCTTGCGGTTCTATGCGGTTTTGCCCAGGATGTCATTATGTAAGAAATCGAAGTTGCAGCAGCTGGGCTGGAATTAATTATAACTTAGGGCAAGGATCTTGGGATCATGAGCCTTTTCTTTCAGATGCTTCACGATTTTGTGGAGATTATTGCAACGATCAAAGAGAGGATTATTTTGATACTCCGACATATGAAAAATGTCTATATCTCCAAAGCATTAACATGGTTCCCCCAGCCAAATATACTGGAGGCATTAGGGGAACCCTAACTAATCCCGCACCTTGTCAAGGTTTGCAAAAAAGTATAGTTCCTAGCAACTGCATAAAATCTAGAAATATGTATCAATCAGCTAGGGCTCAGCCTTTTAACAGAGACACTCTGTATTCCGATGATACTTGTAGCGGAACAATTCCAGCGAACTGTAATCAAGATAGTGGTGAGCCTTTTACCGCCCCTGGTTATTCTTGCACGGATTATTGCAACTGTGTCGATCTAGACATCGGATATACTGTTAAGCATAAATGGGCGGATTCTTGTCCGCAAGGAGGTGACGATTTAATAGAAGAAGAAAATGTGGGCAATCAGAATTGTAACTATTACACTTTTACAGTAACTTATTCTTGTGGAGCTGACGGGGAACCAGATCAAAATGTCGCCATTACCCAAGAAATTACTGGTGGAGATGCTAATGATTGTGATTGCGGAGCTTTTGATCCCAATAATGACTCTCCAATAATCGATGGGGCTTCTACCTTAGGGGGAGTTGCAAACTTTAAATTCCCTATAAGAAGGTATAAAGTGGGTGATTGTAAAAATGGAAAAAATAATGAACCAGTTCAAGATCCAGTATTTCCAGCGTCCTTCCAATGGGTTTGCCAGGGTCAGCATTCAGTAGATATTTTAACTAAGGCAGAGGTAGAAAATAAACAAAAGCTTAATTGTCCTACTGGACGTTGCAAACAATATATAAATTGTTCGAGTTGTGACGTGAGTGATTCGGCGGAAAAGTGCAAAGGTACTCCTGCTGATACTTTATTGTGGTTTAAAGCGAAAGATGGCGATAACATACCTCCAATGATCGAAGTTGGCGATTTTTGTTATCGAGTCCAGGGTGATAGAGACGTTTCCAGATGTGGGGGCTTGGGGTCATGCACTGATAATTCAAAATTCAGAAACAATCTTGATTATGAGGATGCTACCGCTGATGAAATTACAACCGTAACCAAAAGCGCTTATGATACTTGTGAAGGTTGTTGTAGATGTTGCGATCAGGTTGGAAGCTGCCATGAATATAACTTATGCGCAGATTGCACACATGACTCTGATGATTTAACTCATAACTGCACTTCTTCTAATCAAGCTTTTTGTACTCAAACTGCTTTTTATATAAAAAGTTTTGGTACTCCTACTAATACTTTCTCAGAAGGGAATTGTTGCTACACGACAAATGGCAGTGATGAGGAAGTAAGCAAATGTGGGGGGGTTCACTGTGATGGTTCAGGTGGAGATTCATATAAATTTAAAAATGAAGAAGAGTACGATAAGGCTAGCGCAAGTGAAGCTGGACCTGGATATGACAGTTGTGATGATTGCTGTGTCTGCCCTAGCCCAACTCCTAGCCCAACTCCTAGCCCAACTCCTAGCCCAACTCCTAGCCCAACTCCTAGCCCAACTCCTAGCCCAACTCCCAGCTCGACACCAACACCAACTCCTACCAGCTCTCAGATACCGACACCAACTCCTACCAGCTCTCAGATACCGACACCAACTCCTACTGCATCACAAATCTAAGTGTTCACTTTTTTAATCGCTTTTAAAGATTCTTGCCCTAGGAGATCTGATAATTTAAAATTTTTAACTTCAAAACTTAAAAGTCTTAATTTTTCTATAGTTATATCAGAGCAATCAGATTGTCTACTAGAAGAAGAAGGGGATGTTTCAATCAAAAATAATGAAGGGTTGGATAGATTACTCTTAAAATCAAACCTTCCATTTTCCAAATCAAAACTTTACAATTTAGGTTTTAAATTAGTTAAAACAGAATATGTTTGGCTTTTAGATGCCGATGTTCTCTTAGATTTTAAAAAAATCATTAAAGAAGTTTCTGGCCAGTTCTTAATAATGCCGTTTAGTTCTGTGATTTCTTTAAATAAAGAAGAGACTAACGCTATCTTTGATAAAAAAGAACTTGTTTTAAAAAATTACAAGCCTAGATTAGATTCTGCTTTTGGAAAATATTCTATATTATTAAAGTCTATATTATATGAAAAGTGCGGAGGGTTCAATGAGTTGTTCTTAGGCTGGGGGTGGCAAGATATGGATTTTGTATACAATAGACTAGGAAAGTACAAGCCTTACAAGGTAGAAGACTGTATTGGTTATCATCTTTGGCACCCAAAAGCCAGCAGAAACTATGAAAGAGAAAATTATCACCTTTATAAAAATAACAATTGTGGAGTTAGGAAGTTAAGTTTTTGTATCGTGTGTAATTCTTTAGATGAAGATTTCAAAAAATCTTTAATTTTAAATCTAAAAAATAATTTACCAGATTCCTTTCTTGTAGATTTCAATGTTCTAGACTTGAGCCCCAAGAATGAAGTTTCTGATTTTATAAAATCCAACTTTTCCGAATATATAAATAAATTTTATTTAAATTTATTTAAAATTAACAACAAGTCTTTTATTAATTGGGCTACATCAATGAATACTTGTCATTACCTATCTGAAGGGGCTTTCATTTCTCCTCTAGATTCTGCAAAAGTATTAAAACATAGAGAGGGTAAAAATATTTTGGACAATCTTAGATTAAGAGGAATAGATTTTTTATCTAAAGATTCTTTATTTGTTTGTGAAAAAAAATTGTTTAAAAAGGTCGGCGGGTACATCGAAGATGCATCTTGCGCTAACCCTATTGCCGACTTAACAGTTAGTATTGAAAAAGAAATATTTCGCCCTTTCAAACCTTATGGCTTAAGATCTGATTTATTATTCTTTAATCCTATTTTTGGAAAATTTATAGAAGTTTGTTCTTGACATTTTAGCTTTGTTGTTTTATTATATCTACTCTGAAATTAAAACAAACAGATAAAAAAAATATAATAGAAAAGATGGTTATAGTTCCGTCTAAAAACAAAAGGCTTTTTTGGGCTAAAGAAATGAAATTTTTAAATGATTTATTTAAGCAGTACCCTGATCAAGAATTTTGGCTAAAAATTAAAATGCCTAAGAAATATGAAAGTCTTTTAGCTTTAAAAGGTAATTATGGAAAAAACATCTTGCAAAAAAAGTACTCTGAATTTAATTATAAGATACCAATTGTGCCAAAAATAATTCTCGGAGAGCCTTGTGGGGAAAATTTCTCCTACAAAAAGAGAGCAAAAACCTTAAAAGATTTTCTAAAAGATGAGTAAAACGACCGAAAAAATTGACGACTTTCTTTCTCATAAAGATAACAAAAAGTATCATTATAATAATTTTATTGAAGATGATTATAAAATCCCTTCTGGGAGCTTAAATTTAGACTTAGCTCTTGGTGGTGGTTTTTGTTCTGGAGCTCACAGGTTTACAGGAGTCAACGAAGGTGGAAAAACTAGCTGCGCTCTTTCAGTCGCTAAAAATTTCCAAGATCATTTCAAGAGCAAAGGAATGGTTGTTTACATAAGGAGCGAAGGTAGATTATCTCCAGAAATCCTATCTAGGAGTGGTATTGACATTAGCTCTGATAGATTTTTTAAATTCGATTGCAACATTTTTGAAAAAGTTTTTCAACTTATTCGGATGCTGGTGGAAGAAAATGATGATGATAAAAAATATTTCTTCATAATAGACAGTGTGGATGCTCTTTGCAGAATAGGTGACTTTGACAAACCTTTTGAAGAAAGCGAGCAAGTTGCTGGAGGAGCTTTAGTGACATCTGTCTTTTTAAAAAAAATGGTGCTACCCATAACTAAGATGGGACATATGATGATACTGACATCTCAAGTTAGAGTAGAAATACCAGCCAACTCCTATGCGGCAAGAGGTGGTCCTAAAGTAAAGCAAGCTGGAGGCAATGCGGTCAAGCATTACTCTAATTTTATTTTAGAATTTCAAGAAAGATATTCTGCTGATATAATATACCCAAATCCCACCGCATCAAAAATAGAGGACAAGGGTAGTCCAATAGGTCATTATTGCAAAATAGCTTTCAGAAAAAGCGTTAACGAAAAAACTGGAGCTGTGGTTAGGTATCCAATAAGATATGGCAGAAAAAACGGCACTAGTGTTTGGCAAGAAAGAGAAATTATTGATATGATGAAGCTATGGGGATATATAGAGCAAAAAGGGGCTTGGATTTCTTTTGATAAAGAAATTATTTCTGAATGTACAAATAATAAGATAGATTGTCCAGAAAAAATACAAGGAGAGCCAAAGCTTGTTGAATTTTTAGAAAAAAATCAGAAATTTTGTGATTTCATGTTAAAATATATTAGTTCTAATTTTTAAAATGACATCAAAAACTCAAGCGAAACCTAAAAAAAACACTTCTAGAAAGAAAAAGGTGTACAAAAGTAGGGCTAAAAAGCTTCCCTTAGATAGGGAAATTATTTTAGCTAAATGGCAAGGGCGATTCGGAAATAGAATGCATCAGTATGCATACGGGGTAACTTATGCTAATAAGTTTAACTCTACTTTGGTTCTGCCTTCTGAATGGGAAGGTTCTAGGCTTTTCAGCGATTCATTTTATGAAGTTTCTAAAGATGATAAGTTAAGGCTTCATTTAAATCAATCAAATAAATCTTTTGATAACGATTCTTATCGGGGGGTTTTCTTAGAAGGTTATGGTAAAGAAACAGGAAAAGAATACTTAAAGCTTGAACCATCATCCAAGCCTTGGGAAGAAGTGGAATACGGTTGGTATAGTGACTTATGTGCATATCAAAAGGAAATATTTGCAAAAATGTCTTCTAGTTTTTTAAAAAAAGTTTTTGATTTTACTAATGAAGTCAAAAATCTTGACTTGTATAAACGACTTGAAGATAAACAAGGAACTTATGATATAGCTCACCTTCGTAGAGATGATATATCCAGCATGACTTATAATGCGAATCACGGCTATTCTGTTCTTTCTAAAAAGTCTTATACTGAAGCTTTCAAGAAATATGGATATGACCCAGATAAAGTAGAGTGGACTAGCGATGATTGGACTGGTAATTGGGGAGTAACCACGCCAAGAGAAAGTTCTTTCTTTAAAAGTAGAGGTGGGTGGAATTATCCAATTGGTTCCCAGTATATTAACGATATCATCTTTGAATGGTTTCCAGATTTCTTAAGGTTATATTTCGCTAGGTCTGTTTTTAGGGCAAATTCTTCTTTTAGTTGGTGGGCATGCTTTTTGGGTAATCAAAAAAATGTCTACTCTCCTGTTTTAACAGAAAGAAATATCTATTCAGGTAAAAAAGGATCTGGCCAGGAAATTAATATGAACTTCGTTAAAGGTAATAATCCTCATTGGCTTATATTAAAAGGTGAAAATTGCGATAAAATTGTTATACCAAAGTGAACGATGTAGGATTTATTAAAAGTCCTTATTACTCCATAAAATTAGCTTCTTTAAAAAAAGAAGTTGATAAAAAAATCATAAGTTTTAGTTTATATGGAGATAAAAATATATATAATCTAGGAGCATTAAAAAATGTTGAATTTGCTAAAAAGTATTATCCAGGTTGGGTTTGTAGGTTTTATTGCAATGAAGAGCCTTCTGTATTGGAAGACTTATCTCTTTTAGACTGCGAGTTTTTAATTCTTGATTCAAAAATACCTCCTATGTTTTGGAGGTTTTTAACCGCAGACGACCCTAATGTTTCTTATTTTTGCTCTAGAGATTGTGATTCTTTAGTTAATGTTAGAGAATCTAATGCCGTGAAAGATTGGATCAAAAAAGGGTTAATGATGCACTTAATGCACGACTGCAATGGCGGTCACGGTTTTCCAGTTATGGGAGGCATGTGGGGTCTTAAAAATCAACCCAATTTAAATATTGCAAAAATGATAAATGATTTTTGCTTAGGTCATAATTACCAATTTAGATACAGTCAAGACCAAACTTTTTTAGCAAAAAAAATCCTTCCTATTTACATGGATTCTTGCATTGATCATCACTCTAGTCCCGCTAAAAGTAAAAACTCTTATTCTGTTCCTTTTCCTAATCACCCTAAAATGGAAGAATGTAGTTTTGTCGGCCAAAGAGTTTCTCCTTTTAGTTGCATGAAAGAAGATTTATCTAAACTTAATAAAAAATCTAAAAAGGTTTTTGTTTTGCCTCATTTAGGTCCTGGAGATTATAAAGCGATAGAAGATATTATAAAATCATATGTAAATGAATACGAAGAAATTGTGATTCCTGTAAAATCTATCAATAAAGCTATTGTTCAAAAATTATTTTCTTACTCTGATAAAATTATATTAAAGGAGTTTAAGCTTGATGATGATATTTATGATTTTTTTCTCTCTAATTTTAAGAATTCTCATAGGTTTTTAGGTTTCGGCATGCATGGAAAAAAAATAGACGAGTTAAGGTATGGCAAATTATTATGTTCAAAGCAAAATGAGTTATACCAACAATCCTAAAGTCAGCGTAGTAATTCCTACTTACAATAGATTTGATAGTCTTATTAATACTATTAATTCGGTAAAAAATCAAACTTATAAAAATTTAGAAATAATCGTTATCAATGACTGCTCTTCTCAAAAAGAATATTATAATTTTGATTGGACTTCTATTGGTGTAACTGTTGTCCACTTACCTCAAAACACTAAAGACTTGTTAGGATTCCCATCTACGGGGTATACCATAAACAAAGGTATAGATCTTTTATCTGGAGATTATTTTACCACGTGCGATGATGATGATTCCTGGCTTCCTCATAAAATAGAAATGCAGTTAGAGTTCATGGAAAAAGCTAACTGTAAAATGTCTTGCTCGGAAGGTTTCATAGGTAAAGGCCCTTATGATTCCAATAAAAAATATAGAAAATATAATTCGGAAGCTTTTTATTCCAATCTCAAGAATACATACATTGAAAGAGCTAATCATTTATGGAGTGACGGATTTCCAGATATATGGACTTCAGATTTTTTAAAAATACATAATTGCATAATTGCATGCAGTGTAATTATACATAAAGATATAATTAATAAAATAGGAAAACAACTTGAAGTAAAAATGGGAGGAACTTTTATAGATAACAAGATAGTTCATATAGATTATGATTATTGGCTTCGAGCACTTGAGTACACCGATTGTGTTTACGTTAAGGAGCCTTGTATTTTTTATGATTCTGGGCATGGAAGCGGAAGACTTTATTAATGAAATTTAAAACTCTCTATGGTTCAGAAAAAAGGGTTTCAAAAGTTAGAAATTACCTTATTGATTGGGAAGCAAAAAGTAGAAGCAAGATTCAATTTAATACTAAGCAAAAGTTAAAAAAATATTGGGAGAAAAATTTAGTTTTTGAAGAGTTTCCTGTTGTTGGAACTAAATTATCTATAGACTTTTATAATGCCTCAAAAAAAATAGCTATTGAAGTTCAAGGTAATCAACACAGAAAGTACACGCCATTTTTTCACGGCTCTAATAAAATGAATTATTTAGATCAAATAAGAAGAGATAAGCAAAAACAAAAATTCTGTGAGATTAACGACATAACACTTATAGAAATTTACGAAGTTTCTGAAGTTAATAAAAGTTTTTTTAAAAAGAATGGAATAGCATTATAAGTGTATATATAATATGTAATGCATAATAAAAAATTCGACCCTGAAGATATTCCGAATTTTCAAATACCAGAAAGTTTCCTTGATCAGCTTTATGACTTTACAGGGTCTTCTGAAGGTAATTCTGGTTACGTCTTAACCTATGTCGATGATAACGGCAGAGCTTTAGTTTACTCAAGAAGCAGCTCTCAAATTGTGGAAATGGGTCTTAGAAAAGCTCTAGAGAAGTATCTAATTGAATTAGAAGAGGGGGAAATTTCTTTTGATGTTCCAGAAGAAGATCAATAGATTTTAATTTTTTATCTCCTTGACTTAATATATTTATTGTGTTACTATTTATCGATGATTTATAGTTACGAAATTGAACAACATCTTTTAAGCGGAATAATACAACATCCAGATACTTTTTTTGAGATTTCTCCCTTTATATCTGAAAAGGATTTTTATTCTGAATCTAGCTTAATAAATAAATCCTTATTTTTTATATTAAAATCTTCTCTTAATAACGGGGAAGTCTTAGACGAGATACTTATTTCTGAAAAGATAAAATCTTTAGGTATTTCTTTTGAAGAGGGTATAGATTGCCTTGAATACATTCAAGGTTTAGTAATGAGAAGAATGTCTAAAGATTCTGTCATGGAGTCGGCTAAAGAACTTAAAAAAATAACAATAAGAAGAGAATTATTTTTTACTGGTTTGGATATTCAAAAAGAAATGAAGAAGAAAGCTAATGCTTCTTATCAAGAAATAATAGATTCGGCTGACTTTATATATCATAAAAATATTGACATATATGAATCGGGCGACAGCTTACCTTCTAATATTTATGATGACATGGAAGAGCTGGTGGAAGAGAGGGGTAATAATCCTGTCGATAACTATGGTCCAGAAGGCCCTCACAGAAGACTTCATGAAATATATGGCTCCTTAGTTAGGCCAGGCAATATATCCGTTGTTGTTGCGCGCTCTGGGGTTGGAAAAACTCAATTTTGCATGGATTTTTGCACTAAAACTTCCTCAATGAACGAAGATATGCCTATACTTCATTTTGATAATGGAGAAATGAGTAAAGAAGAACTTCAAATGAGGCAATGCGCTGCTTTATCTGGGATTCAATTAAGCTTGCTTGAAACTGGCAGATGGAGAGAGGCTGGAGAGGATACAGTAAGAAAAGTAAGAGATGTATGGGTAAAACTGAAAGCCATGAAATTTTACTATTATAATTGCGGGGGAATGAATGTTGATGAAATGGTAAATGTATTAAAGCGTTTTTATTTTTCTAAAGTGGGAAGGGGGAACTCTATGATATTTAGTTTTGATTATATAAAAACCACCTTTGAATCTGGAAGCTCCAAAAATGAATGGCAAATAGTGGGAGAAATGGTTGATAAATTTAAAAAATTAATAGCTAAAGAGCTAACTTTTGATGGTAAGCCTACTATAGCTATGGTTACAAGTGTTCAAATGAATAGGTTAGGCACGAGCAGAAACAGACAGTCTGACAATATAGTTGAAGATGAAACTGTAGTTTCTTTATCTGATAGAATAACACAGTTTTGCTCTCATATGTTTTTGTTGAGAAGTAAAGAGCCGCAAGAAATTTCTGATCACGCCAATTTCGGGACCCATAAATTAGTAGCTTTAAAAACTCGACATTTAGGTCAAGACCCGTTGGGAGCTATACAGCCAGTCAGAATGCTTGATGGGTCTTTAAAGAATAATTTTATAAATTTAGATTTTAATAATTTTAATATTACCGAAAGGGGGGATTTAAGAGATTTAGTTGAGCATCTTAGAACTGAAAACATCTCCCCTAACGAAGATGGAGAAGGAGATCTCCCTTCTATTTTCTCTAATGACTCCTGAAAAAATAAAAGAAACTCTTATATCTTTTGGGTATAAACTTTCTGATAGGGGTTCTTATTGGCAAACCAATGCTATTTATCGGAACGGCGACAATAATACCGCTTTACAAATCTATAAAGATACTGGAGTGTGGAAAGATCATGTAGAGCAAACTTCATTTATGCCTTTTGAAAAATTAGTTCAAGTAACTCTCGGAACTAATGATACAGAAGAAATTAAAAAATATATTTCAAAAGATATACCTTTTGAATTCTCTTACCAAGTTGGAGAAAAAATAGTTATGGAAAAGACTTATTCGAAATCTATTTTAGATAAATTACTACCTCATTATGATTTTTATAATAAAAAAGGCATAAGCTCTGAGACTTTGAAATTGTTCAAAGGAGGTTTAGCTACTAATGGAAAAATGTTTCAAAGATTTGTTTTTCCCATTTTTAATTCTTCTGATAAAATACATGGATTTTCTGGCAGGAGCATGATTAAAGATCCTTCTAAACCTAAATGGAAACATATAGGTTATAAAAGTAAGTGGATTTACCCTCGTCTTTTATCTGAAAAAAGTATAATTGACTCTGGGTCTGTATATATAGTTGAAAGTATAGGTGATTTGCTTTCTCTTTATGAAAGCGGAAATAAGAATATTCTTTGCTCTTTCGGAGTTGGTATATCTCCCTCTTTAATATCTTATTTAGTAGGCTTAAACCCTAAAAAAATATTTATATCGTTTAATAACGACAGTCTTTCAGACAATAATGCTGGTCTTAATGGAGCTTTAAAATCTTTTTTGAAATTAACTAATTATTTTGACCCTTCAAAAGTTTTTATAAGCTTACCTTTTAAAAATGATTTTGGAGATATGAATACTAAAGAAATAAATGATTGGTTTTTAAATTCTAATAATATTGAAAAAACAGATCATGATCTTAACATATTAAAACAGCTTAATTCCTTATTCAGAAACGGAGTTTTAAATGATTCTGCAGGGAAAAGTTTTAAAAAATTTAAAAAAACATTTGATGCCTGATGTAATTCTATCCGCTAGTAAAATAAAACAAGCCCAATCTTGCAGTTGGAAATATTGGTGCTCCTATCAATTGAAGTTACCTCAAAAAGGTAACGATGGATCTAGTAGGGGAACTGTATGTCATAACATATATGAGCTTTTAGGGCAAAAAAAACATTTTGAAAAATATAAAAGTGTTATAAATTCTGGATCTATATTTTCTGATAAAGGTTTATCTAGATTAACAGAATCTTATGCCAAAAAATTATCAGTAAATGATGATGAAAACATGAATTTAATTGACCAGATGACAATGAGGGGTTTATCCTATGATTTCTTTGGTAATGAAGATGTTAAAGCTGACGATTGTATTTCTGAAAAAGCATTTAACATAAATATAGATGAAGAAGGCAAAAAGTATCGCATTAGAGGTTTTATAGATAAGCTTTTTTTGTATTGTGGAGGAGAAAAAGCTTTAATAAGAGATTTTAAAACTAGCAAGCAACTTTTTAAAGGGAAAGAAATAACTGACAACCTTCAAAATTTAATGTATACCTTGGCGGTTAAAAAGTTATTTCCAAAATGCTCAGATATAAGAGTCGAGTTTTTATTTGTTAAATTCGATTTGGAAAAAGATCTATTAGGTTCTCCTGGTAAAGGGGTTATGGAAATGAAGCCGATTTCTCAAGATGAACTGGAAGGTTTTGAATATCAACTAACCTCAATTCAAGAATACCTTGAGAATTTTGACGAAAAAGAAGCTAAAGGTTATTTTGCCGCTGATCAAAACTATCCATCCGATAATACTTTTGGAGGCCCTCTTATGTGCGGCAAAGATGGCTACAAAAAAAGAAAAGGAGAGTATCTCTTAGATGAAAACGGCGAAAAAATTTTAAATTATATCTGCGAATTCAGAAATCCTTTTGATTACTATGCCGTGATTAACTCCTCTGGAGAGCTAATATCTTGCTATTTCACAGAAGAAGAGATAAAATTAAAAGAAGGTGAGTCTATCGAAAAAAGAAAGTATCAAGGTTGTCCTCACTTTCATAATGAATTTTCAGATGTTTTCGTGTAATATGTACTATGGCAGTTTTAACTAAAAACAATCAGTTATATTTCGTAAAAGGTAATTTAATTTTAAAACAGTATGAAAAAAAATTTAAATTTCATACTAAATTAAAATAAAATTCTAATCCAGCTTCACACTCCAAGTCCAATTAGGTTTCGGTTGAGTATGTGGGCTAGGAAGGCCTGTGCATGTAGCTGGTCTTATTTTACCATCTACTCCTCTAATCTTTTTAGTTGGTCCAAATCTTTTATCAAGAGCGTTTGGGGCTTTTCTCTTGTCGTATCTTCTGCTTCCTGAAAATGCTAAACTGTTTCGCTGGTTAGCCTCAATTGCGTTTTTGTTATAAACGGCACCTCTTGGCACTTCCCTTTGGGAAGATCTATAGTTATTACTCATTTTTCTTTCTGCCGCTCCGTTTAAAATTACAGATTGAACGGGTTCTTGCTCTCCAGAGCTTCCGCCAATAACAGACGAGTATGAATTAGTTTTTACATATTCGCTGCTTTCGGAAGGTAAAGGTTCGTCTAATAATTCGTTATCTTGATCGTCCGAAATGAATTTAGGTGGAAATGCTTTTGATATAATCTGCTTTCTAAATATTTTCCTATTAAATGTTTCGTTATTATTTTTTACTGTTTCGTTAAATGGGTATTCGTAGTAAAATCCTTTTGCTTTAGAGCCTTTTATTTCAAATTCCCAGTCTTGTTTTGGAACTATATATCCAGTAACGGGAAAAGAACAATACTCAATATTGTTCCATTCGTCTCCGTTTTCGTCAAATAATTGCTTTCCAAAATCTAGCATCATATTCATTTTAAATTTCGAACAAGATCCAAAATCACTATCATTTTCAAAATAGCTAGCGACTCCAGAATCGGTTGTTATTACAAATGCTCCTGTATTTTCTGGCTGAACGGTTATTGGCATATAAAAATCTGGTTCGTCTGACAAGATACAAGAGGAGTATTCTCTTCCAGATCCAACTATTATTCCGTCTTCATCAAGGAATTGGATTTCTTTTTCTCCTGTCACCTCTTTAAATATTCTTGACTGGGGCGGATGCGGCTCTTCGTCCGTTGATCTTACTACTTCGTACCCTATAAAAACTTGATTATCATCTGTAGGTCCTGCTGAATTATTTAAATCTTCATCGTATGCAAATCCAGTCTCGTATGCTTCTGGAGCTGCTGTTGTTTTTATTGCGAATGATAATTCTACCGATCCTAAATTCCAATAATGATTAACTGTAGTCTCCAGTTCTCTTCCAGAAGGAACTATGCTTTTTTTACTTTCGGTGCATATGCCAGAATTAGCCTCGGATAAATATTCTGTTTTTTCGGATAATAAAAAGGGAAATCCGTTGAATGCCCCAAACGAACTAAATTTTTCTGCTTGATGTATCATTTCCATAATTAATATTACACCTTTTTTTAAAAAAATACTTTTCATGTGTAACTTTAATTATGTTTTTGATAAATTGTTTGCTTTTAATCTCTGCCTTATCCCTATCTTCTGTTGCTGCTTATTTTAGCGTTATAGGTCTTGGCATAATGTTCCCTGGGTCTGTGAGTTCAGTTATATTAATGGCTTTAGTTTTAGAAGTTTCGAAAATAGTTTGCGCGATCTGGACTCATTTAAATTGGAAAAATGTATCTATATTTTCAAAATTTTACTTATCTCTTGCTGTTTTTATATTAATGGCTATTACGAGCATGGGTATTTTTGGGTTTTTAAGTAAATCTCACATACAACACTCTAAACAAGCAAAAGAAAATGCGGTTCTTATAGAGAAAATTGATAACGATATAGCTAGAGAAAATTTCTTTATCCAACGTCAAAATGACTATTTAAAAGATCTTGATGAAGCTTCAAAAAAATCTTCTGATAAAAATGTTTTTAACATAGATTTGGAGCGCGAAAATATATCTCAAATTGAAAACTCCACAGAAAAAAGCGTTAATCTCGATTTAAGTTTAATATCTGACTATAAATCTAGATTATCTGAGCTTGATAAAAAATTATACGAACTAGAAAGTTCTCCTAGAGGTTTATTTAGCAGTAAATCTAAAAAAATAGAAGTTTTGAAGTTGGAGCAAAAAGAAGAAGTGGACTCTTTAAATCAAAAGATTATTTCTGCAGAATCAAGAATTCAGTCTTCGAGAGACTCTTCTAATGAAAAAATAAATGAAATACTGGAAAAAATCGAGTCGTCAAAAACAAAATTAAGTGATGCTAGCACATCTTTATCAGTTAAATCTGAATATGATGAAAAAATTAAAGAATCGTACGAAAGAATAGACTCTCTTGAGTTTAAAAAATTTGAATATCAAAGTTCTCAACTTGACCTTGAAGCCGAAGTTGGTCCAGTTAAATATGTCTCTGAATTACTTTCTGATTTTGGCCTTCCCGCTTTAAGGACGGAAGATTCCATAAGGTTTATCATTTTAATTATTGTCTGTGTGTTTGACCCTCTTGCCATAGTCATGGTAATTTGCGCATCTGCATTTTTTTTCAAAAATCAAAAAAAAAATTTTTAGCCCACGCGCGTAAGTTCGAATCAAGAAAAAGCTCCAATTTGCATGAATTTATAGAACCTCCAGAGCCTACCCCTACTCCAGAGCCTGCCCCTACTCCAGAGCCTGCCCCTACTCCAGAGCCTACCCCTACTCCAGAGCCTGCCCCTACTCCAGAGCCTACCCCTACTCCAGAGCCTACCCCTACTCCAGAGCCTACCCCTACTCCAGAGCCTAGCTGTGACTCTCAAGTTGGCGATAAAAAAGGAAAATTAATTTCTAAAATTTACCGAAAAGGCGGCTTAGAGTCGAAAATTGTAGGAGATGAAGATTCTGGTTATTACAGAGATGTTGATTACAGGAAACATAAATTATAATTTCCTTGACATTTAGAGAGGTGTTGTGTTATAATAGATGAATGTTACCGATATTTAAGTCTGATTTTTCTATAGGAAAAAGTATTTTAAATCTTAATCTACCCTCAAGCAACAACTCCGAATCCAACAAAAATAGCATTCTCACTTTAGCTTCTGATAATAAATTCTCTGAATTAATATTAGTTGAAGATTCTCTCACTGGATTTCTTGAAGCTTTAAGTAATTGTAATAAGTTGGGCATAAAATTAATTTTTGGCCTTAGAATATCTGTATGCTCCGCCATTTCTCCAGAAGATGATATAAAAAACATACATGATAAAAGTAAAATTATAATTTTTGCTAAAAACAAAAAAGGTTGTCAATTATTAAACTTAATATATAGTCATGCTTACACCTCTAATTCTGGAATTATAGATTTTTTAAATTTAAAAAAGTTTTGGACGGATGATCTTTTAATGGTTGTGCCCTTTTATGATTCTTTTATTTTTAATAATATTATGTCTTTCTCTAGTTGCATTCCTGATTTTTCTTTCTGTTCTCCAACTTTTTTTGTAGAAGATAATAATTTACCATTTGATTCAATAATATCAAAGTCTATATTGGATTATACTTCAGAACATAAATTTCATACCGAAAATGTTCAAAGTATTTATTATAATAAAAAAACTGATTTTCCCGCTTATCAAACTTACAAATGTATTTGCAATAGATCTTTTTCGAAAGATAGAGGCCTTCAGAATCCAAACTTAGATCACTGTTCAAGCGACAGTTTTTCGTTCGAAAACTATTTAAAAAAATGCGACATTTAAAATATTCAGATATAGATTTAGTTCCAAATTATAGCGAGCTTTACAGTAGGACTGACGCCGATCCAAGTGTTGATTTCTTGGATGCAAAATTTATGCTACCAATTATTCCTGCGAATATGAAGTCTGTTATAGATATGGATTTAGCGAGAAATATGTCTGAAGAGGGATACTTTTATATCATGCATAGGTTCGGCAAAGGGCTTAAAGAAATAGTAGCTCAAATGAATAATGAAGGTTGGAGCGTTATATCTGCTAGCATGGGAGTTCAAATGTCTGACAAAAAAGATATAGTGGCTATTTCTAAATTAGGTCACAGGGTTGATTATATAACAATCGATATCGCTCATGGGCACTGCAAAAGAATGAAAACAGCAATAGAGGCTATTAAGAAATTTTTACCCGACACTCAAATTATTGCGGGTAATGTAGCTACCCCAGAAGCTGTTAGAAATTTATACGAATGGGGAGCGGATGCAGTAAAGATAGGTATAGGTCAAGGCTCCCCTTGTACCACTAAATACAAAACTGGCTTCACCATGCCAATGTTTAGTTGTGTAAAGCTTTGTGGCAATGTAAAAGCTGGCTGCTGGTATGATGATTTCAAGGAATCAATACCAATTATAGCTGATGGAGGTATCGAACATAATGGCGATATAGCTAAAGCTCTTGTGGCGGGAGCTACTATGGTTATGGCTGGCGGAATGTTTGCTTCCTGCACTGATAGTCCAGCAGATTCTAGCAGCTCAGGAAATATAGCTCATAAGGCTTATTTTGGCTCCGCTAGTGTAGAAAACAAAGGTCATAATAATAATGTTGAAGGAAAACTCTCCAATATTCCTTGTAATAATATGACAATTGGAGAAAAGCTGAGTGAAATAACTCAAGATCTTCAAAGCTCTATTTCTTATGCTGGCGGGCAGAACCTTGACGCTTTCAAACATGTGAAATATATAGAAGTATGAACGAAGATTTATTAAGATTTAAAAACAATCAAAAGTATTTAATTTTTGATTATGAAACTTGCAATTTAAACTTAAATAGTCAAAGCAACAAGCCTTGGCAAATAGGATATTTAATAGCTCAAGGTAAAAAGATTTTAGATAAGAAAGATTTCTATATATCTTGGAACGAATTAAATATTTCCAAAGAAGCCGCCAGAATAACAGGGTTTTCTAAATCTAAATATGAAAAGAAAAAAGTAGATGCCGAATCCGTTTTGAATGATTTTGAAAAGTACCTCTATGACGACAACTATTTAGTTATAGGTCACAATATATTAGGTTTTGATGTTTATATTCATAATATATTCAGAAATTTACTAGGCAAAGCTACTAATTATTCTTTTATAGATCGATGTATAGACACTAATTGTTTGGCTAGATCAGTTAAAAATGAAATACCTTATTCGAATTCTCAAAATATAGTACCTTGGCAGTATAAACTTTTAAATTTTAGAAAAAAAGGAGTTAAAACAAACTTAAAACAATTATGCAAGGATTATTCTATTGACTTTGATGAATCTAAACTTCATGATGCATTATATGATGTCATTAAAACTTATGAAGTTTTTTTAAAGATGATTTGGGATATTGAAATATGAAGTCAAAATTTTTAAATAATTTCTCCTCTTACGAAGGTTGTCATCCTCCAGGTGTTAGACTGCCAGAAATTAGAATTGAAAAACGGTATTATAATAATTTAGAAATATCTGAAAATTCTACTAATTTGCAATTTCTTCGTAAATTATGTGAAAAAGGTATTTTAAATTTTAGAATAAATAAATTTGATGATTTCGATTTTTATGAAAAACGCCTTAATGAAGAGCTTGGTATATTTTCAGAGCTTGGTTTCGTTGATTATATTTTGCTCAATTGGGATGTTCTTAACTTTTGTAGTGAGCACGGTATACCTACTGGCCCTGGGAGGGGTTCTGCTGCTGGCTCCCTTGTTCTGTATCTTATTGGAGTCACCAAAGTTGACCCTATTAAATATGATTTATTCTTTGAGCGATTTGTTTCGAAAAGTCGAGCCAAAAAAACGGAAAAAGACGGAATCTCTTATTTGGACGGAAGTTTACTCGCAGATGTGGACAACGACATCGCATACGAGCACAGAGAAAAAGTAATCAATTATATTGAGTCTAAATACCCTAATAGAACTTCTAAAATTTTAACGCTTAATACCCTTAGCAGTAAACTTTGCATTAAAGAGTGCGGGAAAATGGTTGGAGATCTTTCTGAACAGGAAGTAAACTTAATTAGCGACTGCATTCCTAAAAACTTTGGGGTAGTAATGAAATTAGAGGATTCATTTGAATTGAGCGAAAAATTCAGAGGTTATGCTGAAAAATATTCGAGAGTTTATGAAATAGCTTTAAAGTTACAGGGTTTAAAGAAAAATACAGGAGTTCATCCTTCTGGTATAGCCATTTCTTTTGATCGAATTACCGATATTTGCCCTGTGCAAAAAACTAATGACGGCTCAATCGTAACTTGTTATGACATGAACTGGGTCGCCGAATTAATGGTTAAGTTTGATATTTTAGGTTTAAGAACTCTTTCTGCTATTCATTCTACCTGCAAACAAATAGGTTTAAATCCAGAAGATATCGATCTTTCATCAAATAAAATATATGACCATTTTAAAGATTTAAAAACTCCACATGGCCTTTTTCAAATTGAAGCTGATGCTAATTATATGGTTTGTAAAAAAATAAAACCAAAAAATCTAGAAGAATTAAGTGCTGTTATTGCTATAGCCAGGCCAGGAGCTTTAGATTTCTCAGATCACTATCAAAGGTATTGTGAAACTGGCGATTATCAAAGTGTTAATCCTTTTTTTGATGATGTTCTAAATTATACAGGAGGCATTCCGCTTTACCAAGAGCAATTAATGAAAATGGCTGTAAAGGTTGGCTTCACATTAGACGAGTCTGAACAATTAAGAAGGATAGTGGGCAAGAAAAAGATAGATCAGATGCCAGCTTGGAAGAAAAAAATTGAAGAAAAAATTAAAGATAAGAATTTACCTTCTGAAGTCGGAGATGTTTTATGGAAAGTGGCTGAAGATAGCGCTAATTATTCTTTTAATAAGTCGCACTCCATATCTTATTCAATTCTTGCGGCCTGGACTTGTTATTTAAAATTCAATCATCCTCAAGAGTTTTTTCTTAGCTTATTAAAAATGACTAAATATGAGCCTTCTCCCCAAGAAGAGATTAACAAAATATGTCAAGATTTGCCTTATTTTGATATAAAACTCTTGTCTCCAGATTTGTCTTTGTCTGAAATGGATTTTTCTACAATGGGTAAAGATATAAGATTCGGATTAAATAGTATAAAAGGGATAAGTAAAAAATCTTTATCTTCTTTAAAAGATTTTAAGAACACTAGCTCTCCAAATAAATATGATATATTTCTTGCGAGTAAATCTGCTGGATTAAATATAGGTATTTTATCTGCTTTAATTCAAGCTGGATCTTTGTCTTCTTTTAAAACTAATAGAGCTAGGTTAGTTTTAGAAGCCCAAGTATTTAATTTATTAACTGACAGAGAAAAAAGAAATTTTATAAAAATAGGCGAAAAATATTCTTTTGATATTTTAAATTCGGTTCATGATGCAGTAACTAATCAGATTGTAGGAGATGATTCCCGACCTATCATAAATAAAAAAAGATTTGAAACTCTTAAGAAAAAATATAAGCCTTATAAAAGTATATATGAAAAAAATAAAAAATATGAAGATTTTGCTAATTGGTATTTCGAAAAAACCTTACTAGGTTTTAGTTATAGCAAAGAGTTAAGGAATGTTTTTAGTAATCAATCTGGCCTTTTAAATAATTCTTTATATTTTGATTCTATGGATTTAAATTCAAAAGCTAAATTTATTGCCGTTGTGGACGATTTTGTTTCTAGAAAAAGCAAAAATGGCAATGATTACATGAAGCTTTCTGTTAGTGATGAGTACGGAAGGTATAATGCTTTGATGGTTGACGGGAGGGATAAAAAGCTTACTAATTTCAAATCAAAAGGTTTTGAAGTGAAAAAAGGAAGTATTGTTATATTATTTGGTTCAAAAGGGGAAGATGTGCTTTTTTTGGACGAAGCATCTATTGTTGATGAAAAAATATATATGAAACTTTCCGACCTGAATTAATCATAAAGTAGTGTAATTCAATATGATGAAGAATTCAAATTTTACCCCTAGGGTAAGAAAAGTTATTAATACCGCTAAGAAAACCGCTGTTGCATTAAATAGTGATTCTATATGCTTGAATCACTTACTTTTTGGCTTGCTTGAGTCCGACCAATCTACTATAAAAAACTTTTTTACTGAAATTAATATATCTATTGAAGATTTAAAACTTTTAGTATTTAATAAAACCGATAGTGATTTTATTAATAGAGAGGGATCTCTTGAGCATAAAAAATACTCTAAGGATTTTTCTAAAGTTTTAAAACTTTCTATTTCTTTTTCGGAAGAGCTTGATCATGAATACATAGGTATCGAGCATATATTTTACGTTTTATTGGTTTATGAACATTCGCCTTTAAAAGATTTCCTTTCTGAATTTTACATTGATATTGAGGATTGCAAGGATAAATTTAGAAACTTTTTTCTTAATGGAGATTGGGAGAAATCAAAAGTTAATAAAACTTTTAAATCCAAGAAGCCTCCTCCAGTTAATCCCCCTACTGAAAGCTCTTTGCAATCTTATGCTAAAAATTATAATCAATTAGCCGTTGAAGGAAAGTTTGACAAAGTTATATGTAAAGAAGAAGAGATAGAAAAAATTTCAGAAATTTTGTGTAGAAGAAATAAAAATAACCCTATATTGGTGGGCCTCCCAGGCACGGGAAAAACCTCCTTGATTGAAGGTTTAGCTCAATCAATAGTCAATTCTACATGTACTGATTTTTTAATTAATAAAACTCTTTATGAAGTGGACTTAGCGTCTCTTATAGCTGGAACTAAATATAGAGGTCAATTTGAAGAAAGGTTAAAAAATATTATAGATGAAGCTTGTTCTAACAAGAATATAATTTTATTCATAGATGAAATTCATAATTTAGTAGGTGCT
>Ga0315331_10000845_pt1 | contig 22213 bp, 39 predicted proteins | sample M160m34915metaG_FD_203456 | JGI IMG/M metagenome (GOLD analysis project Ga0315331, IMG submission 203456) | Ammonia-oxidizing marine archaeal communities from Monterey Bay, California, United States - M1 60m 34915 | ecosystem: Environmental > Aquatic > Marine > Intertidal zone | place: USA...
CCGATACCTTAGACCTTAGCACTCCGTCAGAATCTTTTGTTCCCAAAGACCACGCCGCTATTAACATTTTGAATCCTGATTATTGGAAGATTTTAGGTATAGGAACTTCTTCTTATACGGATACTGCGGAGTTAATGGTTTATTATTTAGAATCTGCTGAAAGTTTAGGTTTAGAAGGAATTATGGTTCGTAGTAATCACAGAGGATATATCGGTGGACGAGCAGGAACAAATCTTTACAAGTTAAAATCTTTTGAAGATGACGAGTTTGAAATTATTGGCTACAATGGAGTAATGTCTGAAGCAGGAATACTTTTGAATCGTCCAGTATGGAAATGTATTACTAAATCTGGAGAAGAGTTCTTAGCCAGCGCACCGGGAACTCATGCTTCACAAGAGCAACAATGGGAAGACCGAGACAAGATTGTTGGCAAGATGCTGACTGTCAAATATCAAAACCTTTCGGCCAGAGGTGTCCCAAGATTCCCCAAAGGTGTAGCCATTCGTGATTACGAGTAAAATCCCAATTGGATATTTGAAAATATCGGGGTTTTTTGAGCCTTGTCAAAATTGAAACTTATGCTTATTCCGATTCCCAAGCCATCTTAATAGCATCAAACACCGCATCCGAATCAGAGGCCATAATGTTTAACCAAATATAGTCCTCTGGAATCTGCGAAACTTCAGTTTCACTTGGGTCTGCTCGGTTATCCCAATGAACTTCCCAATCTGGATAAGTTCTTTCCAAACGCTCACGCTGTAAATCTTCTTCAATATGAAGTCTCACGATTCGCCAGCCCTGTGCTGATAACTTTTCTGCTTCATTGATAAATCTCACATCATCTACAATTGCTACATCATATTTATCTGCTGCAAAATCTTCGTCAATGGTGCGATTCATATAATCAATCCAAACATCAGGTCGGATTTCTCGCATCTTCATTCCAATTTGCTGTAAAAGTTTTCTATCCTTTTCTACCATTCCAAAAAGATTACTACCAATTTCTTTAACTTTGGTTGCTAATGAATGACGCTCTACTCGGTAGTCCAGTGAAATTAACTCCTCTTGCATTTTGTTTGCTAATGTGGATTTACCACTTGCCATCTGCCCTGCAATCGCAATCTTCATTTACTCACCCCACATCTTAATTTCTGTATCGCCTTCATATCCACGCTTCATGTGAATTGCTGCCGCAGGGAATCCAAATGGGAATCCACAACGACTGGCTCCAATAATGTGCATTGAGACAAAACCACCATAGTCTAAAACTTTGTTGATACGACGCAAACTTGAAACCACTTTTGCCAGAGGCACTAAGAAACAAACATTATCTGCAATTTTAAGTGAATGAGTCAAAAACTCTTCAAAGATACTATATGGCGGGTTGCTAATAATCCAATCTACTGAATCAGTGTAAGCGAAAAAGTCTCGCCCTTCGCTAATCTCGCACCAATCTTTTTCACAATCAGCAGGATAGTTATTGTAAAACACTCCTTCTCCCGAACAAGGGTCTAAAACCTTTGCACCTTTAGGAATATCATAAAGAGCAATCATTTCTTTAGCAATCGGTTCTGGTGTCAAAATAACATCATTCGGCTTCAAGGCAGGATTGGTCTTGAAAGTTCCGCTTCCAAAAGATTCATGCACACTCATTCTTTCACCTCATCAAGTTTATACGGCGGGTCGCAGAAAAAACATTCTCCTTTTTTTGTCAAACTCGGTGATGGATAACGCTCTCCACAAGTGATACAAGGTTTCCATTCAATTCCTGTCATCAAAACCACCCAAGCAACTTACCCAGTGCTAAGGCACTGAATACCGCCGCCATCAATGAGGTCATGGTTCGCATTAGTTCCATTTTGTGATTATGACGGTCAAGCCAAGATTCAATTTTTCCTCTTTGAGAATTACCTCCCAAGAAGTTCTTTCCATTCCGTGTTTCCCAATCTGTGATTTTTTCACTCCATTGGTCAAGCCAAGCATCCATTTCAGGTGAGCGTGTCATACTCTTACCTATGGTATATCACCCTATTAAACTTTGTTGAATACCATTGGCTGTCAAACCTTCGTTGGCTTCTATGGACTCACATAAATGAGTTGGCAAGAAGTTTTTCAAGGCTCGTCCATCAATGCCCTTGCTATATTGAAACCAAAAGGTTGGGTCAATAATGTAGGTATTAGCAGTATCGGTTCGGCTACGAACTGCACGACCACACATTTGAGCCAAAGCAATTCCTGTTTGTTGATTATACCATGCAGGATTAGCCTTCATTTTCTTAGCAGTTCGCACATCTCCCAAACTAAGGTGAGGAAGTTTGACTACAATACAAAAGGCTGCATCTTTTCCATCAAAACCTTGATTTAGATAAGTAGACATTATCACACCGCCCTTAGAACTTTTCCATTCTTCAATAGCAGCGTCCCGACCATGTGCAGACTTGTCGTGCTGAATCAATCTTTGCGCTTGTGTTCTGTCTAATTCATGGATAAGTTCACTAAGTTGTTTTTCAATTCGGTCAGTGTAGGGCAAGATTATTCCTTGTTGATTAGGATGTTGCTTCATAATATCTAAGATAGTCTCTGCGGTTTGTTTCCAATCTTTGTCGCCTTGGCCTTTGCGTGTTAGCAATCCACCCGTTTCACGGGTATAAATGGGCCGATTCTTTAATGGGAAACTACTATAACCAATTCTAATAAAAGCAGTTTCCTCCATTTTCAAACCCAGTTCATCACAAAACATTTTAGGGTCGCCAATAGTAGCACTCAAAAAGATTCTCCTCTTGCCTGCGTGCAACAACAAACTTTCTGCAAACTCTTTAATCTCAATACACTTAAAATTAACAAAAGTTTTCTCATCACTCATTTGCCAAATCCAATTAGAAGTATCGTGAGTCAATCCTGCAACAATTGTTTCCAATCTTTGAGTAGTCCTCATGGCTAACTTTAGGTCTTTGGTATCCTCGTAGCGATTATGTTTAAGGTTCATTTGTATTTCTTTGTCTAAATCATTAAGATAAGCAATCCATACCGCAGCAGCCTTATTCAAAATATCCTCGGACATTCTCATATCTACGCTGGGAATCCTTGGGAATCCCATATTACCTGTTCTGGGTCTCCACGGACTTAACCTTTCTTTACGAAGTTCGTGAGCCTTAACTTGGTCTGAACCAGATAATTCTAAAATCTCTGTCAAACTTTTAATCTGAAGTAGTCTTTCTAACATTCTTTCACTTAAGTCTAAACTAAATGCACTTACCATTACATCTGGTAGGTTATGGGCTTCATCTACAATCAAAAACTCTCGTTGTGGCAACATCGGGGTCATACCAATTGCCGTAGCGTAAGCCATATTTGCTACGAAATACTCTGCGTTTTGAGCCTTCGTCAATGAACCATAGTAATCACACAAAGTATCTACGGGAACATCCCAACGGATTCCTCGTTCCGAATCTTTCGGATTCTTGAATGGACATTGAAAATCTTTGATAGTTACGCAAGGTGCGGTATCGGCTGTGCAACTATGACCGCCCTTAATTCCTGCTCTTGCTCTTTGAACTGCGGCTTCTGCCACTTCTGCATCACGACATCCTGCTTCAACATCCAAACGACACGAATAATTTCCACGACCCATAATACTTTCCATGAAGGGCATTTCACTAAGGTATTGACTCTGCAAACCTTTCAAATGAGTTAGCACATAGGAACTTTTCTTCTGACTACCAAACATCTTAGGTAAGACCATACTGAAAGCAGACTTTCCACTTCCTGTGGGACTTTCAATGATTATGTTTTTGTATCCTTGTCTCAAAAGTTTTGCTACCGACGGAATAACTTGCTGTTGCTCTGGTCGTGCATCTTCAAACAAAGTTCCATCAACCCATTGTTGATAGTTAGTAAAATCAACCTCTGATTCAGCAGTTAAATGTAATTCCACATAACCCGGTGCTTGTTCGGCTTCTTTAGGTGGTAGTAAAGTTTCCTTACCTACTTTACCAAGTTCTGATTGCTTCGTAGACTTGAAAGTTTCTAACTTAAATGTGTCAAGGTCGTCCTCCTCTACCGCACTTCGTTCAAATCTGATACCATCTACTCTAATGTCTAACTTGAACTTATCACAAAACTTTACTAAGTTCTTGATGCGACGCTCATTAAGAGCCATATCTCCTGCGTAGCAATAGTTATTTCCATCCCAACGCAAGTCATAAGTATTTCTTAAGACATCACGAAATCTACGAGTAGAACCTCTAACTTCAACTAAGACCATGTTATGACTAAGGCGAAGCACCTACATAAACATTAAGTATCAGCGCAACCCAGAATCTATTATGAACACTCCAAAAGTCTTGAATTGGATTAGGTTTCCATATTCCAATGAAGAAATGAACTATTTCTCACTCTTAGAATTGTTTGGTTAAACTTTAAGTATCAAGTCCTCGTATGAAATACCATGCTAATCATGGGTTATGCTAACATTCCCAGAGAAGATAAAGTTTCAGACGGCGGTGATGACGCATGGTTTGTCACTAATTCTATTGTTAATGCGATGGGTGTTGCTGATGGCGTAGGTTCTTGGAGAAGAATGGGTATCAATGCAGGCAATTGCGCTCGGTGTGTAATGCGAGTTGCTAAAGATTATTTTATTAACGGTAGAGAAGTTGTTTCAGAAAGTTTAGAAGAAGCCAATAGTTCTTGCAGAGAACAAGGGTCCACCACAGCCTTAGTAGCCTACTTAGATGATGCCCAATTATTAAACATTAGTCAAATCGGAGATTCCAATTTAATTATTATTCGTGATGGTGAAGTAAAGTTTCAAACATCTTCTGGAACTCACTCCCGAAATGTTCCGTTTTCTATGGGTCTCGGTTCTAAAGATAAGTTTAACAAAGTTTTAACTGATTACACATTTTATTGTAAAACTGGAGACATTATTATCATGGGAACTGATGGTCTTTGGGATAATCTTTATCCAGTCCAAGTCATAGATATTCTCAAGGCTACTAATCTTAAAAGTCCCACTCGTATGGCTAAAGTTTTATGCAATATCGCTTACAACATGAGTGAGGACGAAGAAATCTGGAGTCCCTTTGCTCAAGATGCTTATGAAGCAGGAGATATTTATGATACTTTAGATTTGTCAATTTGGGAAGGTGGTAAGCCTGATGATATTACTATCGTTGTGGCTATCGTTGAATAAGTTTTTCCACTTCTGCTCTCAAATTATTGTAGGCCGTCGTCGCAAACCAAGTAAAAAACCCAGCCCAACAACTCAAACTAAAGCAAAGTAAAATCCAGAACTCATTCATTCTTCACTCAACTCATAAGAAACGCCGTAGAGAAAATCTTTCTCATACTCGGTGCTTACAGATTTATCCTGTATCAACGGTTTAACTTCTTTTAGCAAATCATTAGTAAGTTGATATTGCAGTTCAAACATAGCATTAAAATGTTGATACAACAACATAGCCGTAATAACCATTAACAGCACACAAGCCACAAAGGTAGGAACATCAATCATCAGGAATCAACTCCCAAAGCCAACGATACCCAATTGTCCCAATGCTGCTTCAGGAGTCAGCAACCCCGCCTCAACCTTTTCAGTTAAGACACCATAGGGCAAACAATGATTTTTCCAATCGCAATATCGGCACTGCCAATCACCAATTTGAGCCAAAGGTTTCTTTTCCCAAGTGTTTGCACCAGTTTTACTGATGTCGCCAGAAGCCATCTTCTTTTCAAAAGTTTCTTCATCAAATCTGATTTGGTAATCTCGGTCAGGTGGATTTTCTACATCTTTTAAGTAATCTTGCATCATGTAATACCTGTCCATAATGTTATCCATAGTGAGTCCACCAACACGATTAAGAGTAATACCTGCCTCTAATGAAGCCAAAGCATCAGGTTCAATACGGTTGCCGTTGCGGTCTTTAATGATAACCTCTCCACCGTAGCCATCACTAAGGCTGATGTCAAAGTAAGTTGTCAAACCATCATCTACTTGACAATAAACAATACGGAATGAATCAATTTCCACACCATAGTATTCTTCTAATTTCCAGCGCATTCGCAAATACAATGCGGTTTGCATTACATGGTCCATCTTAGGGTGTCCCATAGGATACTTCTTGTTGCCGATACCATAAACTTCTTTCTTAGAAAAGAAACCACGGTTGGTCTTCATTTCCATACCGATAGCCTTAGTAGTAGAAATATCTGTAATCTCTCCTTCTTCATTCATTTCAAAATCACGAAGAAGTCCGTCTACTTCACCAGAAATAATAAGTTCACCACGAGGGTCTCCATTTGAAATATCTTCACGGATAGGGATGTTGCCTTCAATCAGCACACCCATACGATTCCAATGTGTCTGAAAGTTCTCTTCCATAGCATGACCTACGGCAAACTTGATGAAAGTTTGGTCATCAGGTCTGTTGGTTCGTGGCACGCCTGTTTTGCTATACCAAACTGCTCTATGGCACTTACCAATCAACTTTTCGTTGCCCACTTCGTCTGTAATTATGCAAGATGCACCTGTTGGGTTAAGTCCACCCTTACTGTATCTTACATTTCCTTTTCTCATGCTGTTAAACACTGGTTTCAATATGTCTGTCATCGTCTATCACCTTTTCAATCAACAGGCTGGTGCGCCTATCTCTTAATTATCCCTAATGTGTAGGACTCATATAAAGGTTATGCACTACGACCCGCACGCTTGAACTCATCTTTGAGGCAAACACCGACAACAATTCTTGCACCTGAAGCATCTTCAATAGTAACTTTCAAATGTTTTTTCTTTTCACCATAGTCTTCAAAGACTAACCATTTGCCTTCTCCGAGTTCTAATCTAACTTGCATTTAATCACCAATCAGAAAAGTTCTTCATCTTCTGGGTTAGACTCTGCATCTGGCTCGGACTCTCCTGTGCCTTGATTAGCAAACATGAAATCCATACGAGGCATCATACTCAATGTCCCATCTTTTACAAAGCGAACTAAGTTTTCACCGATAATGGCTTCAGTAGATTCTGCTACATCTGCCAATTTATTCCAATCGCCAAACCATGCGACATCGTGGCGTGTAATTGGAGTATCTTGATACATCATCACCATTTTCTTATGTTTCAACCCATGACTTTCAGCCACAGCACGGAAAAAGAAATCAGTTTGAGTATTGTCGTCAGATTCATTAGGGTCTGCAAACATAAAGACCATTACGAAACCATCAGGAATAGTTTCATTTTCTTCTAATTGTTTCATTACATCTCGCAAATCGTGAGATTCTGGTTGATGCTCGCAACTATCCGTAGCGCAGCAATCGTGTTCTTCTTCTTTTTCATTATCTTTACTAATACTCATTGTCTTTCACCTAACATTTGTTCAATCTGGTCATCAGGAACGCCCTTGCTCTTAAGATAAGTAGCAAAGTCAAACCCTTCCCAGTTTTTAATCACATCTAACATCGTTTGAAAATCTCCAAACAATTGTTCAGTAGGAACTTTTTGATTCTTCTGCACCACTTCTTTTTGACCCGGAATCTTATAATGACTTACATTGACAAAGTATTTCTTATCAATCATAGAAGAAACTACTGCACGAGCCAAGTCTGCATTCTTTTGTGAATCCAGATTAACACGAACCTTTTCTTGAGAGTGTGGTAAAAGTTCTGCTTGATGTTGAACAATAGCATTCAGAAATAAGTCTGGGTTGCTATCCAACCAACCTTTAATTTCTCCATCAGTAGTTCCACGCTGCTTCAAAAACTCTGTAAAGTTTCCTGCTGTGCTAACCACGAAACGCAAAGGATTATCTAAAATGTTAAACATGACGAAATAAACATCATCTCGGTCAGCCGTGTTTCGCATCACGACTTCAGAAGTTACGACAACTTCCATATCATTGTTCAAGCCAAGTTGAACCTTGTTAATCTTGTCCATACTGTTATTATGCCCCATGACTTACTTAAACCTTCGTAAGATTTCGGGCAAATCTTCAATCGGGTGCATATCTTCATCGTTTTCTAACCAAACATTGGCGCAGATAGTTTGCACATCTACACCTTTGGCTTTAACTTCGTGAGCATAGTTCCAACCCATAAGTTTTACTTTGGGTTTCTTAGAATCTCCGTCGGCAGTAGTCCAAACCACGATAGCATCATCACGAACATAACTTTTCAATTGATTAGGAGGAATCATTCGCTTGAACTTGTCCCATTGATGAGGTCGCAAACCTTTGATTTCAAGAGCCTGTCCATAAACATTCAAATCTCCTTTCAAAGTTTTGTTAGTAAAATCAATGTAGTGTTCCATAATATCTTCTTTCGGAATAAATCTTTTCAGATAAACCGCAGTTGCCTTTTCTGATTTGACTCCAACCAGATTGCTACTTATTTTATTATGATTGTAAGCACCAGAACCTTTTGAACCTTCGCCACCATAATGATTGACGATATTTTCAGCGTGTTGCTGACACCACTTTAATTCTTTCGGGAATAGTTTGACTGTGGCTACCATGTTTCCTCAAGACTCCTACACAGTTAGTCTACTTAAACCTTCGCTCGTCGTTCAGACCACAAGTGCATATCTTCTATCCAAACATTTCCTTCAAATGACGATTCTTTACCGAACTCTTCTTCAGACCAAGAAGCATTTGCGGGCATCTCTATCTCAACCCAACTGGGGATACATTCGTTTGGGTTTGGAAAATCAAAACCTTCTGCTTGGAAAATATCAACTGAACCTAAAATCTTCTTTTCAAACTCAAGGGCTTCCTTTTTTGTTTCAAACTCAAAACATTCATCAATTCTAATGATTGGGAATAAAGGGTCATTACTCTTATTTGCCCATGTTTGATAATCTCCCATTCTTTTACTAAGATTGGTTGAAATACCTATCTTTTTGAAATCTAAGTGAACCCACTCGTTGTTATCAGGATTTGGAAAAACAAAACCTATTGAATAAAACATTGTTTTCATAATTATCACTTGTTTTGATTGGCTCGCTCGCTGTTGCGTTTCATGTTCGCCGTAGTGTTAATACCATATCGCCAAATATCAATTACGGCTAAAGTTAGCAAAACTCCAAAACTCGCTAAGACAATATCCCAGACCATAGATTAACTATGACCGACGACTGTTATGAAGTTGAACGAAAGAACTAATCAGATGGCATCCCACGCAGCACCCATTATCCTTAATACACGAAAGTTCTCGGTAATCAATTAGTGAGTTATCACACATAGGGCAGAATCCAAAAGTTTCACCTAATTGTTCCTCATCTCTCATTACTCCCATTAGAACCACCTCCAATCTGGATTTTCTTTCTGCCATTCTGCAAGAGCCTTGTCTGCTTTCTTTTTTTCTGCTTTCGTCATCAAATGTTTTTCTAAGCGAGGAATAAATCCTTTGGCTTGACAATCTTCATGCAGACATTCAAACTCAACACCACCCAGATTCTTCTTGTTAATTGGATGAACAATTATTTTTGTAGTTTCATTATGACAAAACAAACAATGTTTATTTTCATCATAAGAATAGTCTAATTCGTAATCTGTGGCTACTCGGTTTTTGGGTATGCTTTGCATACATAGTGATATGTTGCTTCCAACTACATAATAGTGCGCTTTTTCCATACATTTACTATGTGGTTTTACCTATTTATACCAATCACATAGCATCCATCAATTTCTTGAGGTGTTTCCTCAAAACTTCAATTGGTTCTTTGAGATATTCCTTTCTATCCCACGCTTGCACCACATTTAGTGCAGCCAGCAACGCTTCCTCATTATGATAGTTCCCATCCATCACTTAGTCCTAAATCATCCTGTGATATAAACTTTCAGGTTGAACTTGACCAGATAAGGGTATTTCCCTCCCCGGATAAGGGAGGCGCATAGCGACGGGAAAAGGCTGTTCCTGTAACGGAAGCGAAGCGACGACCCTACCGAGGGCTACGAAAGTTTTCTCGGTAGATGACTACTGGATTCCCGGTTTGTCTAATGGTGGTGCTTCTAAATAATTCAACAAACTTTTAGCCCAAACTTCAGGACAATCATGCTTCTTAATCAAACCTTCCATCGTATTACAATGGCTACATAGCACACCACGAATCTTACCTGTCTCATGGTCATGGTCAATACAAGCAATCTTAGGATTACTTGCCCCGCCGTTTCGGTGTTCTATATCAGTTCCACAGATTTGACAATTATGAACAGTCATAATATGGTTCTTTAACACATGAGCCGTAGTAGAATACTTGCCTTTCTTCATCACACAGGCTCCACATACCATTACGCTTTCATCTAAGTCAAAAGTCATAGCAATACCTTTTTGCCCAGAGATTCCACAGCACCAACAAGTTTCACCTTTGTATTGTTCGTGGCTAACGCAAGTGCTACAAAGTTGATAAGTGCTATTCGTGATACGACGAAACTCTCCACAACTTTGGCATTCTGCCTCGGTTCTGGTTCTGATTCTATCTGCTTTTGGCACAGTGATTAAATCTGTATCATTAAAAGTTGGCGGTCGCTCAACCCATGCTTCACGGTATTCCAAAAATCTTTCCCATGCCCAACCTTTACATTTTCTGGACCAAACTTTATGGCAGCCATTACAAAGCATTTTATTTTCTTTGATATGAAAGGCTTCGTCTGCTTGACAAACTTTTCCGCAACTATCACAAGTTTCTTGATTATATCTCCATTTATTAGCACAGCCCGCACACAATTGATATTTACCTTGCCAAATAGCAGCCAGTTCATTACAACCACCACGACAAATGCCTAAGCCTTTGTTTTTGATTCGTTGTTCAGGAGAAACTTCTGGTAACGGACAGTTTCGCCATGCTACCATACTACTTCTAAAGTGTATCACTTACTTAAACTATCTTCAGGCGCACAGCCTTCGCAACAATAAAGATAACCACCTTGCATAATATCAAAGTCCTCATGGCAGACCCGACAAACTCGGTGTCGCCATCTAAGAGCATAACAAACAACCAAACGGGCTTCTTCAAGGCTTACTGCGGCCTCGTTTTGAATTAAACCACTCTCTACGGTCAAGCCTTTTACTTGACACCATGATTCCAGCATAGTAGGCATAGGTCGTCAGACCTACATAAAACTAACGACTACTTAAATCTATTCATCCCAGCGTGATTCCACATAGGATTCAGAATCTCTGTCCCAAAACATTAGAGATAGAGTCGGTGGATTTGGTCGGTGCATATACACCACATCATAAGATTTCAAAAATGCTACGGTGCATTGAGTTAGTCCCGTGATAAACAAACGAATATGATTTTGTTTCTTACCCAAACGATTGAACCAACCTAATGCTCTGGATTCTAACCATTCCATATCAAGCATACGCTCTGTGGGAATAGATTCCCACACCGCTTCGCTTACCGCCGCATCTTGCCATGTGATTTCGTGTCGCCCTTTAATCAATGCTACATTTACTTCTTCACTCATAATTCATTCCTCCGCCTTCAATATCCATAAATCCGCACTTCGGACAATACCAAACTTCATGTTTCTCAATCCGTGTGGGTGCTAAGACCATCATGCTACGACAAATCGGACACGGTGGACCCGTGGGTCTCCGATAGGTCATCATAGGGCATCACTTCAGTTGTAGCGGTTGTTGTATTCCGCATAGAGTTCATCGGTCAAATCAAAGATTTGACGAACCATATTCTGTGGTTGATTCTCGGCATCCATTTGCGCTGCAATCAAAGCCGTAGCATTGTTCAAACACATACCCAAAGTAATGCGTTGCTGTGTAGACATTACTCCTGCACTGGAGTCGCCAATGTAAATCTTTTCACCACTTGGAGAAATTAGCGTAATCTTTGCGTGTTCGGACTTGCTAACCAAAGCAAATTGCACCTTAGAGCCTTCGGCAGACTTAAACTTACCTGCATATCGCCCTTTCAGGTCAAACATTCCAATCTCGCCTTTAGGATTTGAAACACCAGCAGGCCCTTTGAAGTAATATCTTAGGGTTTCTCCTCGTTCAAATCTTTTAGCATCGTATCCATCTTCGCATTCAATTTCTATATTTACGCTCATCTTATCATCTCCTAACCATTCTGGTCGGTTCTTACTTTACCATAGGTCAGATGACCCTAATAAAGTTTTAGTCCAAACGGATTTCTCTCCACTCTACACGACCTGCTTTGATTAAATCACGAATCCTGCGTTGCTTAGTAGTCAATTGCGATTTCGCAGCCTTAACATCAAGTAGCACCACTTTACCTTCGGCCATATTCTTTTCTTTATCTTTATACCATTCCCAAACCACATAGTCTAATGGATTACCCAGAAAACTCCAATCTTCGGGTTTCCATGCCTCATCAATCTGGTCGTGATTCAAGAACGGAGTCCATTTCTCAAGGATTTGACCTTTACTACTATGGGCGGATTGCGCCCTGCCCTTCTGATGACGAACTTCATTTTTCAAAGTTTGGATTTCATCGTCCCGACGGATAATATGGTTCTCCATATCTTCTCGTAAAGTTTGCATCTGTGTTTGTAGAGTTAATTGTTGTTCTTCTAAATGTTTCTTACCCTCTGTGGCGATGGCTAAAGCCAAAGTTTCTTCTTGTATTTTAGTTTCCAATGATTTTACCTTTTGAAAGTAATACCAAATACCAAATGCAAAACTGGCAACTTCAGCAATAATTACAATCCAAAGCCAAAGCATTAGTTAAGAATGTCAGAGGAAGTATTTCAATCTTCCTTTTCTCTCGCTTCTTGCATCATCAGTCCAACCATTCGTCCTACTCTCTCACTAAATAGTGTTGGACTTAACGAGGCAAAGTTATTAAGCGAAGCCCTTGATGTCGGCCATTCAGCGATACCAGCAAGTGCCACGGGATAACCAAGCAGGGCTAAGGCTAACCAATCAGGAATCTCCCCCATTAGTAAAGTTTCAACCATCCAATCTCTACTGCTACGCATTTGTTGAATCATCAATAAAACTTGAGCATCGTCCTTATCGTCTGCACTAAGGTTTGGATAGTTACCTTCTATATTTTTTAGCGTTCTTTCCATGATAAATAACATGGTTAAGTCTAAACGCTTTTTGTCTACGGCCTCCATCTCCGCAGGGTCTTCTAAAATCTCATTGACAAACTCCATTGTGTAGGGAATAAAAATTATATCATTAGGAGTAATTGGCGAAAGCCAAACCACTACCTTCTGCATCTGATTTTTGCACCAATTTAGCGGAAGCGCAGATGTCATCAATTACACCTTTGCACTACGACTACTTAATCATTCACTTGATGCAGGGTTATCAGGGTTTAGCCCCAATACACCACACATCTCTTTGAAACGATTACGAATAGTGACTTCGGTTACACCTGCAACATCAGCCACTTCACGCTGGGTTCTGCGATTCTCCATGAGAATACCTGCCAAGTAAATACTGGCTGCGGCAATACCTGTTGGACCACGGCCAGCCATAGCAGCATGGTTCTGGGTTTTATCCAAAAGTTCCATAGCCTTTGATTGAACCTTAGTTGGTAGGTTAAGGTCTGTGCAGAAACGAGGCACATACTCAATAGGCATAGTTGGTGGAACACGAACCTTCAAGGCTTTGCATAGCGCACGATAGGTGCGTCCAATTTCCTTGCGTCCTGTCTTGCTGTAAGCCCCGACTTCATCCAAAGTGCGAGCATTACCACTACGACGACAAGCGGTAAAGATACACGCAGCCACCATACCTTCAATACTACGACCACGAACCAACTTGGCTTCAACGGCTTTACGATAAATATAAGCAGCCTCTTCACGAACAGAAGTAGGCAATCCCATACGACCCGCCAATCTTTCAAGTTCACCCAGAGCCAACACAAGGTTGCGTTCTGTGCTGTTGCGAACACGGGTTCTGGAATGCTGACGGCGCATACGGTTGATACGCTTTGCCGCATCACCAGAAATCTTAGCACCTGCATAGTCTTTGTTTTGCCAACCCATATCAGTTGTCAAACCTTTGTCGTGCAAGAGATTTGTAGACGGCATACCTGTGCGTTCTTGAGAAGCACCTTCACCATCAGAGAAAACACGCCAGTCCTTACCATAATCAATTTCATAGTCTTGACGCACCATGCCACATAGTTTGCACCATGTTTCGCCTCGTCCTTCGTCCTTATGCCAATCCTTTGCACCGCATTCTTCGCAAGGTTGGTCGTCTTCGTGCATATAATGGTGTTCTGTATCATCTTTCTTTGTCATCTGTATCACTCCTCTCCCCATGTCTTAAATCGCAATTCGGCAATATAAGCATCACCGGGAATGTTATCTGTTAGGTCATCTGACCCAGAGGCTCTTACATGAACCGTAAAGTTTCCACTTTGATTAAAAGTGTGATTAAACTCTTGAATTAGAGTGTCGTTAGTTTCATAAGACCAAGTGTAGTTATCGTGAACCAAACTAAGGTTAAACATTCCTTTGTCCCAAACTAAGGAATCGTGAAAGCGGGTGTATAAGTCAATATACAACACAGTGGATTCATTGAGCGTGATGTTAAAAGATTCACCATAAGACATAGGTGCTACATTATTGAATTGATAGGAACTATTGTTATAATGCCAATTGTAAGTCGGTTCTTCCACTGTTTGTGAAGTATTACTATCAGCAGTTGCCAAGCAACCTGCCAGCATCATCATTAAAATTATCGGAATTGTTCTCAATTGGTTCATAAACTTGCCCCTCACTACTCGTATATGCCCACCACCCTTATTAAGTTGTAGGTTTCTTTCATATAACTACTCGCCATCCTCTGGGATTACGATAATTACATTTCCGTCTTTCCAATACTCTATGGCCTTGTATAGTTTCTCAAAGTCTTGCCCATGTTTGTTTTGGAAAAATAAGTATTCATCAGCACGACCCACAATCCATTGGCCTAAGTCCTCTAATTCTTCTTTAGTCATTAGAGATTCGTCGCAATAGATAATAACCCACACGCCTCTGTGTTTCTTAGCATACGCTTGTGCGCCTCGCTTGGTTTTGTAGTGCCTCCAATAATCCCACCACTTTTTGTTGCCCGTGTCTTCCCTTACTCCCATACTATACCATTACGGGGTCTCCCCTATTTAAGTGTTGTGGTGGTTAGCACTTCTTTTGCATGGCTAAGACCAGTGGATAATCGGCATACATAGGATTGAATCGGTATTCATTAACTTTTCTTGAACCCCTTTGCCGAGTTTCAACCAAATGATGATACATTCGTAAATTAGAACTTACAGACTTTTGTGTTATTGTCCACAAAGAGTTTCTATCGTCCAAAAGTTTAGACAAATCTGATGCAGACCACCACTCTTTAGGATTATCTCTTAATAATCTTAAGATTTGATAACGCAACATTCCTTTACGACCTCTCAAACTTTTACGAGCCACATTATGACAACTGCGATTACAAAAACTTGCATTGGCTCTTTTATGTGCATACTCTAAATGAATAGTTTTTCCACAAGCGTCGCATTGACTTTCAATATCAGGTAGTTTGAAAAGATTCTTATGATGTTTAGAATTACTCACTAATACAGGTTGGTATCCATCACTAACATAGCGACAACAATACTGACTACAAAAGTTATCTTGAGTCATGTTGTAGGGTTCGCAAGCACTGAATACCATACGCTCGCATTCAGGATTGCTACACGCACTCATGCTAATACAGCCCTGCGAATCATGGTGAATAAAACTTCATCAGTATTCTCAAGTTCCATAGCGTGTCGCTCGGCATCGTTGCGATTATCATACAACACTTCGCTAATATCACGGCGACCATCTACAAACTCAAGTAGAATAACATATCGTTGCTTAGACTCGCTCATACGGATACCCCTCTGCATACCTCATACCTGATAGACCCCAAATGGCTACCAGATGACTCTTACTCTTCAACAAAGAAGAATTGTGAGTCGTTCCCACTTTAACAAATCTACTATCACCATTCAAAGCAGCAGTAATACTGCGTGCTGATGGTGCGTGTCTGAAACGAGCCGACAGTTGTTGCTCAATATCTACACTTCTCATGGCTCTCATTTCTAACATACCCCGAACCGCAGGTATCCATTTCTTTTGCTTACTCATGTAATCACCCGTTGTGGCGAGCAATTTCTAACATCTTTCTGACGGCATTTGTGTGCTTACAGTTCTTGTAGTGTCGGAAACCCAAGCAATCGCATTTCAAATCGTCTGACCACCTAATCACGGTGTATTGCTTTGTTCCATCACTACTCTTAACATTCCAAACATCGTTGCCCTTTCGTTCAACGCTGTTATTGATAATCACAGTCCATGCCTTCATCTCTTTGTTTTCCATTGGCTCACCATATCTACATAGTGTAAGCACTGATATAAACTTTATGCAAAAACAGCGAATAAAGCCAAAAATACAACTGCACTTAGAATTAAATATGGCAACACCTTAACGGAGGCTGTGTCTGTTGGTGGTTCATACAAACCCCACCCACCTCCTAATTTACTCATATCCATTCTCTCCTGAAATCTTTAGTGAAAAAGTTTGTCTGTAACACGCTGTTCGTCTTCAGTAAAACTCCAGAAGATTTATCGGAAACTTTTAGCCCGGGTTTCATCTTAAGATAATTAGTGCTTCTTGTTCCCATCTTAATATCTTGGAATAAAGTTTTCATATCTTGAGTATTATTTAGATTAACCAGAATGGTTGCTTTATGATAGTTTAACATGATTTCACAAATACAATCTAAACCATCTCCTAAGTCCATAACTGTATCTACCCAATCAATCAATGTGTCAGGCAAATCGTCTTCTATACCAAAGAGATACAATCCATCTTGTTTGCGAGGTGTTCCATACATAGCCACACCAATAAGTTTTGGTTCGTCCATTAGTTCTTCATCATAACCAATCACAGGAAAAAGTTCTGCACTCCTCCAGTTACGAAGATAAGTTTTACCTAACTCTCTGATGTGTCCTTCTAAAGATTCTTCAGAATCATATTTAGATTCTAAATACTTTTGCCATTCAGAAGGGCTGTTCCAGACGGACATATACCTACTATGTAATTTCAGTGATATAAAACTATGCAGTAGAAATATAACCGCCGTATCTTTTACCACCGAGAGTCATTAGTGGCACAACGCCATAGCCACCTGCTTTCTTAGCATCTGCGTATTTCCAACCGCTTGGTCGCATTCGGTCAAAACCGCCGCCGCTTGGCACGGTAATATCATACCACGCACCTTTGATAAAACCTTTCCACTTGATTCGGTCTCCCGGTTTTAGGTCAGCGAACTCTTTGGCTTCTTTTCCTTGTAGCATAGCCAACGCAATAGTTTGTCCATCAACAGCCAAACCCACTGGGAACAATAAAGTGTCAGAACTTACAGTATATGGACCTTTAATATCCTTAAACTTTTCAAATGCACGGCATTCTGGACAAGTCTTTCCTGCTTTACTATCTTTCCATTTGTCATCAGTTGTCCATTTGTTTCCACAGTTGGTGCATTGACGGTCAATCATAACATAATCAATCACTGTATTGTAAGGTCCTGATTCAAAGGCCGTAGTAGATTTTCTTTTAGTTCCTGTTCGCAAGTCCAAACCTTTGGTGACTACAAAAGTTAAGTCATCTTGGCCTGCGGAACGCTGCGCTCTGGTAGGAATGTTTTCTTTACCATTGGATTTATTCATAGCCGAAAGCACTTCCCAAAACTTTCCCCATTTCTTATTAGTAATCGGATATTTAACTTGAGGAGATTTAACCGAGTGTCCTCCATAAGAACTTTTGGCTTTTTTAGACCCACTACTGGTTCGGGTAGTTGTTCTGCTTAGGGTGCTGCTGGACTCCTCATCACGAGTTGCGGCTAATAATTCATCAAAAAAAGCATCGGGCGCATCGTTAGTATCATGCCAAAAATTGATAATAGGTGTATCTGCCCACTGCTTGCGAGCCTCTATCAATTCTTTTTCTTCTTTAGAAACCATGAATAATAGTGAGCCTTACTGCTACTTAAAGACTTACCCACACTTGTCGGGGAACTCCCATCAAGCCCTCACGCTCTTTGAATTGTTTTTTCTTAGCCATTTCTAAAAAGTTTCTATTGTTTAGACCATATCCACTACCACCAACTAATACAGCAGGTGCAAGATTTAACTTTTCACGGTGCGCTTTAATTACAACTCTAAATAATGATTGGTAATCTTCTGCATCTAACCAAAAATAACCTTCTTCATAAGTTGCTTCTCCAATCCATTCGTGTTCGGTGCGGTGGTCTTCACCCACTGCTCGCAAACTTTCCATTTCTTGGTCTAACTTAGGAGGTGTTGCCATTTCATGTTGGCAATTAGCGCAAGTTCCTTTAGATTTAGATTTATCATAAACTATTCCAAAACAATAATCTCTTTGTTTCATGCTTCTTTTGGTTTCTACTTTTCCTGTGCGGGGATTGTGCTGTTTGAGTTCACTACATTCTGGACAAAAGACTACACTGGCAACAAAAGTTTCTGTCTTACCAAACTGGTGGTGATAACCAGCCTTTTCTAAAACTGGTTCGTAATACTCAAAGCCTGTAATGGCTTGACCAACTTCAACTTGTTTCATTTCACCACTTACCTAATGGGCAAGTTTCAGAACTTTTCTGTGCCTTAAGTCTTAGAATACAACCACACAGCCGACAATAACTACCTGTAAGTTTCTTTGCCATTTCGGGACACTCCCTACAAATCTCCATTCGCTTGGTGAACTCTTTAACTCCCATACTATCACATTAGGTTATCTCTTACTTAAACTTAGAGTCCAAACAGGTTTCGCAACGATTCCGTAGACTTCCAATTTAATATCGCATTAAAGTTTTTGATTTGAAACTCTAAAAACATGGGTAGGTTTGACTTGTTAGAATTAGTCATTCCAAAATCTGTCATAAACTTTGACCAAGGAGTGTAGTTCCAATCATCATCAGTATCAAACCATTTACCGCCCACTACCTTAAAATCTTTGGGTAATTCGGTTATAGGTTCTTCTGACTTAAGTTGCTCAATTTCTACAAAACCTACCATCAGTAAATCTCCTACACTCCATTCGGATTTCTTACTTAACTCGGCTAATTGCTTAAAGTTAGTTAATAGTAAAGGTGTATTTTCTAAAATAATCATGGCTTGTCCATTACGAGTCATAATAACACCCTGTCCTTTCACCCATTTATCCATGGTTTCTTCAAACTGTGGATAAGATACTGTCCACCCATAAAAATCTTCGGCATCGGCTGTGCTATCGTGGAGTTCCTCTGTGAACCAACCCTCGTGAGCATCACCAAACTTTTCCCAAGCAGCCGTAGTTGGGTCGCTTTTGTATTTCAAATAAAAATCTGCTACATCTTGAAAAGTTACCATCTTATCACCTGCGGTCGTTTTGTAGTTTCTTCTTTAGCCCCGGAATGTTCCAAAAATCTTTTACTTGGTCGGCAGTTATTTCGTCTGAAACAGGCGACTTTGGTGCGCCCATGTTTTTATTTCCTGCAACTTTTTGTTGGCCTCGTCCTGCATTGGCTTGTTCTTGCATATCTCTAACTATATCTTCCGCAGTAAGTGGAGGTGGTGGAGTTACCGTAGAACTCAAAAGTTTGTTTCTTTCGGCTGCAATTGCTTTCAAAATATCTTCTTGACTTGTCATTTTAATCACCTTAATAAAAACTCTATGTTAGCATTAGTCCAGTTCAAAGTTTTTCTCATAAAATCTTCTTGACTCATAGTTGTTTTCCAAACATTTAATCCAGTAGAGCAATTTGCCCAGACCACAGCAATATCGTCTTGTAGTTCGCCAGACCAATCATCGCCCCAATCTAACATTTGAGTGCAAACTGTTTCATCCATCTGGACTAAGTTTGCCCCAAACCAATTACAAGTTTGTGTTTTTACTACATTGTTGGACTGTGTGAAATTACCACTGACCAGCCACGAAGAACTTTCAAACCGTTTTTGTTTTGTATCATAACCAATATACCACCAAACATAGGGGAAAACGCTATCAGAATCTTTAGACCACATTAGTAGTATTCCATTACCTCTGCTAATCCAAGGGAAATAAGTATTCAGCCACAACTGTTCAAACTCCTTCCAAGTCTGAGGAGGCTCATTATCTACATCCCATCTTTCTACCACTTCCATATTAACTTTGTCAGAGAAGGCCATAGTCTTGAGCATAGTGGAATCTATATCATCGTCACCATTTATTTCGTTAAGAAACACTTGAATATCAATAGGTTTCATAATAAACAGTAATCATTAAGTGTCTTTGATACTTAAAGATTCCACATAGGCATTCCTCTTTGCCACACTTCAGTAGCAGGGTGAATCCCCATTTCAGGAAAATCTGGACGCTCGTATTCGTTTTTGGTTGTCCATGGGTGAATAGTAGTTATGATTTCCCAAAGACTTACTTCAAAGTTTTCTTCTACCAGATTTTCTAAGGCTGTTCTTTCTTCTGCATCTAAAGGCCAAACCACTTGTCCAGTTTTTGGATGAATACTATATGGACAACGAATCACACCTTGTCTTTGAATCGGTGCTAAGTCTAAGTAGTTAATAGGAGTTGAGGCTGCTTCTTCATAAATAGTTTCAGTAACCGTGCGATAAAGTTTTGCTTGGTAGCGCAAAGGGTCATTCTGCGTCGCAAAGGTTTTCTTCCAATGAGGACTAATTTTAGAAACCAAACTTTCGGCTTCTTCAGCGTGCAACCAAACATGGAAACCTTTGGAACCTGAAAACACAATTTGTGGGTTGAGACCGTGTTTAGATTCCAAAAACTTTGCGATGTCATTAGCCACGCCGAAAGCAGCACCCGGATGATTAGGATAATCTACATCCCAAACTAAATCTTTTCCCTGATAAATTGTCTCAAAGTTTATTTGTAGTTCCTTACAGCCTTCTCGTGTCAAGGTTTTCTTCCAAAAGTTCCTAAAATCTTTCATAGCATCTTTGTTAAAACCTGAAACGCCTCGCACTCGCAACGGAGGAGGTAATCTTAACATTGTCCACTCTACACGATTTGTTCCCACGAACAAACTTATTCTACGCTCTGGGTGTCCCACAAGTTTCAAAGTTTTGCCCACCGAATCTGATTTGTGAAATCTTTGCTGTCTGAAACCAAAATCTTCTGCACGGTCGTCGGAACGATGAATCGTAAGTTTTACTTCTCTGGGTCTGGCAAAGTTGGCAATTGCCCCTTGAACTGCTTGTGTATCTAACCAACCCATAGTATCTTATCAGCGTATCACTTACATAAACATTAAGTATCAGGGTCTATTTATGATAACTATGATTCCTTATGTCCAATCAAAGAAAGAGTTGATTCCTACTTTGAAGGCATGGCATCTGTTATCTTATGTGGCACTTTGGCCTGAAACTTCCAACCCAACTATTCAACACAACATTGATGAAATACCTTACTCTGTTTATGCAGACACAGATGGTTTTATGGCTTTTTACGAGGCTACAAAAGAAGGAGAACCTACTTCCGACAATGTTTGGTCAGTCGTAGATACCGAAAATAAAATTACGGTTTGGTTCATTCCCACACCGGGAGAATCAACTATGATAGGACCACTAAGATACAGTTATCTTTCTGGAACTAAAACTTTGAGTTATCAGCATTATATTACAGATTCAGATTTACAAGAAGGTGCAGAATTGTTTCAAGTAGAATTAGATACTACCATGTTTCTATATGACAATGGTGAGAAATTACCAAAATGGTCTTTTTATCGTTTTGAACCTCATGGCATTTACCTACCATTCAAAGTTCTAAATTGGAGGGAGTTCCCAGATGAAATACTTTACTAATTGTTCTCAATGTGGTCAAGAACTTGATGAAACTGTATCAGCCACTTTATATCAAGAAATGATGTCCGATAAAAAACTCGGAAAGTGGTGGCGAGCCAACCTATGTATTCCTTGTAATATCACCAAATCTACTGAAATGCTAAAATTAGAACAGCAACTTAACCAAGTTTTTGGCTGGCAGTGTTTGAATTGGGAGAAGTTTCCTGACGAATTGCTTTAACTTCAGAATACTTGCGTCCAAACCTTTCTTCGTAAGCGGTTTCGCAGGCTTCACAAACTGGTAAAGTTTGAGCGAACTCATCACTTAAACATCGTTCAGGCCACCACCCTTTTTCTGCATCACAAAGATAAGGTTTATCCCACCCGCTAATGTGTATTACCGTCGG
>Ga0315331_10000846_pt1 | contig 22200 bp, 17 predicted proteins | sample M160m34915metaG_FD_203456 | JGI IMG/M metagenome (GOLD analysis project Ga0315331, IMG submission 203456) | Ammonia-oxidizing marine archaeal communities from Monterey Bay, California, United States - M1 60m 34915 | ecosystem: Environmental > Aquatic > Marine > Intertidal zone | place: USA...
CATCGCGACGCATCTCATCTTGGAACATGATTGCCATGCCACGCAGTTTACGCGACACATCCCGATTACGAACCAATGTTGATTCGCCAGGATCCTTGGACAGATCATAAAGCTGTAGAGAGGGATTCAATTGCAGCTTAAAATTTCGCCAACGGACTGCGGCGAGTGCGCCATGGCTACCGTGGTAAAAGAAAGCGTCATTGTATTCATGTCGTTTGATAATCGGAGCCCATTCTTCGGGGGGATCCCATCGACGTCGTAGTGGCACCGTCGCATTGAGCGACTTTCTGAGTCCAGGAGCAGGCACGAACTCGAATTCCCCCTTGAGCAAGGGAGCGATGTCTCGCCCATCAATGACTCTTCCTTTTGGAACTTCAATGCCTGCCAACGTTGCCAATGTGGGATACCAATCCATTGCCCTCACGATCTCCGATGACTGCGAGCCTGTTTGCAATCCCACGCCAGGCCCCCAAGCGATGGCAGGCACACGTAATCCACCTTCGTAAGTAGAAAGCTTACGACCACGAATTTTCTGCTGGGGTGTACGTCCTGGGCCTCTGCCATTGTCGGATGCATAAATCACGATCGTATTGTCTTCAATTCCCAATCGCTTCAAAGTGTCAAACAGACGCCCCACATTGTGATCGAGTTCTTGAATCGCATCACCATACTCGCCCCACTGCGAACTTCCTCGAAAAGCCTCGCTGACTCCCAAGGGTACGTGCAGCATTGTGTGGGGAAGATAAAGAAAAAATGGTTCACTCCGGTTCTCTTCCATGAACCGAATTGCTTCATCGGTATACGCCTTGGTTAATTCAGCGGGATCAGCTGGTCGCTTCACTACCTCGCCATTACGCACCAACGGAACGCCACCCTCGTCTTCAAAATAAACTACTTCAACCGGATCCAAATTGTGCAACAGTCCGAAGTAATGATCAAAACCCTGATTGTGTGGCAAAAACGGCTCATGGAATCCAAGATGCCATTTGCCAATGCAAGCGGTTGCATATCCATGATCTTTAAACAATTCTGCCAATGTCAATTCGCTGGGGTGAATCCCGGAGACAGAATCTGCTCGGTGCACCCAAGTCTGGTTGCCAACACGCCGAGGATAGCACCCCGTCAAAAGCCCAGCACGTGATGGGCTGCAGATGGGAGCCGCCGCATAGTAGTCAGTGAAGCGAGTTCCCTGCTCGGCCATGGCATCGATGCGTGGCGTCTCAACTTCGCTTGCACCATAACACCCGAGATCGTAATACCCCTGATCATCGACGAACACAAAAACAACATTGGGCTGGTCTGCTTTGGCGGCATACAGTTTGCCCCCCACGCCTTGCCCCGCACTTGAAAAAATCACAAACACCAAGACCAGCAGATATTGCAAATCCCACGGCCCATCAAACATCTTCATCAACTTGAAAACCTGATTATTCATTATTTACTGGTGTTTGTTCCTGGTCATCTCTGCTACCGCCTGCAGCTCACGACGCAGCAGGCTTCCCAAACGATAGGGGTGTCTCACCTCGCACAGGGACGGAGAACGAGCCAAGAGAAAAATTCATGCCGGGCATTCTACCATCGCAGAACATACTTTTCCGACAATGAACGACTTTCGAGCTAAATCTATCAATGCGGGTTAGATGACCATCGCCCGCTGGAACTGTGCTGGGATGTTTGGGTGTCTAGATGCCTGGTGGTCTGGATGCCTGGCGACGCGTGGCCGTGATCTTGAGGTACTGCACTGTTGCCCATGCAAACATTGCAAGCATTTCTCGTCATCATCCCACGAGGAGTACGAACATCAGATGGGATGATCCTGGCGATGATGATTTCGGCGATAGAACGTGAACAAGTTTTGACATTGAACGCAGGCCTCGCCTTTGCTGCCAGTCTTTCGAGAAACAAGGCTGGACCGAAAAGCTAGCCACACAGTTGAACACCGCTGGATTCGGGCCGTGAATAGACTTGCGGCGAGTCGATTTTTTTTTGTACCAACAGGACCAGCCGAACTGCACTCGCGAAGCAAATCCTCCTGAACCCCTTATACATCCCACCTCATTCTGAAGGGCATCTAGATTCATGGAGGCGGAAAAACTCCTCAGACCGAGATTTTCCAATCGCTCGTGCAAGACAATTGCCGTGCCGAGTTCGCAGCCCCTTTCTGCATTCGTCGCGATTGTATTGGGCGTGAGTCTGTCTTCTTTGGGCCACAATTTAAGAGGGCAAGAGCTCAAATTGCCGGCTCTCGAAGCACAAAGATCGATTCCTTCCAACACCGTTTCTTCAGCCACAATCGACACCGTATCGAATCCGTTGCTCGAGATGACAACGCAAGCGGTGGATCACAGCAACGAAACACTTGGACAGCTTCTTTCAGAATCATTGAGGGAGGGTAATCCGAGAATCTCTCAAACGCCAAAACCGACGGCATTGAAGCCAGCCAAATTTTTACCTTCAACCGATCTCCCACCGCTCGACACAAAACAGATTCAGTTCGAGCCAACGGAAGTTGAAATCATCCCAACCAGTTCTCTGTCACTGTCAGATCTTGAATCACTTGCGTTCGAGCACAATCCTACGCTTGCGGCTGCCAAGGCGCGCCTCACCGTGACGCGTGGGCAACAAATTCAAGCAGGCCTCTATCCGAATCCCATGATCGGCTATCAAGGCATGGAGATGGGAGTCCGTGGTACCGCAGGCCAGCAGGGCGGTTTCATTGGCCAACGTTTCATCACCGGTGGAAAACTCAAATTGGACCAGGCTGCCGCTGGCAAACAGGTAACCGCCACACACTTTGAATTCCATGCACAAGAGCTGAGGGTACTGAGCGATGTGCGCATTAGGTTTTACGACGCAGTCACCTTACAACAACGCGTCAAACTGACCAACGAATTGGTCCGCATTGGCGACGAACTTGTCCGAGCAACCGAGCAGCTACTTACCGGACGTCAGGCAACTCAGAACGATCTTCTATTGGCCGAGATCCAAGTCGATGAATCGCGCATCCTCTTCGATAATTCCACCAACGAAGAGCTGCAAGCTTGGCGGCGTTTAGCAGCTGTAATTGGCTTGCCCGGCATGCAGCCAACTGCATTGACCGGACAACTTGAGACCGCCCCTCAACAGCTGGATTGGGACACCTGCTATGCAACCGTCATGGACAACAATCCGGTATTGAACGCTGCAAGAATCCGCGTCGACCGTGCACGGATTCTCGTTCAACGAGCCAAAAAAGAACCGATACCCGACATTGACGTGATGGTTTTCCACCGACACCACAACGTCACCAATGAAAATGTAACAACAGTCCAAGCTGGTTTTCCGCTGCCAATATTCAACCGGAATCAGGGAAACATCCGCAGCGCCGAAGCGCAGCTTCGCGTAGCATCCAAGAACCGTGAGCGAATCGAACTTGGATTACAGGATCAACTGGCCGTTGCCTACCGACGGTACACCAATGCCCTTCAACAAATGGAGCGTTACCGTGGCCGAATGATCCCGAGAGCTGAAAAATCTCTCAAACTGGTGACCGACGGCTATGAGAAGGGACAGGTCCAGTACCTGACACTACTGACGGCTCAACGCACCTATTGGCAGGTAAATCTTTCCTACCTTGACTCACTTAAGGAGCTTCGCACGGCCGCCAGCCTGATTGAGGGTCAGCTTCTGTCAAACAGCCTGATAGAACGCAAGGGCGGGACCTTCTGATCAAAAACGATTTGCTCAACAGCGGCCACCAACGTATCATGGGTGAGTCATCCAAGGACTATCCATGTTCAACCGCATCATCTCACTCGCCCTAATCGCTGCCGTATTCGGCTGTCCGCTGTGGTGCAGCATGGGCTTTTGCCATTGCTCGGGTGATATGATGAAGCTCTCTGCGAAGGCAGATTCGTGCTGCCAACCGTCATGCTGTGGAACAGCGAGTGAGTCAAAAACGCCACCTGCGCCCGGAGCTGAAACTCCAGACTCAAACCCCGAAGGTTTGCGATGTCAGGGGATATGTGGAGGTGCAGTGTTTGAGAGCCCTTGCCAGCTTCCCGCTGCAGACCTCTGCCGTTTCTTGAGCTGCGTCGACAGCGATGCATCTTTGCTTCTTGCAAAGCAACACAGCATCGTTCGGAATTCTGATTTCCCAGAATTTCCACGGGCAGAAAACCAGGGTAGATCTGTGCGCATCCGGCTCATGTCATTTCAGTGCTAGGAATCGAGCTTGGCGGATGATTGATCCGGCATGGCCTTGCCAGATCGTTCCGTCTACTTCGCTCGTATCTCAGTGAGCCACCAGGTTTCTACTGGGACATCTCGACACAAGATTCCTAACAAAGCACACGGCACCATGTTCTTTCGCTTGCTCCCTTGGGAGTATGCCATTCGAAATCTATTTCGTCGTCCGCTGCGCACGTTCCTGACGTTTGCCGGACTGACGACGGTGATTCTATTGGTGTTGATCGTTGTCGGTTTCATCCGCGGATTGGAACGATCTCTTGCCGTCAGTGGTGATCCACAAACCGCAGTGGTGTTTTCTTTAGGCATGGGTGAGAATCTTGAGTACTCATCGATCGCAATGCGAACCAGCGATTTATTACCTGCAAGTGTACCGGGAATTCAGGAGCGATACGGCAGCGAGTACGTTTCGCCGGAATTGTATCTTGGAACGCAAATCGGCGTATCAGACAAAGAGCCATCGATGGGTCTTGTCCGCGGGGTCACAAGGTCCGCACTGCTGGTACGTCGACAGGTCGAGATCGAACAAGGCTCGTGGCCCGAATCAGGAGAGATCTTGATGGGGCGCATGGCCGCAACCAAGCTGGGGGCAACCGAGTCGGAAACCGGGGTAGGCCAGTCGATCGAACTGGAGGGTCGATCATGGCGGATCAGCGGTGTCTTTTCTGCTGGTGGCTCGGCGTTCGAATCAGAAACGTGGTGCCGTCTGGATGATTTACAACAGGCGATGAAACGTCAGGACCTGAGCATTGTAGCGCTCGCGATGCAACCGGGGGCCGATTTTTCAGACCTCAATCTGTTCTGCAAGGAAAGACTTGATCTGGAACTGCAGACCATTCGTGAGACAGATTACTACGCCTCTCTGCAGAAGGATTATGGTCCGATTCGTTGGCTGGCTTGGCTGGTCGTTCTGCTTGTCTCCGGGGCGGGCGTTTTTGCAGGCTTGAACACAATGTATGGTTCCGTAGTCGGCCGTATTCCCGAACTCTGCACACTCCAGGTCATGGGCTTTGTCCGGCGTTCTGTCGTGGTCAGTTTGATTCAGGAAGGTGTCCTGATCGCGTCGGCTGCCAGTCTACTGGCAGCGTTACTGGCACTCGCATTCATTAATGGTGCAGCCGTTCGCTTCACCATGGGCGCCTTTGCCTTACGCATCGACAGTACAGCCGTACTGGTTGGTTGTGGAGTTGGGATTGCGATGGGATTACTCGGCGCGATCCCGCCTGCAATCCGTGCCTTGAGAATGCCCATCGTCGATGGGTTAAAAGCTGTTTGAATTCACCCATGGTTGCACAAGACAACCTACATAAAAAAGGAAACAGACATGAAACTTTTCTTGCGATACACAGTCGTCATGATGGTGGCAACGACGTTGGCTGGCTGTACTTCAGAGAGCAGCACCACAACATCGAATGCTTCACCACAGGTGCCCGATGTGGCAACAGTGGATGGTACTGCCTACCTGCTTGATACTGAACCCGAGGGTGCAGGCAACGTCATCCAGGTCCGTGAAGAGGCGGGAACGGATGATGATTTACTGGTGGTGGGACGCATTGGTGGCAGCAGCGATCCATGGATTGACGGCAGAGCCGCTTTCACCATCGTCGACTTGTCGGTCAAGTCCTGCAATGACACGTTAGACGACAAGTGTCCAACACCATGGGACTATTGCTGCGAAACGAGCAAGCTGCCCAATTCGACGGCGCTCGTTAAGTTCGTGGATAAGGCGGACCAAGTGGTCAAGGCCGATGCAAGAACGATATTTGATCTTCAGGAACTCTCCACGGTTGTTATCAAAGGCACAGCCAAACGGGATGAAGCAGGGAACCTGACCGTACTGGCTTACGGTTTATTCGTGAAACAAAAGTGAATGCCATGACGAGTAATGACGTTGACCTCCGGGACTTGGCCGTTGACCGAGGAAAAAAAGACCGGCAATCCCTACGCGCGCGTCGAAATTTATTTTCGAGGTACATCCTGCCTGGTGCGTTGGTTGTGGGCTTTCTTATGCTGGTTGCATGGGCTGCAAGGGACGTTCTTCTGCCACCGCGATCTGTCACTGTCGTTCCGGTACTCTCAACGACGGCAAAGGTTCAGCAGGGAGGAACGCCGCTATTTCAGGCTGCTGGCTGGGTGGAACCTCGCCCCACTCCATTACGGGTCGCAGCTCTCGCTCCAGGTGTTGTCCAAACACTCCTGGTAGTCGAGGATCAGAAGATCAAGCAAGGTGACCCCGTTGCCGAACTGGTACGGGATGACGCGAAGCTGGCGCATGATGCAGCGATTGCGAATCTGCAACTCCGGCATGCAGAGTTGGAGGAGCATGAAGCAACGTTATCTGCAACGGAGATACGCCTGAAGCAACCGGTACATTTAGAAGCCTCGTTGAACCTTGCTGAAGCCGCGCTGGCAAGATTAGACACAGAGCTTAAGAATCTTCCATTTGAGCTACGCCGCGCTGAAGCAGACTACAAAGCATTACAAAGTGACTATGCAGGAAAGGAATCCGCCAGCGGTGTGATCGCTGGAAACACGATTGATATCGCTTTGGGAAAGTCTGACGCCGCCAAAGCCATGGTGGAGGAATTGCATGATCGCTTTGATTCACTCAGCAGCGAACGCAGTGCCCTGGAATCACGATGCGGAGCATTGAAAACCCAACTGGAACTCCTGTCGAATGAAACCCAAGCCCGTGACGAGGAAAAGGCGCACATCAAGGCGGCCAAAGCGCGTATCAAACAAGCCGAGGTTGCCGTTGCAGAGGCCAAACTGCGTCTCGACCGTATGACAATCGTGGCTCCCGTGGATGGTCGCGTGTTTCGACTGATTGCTCACCCCGGAGCACGGATCGGTAGCGGCATGACGCAAATGGAAGGACATGATGGCAGCACGGTCATCACGATGTACCGCCCTAAAATGCTGCAGGTAAGAGTCGACACTCGCTTTGAAGACATCCCCAAAGTCAGCCTTGGGCAGACAGTCGAAATTGGAAATGCCGCGTTGGCTTCTCCTCTGCTGGGAACCGTCTTGTTCATCAGTTCAGAAGCGGATATCCAAAAAAACACATTGCAGGTCAAAGTCGCCATCCCCGATCCTCCCGAGGTTTTCAAGCCTGAGATGCTGGTCGATGTGACCTTCCTAGCGCCTGAATTATCCAACGTGAACGAGGACATCGCCAGCGCCGTCAGGCTTTACCTTCCGCAACAACTCATTCAAACCGATGACGCGGGTGCCTATGTCTGGATCGCCGATCAATCCGAAGGCACGGCACAAAAAAATCGTATCAAACTTGGCCCGATTGCTGCCAACGGGCTCGTCGAAATTGTCGAAGGAGTCAAGGTATCAAGTCGCGTGATCTCCAACTCATTTGATGACCTTGTGAATGGGACTCGCATTCGGGTCACGGGGGAAGACGCCATTATAGGTACAGATGTCGGCCCCCCGTCGGAATCAACCACATCTACAACCAATCGCAACAGCGATGGAGGCAAGTAATCATGCCACTGATTGAAATCGACAACGTTACCAAGCAGTATCACAAGGGCGATGAAACGATCACCCCTCTACGAGAGGTATCGTTGAATATCGAACAGGGTCAGTTCCTATCATTGATGGGAGCCAGTGGCACCGGCAAGTCAACTCTTTTGAACCTGATTGCAAGCATCGACAAACCGGATAGTGGACGCATCATTGTCGACGGCACTGAGATCACCCAACTGTCGCGTACCAGGCTGGCAAAATGGCGAGCAGCCAACCTGGGCTACATTTTCCAGACACACAATTTGGTTCCTGTGTTAACGGCATATGAGAACATCGAGCTACCACTATTGCTGCTGCCAATCAACCGAAGTGAGCGTCGTAAGCGAATCGAAATTGCTTTGCGAGCAGTCGACCTGCTCGACAGAGCAGACCACTACCCACGGCAGATGTCAGGAGGGCAGGAACAACGAGTTGGAATCGCACGCGCCATTGTTGCTCATCCCAAAGTAGTTGTTGCTGATGAACCAACCGGGGACCTTGATCCCGATTCCTCCTCACAAATCCTTGGGCTCCTGAAGCGGCTCAAGGATCAACTGGATGTGACCTTATTGATGGTGACCCATGACGCGGCAGCCGCGGAAATCGCGGACAAGCAATTTCGGCTTGATTACGGAAAGCTAGTTCAAACAGGCGGTTCTGGTTTCGCCTCTGGCACGGGGGCATCCCCGGAGGACCAGCTCATTTCACAGGGAACTTCGAGTCCCGAGGAGAACGCATGATGAAATTCATTCCCTATGTTCTCAAGACGTTATGGCGACACCGCTCGCGAACCATCCTGACGGTAACTGGTTCGGCCGTCGCGATCTTTGTATTTTGCTTTGTAGGCGCGGTACAGGAAGGGATGAATGACCTGCAGACACGTCAGGAATCTGAAAGAACGCTGATTTCGTTTCAGAAAAACAAGTTCTGCCCTGCCACCAGTCACCTGCCTCAAGACTACGACCTACAGATTGGAAAATTGGACGGAGTCAAAGACGTCGTCCCCGTCCAAGTTTTTACCAACAATTGCAGGGCCAGCTTGGATATCGTCGTATTTTATGGAGTGCCCCCCAAGAAACTACGTGCTGCACGTGACTTTGAACTGACCGCAGGTAGCTGGGATGAGTTTGAAGAACACCAGAATGCCGCAGTCATTGGACAAGCCGTTGCAAACCGTCGTGGCATCAGCGTAGGAGAGCAGTTTTCCATTGGTGCCCTGAGCGTCGACATCGCTGGAATCTATCAAAGCAATGATCCAGCCGAGGAAAACTACATCTACTCACACCTCGATTTTCTTCAGAGGCGGAAGGGCATGAATGGTGTCGGAACCGTGACCCAGCTTGAAATCCTGCTCGAGGAAGGAACCGATCCTGTGGTCAAGTGTAGTGAAATCGATGATATCTATCGTTCAGGCCCAGTAGAAACCGACACGCGTCCGAAAGGCGTATTTCAGGCCAAAAGCCTCGGTGATCTTGTTCAACTGATCAACATGGCACACTACCTTGGCTATGCCTGTGTCGGGCTTGTCCTATCTCTGGTCGCAACCACGAGTGTGATGTCGGTACAGGATCGCATCAAAGAGCATGCGGTACTGCAAACGATTGGGTTCTCAGGATCGCAGGTATTCCACCTAGTGATGGCCGAAAGCATTTTACTCAGCATTACCGGGGGGATGATCGGAGTGGGCGCAGCAATGCTGGTCCTTGAAATCAGCAGTTTGTCGGTCGGCGCTGAAGCCGTCGCCATTGCCTTCACCCCCTCTGTCCGCCTTGCAATCACGGGCACAATCGTGGCTGCAATCGCTGGAACTCTTGCCGGAATCGCACCTGCGATCCACGCAGCAAGAACAGAGATTGTTCCTGCGCTACGACACGCATGAGTGCTGATTTCTACTGCCTGGCCAGCAAAATAAAAAACAGCATCTCATCATGCGTCAGCGACAGGTTCCATGCATATTCTGACAGTGCACCTACCCATTGCACTGCGTGAGAAGTTCACAGAGCCCAAAGCCGGTAATATCGCTGATCCGTGATGGTCGTATCAGCTTGCAACGATATCGCCAATGTCAATCAGATGTAGTTGCCTGCCTTGACCGACGACCGGCGCATCGACACAAACCAATTTTCCATCGGGTGAAAATCGAGGGTGGGTGTCGACTCGCCACTCTCCAGTGTACGCAGCAGGCAGATGCAATTCAGCCAAATCAATCCTGTTTCCTGAAGCGACTTCATAAAGATGAGGAGTTTGTATCCTCTCGCGAGTCTTGGGATAGGTGTCATTGAGAATCCACTTTCCCCCCGGTAGGTAACTGACATGCCCACTTGGATCCAGAACGCCTCGTCCGACTTCACGCACATCTCCTCCGCCATCAACATCCTCAAAGAGAAAATTCCCCCAACCATCGTTCCCGTCCCAGTGACGTGACTGCGCAAGGATGCTCTTTGCGTCGCGCCAAATGAAGTGAGACGCGTAGCCATTGGGACACACAATCCTCACATCGGAACCGTCTGAATTCGCAGTGATTGCCCGCGTCAATCGTGAACCGTCCGGATAGCGCCAACGATGCAGGGCCATGAAGCGTTTTCCATCGGGACTATACAGCAGATGATTGAAGTAATGCTTGATTCCCAATTTCTGATTGGGGATGGCACCAGTGCGTGCAATATCAGCCAACGAGAGAACCAACTCTGTTTTTCCAGATCGCAAATCGATACGCACAATGCCAGAATCCTGTGGAGCCGGGTCATTGGCATGAGGATCAGCGAGTCCAGCATACCCATAGCCGGGCCGCACATCATTGATTCTTCGAAAATCAGGGGCCACCGCATATTTTCCATTTGGGCTTACAGAGTAGACCGGATGCGGCAAACTCCGCATTTTTCCTGTAACGACATTCATGATTCGTGAAACAAACGTTCCGTCTTCACGGTCATTCCAAATGACTTCGTGAAGCGATCCGGGCAACCATTGCAACATACAACCCTGCTGCCAGCACCACGCATTACTTTTTCCCAGCTTGACCCAACGGTTGCCCTTTTCCAGATCAACCATACCGATTTCAATTTGATCATCGGCCTTGGGACTACGGTGTTCGAAATCAACCTGCATCCCCAACACAAAGCGTGAAGTCGGGTCAAACTGAAGCTTGTCGTAATATCCAAACCAATGGTGTTTCGGTCCATGCGTAATCTGCCGAACGCGACTTTGCATCAAATTCATGGCATCGCAACTGCTCATCGCTACGCCCCCAAAAGCAGTAACCGATGCTGTTGCAATAAAAGAACGACGACTTGCCTTAAAAGTTGACATGAAAACCGACCTCTCCTGGGACCAAACCTGCCTACACAAGCATCGCAGCAAACACAAATTCTATTTACGTACCGTGATGATCAGACAATTCTACACGCGTCGCAACCAGCAGTTGGACAGGTCTTTGCTTTCAGAAAATCCCGCTATCCTGAAAACACAGCATGAATTCAAACTTGAGAATCCTATCCACCAAACTTCTCGAGTCAGATTCAGGGCGACAAAAAGAGCATGAAGGGTATCCATACTCCGGAACCGTCAACGAGTTATCCACGCTGGGTCGTGTGGCGTGATTGGTTTTTACACCCAAGTTTTCACCGCGGTCCCAGCAGTGAGGTGAGCATACAGTTTCACGCCAAAACTGCCCCGAATAGCCCGCCCTTTTGGCCACAACACCATGTGAGGAGGCATGCTGGTGCATGGAATGCGACTCAAGACCTGTTTATTGCAAATCGCCGCAAGAAGTCACAACAAAAACGTTGGCATGAATTGATGAACATGCGTAAAGACAACTATCTACGACAGAAATCCGAATGTCGAAAAAATCTCGACGAGCCACTAGTCATCGGTTACATTATTAGAATATCTTTTCGGACTTCTAGACTAAGAAACAAACACTGGGGAAGAGCGGGGGTGTTTCTTTCCAATCGATTGCCATGCGTGGCTGTCGACCTCACGCAGCCAATGCAGGAGGAGCACCACCTGTTGCTGCAAACACTTGCGAAGCATTTGATCGCCGTCAACGTCCTAGCCAGATCAACAGCCCCTGGCTGATCGTGGCGTGAACAAGGGCAGTTTCAGGCGGGCCGCAGCAAAGACAGAGCCAAGAATCGACGAGAGTGCAGCCGACTCCACCATGCCACATCAAGAAGAACTGACGCCGGAAGCCTTTGTCACACTCCTCCACCAGTTCGCCCTTGATCTGCTGAAACGCTCAACTTTGGACGAAATATTTTGGCTGATTGCTGACCGCGTGATCGCTGGAATTGGATTTGATGATTGCGTCATCTATCTTTTGGATCACGAAGAAAAAATCCTGATCCAGAAAGCTGCTTATGGGCCTAAAAACCCCGAGGGACATACGATTAAAGATGCGATCACGATCCCGGTGGGAGAAGGAATCGTGGGCAGTGTTGCGTTAAATGCCAAGCCGGAACGAATCGCTGACACGCGACTTGATCCCCGCTACATCATTGATGATGACTTTCGATTGTCGGAACTAGCTGTTCCCATCCTGCTCAATGGTCGCTGCATCGGTGTCATTGACACCGAAAACAGCGAAGCTGATTTTTATACAAAACGGCATGAAAAATGGTTGAGCACAATTGCATCGATCGCTGCCACAAAGATCTCGGATGCAAATCGAGCAGAGGAACTAGGCGAGACGGTGAAGAAGCTTGAATCAACACGCAAGAAACTTGACAAACGCGCCAAGCAACTGAAACGAGCCACCAAGAACGCAAGGTTAGCAAATCAGGCCAAGAGTGAATTTCTGGCCACGATTAGCCATGAACTTCGCACACCCATGAATGGGGTGCTTGGGATGACTGAATTACTGCTTGAAACAAAACTCGACTCGACTCAGCTTGAGTATACCCAGGCAGTCAGAGCATCCGCTGGATCCCTCCTCAACATCATTAATCAGGTCCTCGATTTTTCCCGAATTGAAGCAGACGCGATTGAATTGGATTTAAATCCGTTCTGCTTGGCCGCACTGATCAACGAAACCCTGGCAATCTTCAAGATCCAAGGTCGCATCAATGGTATTGAGATCAAATCCAGAATTTCAAGCAATGTCCCCCTGAACCTGATTGGCGCCCCAGAGAAGATAAAACAGATCTTAGTCAACCTGCTCGGGAACGCACTCAAATTCACGAGTACGGGAAGCATTGCCTTGGATGTGGGCAGAGAGCAAGAGGATCAAGATGGCAAACTACGTTTAAAATTCGAAGTGCGGGATACTGGGATTGGTTTACCAGAGGCAGACACGGACAAACTATTCGCTGCCTTCACGCAGGCTGATATGTCCTCGACGCGTCATTATGGTGGCACGGGACTCGGGCTGGCGATTTCTCAGGAACTGGTCACGCTCATGAACGGGTGTATTTGGTGCAAAAATAATGAACCCAGTGGCTGCTCCTTTTTCTTTAACATTGAAGTGGCAGAGGACAAAGTCAGCCTCGGGCCAACCAACACGGATCATTCGTTAGGATCCGAATCAGAGCCAAAGACCGCTTTGCAACCGCCGCGCGATGGTAAGCGGACATTGAGTGTTCTGTTAGCGGAAGATTCCCCCGTCAATCAGACGTTGATGATGGCCCTTCTTGGCAAATGGGGACACAATGTCGTAGTCGCGAATACAGGTCTGGAAGCCATTCATCTTTGGCAATCCAATGAAAAGCGTTTTGACCTGATTCTAATGGACGTGCTCATGCCTACATGCGACGGCTTACAAGCGACAAGAAGAATTCGGAAATTGGAAAGCGAGTTGAACGAGCGCGTTCCAATCATCGCGCTGACAGCTCAAGCTCTGGCTGGTGATCGGGATGCCTGCATCGAGGCGGGTATGGATGCCTACGTTAGCAAGCCCATCTCGCAAACAAAACTTCAGACCCTGATGAAACGGTACACCTGATTTCAACCGACTGCGAAGCAGCCCAAGCCAAGGAAAGTGCCAGCAACCGATTCCATTGGGAACCAGTCTTCCCGATCAAATCATTCAGTGGCATGTGTGACTCGTACTCTTGCTGTGCCATCGCACCGCCAATCCATAGCAGCGCCAATCCATCGCGACTGCCCTAGCCATCCACCGTTATGCGGCGGAATCACGCCATGACTGGGAAAACCCAGCACGATCGCCACGCTGGGGCCAAATTTCGAGCCACCCGTCATCTCCCAATGGCGGTAAACACCGCCCCAGCCACAACACAGGGCATATCCAGCCACGAAAATCTCTGATGCGACCAAAGCAGCCCTTCTGCATCCCTTCGGTCAGCGTTAAGTTGCGTTAGTAATCAAAAAAGCATCCCGCAGAGCCTGCTCAAAAAAAATGAGGGTGAGTGCAGTGCATTCCGGTTCATGCTTCGCTTCCTCACGCGGCGGCACAAGCTTCATGAGACTGCATGGGCCACTGAATCACGCATGACTTGCTACCGAGCTGAACATTCGGCCAGCGACAAATCCAACCAACAATACAGCCACCTTCGACCAACGCCAAACTGATGAAAGCACTTGTCAAACAAAAACGTGAACCGGGCCTCACCCTCACGGACGTACCAGAGCCGAAAACCGGGATCAATGATGTGCTGATCAAGGTTGACCGAACTGGTATCTGCGGCACAGATGTTCATATATTTAAGTGGGACGCATGGGCCCAGGCAACAATCCCTGTCCCGATGGTTGTAGGGCATGAATTCGTTGGTGAGATTGTTGAGGTGGGATCGAACGTTTCTGACTTCCGAACCGGCGAGATCGTCAGCGGTGAGGGTCACGTCGTTTGTGGTCGTTGTCGTAATTGTCTGGCAGGGCGTAGACACCTTTGCGCTGACACCAAGGGAATTGGCGTCAACCGGCCTGGCGCATTTGCTGAGTACCTGTCTCTGCCAATGACAAACGTCTGGCCTCACGACTCGTCCATCGATCGAGATGTTGCCTCGATCTTTGATCCCTTTGGCAATGCTGTTCACACTGCCTTGTCTTTCCCGGTACTGGGTGAGGATGTGTTGATCACGGGCGCAGGCCCGATCGGCTGCATGGCCGCCGCGGTCGCCAAACACGCAGGTGCCCGCTATGTCGTTGTCACCGATGTGAACCCATGGCGTCTGGAATTAGCAGAAAAGATGGGAGCCACGCGAGTAGTCGATGTCCGATCTGAGAGCATTCGTGATGTGCAGAAGTCCCTCGGGATGACAGAGGGGTTTGACGTAGGCTTGGAGATGTCAGGCAGTCCAGATGCATTCCGCCAGATGATCAAAGAAATGTGTCATGGCGGCAAAATCGCAATGCTCGGGATTCCATCAGAGGAGATGGCAATCGACTGGAATGAAGTTGTCTTCAACATGCTAACCATCAAAGGAATTTATGGTCGTGAGATGTATGAAACATGGTACAAGATGACCGTGTTGATTCAGGGTGGACTCGACCTTACTCCTGCCATTACTCACCGATTTGATTACACCGAATTCGAAAAGGGCTTTGAAGTCATGATGTCCGGCAAATCTGGAAAAGTGATACTCAACTGGCAGTGATTCCTGCCTTGCCATTCATCACATCCTGTAGCCCTTTCTGCAGTACCGACACACAACACATCCCCCCACCAGCGAAACAAAAAACCATGGCCGAAGCATTCCTGACCCACATAGAAAACCAGTTGAACGACATTCGTGAACAAGGCCTATTCAAAGCAGAACGCACGATCACGACTCCGCAGGACGTCCACATTCAGGTCAACCATGGGGACAGCGTGCTGAACATGTGCGCCAACAACTATCTGGGGCTGTCGGAACACCCGGAAGTCGCCAAAGCGGCTCATGAGGGACTGGACGAATGGGGCTATGGCTTATCATCAGTGCGTTTCATTTGCGGAACGCAAGCGGTCCATCAGAAACTGGAACACAGGCTCAGCGAGTTCCTGGGCACAGAAGACACGATCCTATACACGTCGTGTTTCGATGCAAACGGTGGATTATTCGAGACAATCCTGACAGCAGAAGACGCGGTCATTTCTGATGAACTGAACCATGCTTCCATTATCGACGGGATTCGCCTCTGCAAAGCACAGCGTCACCGTTATCGCAATAATGATCTTGCCGATCTGGAAACCAGGCTCAAAGAAACTCAGTCAGCTCGGTATCGCTTGATTGCGACCGACGGTGTTTTTTCAATGGATGGACATATCGCAAATTTGCCTGGCATCTGCGACTTGGCAGAAAAATACAACGCACTCGTGATGGTGGATGATTCGCATTCAGTCGGCTTCATGGGAAAAACCGGGCGTGGAACCCACGAACACCATGATTGCATGGAACGGGTTGACATCATCACCGGAACGCTCGGTAAAGCACTGGGTGGTGCCAGCGGTGGCTATACCAGTGGGCGAAAACCAATCATTGATTTGCTGCGACAGAAATCGCGGCCCTATCTTTTTTCCAATTCGGTTGCTCCCCCGATTGTCGCTGCATCCGTGCGAGCCGTTGAATTGCTGAGCGAGTCGACTGAACTGCGAGATCGACTGGAGTCAAATACCAAACGCTTTCGAACTGGCATGGAAGCAGCGGGATTCAACCTGCTACCAGGCGAACACCCGATCGTTCCAATCATGTTGGGTGATGCGGTGCTTGCAACCCGCATGGCAGACTTGATGCTTCAAAAAGGCGTCTATGTGATTGGGTTCTCTTTCCCTGTTGTGCCTAAGAGCAAAGCTCGTATTCGAACACAGATTTCAGCAGCACACACGGAAGAGGACATTGACTTTGCCATCGAAAAGTTCATCGAGGCCAAGCAAGAACTGGGAATTTGAAACACCGAGTTCCTCAACAACTTGCATCACACAAGCATTCACTTCACTCCGAAGAATAGCCAGTCCGTCTGTTCTTCTTGGACCATGGGATTGAACGTTCGGACAGGCTCCACGTGCGTTTGGCTGAATGTCAAATCAAGCGCCTCTGAAAAGCTGCTACTTTCGGCATACGACCAAACAGCCAGGATTCCACCATCTGCCAAATGCTTCTTTGCAGACTTCAGCCCGGCTTTGGTGTAGAAAACATGCTCTTCGCTGCCCAGTTGATCCGCGGGTGAATGATCTACGTCAATTACAATCAGATCGTACTGTTGCTGTGGCTCATCAAGCAAATATTGATAGACATCGCCTGAGGTCAAACGCAGCCCGTCGGCGTCATTCAATTCATCCGATAGAGGTATCAAACCCTCCTTGAGCCACTGAAGCACCTGAGGCAGGTACTCAATCACTTCCACCGACGCAACTCTCTGATCAGTCAACAACTCTTTGGCAGTGTAACCAAGGCCAAATCCCCCGACCAAAGCCTTGAGGTCAGATCCACCGTGGAGTTCGACTGATCGATTGGATATCGCGCGTTCCGAATCGGTGTTGTAGCTGCTCATCAGAAACTCGTGGTTCAAGGTGACTTCAGTCACCACGGTTCCCGGTTCCGACAACAATTCCCGACGACGCAAACACAGCGGCCCCAGATCAGTGTCCTCGTAAGCGAGGATTTTCAAGTTCGGCGGGGACATACATTTCCTCGGAATTGATAAGATCAGTGAATCACGACGAACCGCACCAAGGAACGCACAAAGGTTACTCTGCTTGCGGTATTCGGGTGCAGGCCAATGACTTGGCAGCCAGCATCAACTCCCCGAGCACCAGCGCAGATACAAAACAGCTGCGAATTCCACGAACCGATAGGCTACATTGACCCGTTGCGTCTCGATACCATGGGAGGCGGGATAGAGCGACAAGATAGACAACATCGGGCAAGATTAATTCATCTGTTTGCATCATCCAGGATTCCAATCCTCGTCGAAAAACGCTTGATCATGAGCCACCTGTTGATTGTCATTTTGAGCATTTGCACTTTCTGTATTCAGCTGAAGAGCAATGCCACGGAAACAATTATCCGCCCGAACATTGTTTTCATTCTGATCGATGACTTGCGCCATGATACGTTTGGTCACGCGGGACATCCGTTTATCCAGACGCCATACATCGATCAACTGGCGCGGGGAGGCTTAAGATTCACGAATGCATTTGTGACCACCTCTTTGTGTTCACCCTCGCGGGCAACTTTCCTGACCGGAAAGTACATGCATAATCACAAAGTCGTGGACAATTCGTCATTGATGGACAAACAGGAACAGACCTTTCCTCAAAGGCTTCAACAAGCCGATTACCGAACAGCATTCATCGGCAAATGGCATATGGGCGGATCCAGTGACGCGGCACGCCCTGGTTTCGATCACTGGGTCAGCTTCCGAGGCCAGGGGACGTACCAACCCACGGGCCAATTTCTGAACATCGACGGAAGTAAAGTCGCTCGCACTAAATACATGACGGATGAACTGACCGACCATGCGACCCAGTGGTTGTCTAAACAAACGCCCGAACAACCTTTCATGCTGTACCTTTCGCATAAGGGTGTTCATGGACTGTATGACCCAGCTCCTCGACACAGAGATCAATACAAAAACTCCAGCTATTCACGTCCAGCAACGATGGACAACACCCCTGAAAACAACGCCGGCAAACCGATGTGGGTTCAAGACCAGAGAAACAGCTGGCATGGGGTGGAATTCCCCTACCACGGTCGAGCAAAGCAATCCATCGAAGAAATGTATCGACATTACTGCGAAATGATCCTGTCCATTGACGACAGCGTTGGCCGTCTTCTGGAAACACTCGAAGCAAAAGGCATGTCCAAGCAAACCTTGGTAATATTCACCAGTGATGGTGGCCACTTATGGGGTGAGCATGGCTTGATTGATAAACGCTGTGCCTACGAGGAATCGATTCGAATCCCGTTATTGGCTTACTGGCCCTCAAAAATTGAGCCCAAGACACGCAGCGAGGCACTGGTGGCGAACACCGACATAGCTCCTACCATGCTGGACTTGGCTAATCTGGATATTCCCACCAGCATGAATGGAAAGAGTATTGTGCCGCTACTGAGTGATCCCAACAGCCCAACGTGGGGACGCAAATCACTGCTTTACGAGTACTACTGGGAACCAGCATTTCCTCAAACACCTACAACGTTTGCCCTCCGCGACCAACATTACAAACTGATTCAATATCACGGACTCTGGGACACTGATGAACTTTACGACGTTAGCAATGATCCAAGCGAAACCACGAACCTGATCAACGCACCGGATCAAACACAGCGAGTTGCGGCAATGCGGCAAGAATTACATCGCCGCCTCAGTCAAACCAAAGGCTTAACGATTCCGCTGGGAATCAAACGCAATCACGGATCCAATCTCCGGAATTCCCAAGGCAGCACACGCGCGAAATTCCCAAAAGCAATGATCCGACCATCCTCTCACTGACCTCCCGCGGACTGAAGTTCCATGAAGCAAACCATCAAGCCAAACTTAACTTATGCTCTTCTCTGTTTGTTATTCCTGTTCGCAATGGAAAACAGTGATGCTGACGAGACACCACTCACCAAGGCCAAAGAAACAGCCGTCGACCAGCCAGCCTTGCAGCTTTCATGTCCTGGTAAGTATCAGCATCACCTGCAGGGCGTTTGTGCCGACGGGGACGCAATCTTCTGGTCATTCACAACAACGCTGGTAAAAACAGACAGACAAGGGAAGTTGCTAAAGAAGGTTCCTGTTGCCAATCACCATGGTGACCTTTGCCATCATGACGGAAAAATTTATGTGGCGGTTAACCTCGGAAAATTCAATGATCCGAAAGGCAATGCCAAATCATGGATCTATGTCTATGAGGCTTCAAGTCTGAACGAAGTTGCTCGCCATGCAGTACCCGAAGTTTTCCATGGTGCAGGCGGCATCGGGTTTCACCAAGGAAACTTTTTTATTGTCGGCGGGCTACCCAATGACATCAGCGAAAACTACGTCTACGAATACGACGGAAATTTCAAACCATTGAAACGACATGTCATCACCAGCGGGCACACACACTTGGGCATCCAAACAGCGGCTATTGTGAATGGTCACTGGTGGTTTGGTTGCTATGGAACCCCCAAAATCACCCTCGTTACAGATACCAATTTCAAAATGATTGGGCGTTACCCGCAAGACTGTTCCCTAGGTGTCGCACAAAATGACGATGGTCGGATGTGGGTTGCGAGCGGTGTGTGCCAGCCAGAAAGTGGCTGCACAGGAAAAATACAATCAGCCACTGCAAGTCCGGAAAAAGGGTTCACGCTTCAAAAATAGAGTTCACTCGCAGAGCGATTGAACAATCGCATTTCCACTGCAGCTAACAAGCCGCAGTGATCCGAATTGGCCCAAGTCATTCGTGCCTGAGCAACGCAATTCCCAGAGGCCCAGAGGGAGTGACACACCCCAGTGGTTCAGCAGTCATTGCTCAGTTCTCGTCAATCACAGCGAACGGGATCGTCAAACCCACCAGCGTCATCTCCGATGCAACAAAACGTCCGTTTGCAACTTTTCCGCTGACGATTGCTTTTCGCACGCAATTGCACAGACCATCCTTGGCGTGTGCGTCTCCATAACCATCAATCGAACTTCCATCAACGAAGTAAACTTTGTCTTCCATCCTGATCGCGAGATCACACCCGTCCCCAGGCATCCCAAACTGACACTGCCCGCAGGATGCATCCACCTCGGTCAGATTCACCTCCCAAACCGAGCTATCTGAAGCTGAAATGTCAGGATCTTCCACTTCAAACACCATGTGGTTTTCGTTGCGCTGACAACCAATGCAGCCCAACAAGACGCAAAGCAACAGGATTTCAAAGCGGCATTTCATAACAAAACCTTTCCGAATCGTCGACGGCATTCGGAAACCGGAATTGGTCACCGAGCTGTTCTTTCCGCCAGTTAGTTCTTCAACGCGTGTCGAGTTGTGGACAGTGTGCTGCCCCCGCACGTAATTTACCACGACTCGTTCCACCGGTGCGTTTAATACGGATTCACCTAAAAACAGTCAGTGGTAAACCAACTTATTTTGTAGCCGCACGTCTCGGTTTATACCAATCCGCTTGACGACCGTGAGCGTCGAGCTCTACCTGCCTGCCAGTATCACCCTGTTGCCGCATCCAACGCTCAAGTTCGTTCGAGAGTTGCTGTTTTTGGTCATTCAGATCAGCCTTGCCAGCGAGATTATTCTGACAATATGGATCTGCGATCACATCATACAACTCTTCTTCCGGTCTCTTCATGTATCGTTGTGCCCGAGCGCGTGCGTCCTCATCCATCTCACGAGTTGCTTCATGCACAGAACGTGAAACTGGGATACTGAATTCATTTTCGGGGAAAAGGTTGCGGATGTAGCGATACTGTTTCCCCACGACTGTGCGTATTCCATACGGATCCAAGTAGCCGTTCACGCCCCGTGTGGTCTGAAGGCTAAAGGCATAATCACTGTGCTTGTTTGTTTTCCCCTGCAACAACCCGAGGAATGATCTGCCATCAAGTACCTCTGGGATCGCCAAACCTGCCGCATCCAGAAATGTGGGCAAAACATCGGTGTACTCCACCATGGCATCAGTCTGAGTATCCTGCTTCACGACCCCTGGCCACGACACGACCAAGCCACTTGCCACGCCTATTTCGTAACATGTCCACTTTCCGAACGGGAATCCGCTTCCTTGCTCGGTCGCCACAACAACACACGTTTCCTCATTCAGCCCCAGATGTTTTACCATGGCAGCTATCTCACCCACCTGCCCATCAAAATAGGTGATTTCAGCGAGATACCGTGCATACTCCCCACGTTGGTAAGCGAATTGCTGAGGGCTCAACTTGGCGTCACGGTACGGTTTCGGATCACCTTTACTGTACGGTGCGTGTGGCTCATTCGAGCACAAAAAAAGGCAGAATGGCTGCTTCCGCTGCGCCGCCTCCTGCATGAACTGCAACACATCGTGATAACGCCAACCATCCACCACGGGCACTTCCAGATCAGGCGGGTCTGCAAACTCTTTCAGGTACTCAAATGGGAACACCGACAGTGGTGCAATATGGGTCTTCCCTGCCAACCCAACACGATAACCGGCTTCGGAAAGATAGTGAGGGATGCTTTTTACATTCTCATACGCCTTGGCGTGATTGGGATACGCGCCGCTTCGAACCGGATACAGTCCCGTGTACAGTGCGTGACGAGTTGGCGAACACATGGGTGCTGCCTGATAACACCTCTGGAATGTCAAGCCGGATTTTGCGATCCGGTTAATGTGTGGAGTCTTCGCAGGGCCGCCGTACAACTCCAGATCGCGATAACTGCAATCGTCGGCAAGGATAAAAATGAAATTGGGACTCTCCGCATGACTCTTGGAAGTTCCCCAGAGTAGTGCAGAGCAGCCACAAAACAGAAAAACGGGAATCGCGATCCAACGCAAGGGAACTCTCCCACCGACATCATTCAACACAGTTTTTGTACCCACGGACTTAGATCACCTTTCAAAAACAACGGTTCGC
>Ga0315331_10000849_pt1 | contig 22185 bp, 17 predicted proteins | sample M160m34915metaG_FD_203456 | JGI IMG/M metagenome (GOLD analysis project Ga0315331, IMG submission 203456) | Ammonia-oxidizing marine archaeal communities from Monterey Bay, California, United States - M1 60m 34915 | ecosystem: Environmental > Aquatic > Marine > Intertidal zone | place: USA...
TGCTACCTGATTGGTGGGATTTGACCTCGGGATCTAGTTTTAACAGTGTTCCATTGTGTTTTGAGTTTTCTTGGGACGGAAATATTGTGTATGTGGGTACATACGATGGCTTGTGGAGAATTAAAGGTTTAGACAGTGTTTATGCCGCTACGGATATTGCTACGTCAATACAAGTGGACAAAATATATTCTTCGCCGTCAAGGCCAGTAAATGGAATTGCTATTGATAAAAATAATCCAGAACGACTGATTTTAGCTAGAAGCGGAACAGGCGGTAATAGTCTCGTGGAGTTAGATAATTGCGAATCAGGAGGTACTGCAACACTGGTTTCCACTTCTGTTCAAGGAAATATTCCAACTTCAATGGCTATTCTTGATGTAATTATTGATTACAGAGATCCGCAAAAATTAGTTTGCGGTTCTGATTTTGGACCGTGGGCTTCAAGTGATGGCGGAAGCTCTTGGACACAATGTATCAATGAAACAGGTCCTGTCCCTGTTTTTGCAGTTAGACAGCAGCAAAGAGGTTGGCAGGAGTCGTCTAGAGCGGGAGAAATTTATCTTGGCACACACGGTAGAGGAATGTGGACTTCTGGTTCCATATTAAGTGATGAAAGTGCTGAGCATCTTAACTTTAATTCCGATGCGCTTGCTACTGGTTTGTCCGTTTATCCAAACCCTTTAGATGAAGCCGGTAGTTTGTCCTTTGTTTTGAATCAAAGAACAGACGTCACAATCAATATTTACTCTGTTAACGGTAAGCTTGTTAAGACTATCAATAATTCGAACATGGCTACCGGAAAGCATCTCATTGATTTAGATATGAGTGGAGAAGGAAAAGGTACTTATATTGTTCAATTAGAAGCTGGAAATACTTCTGATGTTACGAGATTCATTAAATTAAAATAATGAATTAATCGATAGACATTTTAAAAAGCCTCAACTGTTTAGTTGGGGTTTTTTAATAAAAGGTTATGAAGAAAGTAAGAATAGCAATAAATGGATTTGGTCGGATTGGAAGAGTTGTAACTCGTGCACTTCAAAACAATTCGAATGTTGAATTAGTTGCTATAAATGATTTAATGGATTTGAATCAACAAGCAGTTCTGTTAAAATACGATTCAGTTCATGGTAAGCTAGACGGCACAGTAGCTGCCAAAGACAACTGTCTAGAAATTAATGACAAGATAGTTTACGTTTATAATTGTAAGAATCCTGAAGATTTGCCATGGGGTGAATTGGGTATTGATGTTGTTCTAGAGTGTACAGGTATTTTTAGAACAAAAGAAAGTGCTTCCAAACACTTAAAAGCTGGAGCAAAAAAGGTTCTTATTTCAGCACCCGTTAATGATGAAATTTCAACCATTGTTATGGGAATAAATGACAATAGCCTTTCATTGGAAGAAGAAATCATTTCTAACGCATCTTGCACAACGAATTGCGCAGCTCCTATGGTTAAAATCATTGATGAAGCTTGTGGTATTAAAAAAGGGCTTTTGACAACTGTACATGCATATACGGGTGATCAAAGTTTGCACGATAGCCCACATAAAGATTTGCGAAGAGCTCGTGCTGGAGCTGAAAATATTGTACCTACAAGTACTGGAGCAACAAATGTTTTAGTACAACTATTCCCACATTTGCACGGTTGTTTATTTGGAAGTGCAATGAGAGTTCCAGTTTCTGTTGGAAGTATCACTGAAATGACTTTTGAAATAGAACGGAAATTGACGATAAGCGAGGTAAACCATTTGTTCAAACAAAAATCGGAGAATGAGTATGCTGGCATACTTGAATACACTGATGATCCCATTGTGTCTTCAGACATTATTGGAAACGTGCACTCCTGTATTTTTGATGCTGGCTTAACCATAGTGAATGGCAATCTTTTGAAAATATCAGGATGGTACGATAATGAAGTGGGCTATTCTAATAGATTATTAGAATTGGCTATAAAAATGTGCTGATTAATTTCTACTCTTCAAATTCTTTAATTAGAACAGTTTCGCCATTAAATTCTGCATAATGACATGTTGTATACCAATCACCTAAATTAATGTACCGGCATTTTTCGTTTATGGCATGATCAATCAATAAGTGCCTGTGTCCAAAAATGAAATAATCAAAATGCTCTTGTTCAATTTTATCCAAACAAAACTGAATTAACATTTCGCGTTCTATTCCTAAGAAGTGATTCGGTTCTTTCGCATTTTTTTTGTTGCTCTTTTTACTTCTACTACTAAAATAGTTGGCTATTCCTACGCTAAAGTTCGGATGGAACCTAGCAAATACCCACTGAAAAAATGTAAAAGAGAAAACTTTTTTTATGAATTTGTAACTGTAATCACCCGGCCCTAGACCATCGCCATGACCAAGAAAAAATCGTTTGTTGCCAAATTCTCTTATAATGGGCTCACGAATTAATTCAACTCCAAGCTCTTCTGGTAAGTAGTCAAAAATCCACATGTCGTGGTTGCCGGTATATAATTTAATAATAATTCCACGATCACTTAACTCCGCAATCTTTCCTAAAACTCTAACAAAGCCTCGGGGCACCACCTTTTTAAATTCGAACCAGAAATCAAATAAGTCACCCAATAAATGAATTTCAAGTGCATCTTTAGAAACGAATTCCAACCACTTAACGAGCTTTTTTTCTCGTTGTAAACTGGATGATTTATCAGGTACGCCCAAATGGAAGTCTGACGCAAAATATATTTTATTTCTATTCTCCAGAGAATCTAAATTTACGGTTCTATTTGTTTTAATAATTTAAAAGGGTTCAATAATTTTAAATCGACTGTAAATCTAATTCGTTGTAAAAATGAAACCTTCCGAAAAACGAATTCGCTTTCCAAGTCCTCATGCATAATTATTGGAATGTAAATATCAACTAAATCTTTTATCAGCGAGAAGTGTCCGCCCAGTTCATATAAGTAATGGTTAACGAATTTTTCTGAATTGACAATGTATACAGGATGGATTCCTCCATCAGCATACAGTCCTAAAAACCTAATGGGCAACTCTATTTTTAAATTAGCCGTTGCCAGCCAACTGGATGATCCACGTAATGTGGGAACTTTAAACCCGCCGTGATTTTCTTTTAGTTGTTGAGATAAAAAGTCCGGTTGAACTTGGTTTCTCCCGAAGAAGATATTATTATACAGGTAGTCTTGTTCTCCGTTTTGACCATCTAATTGCCAATTAATTCGACTGGAAAAGGTGTTATTTCTGAAAAAATGCCCAGCAAATAGTCGTACAGAAATACCATCTAATTTGTAGTTGTAATTGAATCGATATTTTGCGGTAATACTGGTTTTAATGTAATCTTGAAAAGCGCCATTAACCTGGCTTACATTTCCTTGCTCATAGGCAATTCTGATTCCTGCTGGCTTTAAAATTTGAGAGTTAGTAAGCTCATAATGTGCTCTAAAGGCTTGCATTTGATGATCGTCATAACTTTCTGAAATAAAATTGTAGTCAAAAAATAATTTATGTTTCCATTTTGATCTTCTATTTTTCTTTTGAAAATCAATATCTATATATGGAGAAAACTTTTGATATCTGGCAAAACTGTTTTCTTGTGCACCGTAATTAAAACTGGAATAGTTAGAGCCAATTGTAATTCTTTGAATCAGGTTTTTTTCATATGGATATAGGTGATAATGAATGTCACCAAAACCCACTGCTTGCAATGATCCAAAACCAAAAAATGGATTAAGCGTGTATTCTAGCTTTTTTTCAGGAAAAGTATGATTATAGAGCGATAGACCAACCATGGCCCCGTCGTATTTATTCCATCCAATTATCGGAGTATAATAAAGTATGTTTTTTTTCGAGTTCTCTAACCCTAACAACCACTGTAGTTTTATTGGAGCAGCAGTTTTGAAAATACCAGTTGTTCTAATCGTATTATTTGTTCGATCAATTTCCGGAATGTTTAAATCGTAATCAATTTTAATGTGGTCCACGCCGTTGAGGTCTACTTCGATCAGCTGATGGTGTTGGTCCATTCCATACGGCGCTGACTCATGGTCGATCCATTGTGTTTTTTTTACAACCGAGTCCATTAAAAAAGAAAGACAGTATGGAGCAGAGATGTCTCCTTTGTTTTTTATTTTCAGAAATGTCTTTCCTGCTTCTTTTTTAAATCCAATAAGGGCATAATCAATTTTTTTAGTGGTTTTAATTAAATCGTCAAATAACCAGTCTAGATTTTTACCTGATACTTTAGTTAATATATCTCTCAGATTTTCCGGTTGTGGATGCTTGAATTTCCACTCTTCAAAGTACCTGTGCATGCAATGGTCAAAAAGAGAATCTCCTAAGTAGGCTTGTAAATAATTAAAAACAAGTGCTGTTTTATTATAAACCATGGCCCCGTAATTCCCTGAAGTAAAGGATTTAGAATTCAATTCTATGGGTTGATCTAAATTTCTTCTGGCATTTAATAGGTAGCTATACTCGTGCATCGATCTATAGTGTAGCTCGTTTAAGCCAAATGTTTTCATCAATTTGGGGCCAATGCCGCCAATCATAATTGATAAACTTGCTCCAGGATGTTTCTTTTCTATGTATCGAGTATCGTTGAATGAATTTAATCCTTCATCAAGCCAAGGATGATCTCTTTCGTTTGAACCTAATATTCCGTAAAACCAATTGTGCCCAACTTCGTGCACAATGACCATCTCTAGACTTGCGGCGTTTCCACTACGTCCTATAACCGTTACATTAGGATATTCCATGCCTCCACCAGCTGCTATGGTACCATCAACTGCCGTTACTTGCTGGTATGGATATTCTCCATTCCACAAAGAGTAATAGTAGATCGCACTATCTAGATATTCTGAAGCATTGGCCCACAAACTGGCTTCCTGATTAGTGAAAAGCGCCCATGTTGTAACTGTACGATTGCTTTTTGGTAATTGAACGGAGCTTTTTAATACATTGAAACGTTTATCTGCAAACCACGCAAAATCATGAACGTTTTTTTGCTTATAGTTTAAAGTTTTAAACTCTATGGCTGAAGGAGGGAAGCCAGGCCCACCACTTTCGTTAAGCCGCTTATTGATGAGCTTTTGTTGTTTGATTTTATCACGTGTATCTTCATCGAGTTGACTTAGGAAAGCCAGTTCTTCTGCATTTTGAAGGTCACCTGTTGCGCCTACCACGTAGTTTTTAGGGACTGTAATACTTACATCGTAAGTGCCAAATTCAGAATAGAATTCACCTTGATTCAAATAAGGCATGGGATGCCATCCTTGTTGATCATAAACAGCGGGTTTAGGAAACCATTGTGTAATCATATAAGATTCACCAACATGTCCAAGTCGAGAAAATGCTGCATCCGGAATTTTTACTCGAAACGGGGTGGTAATCATAATTTTCCCCCCAGCTAAAACAGGTTTATTTAGAATAAGGTAACCAATGTCTAGGTGGCTCTTGTAATATTCAAATTGCGCTTTTTCACCATCAACATGAAAATCTAAAGAATCGATATATCCTTTCGATTCTGCATTAGAAAAATGAAAATCGATTTCGCCATCTTCCATTTTTTGTCTGCCTAGCGCGCTGTAGGAGGATTCGTAAGCATTTGGCCAAAGATGAAAGAAAATCGTGTCTAATGAAGAGGGAGAATTGTTTGTGTATTCAATTTCCTCAAAGGCAGATAGCGTGTGGGTTTTATCGTTGAGGCGGACATCTATTTTATGATTGACTTCTTGTTGAAAATAATGCTGTGCAAGCGCACTACTTGGCACAATACAGATCAAAAATAGCAGCTTTGTTATCTTCACTTTTTTGGTTTAAAAAAATAATCTAAATGTCTGCACGCTGGTATTCAGGCTTTCTAGAATCCAAATATTTCTTCAAGCTTATTTTCTAATGCTTGCCCTCTCAAGTTTTTCTCTAAAATTCTACCTTCTTTGTCAATTAGTACCGTGTGTGGAATTCCTCTAAAGCCGTATTTAGCTACTGCTGCCGATTGCCATTGTTTTAAATCAGAAACATGATTAGGCCAAATGAGGCCGTCTTTTATAATTGCTTGTTCCCATCTATTTTTATCGCGATCCAGAGAGACACTAAACACAGTAAAACCAGCTTCTTTGTATTTCTTGTATGCCTTCACTACATTGGGATTTTCCATTCTACAAGGTCTACACCAAGACGCCCAAAAATCAATGAGGACATATTGACCTCTTAGAGATTCTAAGGTAATCACCTTTCCATCTAAACCAGGAAAATTTAATGCTGGAGCCATTTTACCTGGTTGAGAAGTCGCATTTCGCTTTTTTAACTCTTCTTGTTGTTTGATTTTTTGTTCGATTTGCTCCACTTTTTGTTTAACAGAAATGTAGTACTTCGAGTTTGGATTGGTTTTTCCAAGACCAGCTTCTATTTTTTTAAATTGCTCATAGTCTTTTATGTCGTCGAGGTTAGAAATAATAATAAGTACTGATAAATTATTATAGTTCTTGTCAATGAATTCCGTTCTAAACTTTGTGAATTCTGTCTTAGTAAGTTCCATCTTAGTGGCTAACTTTTTTTGATCTTCAGGAGTTTGGTTATCACTTATCCGAATTTTATTGATGGAGGCTAAAGAATCGTTGTACTCAGTGTAACGCTGAACAAACGATTTAATTTGTTCAGATTCAAAAGATCCCTTAATAGAATAGGAATTTTTAAGATTATCGGCGTTACCGTTTAAAATGACTTTTTGGTCTTTCGACAGAATAAGTAAAGCGAAATTATTCGAAGTAAAGCCAACGCGATAAAAGTCAGGCTCGCTATTGTAGGCAGCTAGTTCGAATTTCCCATTCTTTTTCAGGGCACATGAATCGACAACTTCTAGCTCTCCATTGTTGAAATAGCTTAAATAAATGGTTTTGCTATTGGCATTTTGTATAATTCCATTGATGAAAACATTGTTCTCTTCATTATCACTTTCAACTGGATTAGCTTTTTCTTGCCCTATTGCGAAAGGGCAAATGAGTAATGCGATTGCTATGTACGTGAATTTTATCATCCTAATATTGTTTTAAGCTTATTTTCTAAAGCTGGTCCGCGTAAGTTTGTTTCAATAATCTTGCCGTCTTTATCAATGAGCACGGTAAAAGGAATGCTATTGAATCCGTAGATTGGAATTGTAGCTGTATTCCAACCCTTTAAATCACTGGAGTGATAAGGCCAAATCAAGCCGTCTTGTTGAATGGCAGCTGTCCATCTTGCTGCATCTTTGTCCAACGAAAAGCTAAAAATTTCAAATCCTTTTTCTTTGTATTTATTGTACAACCTAACGACATTAGGATTTTCAGCTCTACACGGCCTACACCATGACGCCCAAAAGTCAAGTAAAACTGTTTTTCCCTTTAAATCTGACAATTTTATTATTTCTCCTTTTGGGTTTGGAAAAGCAATGTCGGGAGCAAGTTGTCCAGTTTTTAATTGGGTTGGTGCTGTGGCAATCGATTGCGTTTTTTGCTTGATTGCTGATTGTACGATTTCATTGTAATGTGTACTTGGGAGTGTTTTAGCCACGGAAGCACCAATTTTTTCGATATAATCCATTTCGGTATTGCCATCCAGGTGATCAATTAGAAAAATCATCATTGGAGAGTTTATATTTTCATTAATGAACGCATGTTTGAAGTCATTAAATGTTGCTTTTATCTCCTCACTTTTTTTAATTAATTGTGTCCTTTCTTTATCAGCAGAAAAGTCTAAAGTTTTTAATTCAGTATTGACTGCATTCATGTCCGTGGCCAATTTGCTGTAAACCGAAAAATATTTCTTTAATAATTTAGAATCTGGTGTTGCTTGTAGAAGAGAATAGGAGTCGAATAAATTACCAGCATCAGCATTGATTTCTGTAATGGTTCCAGGCTCAATATAAAGAAGAAATGAATTTTTTGGACTAAATGCAATACTATAGAATCCAGCTTTTAATAGGTTGAATTTGAATTCAAAGGTTCCATTAGAATTAATAGAAACTTTTCCCTTGTTCTCCATACTTGCTTTCGCGAGATAGTTTATTTCTATGGGTTGATCAGCGTTTCCTGAAATTATCCCTTTTATAATCGTTTCTTTTCCTTTCGGATCTCGAGAGGGCACTTCTTGTATATTATCAGTTGCAGCACTTTCCTGGGTTGTTTCAGCTTGTGTTTCTACCACCGGACTATCAATTGCATTGTTGCAGCTTACTACAAGAATTATTAAACTAAAAATTAACCAATACTTCATTCAAATTAATTTATTAATGACTTGTGTCACAGTTTTTGGATTAGCGGCTCCTTTTGATGCTTTCATTATTTGTCCTAAGAAAAAGCCAATGAGTTTCTTTTCACCATTTTTGAGTCGTTCGAATTCAGTAGGATGATTGTTTAAAATACGCTTAACAATCTCTTCCAATTCATCGAGGTCATTCTTAATTAGCCAGTCATTTTCTTCTGCTAATTGCTGCGCCGTTCTATTCGGGTTGGCAAGCAGAGCAGGAAAAAGCCTTTGTTCTGCAGTTGAGTTCAAAATTAACTTTTCATCAACCAATTTAATTATTTCTACTAATTTAATAGCACTTAGTGGAAATTCATTGATTTCTATAGCATTTTGATTTAGGTAAGACTTTACACTTCCCATAACCCAATTAGCTGCAGCTTTGTAGTTATTGGTTTCTTTTATTATTTCCTCAAAGAATAAAGCAATGTCTTTAGATTCTGTCAAGTTCAATGCATCGTAATCTGACAAGGAAAATTCAGTCGTGTATTTTTTGAAAAGGGCATTGGGTAGAGGAGGCATTATCTTATTTACACTTTCTATATATTCTGTTGTAAGTGTTAAAGGCTGCAAATCTGGCTCCGGAAAATATCGATAATCATGGGCTTCTTCTTTGCTTCGCATTAAAGAAGTTGTGCCAGAAACAGCGTCAAAACTTCTTGTTTCCATAGAAATAGCACCTCCATTTTCTATTACATCGATTTGTCGTTTGAATTCATGATCGATTGCTCGCTGTACATTTCTAATGGAGTTCATATTTTTAACTTCACAGCGCTCTCCAAAGGTAATTGCTCCTTTAAGCATGACAGAAATATTTGCATCACAACGCATACTTCCTTCTTCTAAATTACCATCACATATGTCTAAGTAGCGAACAAGTTTCCTGACTTCTGTTAGATAATTATATGCTTCAGTCGATGATTTTAATTCGGGCTCTGAAACAATTTCTAATAAAGGAACCCCCGCCCTGTTCAGGTCAACTAATGTGTCATATGGATCTTGATCATGAATGCTTTTACCAGCATCTTCTTCCATGTGAACACGCGTAATGTTGATGTATTTATCTTCTCCTTCAGCGTTTTTGATGAGCAGTTTTCCTCCTGTACAAATTGGCGTTCTATCTTGAGTAATTTGGTAACCCTTAGGAAGATCTGGATAAAAATAATTCTTCCTATCGTAATGCATTTGTTCAGTAATGGTTGACTCTAATGCCAAACCTAATTTAATAGCAAAATCAATGGTTGTTTTGTTTGCTTTCGGAAGTGTTCCTGGCAGTCCAAGAGATACTGGTCCAATATTGGTATTGGGGATTGCTCCAAATTCATTTGTGTCGGAGCAATAAGCTTTACTCTTGGTTAAGAGTTGCGTATGCACTTCCAAACCAATAACTATTTCGTATTTGTCGTAAACTGACTCCATGTGCATTAAAGGGATTCGATTAATTCAGACATAATTGTAGTCATCTTAGGTTCTGCTTCTTGTGCTACTTGCTGAACCATTTCGTGGGTAACTTCAACAATTTTTCCTGCAACACCCAGGTCTGATACGATCGATACCCCAAAGCACTCCATCCCCATATGTTTTGCAGCAATTACTTCTGGAACGGTGCTCATTCCTACCGCGTCAGCACCGATGTTTCTTACGTATTGATATTCGGCTGGGGTTTCTAAAGTTGGGCCTGTTAAACCTGCATAAACTCCCTCTGAAACACGAATATTATGTGATTCTGCAATTTTTCTGGCTTGTTTGATGAGCCGTTTTGAGTAGGGCTCACTCATGTCCGGAAATCTTGGCCCAAGCTCATCCATGTTTTTACCAATTAAAGGATTTGAAGGAAAGAGATTGATATGGTCATTCAAAATCATTATTTCTCCTATTTCAAAAGCTGGATTTACTCCACCAGAAGCGTTAGAAACAAATAAGGTTTCCACGCCTAAAAATTTCATTACTCTAACAGGGAATACAACTTCGTTCATGCTATACCCTTCATAAAAATGAAATCGTCCTTGCATCGCAACGATTCTTTTCCCACCTAATTGCCCAAAGATTAATTGTCCGGAATGTCCTTCTACTGTCGATACCGGGAAATGGGGTATTTCTTCGTAGGGAATAACGAATTCAGTTTCAATTTCTTTTACTAACCCGCCCAAGCCAGTTCCCAGAATCAAACCAAATTTAGGGTGATAATTGGTAATGTTAGCTAAGTGCGTTGCTGTTAGTTTTATTTTTTCTAACATGATTTATTATTTGGGTTTCGAATGCAGTTTCGTCACCAAGTAATTCTACTTCAATTTTTATGTAGTGGATGGCTAACTTTTTATTTTTATCAGCCAACCTCAAGCGCTGAATATCTTTCTCTGTCGTTAAGATAATTTTACGTGCGCCAAAAGTATCAAATATATTTCGAATATGTTGAATGTCTTTTTGTCTGAATGGATGATGGTCGTTAAATTTCAGGTGCTTAAAATCTATTCCTTCTGAATGTAATTTTGAAATAAGAGGCTTTGGATTGGCAATCCCCGTAACGAGTAAAATTTGATATTGTTTTAACATCGACAAGTTGTCAAAACTTTCGCCGGTAGTCATGGGTGCTATTTGTCCGTATTTTAACGCAGAAAAATATACGGACTGATGCGGCTCAGGATTTATTTTTTTAATATAAATGCTTCTCTCGGCATTGGTTAATTGCTCGGGAGATTTGGTCACTACAATAACATCTGCTCTTTTCTTCCCTAGTGACCATTCTCTTAGATTTCCCGTCGGCAGCATGCAATCTTTAAAAAAAGGACGATCAAACTCAGTTAGTAAGATACTAAAGCTTGAAGTTATGGATCTGTGTTGATATGCATCGTCAAGTAGAATACAATTAACATCGGGTTTATTCTTTAAAAGTTCGATAACACCTAGCACCCTGTTTTTATTCACTGCAATTGGAACGGTAGGAAATTTGTTTTTGAATTGAAGTGGTTCGTCGCCACAGTGAATAACGGTTGAATTTTCATCAACGATATGAAATTCACTAATCGAACGTCCATAGCCGCGACTCAAAGTCGCTACATTGAATTCGTTCATAAGTAGCTTAATCAAGTACTCAATGTGAGGGGATTTTCCAGTTCCACCTGCAGATAAATTGCCGACTGAGATTACTGGAAGGTCAAATTTCACACTTTTTAATACAGCAATATTAAACCCTAAATTACGACAGGCGGTTATCAATCCATATAGAATTGAAACGGGAAATAATATGTAACGAATGACCTTCATTAGTTATCTTTACAGGATTACATACAAAACTGCATTTTTATTGTGGTATAACAAAGATTAATGAAAATACAAGAGGTTATTGATTTTTTAGAAGGATGGGCTCCGTTACAATTCCAGGAACCTTATGATAATTCTGGGCTTTTGGTAGGAGATAGTAATTTGGAAATTACAGGAGTTCTGGTTTGTCTGGATAGTATTGAGAAGATTATAGATGAGGCAATTCAAAGAAATTGCAATATGGTCATAGCACATCATCCAATTTTATTTGGAGGATTGAAGTCCATTACTGGCAAAACATATATTGAACGTACTATAATTAAAGCCATAAAAAATGACATTGTTATTTATGCGATTCATACGAATTTGGATAATATTAAGACTGGAGTAAACCAAGAAATTGCTAATCGAATAGGGTTAGTAAATCAAAATATTTTACTCAACAAAAAAAATATGTTGTCAAAAGTAACGGTGTATGTTCCAATTAAGCATGCTGATGAGGTAAGGACGGCAATGTTTGATGCAGGTGCCGGGCATATTAGTAAGTATGATCAGTGTAGTTTTAATACAGAGGGAATTGGCACGTTTAGAGCTTTAGTTGGAACAAACCCCTACATTGGTGAAGTAGGAACTCAGCAAAAAGAGCCTGAGGTAGGCATTGAAGTTGTGGTTAGAAATGCTGGAATTAGAAAGTTATTGAATGCGGTTAATTTTGTGCATCCGTATGAAGAAGTTGCTTATGATCTCGTCGCCTTGGATAATGAAAGCCCAGAAGTCGGTTCTGGTATTATAGGAGAATTGAAAACCCCCGAACAGGTATTGTCTTTTTTGAAAAAAATAAAAACAGTTTTTAATTCAGGGGTAATTAAGTATACAGCTGCAAACAAAAATAAAAAGGTTAAAAAAGTAGCGGTTTGTGGCGGGTCTGGCTCCTTTTTGCTAAGTGCTGCTATTGCACAAAATGCTGATATTTTTATTACTGCTGATTACAAATATCATCAGTTTTTTGATGCAGACTCTAAAATCATTATAGCGGACATTGGACATTTTGAATCTGAACAGTATACTACCGAACTAATTGTGCAAAAGCTAAAAGAAAAATTTAGTACATTTGCCGTTCATTTTACGGAGGTAAGTACCAATCCAGTTAATTATTTGTAACAAGATGGCTAAAAAAGCAAAAGAAGGCAGTCCAGAACAGAAGCTAAGGGCGTTATTTGATCTTCAAATCATAGATTCGAAAATAGACGATATTAGAACGGTAAGAGGTGAGCTTCCTCTTGAAGTAGAGGATCTTGAAGATGAAATAGCTGGTCTGAACACCAGAGTTGAAAAAATTCAAACTGAAATAGATAATCTGAATAAGGATTTAGCTGCAAAGAAGAATATTATTGAGGAATCAAAAACAGCTATAAAAAAGTACGAAGGACAACAAAAAAATGTTAGAAATAACAGAGAGTTTGATTCTTTAACGAAGGAGCTAGAGTTCCAAAATCTTGAAATTCAGTTGTCTGAGAAAAGAATAAAAGAGTTTCAAGCAAAAATTGCTGATAAAAACGAAATCCTTGCGTCATCTGCGGAGCTTGTTAAAGAAAGAAATGAGGACCTCGATTTAAAGAAAAAAGAATTAGAGGAAATTGTTGCAGAGACTAAAAAAGAAGAGGGTATTTTACTTAAGAAGTCTGAGGAAGCGGCGGGTTTCGTGGATGAAAGACTATTGAAGGCTTATTCAAGGATAAGAGGAGGGTCTAAAAATGGATTAGCAGTTGTACCTGTTGAAAGAGGTGCTTCAGGAGGGTCTTTTATTAAAATCCCACCACAAAGACAGTTAGATATCGCTGCAAGAAAGAAAATCATTGTTGATGAGCATTCTGGTAGAATATTAGTTGACTCTGATTTGGCTGAAGAACAAAAGCAGAAGATGGAAGAATCTATTGCGAAGTTGATGGCTAAGTAATAAAAAACGAACTAAAAAAAAGGGGAAGTATTTACTTCCCCTTTTTTTGTCCTATATTTTTTAACTAATACCTAAATCCAAGAGTAACAACGGCTCGATTTGATTCTTTATTTATTGGAGAACTTTGAATGAGCTCTGGATCGTAGAGGTAATAATTCTCAGAACTTGTTCCCATTACGTAAGCGATGTCTAAATAGAACTTATTAATTCTATACCCAGCTCCAACAGAATAATTCACCAACTTAGTTGAAACTTCGTTAAGTGGATTGTCTTTGATTTGAATACCGGCACGAGCCATAATCAGCTTCGTTAGCTTTACTTCAGCTCCTATCCTTAAAGTAGATGCTTTGGTATAAAGCGTATTAATTGCTTCGTTTTCTGGATTGAAATCATAAGGAGCAGTCGAATAAGTAGCAGAACTCAACCGTGATTTAGAATAATCAAGTAATTCATAATCGGCAGAAAGAACGGCCCTTTTAAGTAACACAAAAGAAGCGCTCCCAGTCAATTTTAAGGGTGTTTTTAAGCGGTAAACATAAGATCCAGGATCGCTAGAGGCCTCATACTCGTTTCCATCATCAAAGTTAGTAACTAGTCCATTTTGCCATCTATCTGAAAGCCTGAACGTTGTTGGGGTTTGCAGCGCCACTCCAAATCGGAACCAATCAGTTGGCAACGCAACAAAGCCTATTTTGAAATTAAACCCTGACCCCGTAGTTTTTAGCGTTTGAGTGAAGGTAAAATTATCCAGGTCATTGATGGTGTCGTTAGCCACATTTTCTACATGCTGCGACATCTCTTCATATCGTAAATTTGGAATTCCAATACTTCCACCTATATACAGTTTGTTCATGTAGTTTCCACTTAGTGCGAGTTCGGTAGAAGACATGTTCCCTTTTCTTTCAATTGTTTTTAGCGTATTTGTTCCGCCATTAATTGCAGAAACATAAGTGTTGTTTCCTGCCGTTGTTGGATTTATTAACCAGGTATCGTACGCCAAATAGCTGTCGTAATTATTATTGAAAACTAAATCATCTTCATTAGTGCCGTCAGCCCAGTTAGCGAAAACTAAAGAGTAAGAATTAGGGGTTTCTCCCTCAATTCTAATTTTCTCGTTAAAATTATTCAATCGATTATAGGTAATTCCAAATTGTACACTTTGCCAACCAATGTGTTCTCGTTTCTTGAAAACATGAGTACCGACAAATCCAACATTTGGAATATTCAAATTACCAGACGATGCAGCTGAAGTATTTGAGTACAAAGTTGAAGTTGCCGAATTTGATCCAGATTGTAGTGTGAACGAAAATTCATTTTTACTGAAACGCCCCATTGATGCTGGGTTTATACCTACAGCAGAAACATCACTTCCAATCGAACCAAATGCTCCGCCTAAACCTGTAAATCGGGCGGTACCTTCGTAATTGGTTAAAGAATAACGAAGTGCATCAATTTCATTTTGAGCAAACGCATTTATAGTTAATGACAGCAATAAAATTATGATCAATGACTTATTCATCGTAGTGCTTTTATTTGTTTAATTACCTTCTGCCGCCTGATTTTGAAGATCGGGATCCCCCACTAGAGCTTCCCGAAGATCTAGATGGGCTCGAAGACCTGGTGCTTCCGCTTGAGCCTGAACTTCTCGATGGCGACTTAGACGGTGAGCTCTTGGAGTATCCAGAACTTCTCGATGGCGACTTAGAAGAAGATCCACCAGTATAGACTGAATTTCTTGAGCGCGATGAAAACGACTCTCTAGAATAACCCGAATTTCTCGATGGAGAGGAAGAAGACGATCCTCTAGAATTTCCTGAGTTTCTTGATCCCGTTGAAATCGATCTTTCAGAAATTCCAGAGTTTTGATTAATGGAATTATTATTTATTCCTGTGTTATTTGATCTTGTTGTAGTTCGAGATCCTGCATAAGTACCAGCAGGTCGGTAACCACTGGATCTGCTAGCATTGTTTCTATTACCATACTGGGTTGTTCTATTCGCATTACTGTTCCTTGATGTAGATGCAATGCTCGAATTTCCTGCCCATGGTGAAATCGCTTGTGCAGGCTTCTTTTCTATTAAATTGGTTCGTGTTGATACGGGTTCTCGAACGGTAGCAGAAATTGCTGGACTTCCAGCTGTAATATTTTCACGCTGTCTTGTAGAATTGATCGTAGGTGTTCTTTCTTCTAAAATCATTCCACTTTCTTTTCCATTGGTGACAGGCTTGTACACTGTAGGTTTATTTAATGTCGTATTATTCGAATTATCAGTGTTTGCAATTAAAGATCGAGGTGAAATTGAGCCTAACGTATTGTCTTCGTATTGACCATCGCCATTTGATCCGTAAGTTGATCCGTTCTCGGAGTTAGAAGAACCACCACCAGGTCTATGACCAAAATTAGGAGAGGAGCCCGCATCTCCGCTTCCGTATCCACCATTTCCGAAATTCCCATTTCCGTATCCACCGCTTCCGAAATTCCCATTTCCATAATATCCACCGTAATAAGAGTTTCCATAATACCCACCATAACCATAATAAGGCGTTCCATATCCATAACCCCATCCATTATAATATGGGTTTCCATAACCATAGCCCCATCCATTGTAATAAGGGTTTCCATAACCATATCCCCATCCATTGTAATAAGGATTTCCATAACCCCAATTCATCGTAAACGCTGGAGAGTATTGTCTGTAGCCCCAATAGTTCCATCTACTTGAGTATGTATTAGGTCCACAAGACCAGCAATTATTATTGAAATTTCCATTGTTAGAATTTCCATTATAATAATTGTTTATATATGTGTTTCCTTGTGTGTTTCCTGTGTTTTGATAGTCAGGGTCAAAATAATCATCTGTATAAAGTTCCTCTTCATAGTCTTTAATTGGTTCAATAGCAACGGGTTCAATGATAGAATTGTCATATACATCATCTTGAACAATACTTTTCTGGGTAGAACAAGAAGAAGCGAAAATTGCAAAAATTAAAGAGAGTTGTGTGAACTTTTTCATAATACATCTAATTTACGTTGATAGACTTTATAAATTTACAAGGTTAAAAAATATATTCAGCGAATATTAAATATATTTTAAACCATGATTAACATAAATTTAACAATTATCATACCAAAGTTTACAAATGGGAAAAGGATTAACAAAAAGAGCTGAAAACTACTCTGAGTGGTACAATGAAATTGTTGCAAAGGCTGATCTAGCTGAGAATTCAGGAGTAAGAGGCTGTATGGTAATTAAGCCATATGGGTTTGCGATATGGGAAAAAATGCAAGCAGAATTAGATCGAATGTTCAAAGAGACCGGTCATCAAAATGCTTACTTCCCCATTTTCATACCCAAATCTTACTTTAGCAAAGAGGCCAGTCACGTTGACGGATTTGCAAAAGAGTGTGCTGTTGTTACCCATTACCGGTTAAAAAATTCGGAAGATGGTAAGGAAGTTATTGTCGATCAAGACGCGAAATTAGAGGAAGAACTTATTGTAAGACCAACATCAGAAACAATCATTTGGGATACGTATAAAAGATGGATTCAATCTTATCGAGACCTACCGATACTTGTTAATCAGTGGGCGAACGTAGTGCGCTGGGAAATGCGAACGCGACTTTTCTTGAGGACTTCTGAGTTTCTCTGGCAGGAAGGCCACACGGCTCATGCTACAAAAGTTGAAGCAATTCAAGAAGCTGAGCAAATGTTAAGAGTTTATGCAGATTTTGCAGAAAACTTTATGTCAGTGCCGGTTTTGCAAGGAACAAAAACAGAAAGTGAACGATTTGCAGGCGCTTTAGAAACCTACTGTATTGAAGCTTTAATGCAAGATGGTAAAGCTTTACAAGCGGGCACTTCACATTTTCTTGGTCAGAATTTCGCTAAGGCATTTGATGTAAAATTTGCTACCAAAGAAGGTGGGCAGGAATACGTATGGGCTACATCCTGGGGGGTTTCGACCAGACTGATGGGCGCATTAATCATGACTCATTCTGATGATTTTGGATTAGTTCTTCCTCCAAAACTTGCACCAATCCAGGTTGTAATTGTACCGATATATAAATCTACGGAAGATTTAAATCGTATTTCGAATTATGTCGAAGGTCTGATATCAGAATTGAGAGATCTCGGCATATCGGTTAAGTACGATGATGACGACCAAAGACGTGCAGGTTGGAAATTTGCTGAGTATGAAATGAAAGGTGTGCCAATAAGAATTGCGATTGGCCCTAAAGATATGGAAAACGGTACTGTAGAATTATCTCGGAGAGATGTGCCCGGAAAAGAAGGAAAGGAATATGCTCCACAGACAAATTTAGCTGAAAGGTTGCAGGAATTGCTTGATGAGATCCAAGTAAATTTATTCCAACGCGCTTCATCTTACAGGCAAGAAATGACAACAACTGTAGATAATTACGATGATTTTAAAAAGACTCTTACAGAAAAAGGCGGATTTATTTTGGCGCATTGGGATGGAAGTGAAGAAACAGAAAAGAGAATAAAAGAAGAAACTAAGGCAACGATAAGGTGCATATTGCACGGAGGTGACGAAGAGAATGGAAAGTGCATTTATTCGGGTAAACCGTCGAAAAGAAGAGTTGTCTTTGCAAAAGCATATTGATTATGGAGAACCCAACAGCTAGAGAGTTAATTTTTAACGAGCTTAAGGAAAAAGCAATTTTAAAGCAGGATGTTTACAATAATCTTAAATTAAATTTTAAGGTGATGAAAACAATCCTGAAAGAGATGGCGGACGATCTTAGGGATAAAATGCAAAAGCAAGATGACCGTGTTAAAATTGAGTACAGAGAAAGGGGTGAATATGAAGCACATCTGCAATTTGCAGGAGATATTTTAATTTTTCAAATGCCCTCAAATGTTTTTCAGTTTGATCCATCAAATAGTTTGTGGAAGACCTCTTATTTGGATGAAAATGCAAATAGAGGCTTTTGTGGAATCATTAATATTTATAATTTTTTAGCGGATTCATTTAAATATAATCGCATTCACGATTCAGGATATATGATTGCCCGAATTTTTTTAAATGCTGAGAATCATTTCATGGTTCAGGGTAAACGGCAACTGGGTTTTATTTATAATGATTTTATCAATATGACGATGTCTAAGGATTATATGGAAAAAGTTATTGAATCCGCTATATTGTATACCCTCGACTTTGACCTTTATACTCCTCCATATGATCGGGTGCAAGAAGTTTCTGTTCAGCAAATTAATTCTGTGGCTGATAAGCAGCATCTTAAAACAGGAAAACGATTAGGATTCGTTTTTCATGCGGATTCAGACGAAATCTAGTTAATTGTGCTTAATACGTGAATAATTTCGAGATAAATAAGTGTGTGTCGTTTGTTGAAAATGAAAATTATTATACATTTGCACTCCCAATCTAAATAGTTGTGACTAATTGGATTGTTTTAGGCCCGTTCGTCTAGGGGTTAGGACGCCAGGTTTTCATCCTGGAAACAGGGGTTCGATTCCCCTACGGGCTACATTTTTTATATAATAATTATATGGCAAATCATAAGAGTGCATTAAAAAGAATTAGATCTAACGAGTCAAAAAGGCTTAGAAATAAGTATCAGCATAAAACGACTCGGACAGCGATAAGAAACTTACGGTCATTAACCGATAAGAAAGAAGCAAATTCTTTATTACCAGGAGTAGTAAAGATGTTAGATCGTTTAGCGAAGACAAATGTTATTCACAAGAATAAGGCGAGCAACTTAAAATCAAGCTTGACAAAGCATGTGAATAGTCTTTAAGAAAGAAATCTTCTAAAAGTTAAGGTCTCCTCGAATACTCGTGGGGACCTTTTTGCGTTTGAAAAACAGTTCGTCACCAAAAATTGTGAATTAAATGCCAGGATATTTCAACAACACAACAAGTCTAAAGGTTAATCAATTATCTGTATTAGACCGCCCGAGAGAGAAGCTACAGCTAAAAGGACGAGATGTTTTATCTGAAGCGGAATTGATTGCAGTGCTAATAAATTCCGGTAGTAGAGGGGAGTCTGCTGTAGATTTGGCAAAAAGAATTTTGGCAGGTTCAAAAAACTGTTTGGATACACTTTCTAAAAAAAATATGCAGGAGTTAATGGCTTTTAAAGGTGTCGGAGAAGCCAAGGCCATTTCTATTATTGCAGCATTGGAATTAGGCCGAAGGCGAATGGGGAACAAAAGCTTGCGTTTAAAAATTCAATCAAGCCAAGGGGCTTTTGATGCCATAAAATCGAACTTTATGGATTTATCGCATGAAGAATTTTGGGTTATTTGTTTGAATCGAGGGAATAAGATTATCTCAAAAATCTTGATAAGTAAAGGAGGAATTTCTGGTACAGTTGTCGATATTAAGCTAATATTCAAAGCTGCTTTGGAACAATTAGCAAGTTCCATAATTGTGTGTCATAATCACCCTTCTGGAAACTTGGATGCAAGTAAAGAAGACAAAGCAATTACAAAAAAGATAAAGGAAGCAGGAGAAATTATGGATGTTACTTTACTTGATCATCTTATTATTTCAGACTATAATTATTTTAGTTTTGCAGATAACGGACAGATATGATAAAAGTACTTACTATTGTTGGGGCGAGGCCTCAGTTAATAAAAGCGGCCGCAATAAGCAGAGCCATTCGGAATAAATTTCAGGATGATATAGAGGAAGTGATGCTGCATACGGGACAGCATTATGATGAAAACATGTCATCCATCTTTTTTGATGAATTGTCTATTCCTAAACCAACAGTTAATTTAAATGTAGGCTCGATGTCTCACGGGATGCAAACAGCCAAAATGTTGGAAGGAATTGAATTGGCACTGCAAGAGTATAAGCCAAATGTACTTCTCATTTATGGTGACACAAATTCAACGTGCGCTGGTGCATTAGCCGCTATAAAATTACATATTCCTATTGTACATATAGAAGCAGGTTTGCGGTCATTTAACAAAAATATGCCGGAAGAGGTGAACCGAATCACTGCTGACCACATGTCTACCTTACTGTTTTCACCAAGTGACAGCGGTTTAGTCAATCTGCAAAAAGAAGGATTCAATATTCAAGCTACAGCACCATTTTCTCCCGATAATCCTGGCATTTATAAATGCGGTGATATAATGTACGACAACAGTATGTATTTTTCATCATTAGCGGAAGGTAAAGCACAGATTAAGGAAGAGAAAAAATTAAAAGAAAACGACTACATCTTAGCTACGATCCACAGGCCATCAAATACTGATCATCCCAACAAGCTTGAGCAGATATTTGAGGCATTTCTTGAACTGGCTAATCAGGGTAACATTATTCTAATGCCTTTACATCCTAGAACTGTTTCGGCAATGGAAAGAAATTTGTCTACTCAATTTAATAAAAGAATAAAGGATTGCGACCATATTGAATTGTTGCCGCCTGCGTCCTTTTTAGAAATTATTGATCTTGAAAAAGATGCGAAATTATTGATTACAGACTCTGGTGGAATGCAGAAAGAAGCTTTTTTCTTTAAAAAACCCTGTATAGTTCTTAGAAATGAAACCGAGTGGATTGAATTGGTTCATAACGGAAATGCGATATTGACAGGTCCGGACAGAAAAAAAATAATTGATGCTTACAATACATTTCAGAAAACCGAATCATTCACTTACCCTAATTTTTACGGTGATGGAAAAGCAGCAGAATTTATTTGTTCAGAAATTATCCAACAATTGTAAGTAATTTGATTAGCTCTATTGCCAAATACACCAAGTGTTTTGTGCTTGCTCCATTTGTAAGGGATGCAAGAACAGTCGTAATGAAGGACGTTTTTTCAGTTGTACGAGTACCAGAGAGCAGTATTGCAGAAAAACAAGCAGCATTAGATCAGGCAATTGACTGGCTATTCGTTGCTCAAGATAAAATGGTTGATGATGGCTTTGGGTCCTATCACTTTATTGACGGTTGGGGTGCTTCTTATCCGGAAACATCAGGTTATATCATTTCTTCGCTTGTGGAATATGCCAAAGTAAGTAGATCTGACGAGGTAATGGCTCGTTGTGTAAAATGTGCTAATTGGTTACTTTCGATTCAAAAGCAGAGTGGTGGTTGGCAAAGTATGACTCTAGCTCAGAGCAGACCTGAGGTGGTTTTTAATACGGGTCAAGTTATTCGTGGTCTATATTCGATTTATAAAGAAACTCAGCACGAGAAGTATTTACAAGCCTGCATTAAAGCAATCGATTGGCTATGTTCAGTCCAAGATGATGACGGCGCCTGGCGCAAGCATGCTTATATGGGATTAGAACGCGTTTATGATAGCTATGTTGATGCTCCAATACTTGAAGTAAGTGCTAAGACAAAAAATGATTTACATACCCTAAAAGCGATTAAGAATTTAAATTGGATTATAGACAATAAACAAAAAGAAAACGGTTGGTTTTTAGATTGTGATAACACGATACACAAAAACGACCGTCCTATTTTGCATACGATTGCATATACCATAGATGGATTATTGGATAGTGCCCAGTATCTTTCAGAAAAGAAATTTTTTAATGCAGCAAAAATACCTGCAGAAAAATTATTGGATATATTTTTACAACATGGAACTTTGGCTGGGCGTTTTAATTATGATTGGTCAGGTTCGGAGTCGACAATTTTAACTGGTTGTGCTCAAATCAGTATTTGTTGGCTCAAAATTTTTCGTGAAACC
>Ga0315331_10000851_pt1 | contig 22140 bp, 15 predicted proteins | sample M160m34915metaG_FD_203456 | JGI IMG/M metagenome (GOLD analysis project Ga0315331, IMG submission 203456) | Ammonia-oxidizing marine archaeal communities from Monterey Bay, California, United States - M1 60m 34915 | ecosystem: Environmental > Aquatic > Marine > Intertidal zone | place: USA...
ATGACGGTGTTAACGGCACAACGAGCAGGGACTGCCCTATCAACGATGGTGAAATCGCTGAATCCTGGTAAATCAACCCACCAGCAACAGGTTAATCCAGCAAGCCACAAACGATTCACTAGCCAAGTCACTCGGCTTCGGCTGCTGTCTGGCTCTGACTGCACTCTGGCTTTGGCTTCAGCCTGTCGTGCGACGATTTCTGCACGAGCTCATCCACCGAGATTACTCTCAAAACGCGGACGGTCCGAATCTCTCGAACTAGCTGCATCGCTTGAAGTGTCAGCCTTGCCCGCAGAGCCTTTACCGGTCGATGAGTTTGCGGGCTCATGGGCGTGAGAGGTACCGCCAATTTTCTCAGCAGATCGTGCAGGTTTGATCTCGGGCACGAGCACTGCCGCTAGGAAATCACAAGCTTTCTCGAGAGCCTTGGGGTCCGTTGCCGCCTGCATGTGCCCCGCATTTGCGATGCTGTAAAACTCGGTCTTCACCCCGACCGACTTCAACGCATAAAAACATGCCTTGGTCCAAGCCTCCGGAACAAGGGTGTCAGCGGAACCGTTGAAAAAGAAAAGCGGTGCGTCTCCTGCATCAACAAATGCAGCAGTGGATGCCGCCAAGAACAACTCCTTTTTACTGGTCAAATCCCCACCCATCCAGAACTCGGCCCAACGTCCATTATCTGGAAACCAGCGAAAATCGGTTGGAGCTCCCCCCGCAGCGGCTACCTGAATCCGTGTATCGATGTTTCCATTGGCGTCACTCGGCGGCTTTCCGGTCGTCGCCAACAACGAAACCAAATGACCACCGGCCGAATATCCAATGGCGCCAAGTCGATCAGGATCGACTTTGTATTTCGAAGCATTTTCGCGGATCCATCGGACTGCCATCCGACAGTCCTCGATTTGCGCGGGGAACTTATGCTGGGGAGCCAACCTATAGTCGATCGCGAAACAAACAAATCCACGCTCGGCAAGCTCGGTTGCATAAGCTCTCAACTGCTTGCGATTTCCGCTTCGCCACGCTCCACCATGCACAACCAGTACAGCCGGATGTTTTCCGTCAGCCTTCGGTATGAAGGCATCCAGCAACAGCTCACGATCGCCTACCGTCGAATAAGTTATTTTTTCCTGGACTTCAAATACAGGCTTACCAAGTGCCACTCCAGCAAACATCAACACACAACAGAAAACCGCCACACGTAGCATCATCGTTCGATCTCTTGCCAAAGTAATGAAACACTCCGTCACCCCTTGGTACGGGTCCCCTTGATTCTACGACTGCCAGCAAACTTTCCCTGTGTCGATCTGTAACGACACCAAAAAGCTCAGTAAGTCACCAGATCAGAAATGTACTTTGGCAATTCTAAACGGCCTACTTTCCTCAAGCTTCCATCGCTGGCAATTTCATACCCCAACAGCGATTCACCCTCAAAGCAACTCACGAGCAGATACCGCGCATTCGGTGAAAGCGACATCCCCCAAGGTACTCCCTCTGTCTCAGTTAAACCCAACACCTTGAGGGTCCCATCCTCTTGCACCCGGTAACCCGCAAGTCGGTCAAAGTTCTGACGACGTCCACGAATTGCGGAAAAAATGAACTTGCCGTCAGGTGTGATCACCAGATCGGAAGCTGACAGCCCGTCTTTGGATTTACTGCGGGGAAGCACGTCACAGAGTTGTTTGAATGTCAGTTGGCCAGTCGATTTTTGGTCGTAAACGGACACACCCACATGTTGTTCATTGCTGAAGTAAACAATCGGCAAAGACGGATGGTAGGCAATGTGCCGAGGCCCGGTACCTGCGGGTGGCCCAGCGTTCCGGGGTGTCATTGCCAAGACCTGACCGGTCTGACTGTTAAACGTGTATTGAAACAGCGCATTGGTCTGTTTCACGTACGGAATGTACAGGAAGCGGTTGTTTGGTGAGGTCAAGATACAGTGAGCATTTCGGCGACCTTCATCCACCGTCACAACATGCTCATTGATCGAACCGTCAGGCTTTAATCGATAAACATCAAGCTGACCCTCGTGATAATTTAAACCCAACAGAAACTTCCCTGTCCGGTCAACGCTCATGTACGCATACCCGTGTTTGAAGGTCACCGCGTCCACATTTTCACAAGCACCTGATTCATCCAAGCGAACCAGTGCTCCGGTAGTGATACTCGTCCTACCATCCCACTGTGTTTTTGGTGGTGCAACATACAGGACTGCTTTTTTCGGATGCCGACAAATAGTGGCTCCAGCGAACCCAAGCGGTGCCCGTTCAGACATTTTCAACTCGAAACCCGCCATACCAACTTCTGCCCTGATGACAAGCAATTCCTGAGTCGATCGACTTGGCGCGTAAATGTGAAATGAATCCTGCGCAGCAACGAGATTAACTCCAGTCACGCATGCAAAAAAAGTCGCCAGCAGACCGCACGTGCCATGCTTTTTCATTTCCAAGATTTCCAAACAGTGGGTTGGACCAACACTATCAAGCCAATGCGTTGACGAAATTCTACAACAATATCGACCAACCCAATGCCTCGCGAAAGTCGAACATCTCATATTGAGCAACGAGGGACGCATGCGATGCCGTCACAAACAGCAACGATTTTCTCTATGTCAACTGAAAGCCAACCGAATCGTTGGTCATGGCTATCGTTCGTATGCCGTGGTTCGGGTAGCCTTGCCTTGGCAAATTCAGTGAGGCGAGAATCACGACTGTGCAGAAGAAAGGATTCAAGAAAATACCGGATTCCGACTCAATTGTTTTCCTAACTTTTGGCGTTTGGATTTCGTATGGCATGAGAAGCGAGGCAGACGAGCTGCTGTCCTGCCAATGTGCATAGACCGGTGCTGCCCAAGTTGATCGGCAGTGCAACGCAGGATGTCAAAACAGGCACTGCAAGGCACAAGCACTGCCAATCGTGGCCGTCCAAGAATGTAGATTTGCTGCCCGAAATCGTCGTCAATCCCATCGTTGGGGTTGCGAACGAAACAACAAAATACCGCTTACTCTTGCTAGCAACGCAAGCGCTGATTGGTAGACGCCTTGGTTACGAGACTGGGTATGGCGCTCACCTTCGCGGTGAAATTGCCCCGTAGAATGATTACAAAACCACAAGTGACCGCAGAAATTGCCTTAAATCAAAGGTTGGGGCCGAGATCGATGTCGATCTCGTGTGCAACGCTAGCCAACTTACAATCACTCCACCCTCACAGCTTCTGCTGCCTGTTAAGCGACCATTCGCCGCTCAAAACGACCTATCGGTGATTCCGCTCGTGGATCTAAGATCGGCGTGCACTGCAGGAAAGCCGTTTGCCTTCCCTCTGGCCTCTACCATTCCGCGCGCACGGGTCTTCACCTGACGGTTTGGGCGATTCGCCAACAGGACGAACCATGCACGAACGAACTCAACGAACGACCGCAAGATTGCTGTTCGTGTTCTGCTGCGCGGTTCCTACTTGCTTTACATGCCTGTGCATCTTGATGACGTGGACCCCCTGGTACCACCATCGCGCCCTTCAAAGGCTGGAGGCTGAGCTTTCCCTAACGACTGGCCTTGCGATCGAAATTGAAGATTTTGAAAAGGCAACACCGTCGAGTTACCGCTTACACGGTATCACGATCAGAGAACCAGAAACGACGCACGAAGTCGCACGGATCCGCAAGATTGAACACGTTACTGAAGGTGGTGAAGTAACCATTCTTCTTCAACAGCCAGAGATCCAGGCAGCCGAACTCAAGGGTATCTGGCAATTACTTCACCAACGTTTCCTCTGCCGTCCTGATTTAACGGCGATGCCAGTGCGGGTATCAGCCAATGACCTGACACTGCACAGTCGCACAGGAGCGGTGACGTTAAAGGATGTGGACGCGTGGATCGTTCCGCACGAGAATGCAGTCGAAGCAACCTTAGCCTGCCTTCCTGCCAATTCCCTTAATGATACACCGATCAACATCATGGTTCGCCGTGATCGAAGTGGCAAACGTCCCGCAACCAGATGGTCACTGGACACCCGAGGCAGTACCCTGCCCTGCTCTGCGATCGCAGACTTCCTGCCCGAAATGGAAAAGCTTGGCGTCAATGCCGAATTCGCTGGCACCATGACATGGCAGATCGAAAAAAACCACTGGTGGATCGATCTTGGTGGATCACGGTTCACCAACGTTGCACTCGATCGGATATTCGAACGGAACTCTCATCGTCTTAGTGGCACCGCAATATTTGAGTTTGATCGCTGTCGCATTGATCCGCACTCCAAGCGAAGTGACATGTCAGGTTCCATTATTGCCAGGAATGGCCAAATGGGTCGCAGTCTGCTGGTGGCTGCGAATCAGAACTGCGGTTTCGAGATTCGACTTCAGGATCGACTGATCAATCAACACGGTGACATCCCCTTCGATCTTCTGGGAATCGGATTCAACGTGAACAATGCACAGATCAGTTTAACTGGCACCTGTCGCAACGAAGTGGGTTACGAGGGATTCCCCGCCAACGTAGCATTGTGTCTTGATGGATTCCCAATCGTATTTTCAACACGACAAACTCTGGACTCACTGAGTGTGCTGAACGTTGTAGCACCCAACTATAGTGTTGCAGTTCCTATGTCTGATCAAACTGACTGGCTAATGAATATTTTGATTCCCCCCAGTCGACCGATGCCAACGAATGAACCTCGTATTCGGTCTGCTGACAACTGGCGTGGCGGCCCCACGATCTCACAACCCCGATGATGTTACTTTCCCAAATCGGCGTCGCATGCAATCGATTTGATGTGAACTCTCGTCACAGGCAATCTGCCACTCGCGGATCGTAAAGCGTTACAACGGCAAACCAAAATCAGATCTGGTGAAAGAAACTGGCGTTTCACCATCGCAACGCCATTCTCTGAAACTCGCCAGCAGCGCAAGCTGCGAGAAATCTGTCCTGCTGCCATCGATGAGGCAGCTCACGCACCCACGGTACCGAAAAACGATCTCTGCCAACCAATCACGGCGTCCTCTTCCTTGGCACCGCGACTGTTGGGTAGTAACCACGAGAGCGTTCAGTGCAATTGCAGCAGCTCAATCTGCGTTCGGTCGCTCAATGCAAACTCTGCCTCAAAACCAACTTTGCCGATTCGAGACGACTAGCTCGGTGAAGCATCCGAACCAAAACGGACCTTGATCGATCGCAGGATCAGATCAGCACTGATGAATGCGATTTGCAACAGGATGTAGATGGACAACCACATGAGGACACCGGATGTAAATCCATAGCTGTGCATGCCGATGCCGAGTTCATTGGTCCCAAACCAACTCCACGCGGTGACAATATTGCCGCCGATCGCCAAGACAGCAAATCCTCGTCCACTTACCATGCCATCCCAACGTGCATGCAACATGAGGGCATTCCAAATCACGATAAGCAAAGCACCATTCTCTTTTGGGTCCCAACCCCAGAAGCGGCCCCAGCTATCATCAGCCCAAAGACCACCCAAGACGGTACCCACAAAGCTGAACAGGATTCCGAAACAAGTTGCTCCATAGATGCAGCGGTAGACATCCCTGAGCTTTTTCTTATCAACACCGACCCAGCCTGCAAGCAGATATCCGGCTCCCAAAGTCCCAGCGACTAATGTAGCTACATAACCCAGCGACACGGTGATCACATGAGTTGTCAACCAGAACTGCGTGTCGAGCACCGCTTGTAAAACGGGCATTGTGTCACCGGTATTCAGCCCATAAGCGACCAACAGCGTCAGAACTCCAGCGGCCGAAGCCAACAAATTCCCGACACCATACCGGAAAATTCTTTCGACTATCACGCCGAACAACACAGCAGCCCAACCAATGAATACGGCGGACGAATAGATATTGATGACTGGCGCGCGTCCAGTAATGACGATCCGGCAAGTGATCGCAACGGTGTGCACGATCAAAGCAATCACCAGCATTCCCCAAACCGCTTGACGCAAGCGTGGCAGGTTCACAGCAAAGTAGACCAGCCCAAGAACCAACGTGACCAAGTACAAGATCATTGCCACCCCAGTGGGCCACGAAGCTTGCATCCAGCGTTCAAGCGAGACCAGTCGCGGTGAATATCCCATGATCGGGTAGGTGGCCAAAGCAGCCTCATGTTCATCGACTGCCTCATTGAATAACTCCGTATCTGCCTTACCGTAAGCTGAGATCATTTTACCAAAACTTGCAATCGACTCGGAGCGTTCAATATCGCCCTCGCTGCCCGATTGAGTACGGACAACCTTTTGAACTTCTTCAAAGAATGCAGCGGAAAAGGCGGTCCACTGTGGTTGATCAACCGTTTCGGAGGCAAGTTCGGCATCGGGCGGAATGATTGCGGCCGCTGGCATATCCTTCAGTCGATCCATATTCCTCGCCAGCTCTCGCATCGCAAACATTGCTCGAGAAGAAGGGTCCGAGGGTTGTCCCGGCCGAAACATTTTAAATTCTTCCTCGGTCATCACTCGCGGGCTGGGGAGCTGGAAAGCAGCAGCAGCGACCGTGTATTCACGCGTACGCCGATCGAGTTCCAACAGTTTTCGCTCCTTGAACGATTGGTCAGCTCCATCCTTCGCTCTGGCTTCATCGACGATTTCACTGACACGCCCCCATTCGCCGCGAATTTCCTCGAGCGAGTAAAGCTTACTTTTCCGCCTTGGCAACTCAAATTCACTTCGGACTTCCTCAGCATCGATACGAAACATTCGAATTTTTTCGATACTCTTGCTGTCACTAGCAACTTCCATCAACCACTGGATTGCCGACAGGCTTTTACCTTCCACTCGATCCTTGAGTTCGGAAGGTGCACCTTCAAGCGGAATGGACTCTTTATTACTGATCGCCTTCACAGTCTGCCTTGCATAGGCGTCAAGGGGCATGACTCGGCCACCGAACTGCGCAGGGATTTTACCAGCGGCATAAAAATCGAATTTGGTGTCGCGTTCAGCGGGACGCATTTCATCTCTGAGCGCGGCCGTGGGCACAAGCATGGCCCCGGCAAGAAGCCCGAACCCAACGACACTCACAATCACTGGCAACCTGGAAGGTGGACCTGAACTTCCATCTTTCATCTCGGATAGCAACATGTCCCGTTTGCGCGTCTCGCGTTCACGTCGTTTCAGAAAGCGGGTCAACGTGCCAAAAAAGTGTGCCAACATCCCAAGCGCGGTGATGCTGCAAGCTAAATATGGAATCAGCCATCCTGAGTTTTGGACGACTTGAATGCCTGTCATCTCCTTGCCACCAGGCAGCGGTGTGTAGCTGCTTTGATAGAAGGTTTCACCACGATATCGTAGGGGATTATTCATCCAGACTCGCTCACGACGATCCTCGCCCGTCGCTTCGTCTACAATCCGAATGAAGGATGAATAGTCTCGAGGCGTATCCGTCCCGCTGTAGTTCACTCGGCGAACGTCAACCAGTTGAACCCAATAAGGTTTTACTTCACGGTGAAATTTCAAACCAATGTCGTAAACCGTATCGCCAATCGTGACGGAGTCGTAGCGATCTTTACTTTTCCCATCGGCTAGCAGCATCACACGATCAGACAGCAATTGACTCACCAGATAAACACCCAGCGACTCTCCCGTCTCTTTATCGGTGAGATCGACATAAGCAGAGGCCAAATTCAGTTCACTGTCAGTTCCACCAGACTTTCTGGCGCGAACAGCTTCCGCTTCCAATCCAAATCCTGCGGTGGCCAAGTTCTCACCCTCCGCGGTGCGTAGATTTGAGTTTTCATAAAACTCAACAACACCAACATCCACAGGCAGCGACTCATCACTGATTACCGTCCCTGTTTCGGCAGCCGCTCTCAATCGGCTCCCAGGAATCGCAATCACTTCATCACCATCCTCACCCTTCGCAATCAAATCCAATTCGATCAAATCGAGATTCACAAGAGTGTTGGCTGACTCACCCTCGATCAGACTGAGCCTCTGTTCCAACTGACGATCACCAAACGCAAATTGCCCGAACATCAGCAATCCAACGCCTAGGTGCAACAGGACATTTCCGCCCTGCTTGCCAAACACCATGAGACAACCGATCAACAGAATGATGCCCGCACCAAGCCCCTTTGCTAACTGCCACACGATGCGCAAACCGGGATCACCAATACGGAAATCTTCCGCAAGGGAATAAGCGACGAAGCTACCAAGCAAGGCTGCAAAACAAAAAGCCAGGATCTTCATCGTTCTCTGCGAAACTTGAACACCCGCGTAAACGCAGACGAATGCCATGATTGTCAGGCTTGCCAGCACTGAGGCCCACAGAGCTTCATAGCTGATCGGAGGCGTGCCTTGAAGACCTTCGCTACTGTGCCCCGCGGCTACAACGAAGAAGGCCAAAAGCGATCCAAAAGCAATGAACCCCACCCCAGCAAGCAGTTGTGAACCTTTTCCATTCACTCGAAATCGCGTCGCTTTGGCAGCGACCAGATTGATCATTAGCAGCAGTCCTATCAAGGCACCTCCCGGATAAGGAATGCTGCCAGGGATCGGACTCTCATGCGGGTAGAAGGCCTGTGGGAAGAGATCATCGAAATACAGATGGGTGAACCAGCAGGTAAAGTACCGCTGCTTGACCTCGAACATGTTCATTTCGTCCTGAGCCAGCGTGCCTACCAAGACGGTAACCAGCGACAAAGCAAACAGGACCACAGTGAATTTCAATGACCCGATCGCAGCAAAGACACTAAGCAGTGAGAAATTGCCTACGTTTTCTTTGGGGCCGCGTGCGGAGTCTACAATGGTCGACATAATTTCATCACGTTTCGAGTGCGAGCGAATCGCTTACAAATTCAATTTCAGAGACTTCAAGAACAGGGTGATAGCATCAACCTGATTCTCGACTGTTTCAGCAGGACCGGTCATCTTGATGAACAAGCTGGACGCTCCGTCACCGCCGAGTGGTACGATGGTTGCATCGATCGCCATTCTGGGCTCGGCATCTTTTTCGGCCTCTAGCAGAAACCGTTTTCCCGGCTTACCAGCAACGGTCACGTCCTGAGCGTTGTCTAACGCTTGATCAACAACCTCATCGGCAACCGTCCCGCTTCTGACCTGCCCCAACCATCTAGCTACATTTCCCCGAAGATCTCCGCCCGCAGGAATAACGGTGATCTCGGCTGACTTGTCTTCTGGCCCAACGTTGAAAGCGGCCAGCCGCATGCTACTCATGCGACCATCTCGCCATCCCTTGGGACGCTCGTAGGTAACAGCCTCGGCTTTGTTGCCAGATTCTGTCTGGCCAGTCATTGGTAGATCCAATGTTGGCGTTTTGACAGTGCCAGCGTCGCCCGCCAAGTCGACCCAAACCGAGCCTTCATCTGCGGTTGCTACGCTGAGTGGCTGTCCGCCTGCCCACTTCTCAGTTGACGGTGGCAATCCCATCTGACCTCGCCAACGATTCACGTTCATATCGACTTGTTCAGCCCAAGGCTTGTCCTGCTGACGAACAAGCTTTGAAACACTGATATCCAACTTGCCGGCGGGTGTCGCAACATCCAACGTTGCATAACGGAACCGTCGGGCTCCGCCCCGGACCCATGTCGGAGGAAGATTATCCAAAACAGGTGCGCCGTTCTCAAACTGCACGCCTTCAACAAACTCGCGGAAAGTCTTTGACAACGATGCTACGACTCCCTTGGCGCCTTTGACCTTGAAAAACCAAACATCCGATCCTTTGGGAACCATCGCAGCCAACATTCGCTCATCCGCTGCGGAGTTGGCTGAGGGGCTGGCGGACTGTGACGGAAGCGTACCAGAAGCACTTGATGGCGGAATACGATTGGCAAACGGTGGCGACATCGAATTGGTTACTCCCGTTTCGCCCACGATATCGACCCAGACCGCATTCGGATCTGCGGTTTGGACGGTGATCGCTTCACCGCCAGCCCATTTCGCGTCGGACTTCGGCAACCCGAGCTGGCCCCGCCACCGGTTCACATTGTCTTGCACCTGTTCATCCCAAGTGTCTTCTCGAAGAGGCAAAGAGGAAACGCTTATGCCGAGTTGTTTATCGGGAGTCTCGACGTCGAGCGTTGCATAACGGAGCGGTTTTTCTCCGCCACGCCGCCATCCAGTGGGTAAATCATTGAGTTTCGGAGAGCCCTCTTCGAACTCAATGCGTTCAACAAAGCTCCGGAACTCTGCAGCAATCGAGTCAACAGCTCCCTCCGGGCCGGTAACCTTGAAGAACCAAATCTCGTTCCCCTTGGGCAACATGGCTGCCAACATACGATCCTTCCCTGGCACCAGTTTGGCAGGAATCTTGGTTGGCACGGTGTAAGTCACGACAGGGTCGAGACGTTCACAACCTGCAAAGCCAGCCATGCAGCACGCCAGCAGCACCAAACCCATGTTTCTACGCATGAATCGCGATGGACGCATCTCGCATGGCCAATGAAACCGATTCTGGAAGCTAATGGTTGAGCCCAACATTTCTACCTACTCGTGCACGATCAAAACCGGCCAAACCTGCCCTCCTTCCTGACCAAATCAGAGAAGCCCCAGAACCGCGAGTCTGAAGTACCACAGAACAGCGGATAACAGCCAATCGGTGCCGTTTATCTGGAGTGAGACGCGACTGAGGAAGTCGATCACCGGAGGGGTCCGGTATGTTACCTATGCAATACTATAAAGGGCAATCCACTATGGTTCGTACCCAACATTACGCGGGGACGCTGGAAAGTACGCATATATCCCGTAATCGCGACAGTTTGACCCAAACTGAGGCTAATTTTCGGCCCCAGAAGTTTTGGAGCCTTGCGATCGGGTTTGAAGCTCTCCTAAGACCCCGGCTTGCTGTCGAGCCAACCGGTCAGTGAATCTGTGAGCGAACTGACGGGGGCGGCTGTTTCACTGTAGCTCCACATGTTTTGCATGAGGTCAGTCACCAGCATGCCGCCGACGCTGAGTACCGCTAATACCATGCAAAGCGTGATGCACTGCATCAGCGTGAACGGTACTTCGAAAGCGTTATAACCACCGCTGGCACCACCGATGGCAGAAACAGCTGCAGCCTCATCTACCGAGATCCCTTCTTCTTCTCCCGCGTCCATGCCCAGGACTTCAACGGCTTCGGCTTCGGCACCGAACATGTCACCAGCTTCAGCAACACCGGCATCGCCGAACTCGATCGGCTCGCCAATCGCCTCTGATTCTTCGACTTCGATCACTTGTGAACCACTTTCGAAGTCAGGTTCCAAGCTGATTCCGGATGGCGAAAGCTGGAATTCTTCATCAGCTTGAAAGTCAACCATGGATCCGCTGCCACCACCACTGCTACCGCCCTCTGACATTTCCTGTCCCAGATCGAGGGCTGAGATACTACTTCCGGCAAGGTCCAATGGTTCGCTCTCAAGTGACAAGCCACTGTCGGAAGGACTCATCAAATTGATCCCACTGTCACCGGCAACAGAGATATCACTGCCAGCACCGCTGATAACCAAATCATCGTCGTCGTCGGCAATGACAAGTTCATCGTCCGCCAAAACGTCTCCCAAGCTGGATCCCAAACCTGATCCAACTCCACTACCGAGTCCGGACCCGAGCAGACTTCCGCTGTCTCCGGAAATCACACCACTGCCAGACTTTTCTGCTCCCAGCAAATCAAGCTCGCTCAATACGTCCGCGCCGCGCGACCCCGTCATGTCGGCTGGCTCATCCAAATCGCTCATGAGTTCGAGGCTGCTGACTCCTGCCGAACTGGCCTTCGATCCAGCAGGATTAATATCGCTGCCAAGAACATCCATCGCACTATCTTCATCGGCACCGATCAACTCTTCACCGCTGTCTTCATCGGGCTCACCCGATGCAAAACTGAGGTCACTTCCAGCCTGCAGGCTCAACTCGCTTTCCAGGTCCAACATACTGCCGCTACCCTCACCAGACTCGGGCGCAAGGACATCAGGGTGGGACTCGGAAATTTCTTTTAGCTCTTCGTCAGTGACCGGCCCCGTGCTGCCAGCGTTCGGCTCGATCGCCAGATCAAGCTGCGCGGAATCGTGCATGATCGCGGGATCGTTGAGTTGCAATTCAGCTGAATCGATCTCTGGCAAGTCTTCGGAGACTTCCAAATCACTTTCGCCAGAAACGACTTGAACATCTGCATTGTCTCCCTGCGAAGCCACGAGGTTGACATCGCTTCCAGGTCCGGAGGCAACGGGATCGCCTCCAATGCCTAAATCGCTCCCCTCGCCGTCAAGCAGATCACCATCCGCGATTTCATCGGCGAGACGTCCAAGATCATTGTCAGCGAATTTCCAACTCGCTCCATCACGAAAACCACGCACTCTTCCTTGGCTACGCAAATCAACTAGCTGATCAGCGGTGATTCCGAGCTTTTGGGCAGCTTCTTCTAACGATAGGTAGTTAGCCATTCGATCTTCGGCTCCGAGAGACCCTGATACATCAGGATCGTCGATTGGTAGTTGTGGACACGGGAAAAACTGACGTTTTGAACATACGTCCTATTTCACCCGCTGCAGCCCAACACCACTACCATCACCGTCGATTGATTTCGCGAATCTCGTCAGGCAGTGGGGACGTGGCATTCAGTTGCAATGAAAAATCAGCATCAATTGGACGACTGCTGACAAGTCGGACCTTCCCCGACCTGTCAATATGATACACGGCCATCCAAGCTTTGCCGGTATGAACTAGCGTAATTGTCTGAGTTCCCGAACTGTCAGAATGGGAAAATCCGATCATGTCGCCCGAGGCACCCACCCTTGCCACCGTTTCGGCGAGCGTCAGGTCGGAAAGTTCGGAATTTATCGGCAGTCCATCACTCTGAGGTGTCGGGTTCTGGCTCACCGCCACTGTCGCGATGCCAATCACCAACAAAAGCACCAATCCGGTGCGGATTATCCGGTTTCCTGCATCACTAGTCGCGACTTGGGTAGTTTCGACCATTTCGGCGTTCATCATTACAAATGCTCCAATTCCTGCAGAACACGGGCAATTACAAGTCATTTTGCTAACCGAACATGACTGTAAGCACCCGAAATCAATTTCCGCCTAAGGGTACGAAGATGAGCGAATTCGCCGCAATATGAACTCAACAGGGCTCAGACGATGAGATCTGACTCCAGCCGAAAGTCTGACTCGCAGCTCCTGTTCATCGAGGGCTGCTCACCAGTCAGATGGTAATTTCTGACGATGGGATAAAGTTTCGGGGTCCTGACGGTCGATTCGATTGTGTGGGGGCGTTGCCCTCCCGCCGAAGGTCTCGCCGCCGGCGGAGGGACACCTGCAGCAGCTTGGCCGCTTGCGGGCTCACCCCGAAATGACACTCCCGAGAGAGGTTGACCGTGGGAATTGACGTGAAAACTAAAGGTTTTGAGCCCAACATCAGGCCATCGGACATCGCCGCGGACGAAGAATCCACGGGGCCTCCCCGATCTCAAACTGCTGGGAATGCGGCCCTGGCTGCTCTCACAGGCACCGCTCTGAACGCAGGCTTCTACAGCTTGGTCTACGCCACATCCTGGCAACCTCTGCAGCGATACTTCCTTGGGCACCCCGTTGCGATCGCGGCGACCATCCTGTTTTGGTTCGCGGTCGCCGTCCTGTTTACAAAATGGCTTGATGTGCTCACGCAGGTCAAGCAATTGAATGCAATTCGGGACGAGGATCTTCTGCCGCCGACAGGTGAAGAATCGCCAGCCGATCGCTGGCTGACCGACAACGATGCCGGCTTTGTCTCAAAACGATGGCTACAGGAACTCCGGCGATTACCGTCCCAAACGCGGAAGAACCGACTCGTTTCAAGGCTCGAGGAATTACTGACACGTCAATCCCAGCGAGGAACAACAAAACATCTGGCTGACGACCTCAGAGAGCTGTCAGGACGTGATGCAGATGTTGCCCACGACTCACTGGGGCTTGTGAGAATCATCATTTGGGCCATTCCGATGCTTGGTTTTCTCGGAACCGTGATCGGCATTACGCAAACTCTAGGCGGGCTCGACTTTACCAACGGCAGCGCCGCGGTAGAAAATCTGAAGAGCGGCCTTTATGTCGCGTTTGACACAACCGCTTTGGGACTCGTGCTATCTGTGGTCGCGATCTTTGTGCAATTTCCCATCGAACGTGGCGAGCAACAGCTGCTAGCAGATATTGATGCCCGAGTTGGACATCTTGTCTCTGCCAGCCTGCCTAGCGATGAAACATCTGACAATCAGACAGCGTTGATCGCTGATTTGTGCCGGGGTGTACAAGCTGCGGTTGCCGAGTCGCTGGATAACCAGACGCGTCTGTGGGCGAAAACCATCGACGAAGCTCAGGAGCACTGGCAAAGAGTTCAGGAAGACAATGCCAACAAGATCAGTGAAGCACTCGAACGAACGCTCCTGCCCGCGTTAGATAAACACGCGGCAAGTATTGCTGGGGCGTCGGAACATGTTAGCACACAGATAGTCAGTGAATGCGATCGTTGGCATGATCTGATGACCACCAGTCATCAAGCATCCACGCGAACACACGAACAAGTGTCTCGCCAGTTGTTAAGTGATATCGAGACTCGATTGTCACCCGCGTTGTCTGGGCACGCAGACGCACTTAAGACCGTGACCGCCAAATCATCGGTTCACTTTGATGAGCAATGCCAGCACCAAGCAGGTGTGCTCGCACAGCACTCTGAACAGATGACAACGGTCCTCAACGCTCTTTCCCAACAGTACGAGAACCTTGCAGAAACTCAGGGCAGTGCTGCCGCTGTCACGATGCTGCAAAAATCTCTCGACTCGAATCTGCAAAGACTTGTCGCTACCAATGCATCGGTTGATCGCAGCGTCGCAGCCGCTGGGGGAGATGGGATGGCGGATGCAATGCGAATTCTAGCTCGCGCCGTCGACGTGTTGTCCAGTCGGATATCAACTCCCAGTCATTCAGCTGATCATTCCCCGTCAAGGCAGGCAGCATGAGTCGGCGAGACCGCAAAGGGCTATCACCATCATTATTCCCTTTCTTGGCGGTACTCGTTTGCACCCTTGGAACACTAATTCTGCTACTCGCATTGGTTGCTCAAAACGCAACCAATGCAGCAGAACAGACAGCAAGCAAGCAAATACCGGATCCCAAGGCACAAACGAGCGAAGGTCTTTCTGCCAACGCTGTTGATTCACTGCTGGAAGAACAAGTATTCCGCGTGAAGGAGCTGGTTTCCTTTCGCGAGGAGCAAACCGAAGAGCTCGGCGAACGCCGTGATGCCCTCACGTATATCGAAGAGCAACTGGAAAGCACGCGTGAGAGATTGAATCAACTCAACGACGAAATTGCCCGCTTGAATGATGAAACCGCTGACACCGCGGAAATCGATCAGCAAATGCTGAAGACCGTCCAGCAACAAGTTGATACCGAAAAGCAAACGCTTGCGAAGTTACGCGAGGAAGCTGAAAACCAATCACCTCGCATCGTCATTGTGCCACACAAAGGTCCCAATGGTACGGACCGGCGTCCCATCTACTTGGAATGCACCAGTGAAGGATTGACGATTTTCCCCGAGGGCAACCGCATCACCCTCGTAGAACTAGAGAGGGCAGTTGAGTCCACCAACCCCTTGGATGCTGCCTTGCGCACCATCCGGCTTCATGCATTGGGACAGTACAGGGATGCGGCCCCGCCCTACCCTCTTCTGGTTGTCCGGCCGGATGGCATTGAGTCCTATGCCGCTGCCCGCGGCGCAATGCGAGACTGGGACGATCAGTTTGGGTATGAACTCGTACCTGCTGGAATCGAACTGGCATATGCGCAACCAGATCCTGTTCTAAAACAGAAAGTCGACTTGGTCATTCGCCAAGCAACAGCACAACAACGCAACTTGACTTCCTATGCTGGAAATAACGGAGGTGGCTCGAGGGGTTATTCACAAGGTGCCATAACCAACAAACAGAAGAGCAATCGACGTTTACCCGTTCTATCGGCTGCATCGTTGGATCGTGAGGGAAGAGCAAACGGATTTCGATCTCAGAACGAACGGGCAAGCGCTGCAGGCGCCCAAAACGTCTATCCAAACCCAGCAGGCTACGGCAGTCCCGGATACCAAGCCCGTTCCAGCTATGCCAACCGGGTCCTTGCTGCATCACAGCCACAGATCGATGCTGGCGATGAAGCTAGACAGTGGGCAGCCAAGATCCAATCAGCCACAAATGAAATGAAGCGAGCTGCCAAGAGTGACGAATTTCGACAACAGTCCGACTCGTTGCTTCCCTCCAAATCAACCGCGGGATTTGGCGGCTCGGACACGAAGTCGCCAACCAATGCGGGAAAACTCGAAGACTCTCTAAGCAACCGCGATGAACAAAACAAGCTTGCGGCGGCTGAGAATTCTCTTGATTCAAAACGAGGGAACCCTTCGTCAACGGGTTCTGCTGAACGCTCAAATGGCGACAAAGGTATCACTACCAACCGGGAAGCGTTGGTTGACCAAGGTAGCGGTGAAACAGATTCACAGCTCAGGCAGCCCAGCCAAGGTGGCCAAGGTGGAACCCAAACCTCCGGTGGTCAATTTGATCAGCAACCACAAGCTGCTCGCCCTGAGCAGCAGGCCCATTCGCAACCCCCGCCGCCATCGGCAGCCAAAAACAACCAGCGAGTCCCCTTGCAGCGCGAAGGCAGAAATTGGGCAATACCAAAACGCATGGTTGGTATGCAGGGCAATGCCATCGTCCGAGCAATCCGCATCGAGTGTCATTCGGACCATTTTGTAATGCTTGCATCCGGGGCAGCGGGTAGCACCGAGGTGTTCGGATTCAACGGTGGGAATGCCAATCTCAATCAAGCAACATTGCAACTGGCTGCTGCCGTTCGCGAAAGAATTGAACGCTGGGGTCCTGCATTACCTGGCGGACGTTGGGAACCACAACTGCAAGTAATCATCATGCCAGGGAGTGAGCGTCGATATCGCGAACTGCAGGAAGGTTTTCGTGGAAGCGGCATCGAGGTCACCGGGAGGCGTTCACAATGAGCCAGCATCGTAAAAAAAGAACCATGCTCGAAATGGGGCACGATGCATTTCTCGACATCGTTGCCAATCTCGTAGGCATTTTGATTATTCTGGTCGTGATACTTGGCGCACAATCGACGGCAGTGATCCAGGAAATGCAAGATCATGTCGAGCAGGAGCACCAAGATGACTCACAACGTGCTTCTGAAGAGCAAATATCGGAATTAGCTGCCTACTCCATGAAGGCAGCGAGTGCTCAAGCTGATTCACAACGTCTGGAAAATAGTATTCGGGAATACGATGCAAAGATCCAGCGACGTCAGCAACAGCGGGCATTGATGCTGGACCTGCTGGCTCAGGTAGAAAACGCTTGGGCAGAAAAAAAGAAAGACTTCGATGCACAGGCTGTGCAGAATGCTCAGCGAGTCACCGAGTTCAAATCCGCACAGAAACAATTAGAACAGTTGGTTGGCTCGCGGCAGCATCTGGAAAATCAACCAGCGCCGGTGGTCGCTGTTAAGCATCTGCCCACCCCGATGGCCAAAACAGTTTTCGGCGATGAAATCCATTTTCGCCTGAAAGAAAACCGTTTGTCGATTGTCCCAATCAAACAACTTCTTGATGAAATCAAACGTGATTTTGAAAGGATGGCTGCCGGTGCTCGCAATGGTCAGACCGAAGCCGCGGTCGGACCCATTCGGGGCTTCGTGGCAAAATACCGAATGAGCAAGGGGCGCGAAATGATTTCGCGTGGAGGACAACTCCAGATGGCAACTCGAATCCAGTTGACTGGTATGACCGTCGAGCCACTCCAAACACCACATGGTCAGACACTCGAAAAGGTACTGTCCAACAGCAGTGAACTCGACATTGAACTGGCCGGGCGTGACCCCAATGCAACCACGATTACCGTTTGGGTGTATCCAAATAGCTTTGCTGCGTTTCGAAAACTCAAGGAACACCTGTACGCCCGTGGCTTTGCAACTGCAGCTCGTCCGCTACCCCTTGGACAGGAAATCACGGGTGGACCGCAGGGTTCAAGGTCTCGGGCCCAGTAACGTTCACACAGAAGTAACGTTCACACACAGCAACTCGCCCGCAGGACGCTCGCGAGTGCGCAGATATCGTGTTTGAGACCGACCGTGACTTCTACACTCAGCTGAAAACAAACCGTGACAACGGTTCTTTACGATTGCGGAACAGCCCTACATCACCCACTTGGGCATCCGTGCTTTCATCGGATGCCAAAAATGACTAATCGTGCGAGGGGTCCTACGCTTGTTCACTTCCTGTGATTTCCTGCTTTGCCCAGGCACATGCGCCCAAGACACCAGCATCGTCACCCAATTTAGCTGCCACCACATCGAACCGATCTCGATAGACACTCATGACACTTTTTCGTGCGGTCTCACGGACAGTGCCCACCACCAGATCTTCCATCGCTTCCACCAAACCACCGCCAAGAACAATTTTGTCAGGTGCCAGCAGGTGAACAATGTTGACCACTGCTAAACCGATTGCGGTTGCTGCCTCCTCCACTAGATCCTGAATTACTTTGTCACCGTTGGCAATTGAATTTGCGAGAGCGCCACTTCGGATCTCGGCAAGATCAGTCCCAACTGTTTTTGCCAGATAAGGAGCATCCCCACGATAAGCCGCCTTGGCCGCTTCTGCAGCGATGGTCAAGCGACTGCCTTCTGCCTCCACTGTTCCGGGCAATTCATATCCACTGGATCTGCTACTGCTACTGATCCGGGTATGCCCGACTTCCATGCAACTGACGCCGGCACCCTGTAAAATACGGCCTTCATAAACACAACCACCGCCGACTCCCGTGCCGGGAAAAACCCCTACTGCACAACGCGAATCCTTAGCGGCTCCGAACCGGTATTCACCAAACACTCCCGCATCAACATCGTTGATGACCCGCACAGGACAACCAAATTCTTTTTTTAAACTCTTACCTATCTCCACATCATCCCAGCCCAAATTTGGGGTGGTTAAGATACAGCCAGTATTCAAGTCGATGGGGCCGGGGCATCCTATCCCGATACCAGCAATGCGTTCAGAGTCAATTTCGCATTCGTCGAGCAGACGATGAATCGTGGTAATGATTCGCTGGACACCACTTTCCGCACCATCTCGCCCTCGTGTCTTACGGCGTCGCCGACCAAGCACCTTCCAATCATTCTGGTAAGCAATGGTTAGCATCTTAGTGCCACCAAGATCGAATCCAATCCAAACGTCTTTTTCCTTTTCAGCCATCGATTCTGTTTACCTTCGAAAAAATCAGCGAACAGACATAATTGATACCCTGAGGGAATTCCCCTCGCGTCGGAAGGTCCGACCGCCTGTCGGGAAAGCAGACCGCATGACCCAGCTGCATTCAACCCGTCTGAAGGTGACGGGCGTTGACCCTGCCCCACCCGAAAAACAGCGTTAACGTGGTGCAACCACGTCACAGGGCGATGCATTCTGACCCAAAAGTGCAAACTCGAACCTGTTCCAGCATGCCCACTTCTGTCAAACCAGGTACTAATCTTCTATGAATGTGCTATCCCCGCCGACATCCGTCGGAATTTTTTTGTCGAGACTGAAATAATCATCCATGACAGCGCATCCCTTTAACGGTGGAAAAGATGACTCCGGATCCTGCCCTCCCAGCCGACGAAGACCTGAGCGCTGAGACAGCGACTGAGGGGATCGCCCGCAGGCGGAGGGTGTTCAACGACACAAAGGTGGGTTTGAGGTTTTTTTTAAGCAAGCGGCTGCCTCAGGAAGCGGATATTGACGACTGCCTTCAAGTTGTTTTTGTCAAACTGATGGAGAAAGGCGATGGAGTGGCTCCGCCAGCGTTGAGGTCGTGGCTGTACAGAGTTGCCTCAAATGAGTCAGCAAGATTGTGGCGAACGAAAGCAGCGGCAGAAAAGATGTACCAAAAGCACGGGGGCGTTGGAATTCCCGTACCGGACCCCACCATGACAGCGATGCAAGCCGAAGCAACCGAAGAACTTAAGAAAGCCCTTAAAGAACTCCCTGAGTCTTGGCAGCAAATTGTTTCATTGAGGATTTACGAAAACCTGACATTTCAGCAGATTGCGAATCAACTTGGTATTCCTCTCGGGACTGCCTTGACGCGAATGCGACGAGCCTTGGAACGGTTAAAAAACGACCTGAGCAAGTGATGACCGATGAATAAACCCGACCCCCACAGCAACGAACATGAGCAGGATAACGTCAACCTGACGGAGAACTGCAAGAATCAGTGCTTGCAATATCTGCTCGATGAATTGGACCCTGAGCAACTTGCGTGGTTCGAGGAAAGACTTGGTAAGTCCGATCTATTGGTTAATGAGCTGCAAAGACAAGCGGAAATGATTGTCAGTCTGTCAGAGGTTTCAAGCCAGCCGAATGCAATCAGCGGTCCTGGCAACTCAACCATCTCTCCAAATGAAAATGGTCGCTCACAGAAATTACTAAGGAGGGGATTCGGTATCGCAATTGCCGTTTGTGCCGCAGTCTTTGTCTTCCGGACTTGGTGGCCATCAATTACACCACCCCAAGGCTCGGAATCACCCGACAACAAATTCGCCGGTCGCGTCATTCACGATGACGCAAATATGACACAGGTGTCCGAAGCAACGCTGATTGCCAGAGCATGGGCCACAGCACAAGTTGATGATCAAGATTTAAGTATCACCCCCAATACTTCACGGGATAAAACAACAGATGTACAGTTCATCAACACCAGCACCAATGAATTAGAATTGGAAACTGTGCCGACCGAAGAGAATTCCGATGACTCGTTCTCGTGGATGTTTACAGCGACATTTGAAATTCATGAATTGGAAACAAATGATGGCTAAATTCACACAAAAAACACTACTGACGAGTCTCGGTTTTTGCATGTTACTTGCTGGTCCGACACCGTTACACAGTGAAGATTCTGGATCAGATCCAAACCAAAGCAATGTTGCACAGCCGCAGAAATCGAGACAGCAAACAAAGAATCGTGAACTGAATTCCCAGAGCGAACAACTCGCCCTGCAATTGGTAAGTGAACATCTGCCGCAACTGACACCTCTTTTGCAACAACTTAAGATCGATCAAACGCGACAATATGATCGAGCCATTGTAGATTTGGCCCGGTCGGCCAAGAAACTCAACGCTGCTCAAAAGCGGGACGAGCGACTCTTTCAAGTCGAATTGGAACTTCTGAAGGCGGACACGGAAACCAATTTGATCGCGGCAAGACTCAAGGTACGTGACAAACTGCAGGACCGAGACAAACTGCGCGATGCTGTTACTCGCTTGCACTCTGCTAGACAGATAAAAATGCAATACGAGGTTGACTTGTTACGAAAGCGTCTCGCTAGGGACCAAGCCTTGCTTGCAGCAGCGGAACAAAGCCTGTCGGCCTTCAAAGAAGAGTCGAGCAATAGTGTGGATGCAGTCTATTTAACATTATTGCGCAAAGCGGATCGAAAACCCGGTGCTGTTAAAACGCGAAATACCACTGATGCAAAAAGACAAAAGAAAAAAACCACTTCATCTGAACAGTGAATGTGGCCTGCCCTACCCTTTCCCACCAGCTTCTCTCATGACCAAGCCAATGATCCTTCTCTGCCAGAAACATCTGTCGGTTGGAATCCTGTCCCTTATCTGCGTGTGCATGATCACCAGTGATGCCGTCATCACTCCGGTTTCTGCCGAGCCAGCAACAGTCAAAGCCCGAGCTGGTGAGAATTCAGGTGACGTGACCGAAATACTGAATCCACTCAGCGCAAGGTTCGCGAAGGAGGACACGACAGAGGTTCCTGACTTTCAGAAACACATCATTCCACTTTTAAGCCGTCTGGGTTGCAACGGACGGGCCTGTCATGGTTCGTTTCAAGGCCGAGGCGGATTCCAGCTCTCACTCTTCGGCTATGACTTCAAAGCAGACCATGATGCGTTACTTGATGAAGCCACAGGACGTGTCGATGTCGACGATGTCGCGGAAAGCCTGATGCTGTCCAAGCCGAGTGATGCTGAAATCCATGAGGGCGGCAAACGTTTTGACAAAGGCACCTGGCAGCACCATGTACTGCAAAGGTGGGTCGAAGCGGGAGCGTTGTATGATCACACGGCCATTCGCGAATTGGATCGACTCGACGTCAGCCCTGCGGAAATAGTGTTCAGCGACGAAAATGAAATT
>Ga0315331_10000853_pt1 | contig 22129 bp, 16 predicted proteins | sample M160m34915metaG_FD_203456 | JGI IMG/M metagenome (GOLD analysis project Ga0315331, IMG submission 203456) | Ammonia-oxidizing marine archaeal communities from Monterey Bay, California, United States - M1 60m 34915 | ecosystem: Environmental > Aquatic > Marine > Intertidal zone | place: USA...
CGACCAACAAGCGATCGACCGTGGGGAGCGGCTCGATGAACAAGAAGAGTTGGTATGAGAAGAGCCGCCTGCTCAGCTTGATGAGCCACTCGTTGATCCGCAACAACATCATGCTCAATCCATTCAACCCCAACGCTTTGGGGAACGGAGCCGGGACACCGCGGATCTCATGGATCAGGTACCCCTCCTGGCGCAACATGCTCACGAGCGATTCATAGGTGTAGAGGCGCCGATGGGTGAAGTCCAGAATCCCCTCGGGTCCATAGTTGAATTGACCCATCAACAACATCAGGCGCATCGGCAGATAACCCACATTGGGCACCGACAGCAGGATCCGCGGCGGCTCGAGCCCCGCACCGCGACGGAGGTTGCGCATGAAGCGCTCCGGGTCATCGAGGTGCTCGATCACATCGAGGAGTAAGACGTCGTCGAAATCGCCGATGTCGAAGGGCAATTCGTCCGTCGCGCCGAGCTCCCAGCGAATAAAATCGTTCACGTTCTCCGCGGGCGCCGCGTGCGCGTCAACCCCGACGACCCGGCAGCCCTTCGCGAGCAGCTCCCGCGCGATGTAACCCGGTCCACAGCCCAGATCGAGAACCCGCGCTCCCGGCGAGACCGAGTCCACGGCGAGCGTGTGTGACGAGGCGTACCCAAACTTGGGGGAGTAGCGCGGTCGCTCACGCTCGACGTCGAACTGCCGTCGATACTTGATCCCCGCTGAATCGAGCAACGCAACGAGGGTCGCGGTGACCGAAGCCCATACGTACACGACCCCGCGGCGGGTCGAGATCTCATCCCCGTAGTACGACGGGATCGGGGTCTCCAGGATCCGGGAACCGGCGCGGACGAGCTGGATCAGCACCTCCGTGTCGAAATGGAGCTCATCCGTGTTGAGGCGAAACGGGATCTTTCTCAGCGTCTCGGTCGAATACGCGCGATACCCGCTATGCACATCGGTCAGGCGCCGCCCGAGCAACCGCCCCTGAACCGACGTGAGGACCCGGTTCGCGAGACGTCGCAGCCACGGGATCTCGCCGCCCGAGGGGTCGCGGGCCTCGAGGAAGCGGGACCCGATCACGGCATCGGCTCGGCCGTCTCGAATGGGATCAACGAGGTCCGGGAGCCGCTCCGGCGCGTACTTCCCGTCGCCATGCAGGACCACCACGATGTCGTAGCCGTTCCGGTCTGCCCACTCGAACGCGAGCTTGAGGTTCCCGCCATAGCCACGCGGCTGAGGGCTCTGCAAGACGCTTACACCACAGTCCGTCCATCCACGCGCCCAGGAGAGCCCGACCTCGAAGGTCCCATCGGGCGACGCGTCATCCACGACGAGGACATGCATCGTCTCCGACCGCAGAAAATCCCGGGGGATCCGGTCCAGAACACTCTTCAAGGTGTTCTCGGCGTTCCGCGCCGAGATCACGATCAAGACACGCATGGTCCGACCCTACTGTCCGCCATCACCTGCGCGGCCCGATCGCGTGTCACGACCCTTAGGCCGGCAGGCGAATGTGAGGGGCCGGTCGAACGAGCCATCAGCTAGCGGGCGGGGTCGCGACAACCCCGAGTCGACCCTTCGCGATGTCCTCGTAACTCTTCCGGTCCACGAAGATGTGCTGACCTCCGGTGTACATGTCCCGGAAGCACCGCTGCAGCGTACTCGGGTTCCGCAGCCCTTGGCTGCCACCCGCGGTGTAGGCAAAGAGGACGACGTCTTGGCACACTTGCGTCATGTAAGCGACCGAGCCCATCAGATCGTCCTGCATCTCCTTGCTCATCGGCTCACCCTGGCCGAGCCGGTCCACCGTTCGGCCAAACATGTCGTGAACGAGGAGGCGCACCGACCGCAGCGCGAGCGCTTTTTCGCCGAACTCCCGCTGGAAGACCTGCTGGTCCATCAGAGGGCCGCCACTCATTCGCGAACGCCCGCCAGACGCGATCGCCTCGATCTCGTCCAGCGCCCGCTGCGCGACGCCCAAGCCCCAGCCCGCGTGGCCAAAGCCCGCGAGCCCGGCTGCGCCAACGCGGTACATAGGCCCGCCCGTCCGGACCTCGGCCTCGAACAACCAGAAGGTCCGCCCCTCCTCGACCTGCTGCTCCGGAACGTGATAGTCGAAGCTGCCCGTCCCGCGTAGGCCCATCACGTCCCAGCCTCCTGCCATGTCGACGGAATCTCGCGGGGCAAACCAACAAAGATACGCCGGGAGACCCGAGGGCAAGATCTCCGGAGCGCCATCGTCTCCGAGCACGAACCCCCCGCCGCCCACATACGACGCGTGCGCGCTCCCGCTGCCAAAGCCATAGCTGCCTTGTACCGTGAAGCCCTCGCCGCTGCGACGAGCGGAGCCGCGAGGCGCAAACTGACCCGCAAAGACCGCGCCAGGCTTGCCCTTGACCATCTCTCGCGCCAGCCCGGGGTCGAGCAACGCGCTGTAGGCCGTCGCGCTTGCGTTGGCCATGTGCGTCCAGCCGATCGACCCATCCTGATGTGAGAGTTCCTCGAAGACATCGAGCACCGTGTCGGAGTCCGCCTCCAGCCCGCCGAGGTCCTTCGGGACCATCAGGTGGAAGAGGTTCGCCTCCGCTAGCGCTTCGAGCACGGGCTGGGTCAGGGTCAGGTCATCGTCCGTCGGCTTCGCCTCGGCCTCGATGAGGGGACGAAGGGACTTCGCGACGGCCAAAAGGTCAGGTGTAGTCGTCATCGAGCGGCTCCCATCTTCGGGCTCGGATGGAAAGAGCCCTTCCGAACGGAGGCTGGACGACCCGAGACCGCGCGTCAAGCCAGAGGCCGCTAGTCTCCACCCGACGTCAGGCCACCTGGCGGCGGGTTTGCGCGCGGCGAACCCACCGAGCCCCACCCACGAATCGGGAGGTTGCAAGTTGCCGAGAGGGTCGAAGGTTTCCGAGGCGAGACTCGTCACGCTGATCCTTTCGATCGCGCTGCTCCAGTCGGCCTGCGGGGACAGACGCGACGCGCCACCGCCGAACTTCGTGTTGATCTCGCTCGACACCCTGCGGCCCGACACGCTCGGCTGCTACGGCAGTGCCAGGGCCCTGACCCCGACCCTCGACGCCGTGTGCAGCGAGGGGACGGTGTTCGACCGCGCGGTGGCCAACGCCCCATGGACGCTGCCCTCTCACGTCTCGCTGCTCACCGGTCGCTATCCACGCAATCACGGGGTGAAGAACGTCGGCAAGCAGGTGCCCGACAACGTCCCCATGCTGCAGGAGGTCCTCGCCGAAGCCGGCTATGTGACAGCGGCCATCATCGGCTCACCGAAGCTCGGCCCGCGCTACGGGCTCGATCGCGGCTTCCAGCAAGGGGCGGAGCACCCGCCCGGCGCAGGGCGAGCCGCGCCGCAGCAGATCGAACAGGCGATCGGATGGATGAGCGCGCAACAGCAAGCGGGACGTCCTTTCTTCTTGTTTTTTCACAACTTCGACGCGCACACCGACTATGACCCCGCGGACGCGACGCGGGAGCGCCTCGTCTCGCCCTACCGGGGTGAGCAGCGCGGCGCGGGGGCGCAGCTCCTGGCGCTCCGCGAGGCGAACGGCCATCTCCAGCCACCGGACATCCAGTTCCTCCGCCAACTGTACGAAGCTGGCGTGCATGACCTGGACGCCGACCTCGCGCCGCTGTTCGCGTTCCTGAGCGACCCCGCGGTCGCAGAGGACACGGTAGTCTTCGTCACGTCTGATCATGGCGAAGAATTCTACGAGCACGGGAGCGTGCTCCATGGCGTCACGATGCACCGCGAGACGCTCCGAATCCCACTGATCGCTTGGGGACGCGGCATCCCCGCAGGCCAACGGGTGAGCGGCCTCGTGCAGCTGAGCGACCTGCTCCCCACGCTGCTCGACCTGAGCGGGCTGCCCGCGGTCTCGGCGGTCGATGGCATCTCGCTGGCCCCCGCGTTCGCCGGGGAAGGGCTCCCTCGACGCTACGCGTTCGCGGAGGCGGACTGGCGGGGCGACACGCTCGACACCTTCCGAATGGTGCGCGATGAGCGATCGAAGCTCATCTTCAACCGCGTGACCGGTGACGTCTCACTCTTCGACCTCGAGAACGACCCCGAAGAGCAGCACGACATCGCAGAGGACGAGCCGGAGCGCGTGGCCCGGATGATGGAGCCGCTACAGCGCTATCTCGGCAACGAGCGGACCGCGCCGGACCGGCCGCCGCTCACGCCGGACGAGATCGAGACGCTCCGTGCGCTCGGGTACGTCGAGTAACCCGCCTCAGCCCCGCGCCGCGAGGAGTCGCTGCTCGAGCGCGTCGAGCTGGTTCGTCAGCTCGGCCGGGAGCTTGTCCCCGAAGCCGGCGTAGTACTCGCGGATGAGCGGAATTTCAGCCAGCCAACCCGCGACGTCCACCGCGGTCAGCTCCGCCGCGTCTTCCGCGTCGAGCGGCAAACCCGTGAGGTCGAGCTCTCCAGGCGCCGGGACCACGCCGATCGGTGTCTCCTGCCCCTCGACCTTCCCGCCCACGCGCTCGAAGATCCACTTCAACACCCGACCGTTGTCGCCGAAGCCAGGCCACAGGAAGTCCCCGTCCGGGCTCTTCCGAAACCAGTTGACGTAGTAGATACGCGGCAGCTGCGCACCTTCTTGAGCGCCAATCTCCAGCCAGTGACGCCAGTAGTCCGCCATGTTGTATCCGCAGAAGGGCAGCATCGCCATCGGATCTCGGCGCAGCTCGCCGACCGCTCCTGCGGCCGCCGCGGTCTTCTCGCTCGAGATGATCGAGCCCAGGAAGGTGCCGTGGGACCAGTCTTCGCTTTCATGGACCAGCGGCACCACCGTCGCGCGCCGCCCCCCGAACAGGATCGCGCTGATCGGGACGCCCTTCGGGTCTTCCCACTCGTCCGCGATCACCGGACACTGACTCGCCGGCGCGGTAAACCGCGCGTTCGGGTGCGCCGCCGGCGTGTCGCTCTCCGGCGTCCAGTCATTCCCGCGCCAGTCGACCAGGTGGCTCGGCGGGTCACCGATCTCTTCCCACCAGATGTCACCGTCATCCGTCTTGGCGACGTTCGTGAAGATGCAGTTCTCGTTCAGGCCGCGCATCGCGTTCGGGTTGGACTTCATGCTGGTCCCAGGCGCCACGCCAAAGAAACCCGCCTCCGGGTTGATCGCGTAGAGCTGACCGTCGTCTCCGAACTTCATCCAGCAGATGTCATCCCCGACGGTCTGGACCTTCCAGCCCGGCACCGTCGGTTCGAGCATCGCGAGGTTGGTCTTGCCACACGCGCTGGGGAACGCAGCCGCGACGTATTGGACCTCCCCCTCGGGCGAGGTCAACTTGAGGATGAGCATGTGCTCAGCCATCCACCCTTCGTCCCGCGCCATCGTCGACGCGATCCGCAGGGCGAAGCACTTCTTGCCGAGCAAAGCGTTGCCGCCATAACCCGACCCGTAGCTCCAGATCTCGCGCGTCTCGGGGAAATGGACGATGTACTTGTTCTCCCCGTCACAGGGCCAGGGCAGATCTGCCTGTCCTTCGCTGAGCGGGTAGCCCACGGAGTGGAGACACGGCACAAAGGCGCCATCGTCTCCCAGCACGTCGAGCACCTCGGCGCCCATTCGCGTCATGATCCGCATGTTCACGACGACGTACGGCGAGTCCGAAACCTGCACCCCGATGTGAGCGATATGGGAGCCAAGCGGACCCATGCTGAACGGGACGACGTACATGGTGCGCCCACGCATCGAGCCGCGGAACAAGCCCGTCAGCTCTTCGCGCATCTCGACGGGGTCGCGCCAGTGATTCGTCGGACCAGCGTCCTCTTCACGCTCGCAACAGATGAACGTCCGGTCTTCTACCCGAGCAACATCCGCGGGGTCGGAACGAACGAGATAACTGTTCTTCCTCTTCGACGGGTCGAGGAGTTCTGCGGTCCCACTTTGGACCAACAACTCGAACATCTCATCGTATTCGGCCTCTGAGCCATCGCACCAGCGGATGTCATCCGGCTGGGTGAGGGCGGCGATGTCGTCGACCCACTGCAATAACTTCTGATTCTTCGTCGGGGCATTCGATGTCATGAAGCGTCTCCCGCTGGAGCGGTCTTCTGGCGCGCGGACCTTCCGGCCACAGTCTGATATCCTCGCGGCGAGGAGCACTCGTCCGCGGGCGGATGGAGAGAATGGCACACGGCGCCCACCATGCGCGACCCAAACGGTGCCCTGCCGGCGCAAAATGGTGCCGACACCCGGCGGGGACCGGGGGGCCCGGCGTCCCTCACCCGGCGGCCGGAGCAGGGCAGGCGCAGGCGCAGTGCATCCGTGCTAGCGATTGCGGCGATGGGCGAGGAGCGAAGCACAAAATCGCATGCGGGCCGGGCGGCCCCCCTCATCGACCTGGACGCGATCCCGCGTGGCCGCCACATCCAGGTCCCAGGACCCGGGGAGCTCTTCGTCCGCGAGGCGCAAGGCCCCGTCGGGGCGCCCGTCCTGGTCCTGCTACACGGCTGGTGCGCGACCGGGGGGCTGAACTGGTTCCGGGCGTTCAGACCGCTGTCGCAGCACTTCCATGTGCTGGCGCCCGACCTGCGCGGGCACGGGCGGGGACCCCGGACCTGGCGCCCCTTCCAGCTCGAAGACTGCGCGGACGACGTCGCGGCGCTGCTGCGGCACGTCGGGAGCGGCCCCGCGATCGTCGCCGGGTACTCCATGGGCGGCCCCGTCGCCCAGCTCCTCTGGAAGCAGCATCGGCCCCTCGTCAGCGGCCTTGTGCTATGTGCGACGAGCGACCGGCTGATCTCGGGCCTCGCAGAGCGCCTGGCGCTCCGATCCTTTACTTCGGCGCTCGCGGGGGCCACGCGGGTCAGTCGAGCCCCTGTGGCTCTGCCCCGCTGGATTGTCCGAAGCGCACTGCCCGAGGCACCCGAGGGCCGGGCGCGTCACGCCCCGCGCTGGGCCGCCCGGGAAGCGCGGCGGCACGACTTCCGCATGCTGCTCGAGGCCGGGACCGCCATCTCGCGCTACGACGCCACGAGCTGGTCTCCCGAGATTCAGGTTCCCACCGCCGTCCTGCTGACCCTCGAGGACCGGCTCGTCTCCAAGCGCGCACAAGAGGCGATGACACAGCGGATCCCGGCCGCAAAGCGCTTCCCCGTCAACGATGGCCACCTCGCCTGCACTTCCGAGGCCTTTCCCGACCGGCTCCTCGAGGCCTGCCTCGACGTCAAGCGCCGTGTCGAACGCGCGCAGGACCACGGCTGAGGGGCCCTTCGGCTACACGCAGTCGGCTGCCCCTCCATCGATCCGGTAGTCCGCGCCGTTGATGTAGGCCGCCCGGTCGCTCGCGAGGAAGGCGACCAGGTTCCCCACATCCTCTACCGCGCCAATGCGACCGCTCGGGTTGGGCATGAAGTCACTCGCCGCCGCCCGCTGGATGTCCTCCCACTCGGTGCCCCAGCCCTCTCGCTGCGCCCGGCGCGTGAGGCTCGCGACCACCTCTGCGGTCGCGATGATCCCTGGGCTGATCGTGTTGACCGTGATTCCGGAGCCGGCCAGCTCCTTCGCGAGGCTCACGGTCATGTTCGCCAGGCTCGCCTTCGACGCGTAGTAACCGGGCATCTGGGCCCTCGGGCGCGCAGAGCCAACCGTCGAGAGGAAGAGGACCCGCCCCCAGCCGCGCTCCTTCATGCCGGGGACCAGGTGCTTCACCATTCGCGCCGCGGAGAGCACATTCGTCTCCCACATTCCCGTCCAGTCGTCGCTGCTGCCTTCGAACCAGCCGCCCCCCTCCGCGCGGCCGAAGTTGTTCACGAGGATGTCGACGCCGCCCTGCGCGGCAACGCCGTCTGCCACAGCCTGGGCGCCCTCATCGGTTCGCACGTCACCACAAACGCCCGCGACGTCGGCCCCGGCGCCCTCGAGCTCCGAGATCACGGCGTCGGCCTGCCCCGGCTCGAGGCCGTGAACGAGGACGCGTACGCCCTCGCTTGCGAGAACACGGGCGATCCCCGCACCTGTGCCGCGATAGCTGCCGGTCACCAGCGCGGTCCTCCCGGAGAGTTCGAGATCCATAACTGCCTCCTTCGGGCACAACAGAGGGCCCGCGCCCAAGCGTATCGCCTGCGACCCGCGCTTGTCCGCGGCGGGTCGAGGCCGGTAGACTGCGCCGCCAGGCACGAGGTGTGCAAGCCGCAGTACGCGGGCGCGGAAACCTCTGGCCACGAGACCGATCCAAGACCGCAGCGCAACGCGCGCGTGAGCGGCCCCAACCGCAAAGGGGCGCGACGCCGACCGGGCGGGACGCCACAGGACCCCGAGCATGACGACGATCGACACCTTGATCCGCGGAGCCACCCTGGTCGACGGCACGGCCGAAGCGGCGCGCCAGGCCGACGTGACGATCTGCGAGGGGCGGATCGGCCAGATCGCGGCGCCATTCTCCGTGGACGCAGCGAGCGCCGCCGCCGTCGTCGATGCCGAGGGGCTGATCCTCGCCCCGGGCTTCATCGACCCACACACGCACTACGACGCGCAGCTGTTCTGGGACGCCCACGCGACCCCGTCCTCCCTCCATGGTGTGACCACCGTGATCGGTGGGAACTGCGGCTTCACCATCGCCCCGCTGGGCGACGCGAAGGACGTCGACTACATCCGCAAGATGCTCGCCAAGGTCGAGGGCATGCCCCTCCCCGCGCTGGAGGCCGGGCTCCCGTGGGATTGGCACGGATTCGGTGAGTACTTGTCGCGTTTTGAAGGCAAGATCGGCGTCAACGCGGCGTTCCTGGTCGGCCACTGCGCGTTGCGGCGCGTGGTCATGGGCGAGCGCGCCGTCGGCCACGAAGCGACCGACGTGGAGATCGAACAAATGGTCGCCTTGCTCCACGAGTCGATCGAGGGGGGCGGGCTCGGGTTCTCGACGTCGCTCTCCTTCACCCACACGGACTGGGAGGGCGACCCCGTCCCTTCCCGCTGGGCCAGTCACAAAGAGGTCCTCGCCCTCTGTCGTGCGCTGCGGGAGCACGAGGGCACGACCCTCGAGTTCATCATCGACGGCTGCCTCAAAGGCTTCACCGATGAAGAGATCGACCTGATCACCGAGATGTCCCTCACGGCCAACCGGCCCGCGAACTGGAACGTGCTGACCGTGGAAGCCCGCAGCCCGGAGCGAGTCGCCCGCCAGCTCGAGCTGTCGGACCGCGCGGCAGAGAGAGGCGCCCGAGTGGTCGCGCTCACGATGCCCACGATCGCCGGGATGTGCGCGAGCTTTGGCACCCACAGCGCGCTCCACTCGATCCCCGGCTGGAGCTTCGTCATGTCGCTGCCCATCCCGGAGCGCATCGAGAAACTCCGCGACCCCGAGATCCGGCGAGAGCTCGACGAACGCGCGCGCAGCAAGGAGGCCGGCGTCTTCGCGGGCCTGGCGCGATGGGCGGGCTACCGCATCGGCACGACCGTCAGCGCACAGAACGAAGGGCTCGAAGGGCGGCTGGTCCGCGACATCGCCGCGGAGCGCGGCGGCTCCCCCTTCGACACACTGCTCGACATCGTGATCGCCGACGAGCTCAGAACGGTGCTCTGGCCCGCTCAGCCAGGCGAGGACGCCGACAGCTGGGCGCTGCGCAAACGGACCTGGGAGCACCCGAACGTGATGCTCGGGGGGTCGGACGCGGGCGCGCACCTCGACCGGATGTGCGGCTCGACCTATCCCACCTCCTTCCTGCAGGACGTCCTCCACGGGCGCCAGCTCGTCTCGCTCGAAGACGCCGTCCACATGATGACCGCCGTCCCCGCGGAGCTCTTTGGACTCCGCGAGCGGGGCATCGTCGCCGAGGGAAACCACGCAGACCTCGTCCTCTTCGACCCCGAGCAGATCGGGTCGAACGAGAACGCCTTCCAGCGCGACCTCCCGGGCGACTCGGAGCGCCTCACGGCGGGGTCCCAGGGCATCCGCTGCGTCTGGGTCAACGGCGAACGCTCCATCGTCGACGGCGCCCCAACGGGCCCCTGCGCCGGAAAGATCCTCCAGCCGGGCCGCGACACCACGACAGCCCCGATGAAGGCACGATGACCACAAAACGACAGCTCTTGATCGGCGGGACCTGGCACGCGGGTGAACGAGGCGACTTCGACATCATCAACCCCGCGACGGAGACGGTCATCGGTCAGGCCCCCGAGGCGTCCGCGAGCCAGGCGCAGCAGGCAGCCCGCGCGGCGCGAGAGGCCTTCGAAGGCTGGTCCCAAACGAGCCCCGCGGAGCGGTCGGCGCTGCTCGAGGCAGCCGCCACCCGGCTACGAGGCGCGTTCGACGAGCTCCTGCCGACGGTCATCGCGGAGACCGGCTGCACCGCGACGGTCGGCAGCCAGATGCAGATCCCCGTCGCCGTCACGCGCCTCGAAGAATACGCGCGCCGCGCGCTGCACTCGCCGGTCGTCCCCCTGCCCCCGCAGACGATGCCCGCGACGCCGCTCGCGCCGGGAGGCATCATGGGCGCCATGGTCCGGCGCGCCCCGATCGGGGTCGTCGCGTGCATCACGCCCTACAACTTCCCGATCACGAGCATGGCCGGCAAGATCGGGCCGGCACTGGCGATGGGGAACACCGTGGTCGTGCGCCCGGCACCGCAGGATCCCCTCGCGGTGATCGACCTCGTGCGCATCTTCCACGAAGTCGGCTTCCCCCCCGGTGTCGTGAACGTGATCACGGGCTCGACCCCCGCGACGGGCGAAGCGCTCGTCGAGTCGGCCGATGTCGACATGATCAGCTTCACCGGGAGCAGCGCGGTCGGCGCACGCATCGCGGAAGTCGGCGGACGCACGATGAAGCGCCTGCTCCTCGAGCTCGGCGGAAAGGGCGCGGGGCTCGTGCTCGACGACGCCGACGTCGCAAACGCCGTCGCCATGATCGGCTCCACCTGGACGTTCCACTCCGGGCAGATCTGCACCGCGCCCACGCGCGCGATCGTCCACCGAAGCCTCTTCGAGCCCGTCGTCGAGGGCCTCCAGCGAATGGCGAGCGGGCTCAAGGTCGGAGACCCCCACGACCCACAGGTCGTCCTCGGCCCGGTGATCAGCGGCGCGCAGCGCGACCGCATCGAGCAGTGGATCGACACCGCACGCGAAGACGGCGGAGAGGTCCTGTGCGGAGGAGAGCGCCCCGACGCGCCCGACCGCGGCTTCTACGCCGCCCCGACGCTGGTCGCGGGCGCCGCGGACATGCGGATCGCGCGCGAAGAGGTCTTTGGCCCCGTCATCACGGCGATCCCCTACGACGACCTCGAGGAGGGGATCGCGATCGCCAACGGCACCCACTACGGCCTCTACGACTACGTGTTCTCAGCCGACAGCGGACGCGCGCTCGAGACGAGCCAGCGCCTCCGCGCCGGCAACGTCGGAATCAACACCACCCAGCGGAACCACGAGACCCCGTTTGGTGGCACCAAGTTCAGCGGCCTTGGCCGCGATGGCGGCGAGTTCGGGCTGCATGCCTACAGCGAGTTGCAGAGCGTCGTCTGGCCCGGCTGAAGCCCTCTAACCCACCTTGCACCACTGGAGAAACCATGCGCGCAGCCTTGCTCGAAGAGAACAACCAACCGCTATCGATCGTCGACGACGTCGCCCATGAGGACCCGCGCGCCGGGGAAGTGGTCGTACGCGTCAAGAACTGCGGGATCTGCCACTCAGACCTCACGGTCATCGACGCCCCGGGCGGCGGCGCGTTGCCGACGATCCTCGGCCACGAAGCGGCGGGCATCATCGAGGACGTCGGCCCCGGCGTGACCCGGCTCGCGAAGGGCGACAAGGTGATGCTCACCCCGCTCCCGCCGTGCGGTCACTGCTACTACTGCGTGCGGGACCAGCCCAGCCTGTGCGAAGGCGCCCAGTCCTTCATGACCGGTCTCCGCGCAGATGGGACGTCACCCTTCCAGCGCGGAGGTAACCTCGTACACCGCGGGTTTAGCGTCGCCGGCTTCGGCGAATACACCGTGGTGTCCGAGCTGAGCGCGATCAAGCTGCCCGAGGACACCCCGCTCGACGTGGTCTGCGTGATCGGCTGCGCGATCCAGACCGGTGTTGGCGCGGTCCTCAACACCGCGAAGGTCACCGCGGGCTCGACCGTCTTCGTCGCTGGCCTCGGCGGCATTGGCGTGTCGATCATCCAGGGTGCCCGGCTCGCCGGAGCGTCTCGGATCATCGCCTCCGACCCCGTGTCAGGGCGGCGTGACCACGCCGCGAACTTTGGCGCGACGGACGTGCTCGACCCCACGCAGGTCGACGTCGTCGAGAAGGCCAAAGAGCTCACCGGCGGCATCGGCGTCGACTACGCGTTCGACGGCGCGGGCTCGGCCAAGGTGGTCCAGGACTGCATCAACGCGTCCCGCCTCGGAGGCACGACGGTCATGGTCGGCGCGCCCATGGAGCCCGTGCTCGAGATCCCGATTCCTGCGCTGTTCCTCACCCAAGAAAAGAAGATCATGGGCTCACTGCTCGGCTCCTGTAACTCGCACCGCGACGTACCTCGCTTCATCGCCCTCTGGCAAGCCGGCAAGCTCGACTTCGAGGGCATGATCAGCAACCGACGCCCGGTCGCCGAGATCAACGAGGGCCTGGAGGACCTCCGCAACGGGCAAGGAATCCGCACCGTCCTCAGCTTCTGAGCCACGGCGCGCGGACGCCTCCCCATCTTGCCGCCCCGCACACGCAACGGGGGGGAGCCGCTCAGCGGGTACGTCCCCAGGTGTTCCAGTAGGTCACCGCGCGCGCCGGCTGGCGGTCGGCCGGGCGCAGCTTCGCGTCGCGCGTCCACGCGACCGGGAGCAACACCGTCTGTGTGACGTCATCGGGGACGCTGAGCGCGTCGGAGACGGCGGCGCTCTCGCGCGCCAGCAGCGTCGTCCAGGTCGTCCCAAGACCGCGGGCTCTCAGCGCCAGCATGAGCGACCACGCCGCGGGGAGCACCGATCCATAGAAGGACAAGAGCGAGGCCTCATCGTTCACATCGGGTTGGCCCAGTGAGTACACCAGCACGAGCGCGGGCATCTCCTGCAAGCGCTCGGCGAGGCCGACATAGGTCACGCGATCCTGAGGCGGCTGAACGTCCCCCCATCCGGGCGGAGGCGCCTGCTCCCACTGCTGCGCCATGGCGCCAAAGCTACGGCGATACAGCGCGGCGATGGCCTCCTTCGGCTCGGGGTCCGTCAGGACGAGGAAGCGCCACGCCTCGCGATTCAGGCCGGTCGGCGCTTGGACCGCCGCGTCGATGCACTCCTCCAGCACGTCGGGCTCGACCGGGCGCTCGAAGTCCAGTCGGCGACGCACCGAGCGGGTGGTCCGCAAGACATGGAAGACGTCGTCACTCGCCGAAGACATGGCTCAGCGTGGCTCCAAGCGAAACAAGACCGCCGCGTCGAAGTCCTCAAACGCCGAGTTGAAGTCGTCGTACTTTTGCGTGGCCATCGCTTTGTAGCGCCGACGGTCGATCCAGGAGTCCACCCGCACCGCACGCAGCTCGTATACCGAGTCGGCGACGCGCAACCGGACTCGCGGATCCGCCATGGCGTGCTGCGCCCACGCCGCCTCCAGCCCCGCGCCAGCCGCGACAAAATAACCCGCGGAGGTCCCCACGCCCCAGACGTTGACGGAATAGGGGTCCGCGGGTCGCGTCTCGAGCTGAACCGTGTCGGTGTCGTTGTAAGGCACCCCACTGGGCGGCACGTCCGCGACGTCGCCGGCGAGTCGCCCCCCTGCGAGCCCGAAGAACGGGTCACCGCACCCCAGCGCGCTGACGAGGAGGAGCGACGCGGACAGCCCTCGCGACACCGGAGACCTCATCACCCCTCCTACATCTTCGCGATGATTTCGTCGGAGAAGCGCCGCAATCCATCGCGGAGGGTGTCGAACGGGTGCCCCTTGACCATCTGCTTGTAGTCCACCGGAACGCCAAACAACCACGGCGTCGTCAGGAGGTGACTGATTCCCGCGTCTTCCATGCGTTTGAACCCATCCAGGTCGAAGGCGTCCGCGCACGCGCAATAGACCTGGAGGTCGACGTCCTCACGACCGTATTCCTTCTGCATCTCCTTGATCTTCTCGATCCCCTCGCGCGTCTGGTCCACGGTGAGGTAGGCCGGCGCCCAGCCATCGCCATATTTCGCCGTGCGACGCATCGCCGCCTCGGAGATCCCCCCCACGATGATCGGGATGTCTCCTTTCAAGCCCGGGGCCATCGCGAGCGGCGGGAAGTCGATGTGCTTGCCGTGGTATTCGACGAGCTCCCCCGTCCAGAGCAACTTCATCGCCTCGATCATCTCGTCGTTGCGCTTCCCGCGACCGGCGAACGAGTGCCCAAGGATCTCGAACTCGTCCCGCATCCAGCCGAGCCCAAGCCCGAGGCTCACGCGGTAGTTCGAGAGCAGCGCCGCCGTCCCGAGCGCTTTTGCGACCGAGAAAGGCTCACGCATCGGCAGCACATAGACGGTCTGGATGAACTCCAGCGTCTTCGTCACCGCAGCCATCGCGGCGGTCGCCACCCAGACGTCGGGCCACGGGGTCTCATGGGTCCACATCCGCGAGCCGTCTTCGTTGTATGGATATTTCGCCTCGATCTCGTCGGGGTTCACCACGTGATCGGACAGCGCAAAGCTGTCCCAGGAGTACTCCTCACCAAGCTGTGCGAGCTCGACGTAGTACTCGGGGTTGACGAACGACAGAGTGCAGCAAAATTTCACGACGGTTCCCCCTTCGATTTCATTCGTAGCCAGGTACGCCGGCCTGGCGATACCCCGCGGTCAGTCCGCCGTCGATCACGAGATCCGCAGCGGTGGCAGTCGGACAATCATCGCTCGCGAGGAAGAGTACGCCGCGAGCAACATCTCGGATCCGATCGTCGAAGGTGTAGCCCTCCGGCGAGCGCAGCAGCTGATCGGCGTTGTGCTCCGCGGCCATGGCCGGGTCCACCCCGTCCGGCAGGTAGGGGGCGGTCATGTCCGGGCTCCCTGCCTCCGGACACACCGCGTTGACCCGGATCCGGTGTCGGGACAGTTCCATCGCGCACGCCTTGGTCACGCCGCGCAAACCCCACTTGGTCGACGCATAGCCGACAACGCCGTTCATCCCCTTGATGCCATCGCTCGATGCGACGTTGACGATCGCGCCACCGCCCTGCGCCTGCATCACCGGCGCGACGGCGCGGATTCCGAGGAACGGTCCCATCTGGTTGACTTCGAACAGGGCGCGGAGGTCGTCGGGCCCGGTGTCCGCGATCGACGCGATCTTGAGGATCGCCGCGTTATTGACCAGGATGTCGATCCGACCGCCGAAGTGCCCACAGGCCGCATCCACCGCCGCGCTCCAGCCCGCCTCGTCGCGGACGTCGAGGTGCTGATAGACGGCGTTCGCCCCGAGCGCGTCCGCGACCTCTTGTCCCATCTCATCGCGCACGTCCGAGAGCAGAACCCTTGCGCCCTCCTCGATGAAGAGCCTCGCGATCGCGGCGCCCGTGCCCCGCGCGGCCCCCGTGACGATCGCCACCTTCTCGTTGAGTCGTCCCATGCGATTCTGCTCCCGTTCCGTGACAAAGAGCGCATCATACCCCGAGCCGAGCAGCTCGCGTCTGTTACAGTTTTGCGTTTCCCCAAACCCATCCGAGGACCGAAATGGCCGCGTACCACCCCTTCGACGAGAAGATCTGGGACGAGCCCTTCGAGACCTACCGCGCGCTGCGAGACGAAACGCCCGTCTACTACCTCGAAGACCTCGACTGCTGGTTCATCTCCCGCTTCGAGGATGTCTGGGCGCTTCAGGCCGACCAGTCCAACTTCATCTCCACGCGCGGCATTACGACGACGCACCTCCTGACCCACCAGACCCCGCAGGCCCCGAACCTGACGTACTACAGCGGGAAGGAGCACAACGAGGTCCGGTCGTACTTCAACTCGTACTTCCTGCCCAGACACCTCAAGACGCTCGAGCCCCGTATTCGCGGCTGGGCCGCGGACGCGCTCGACCGCGTGATCGACAGCGGGCAGGCCGACGCCGTTCACGACCTCGGCGGACGCCTCTCCGTCCGGGTCGCCAGCGCGATCCTCGGGATCCCGGAAGAAGACGTCGACCAGGTGATGCATTGGGTCAACGGCTTCTTCCACCGCGAACCGGGCGTGCGCGGGACGACCGACGTCGGCAAACAGAACCAGAAGGAGTTGGGTCTCTATCTGTTCAACCTGGCGCGGACGGCCCGGGAGCGCGGCGCTCCGGAGGGGACCGTCTTGCACCAACTGCTCTCAGAGGACCTCCTCGGCGAGCGCCAGGACGACAAGGCGATCGCCATCCATCTCAACATGATGGTCATCGGGGGGACCGAGACGTTCCCGAAGATCTTCTCCGCCGCCCTGTATCGGCTGTGGCAGAACCGTGAGGCGCGTGATCGCTGCATCGCAGACACCTCTCTCCTGCCCCACGCGTTCCACGAGACGCTTCGGTACGACATGCCCACCCACATGCTCGGCCGCACGATCGGGAACGACTTCGAGTTTCAGGGACAAACGCTCCGCGCCGGCTCTGGCATCATGTTCCTGTGGGGATCCGCCAACCGGGACGAGCGCGTGTTCGAGGCCCCCGACACCTGGAACCTCGACCGGCACGCACCACGCATCCTCTCCTTCGGAATCGGGCAGCACATGTGCCTGGGCTCGCACGTCGCAAAGCTCGAGGGCAGGATCCTGCTCGAGGAGACGTTACGGCGGATTCCGGACTACGAGGTCGACGAGACAGGGATCGAGCGGCTCCAATCAGAGTTCTTCCGCGGCTTCTGGAAGCTCCCGCTGCGCTTCTAGTCCCGAAGGGCCGCGAGCGGGCTCCTCGAACGACTCCGCCACCCGCTGGCGCCGCCAAGCGCGCCCGTCAGCAGGATGGTCCCGAACACGAGGAGACCGAGGTCGGACCAAGGCGGCGCGAAGGGCAGCTCGAACAGGAACCGCACGAGCAGCCACGAAGCGAGGAGGGACAGCCCGCCGCCGACGACCCCCGCGAGCGCGCCGAGCGCGAAGGCCTCCGCCGCCTGAATCCGGCGAACCAGGCCGGTCGACGCACCGAGCACTCGCAACAGCAGCGCCTCCCGCTGACGCTCCCCCCGCGATGCGCTCGCCGCAGCGAGCAGGATCAGCAGGCCCGTGCCGAGCAAGAAGAATGCGAGCACCTGGATCGCGGTCCTCACCTGCCCCATCACCGCGTCCAGCGCGCGCAGGATCACCGTGGCGTCGAGCGCCGAGACGTTCGGGAAGCGCGCGACCAGGTCGCGCTGCAGCTCCGCGCGCGCCCGCGCATCCGCCAGCGTGGCGAGGACCACGCTCGACTGCGGCGCGCCCTCCAACGCAGCCGGGGGCAACACCACGAAGAAGTTCGTCGCGAGCCGGCTCCAGTCAACACGGCGGATGTTGGTCACGACCGTCTCGATGTCGACGCCCTGGACCTGCCAGATCAAGCGATCCCCGAGCGCGACCCCGAGGCGCTTCGCGAGGTCTTCCTCCAGGGAGACCGGGAGGTCCCTCTCGGGCCAGCTAGCTCCCGGCGACCACCAATCCCCCGCCACGACCTCCTCGGTGTCACGCAGATCATCGCGATACGTAAGTCGGTATTCGCGGCGCAGCGCCCAGCGAAGCTCCCGAGAGAGCTCACCTGTCGCGAGGCTCGCGTCACTCCGCTCGCCACGGAGCGCGCCAAGACGGGCCGAGACCAGCGGGGCACGATCGACGACCCGCGCGCCTCGCTCCTCCAGGAAGGCGTCGAGGGGCGCGCTCTGGTCCGGCTGCACGTCGAACAAGACGAGGTTCGGACGGTCCGCGCCCGTATCGGCGGTGATCTGCGCGAGGACGCTGTGCTGAACGACGTGCAAGCTCGCTACGACGAACAACGCGAAGCCGATCGCCGCCGTCGTCGTGGTCGTGTGGTTCCGAGGTCGAAACAGGTTCGCCACGCCCTGCCGCAACCAATACGCCGCCCGCTGTGGTGCGTGCCGGCGAAGCAGCCGCGCCATCCCCTGCGCGCACACGACGAGGAGCGCAAGCGCCGCCCCCAGCCCCGCGGCGAACCCCAGCCCGGCGAGCAGCCGAGGCGCCTGCCACAGCGAGACCGCCAGAAGGCTGAAGGCGGCCGCGGCGAGGACCAAGCGCTGTCCGCCGCGCGGGCCGTCGTCGGCCGCGCCGAAATCACGCCGCAAGGCGCGGAGCGGCGCGACACGACCAACGTCGATCAGCGGCCCCAACGCGCTCAACCCCGTCGCCCAGAGACCCAGTCCCACGCCCGTCGAGATGGCACCGGGCCCCAGCGACAACGTCACATCCAGGGGCAGCACGTCCTTCATCAGCGCAGGGAGGAGCCACTGCAAGGGAACGCAGAGGAGCACCCCGGCGGCACCCGCCAACGCTCCGAGACAGAGCGCGAGCACGCCGTACGTCGCGACCACGTCTCTCGGCCGGGCGCCGAGTGAACGGAGCACCGCGACGGAATCCAGCTTCTCGCGGACGAAGACCCCGACCCCCGAGGCCACCCCGATGCTCCCCAACGCGAGCGCGGCCAGGCCGACCAGCCCGAGGTAACGGGTGAGCGAGGCGAAGCTCCGCGACAGCTCGGATTGGTAGCTGGCCACCGTCTGGAGTTGAACCCGCGCCGCCTCGAGCGCCGAACGCTCTGCGCGCAACCATGGCGCCAGCCGCTCGGGAGCGACTTGCAGATAGCGGCGATACTCGACGAGGCTGCCCAGTTGAACGAGGCCAGTCGCGGCGAGCTGCCGCTGCGCGATGAACACGCGAGGCGCCACCTGGGTCTGGAGCCCAAAGCTGCCGGGCGCCTTGCGAATCTCCCCCTCGATCGGAAAGCGCGCGTCGCCCAGGACGAGCGTGTCGCCGACGCGGGCGTCGAGCTGGATCAGCAAGCTCGGATCGACCAGCGCGCCCTCCCCTCCCCTCTGCAAGTCTCCCCAGCCCCCGGGCGGAGCGGTCTCGACAGCGCTGTAGAACGGGTAGCCCCCCTCGACCGCTTGCACGTCGACCAAGCGGCTGCGGCCGGTCCGCTCGACGAGCGCCATCGAACCGAAGCGGGTCAGGCTCGCCGCCCCATCGGGCTCGAGGGTCGCGAGGCGGTCCAGGACGTTGTCCGTGAACGGGCCACGGCTGACAAGGCGTAGATCGGCGCCGAGCATGGCGCGCGACTGGAGATCGACCGCTTCACGCACGGTCTCTCGCAGCGCGTGTAGTCCCACGACGACCGCGATCCCGATCGCCATGCAGCCGCCGTACAGCAAGAAACGGCGGCGCGCCGCCCGCAACTCTCGACGCGCCATGGCGAAGATGAAACGCCAGTTCACGAGGGCGATCCAACCTCCGCCGACGCTTCGACGCGATCGATCCTCCCCGCCTGCAGGTGAACGATGCGATGCGCCCGTCGCGACAGCTCGAGGTCATGCGTCACGATGACAAGGGTCGTACCGCGCTCGCGATTGAGTTCGAAGAGCAGGTTCGAGACCTCTTGGCCCGTCGCCCGGTCGAGGTTCCCCGTCGGTTCATCCGCAAAGAGGATGCGGGGCTCGCTCGCGAAGGCACGCGCCACGCCCACCCGCTGCTGCTCCCCCCCCGAGAGCTCAGCAGGGAAGTGACTCGCGCGATCCGCGAGGCCAACACGGCCGAGGAGCGAGAGCGCGCGCGTCTCGGCCTCCCCGCCCGAAGGCGCGAGCGAGGCCGGCAGGAGCTCGAGCGGAACCATCACGTTCTCGAGGGCGGTCAGCGTTGGCATGAGCTGGAAATTCTGGAACACGAACCCGACGCGCTCTGCCCGCAGCTGCGCGCGAGCGTCCTCATCGAGGTCTCCGAGCGCGACCCCGTCCAACAACACCTCCCCGTCCGTCGGCCCATCGAGGCCCGCGAGCAACCCGAGGAGCGTGGTCTTCCCGCTCCCCGATGGTCCGAGGATCGCGACGACCTCCCCCGCCTCGATCTGGAGGTCGAGGCCCGAGAGGACCGTGAGCGGTTCCTGCCCAGACGGGCGGGGGTAGCGTTGGGTGAGGTTGCGAGCGACGATCATCGGGAATGCGACGTCATGTGTTTGGACCGAGATTGGGGCGCAGACGGCAAGCGTACTCGCTGGTCAGCTTGTGCGCATGGCTTCTCCTAGCGTGCGGCGACCCCCCCGCGACCCAGCCCGCAGCGCGGCCAGAAGAGGCGGCGCGCGCGGAGCGACCGGTGGTGCTGTTCCTCGGCACGAGCCTCACCGCGGGCTACGGGTTGCCCGTCGACCAGGCTTTCCCGGCGCTCATCCAGGCGCGGATCGACGCAGCGGGAGGCAACCTGAGGGTGGTGAACGCGGGCGTCAGCGGCGACACCTCGGCCGGAGGACTGAGCCGTATCGACTGGCTGCTCCAGCTACCCATCCGCGTCCTCGTCCTCGAGCTCGGCGCCAACGACATGCTTCGGGGCCTAGATGTCGCTGCGATGCGACGCAACCTGGACACCATCGTCGAGCGCACCCGCGCCGCACATCCGGATGCCCGCGTCCTGATCGCCGGGATGCGCGCCGCGCCGAACCTCGGGGTCGAGTACCGGACCGCGTTCGACGCCAGCTTCGGCGCGCTCGCAGCACGTCACCAAGCCGCCTTCGTCCCATTCCTCCTCGACGGGGTCGCAGCCGTGCCGGATCTCAACCAGGCGGACGGAATCCACCCCACCGCGGAAGGACACGAAATCCTCGCTAGAACGGTGTGGGAGTCTCTCGAACCGCTGCTCCCCGCTCACTGATCCGCGCAAACGACCATGCGGGCGCGTATGATCTGCGAGCCGATGAACGATTCAAGCAGCACCACATCGCCCCTCTCCCGAAGAGCGCTCCTCGGCTACGGCATCGCCGCCATCCCGGCCCAGTTCATGTACGTGCTGATCCTGATCATGTACATGAAATACGCGGTCGACAGCCTCGGCGCGTCCGCCGCGGCCGTCGGGATCATCTTCATGGCCGCCAAGCTCTGGGACGCCGTCTCGGACCCGGCGGTCGGACACCTCAGCGACCGGACGGTCCACCGACTCGGCCGGCGTCGCCTCTGGATGTACGCCTCTGCGCCGCTCCTGGGTGCGTTCGGGTTCATGCTCTGGGCGCCTCCGGCCGGCCTCGAGGGCATCGCGCTCTCGGGCTGGATCGCCGTTGCGGTCGTGGGGTTCTACACGGCGTACACCTGCTTCGAGGTCCCGCACATGGCGCTCGGTGCCGAGGTCACGCTCGATCGACAAGAGCGCAACCGCGTCTTCGGGACACGCCAGATCACCCGCACCCTCGGGATGTTCGCCGCGGGTACCGGAGGCGTCTACCTCGTCCAGCAGGGCGTCCCGGACGCGACGATGATGGCGGGGGTCGTCGGCCTCGCGAGTCTCGTCTTCATCATGGGCGGGATCGCCCTCGTCCCGCCCGAGAGCCCCGATTTCGTGGGGCGCGGCGGGGACAACCCGTTCCGCGCGATCCGAGACGTCGCAGCCAACCCGCACGCACGCCTCCTCCTGTTCGTCTTCTTCATCGAGAGCATCGGATCCGGCGGGATCGGCGTCCTCACCCCCTTCGTCATCCAGTACGTGATGAAGATGCCCGAGATCGTCAGCCCCATGCTCGGGCTCTACATGATCTCTGCCCTGATCGCGGTCCCGGTCTGGGTCCGCCTGGGCCGCTCGTTCGAAAAACGGCACCTCTGGTTGTTCGCGATGGTCCAGGGCGGGATCGGATACAGCCTGATCTTCTGGGTCGGCGAGGGGAGCTGGCTCCTCATGGCCGTCTCCTCACTGCTCGCGGGGACCGCGGGCGCGTGTGGCAACACCCTGGGTCAGGCCCTGAAGGCGGAGATCATCGATGTCGACGAATACCGCACGGGAGAACGCAAAGAGGGCGCCTACTTCGCGGGCTGGAGCTTCGTCTCCAAGTTCGCGGCAGGGATCATGATCGGGGTCGTTGGCGTATCGCTCGACCTCGCTGGCTACGTCGACAACGCGCCGGAACAGACGGAGACGGTCAAGCGGACGATGATCTTTTTGATGGGCGGAATCCCGATGGTCGGCTACGGCATCGGCAGTCTCGCCTTCACGCGCTTTCGCCTCAGCGAGGCCGAGCACGCCCGAATTCGCGCGGAGCTCGACGCGCGCAA
>Ga0315331_10000854_pt1 | contig 22126 bp, 21 predicted proteins | sample M160m34915metaG_FD_203456 | JGI IMG/M metagenome (GOLD analysis project Ga0315331, IMG submission 203456) | Ammonia-oxidizing marine archaeal communities from Monterey Bay, California, United States - M1 60m 34915 | ecosystem: Environmental > Aquatic > Marine > Intertidal zone | place: USA...
AGCAACAGCGATAATTAAGGTGGAAGCCGATAACTCGGGGCAGGATGTGACAGCAGTGTCTTCGCGTAATATCCCGCTAGAGTATGAGGCTTATTATTCAGTCCGTTTTTCCGTTGCTGTTAATGGCAAGCAGGTTCTCGAGCCTGCAGCAATAACGCTGACAAATCGTTATGAGTACAACGAAACTGAGGTGCTCGGTAAGGCTGAAGAGTACGAAGTCCTTTCTGCCTCGCAGGCTAAGGATATTGCCCGACAGATTTTGGTACAAATATCGACTTTGTAACTCAGGCTTTGTTGCTCTTTCAACAAGATGGCGTGTGGTATGAGAAAAGCATTTTTACGTTATTTGATGTATGGCTTGTTTGTAGCCGCAATCGCTTACAGCATCATGTTGGTGCCCTTTATTGCACCAAGCGGTTTATCGCTGGACGTTGCTGTTCAACGAGCTGCCACCAGTGAGTTCTCAGCGATCGAACAGCTGCAGCATGCTTGCTTGCTGGTTTGTATCGGATTATTCATCTGGATAGCCAGCCGAGATCGTTTACGTCGCCCTATGGCGATTGCTTGGGCGTCGCTGTTTGCGTTATTTCTGATTCGTGAGCTTGACTATGTCTTCGATACCTATGTCATTGACAATTTTTGGCAGGTGTTGTGCGCGGTCCTACTTGCGATTTCCGGAGTTTACTTAGTCCGTAATCGCAATCGATTCCTAAATGGCTGGCGCCGTTCCTGGCCGTCGGCTGGACTGGGGATGGTACTCGGAGGCTTGCTCATGCTAGTGCCGTTTACGCAAATCGTCGTCAGCAATCAGCTATGGGCAGTGGTGATGGATGAGCACTACGTTCGTGCAGCAAAGGTTGCTGCTGAGGAGCTGATGGAACTGGGCGCATATCTCGTGATGTTGATCGGCAGCATTGAGTTTTTGTATTCCTGGTCGCGCTTGCCCCAAACGAGACTGATCGGTGCACTGCCAAAAAGGCGTCCGCTAAGAAAAGCTAGAAAGAAAAAGCGATCTGTTTAGAGTTTGGTTGGGTTAGGCACGCCCGGATAAACTTCTTCGGGGTCAAAAACTTTCTGGGTTTCAGTGAATTCCAGCGGCAGCGGGCCCTTAATATTCGTCGCATTTTCGGCCACTGGGACTTTGCGATAGAAACAAGAACGGTATCCCACGTGGCAACTTGCGCCGCCGGTAACATCAACTCTGAGCCAAACACAGTCCTGGTCGTCATCAACCATGAGTTCGACCACTTTCTGGGTTAGTCCGCTGGTGGCTCCCTTGTGCCATAACGCTTGCCGGCTGCGGCTGAAATAGTGCGCCTCGCCGGTTTCGATGGTTTTGCTTAGCGCTTCGGCATTCATGTAGCCATGCATCAGCAACTCGCCACTGGTGTAATCTGTCGTTACAGCGGGCATCAGTCCATCCGCATCGAATTTCGGTGCGAGTTCTGTGCCTTCTTCCACTTGCTCGATAGATGCGCGTGGGCCAAAAATATCCATGGAATTCAATGTATCGTCTCCGGGGGTTGACCACATCGTGAAAACATAACTCTTCACCAAGGTGGGCATTGTCTCAATGATTGTTATTATAGCCGGCTGTAAAGAAAGATACCCTTATGAACCTTAAGCTCTACAACACCCTGAACCGGAAAAAAGAGCATTTTGAGCCGGCAGCCCCCCCTAAGGTCACTGTTTATGTCTGTGGCCCAACGGTTTACAACCTGCCCCATATTGGGAATGCCAGGCCTGCCATTGTGTTTGACGTGCTCGTGCGTCTGCTGCGAATCCAATATGAGGTGGTCTATGCGCGCAATATTACGGATATTGATGACAAGATAAGCACTCGTGCGCAGGAAATGGGCCTTTCGATTCGAGAAATTGCTGAGACAAATGCAGCCGCCTATCATGCAGATATCAAGGCTCTTGGCGTTCTTGATCCGGACATTGAGCCATTTGCTACTGATCATATCCCTCAGATGATTGCGATGATTTCCACCTTAATTAAGGAGGGCCATGCGTATGTTGCTGAAGGTCATGTGCTGTTTCGTGTTAGTTCATACGCGGACTACGGTCATTTGTCGCGACGCGATACGCGGCAATTGATAGATGGTGCACGCGTCGACGTAGCGCCTTATAAGGAAGATGCGGGCGATTTTGTTCTATGGAAACCGTCAAGTGATGATATGCCAGGCTGGGACAGTCCATGGTGCAGGGGTCGTCCGGGCTGGCATATTGAGTGCTCAGCGATGGCTGCCGAGCATCTAGGGCCGACTATTGATATTCATGGTGGTGGCAATGATCTGATTTTCCCTCACCATGAAAATGAAATTGCACAAAGCACCTGCGCACATGGCGGCAAGTTATTCAGTCGTTACTGGATGCACAATGGCTTTGTGAATGTTGATCAGACCAAAATGTCCAAGTCGCTTGGTAACGTTGTGCTGGTAAGAGACCTATTAAAGGATGCGCCTGGAGAAGCGGTGCGTTTGGCGTTGCTCAGTGGGCACTATCGGCAACCGCTGGACTGGTCAGATGATCTGCTGGTCGAGAGTTGTCGTAAGCTCGATCGACTCTACACCGCGTTGCGTAATACCTCCGGTTGGCAGGCTTCGTGGCAAGAAACAGGGCCGTCTGCGGCGTTTGTTGACGCCTTATCCGATGACTTGAACACCCCAAAGGCATTTGCAGAATTGTTTAATCTAGCTCGCCAGCTGAACAAGTCGACTGATGTTGCAGAGCAGGCTTCGCTGGGCGGCCAATTGCGGGCCAGCGCCAATATTGTTGGATTGCTTGCTGAAGACCCCGAGGTCTGGTTTGCGACAGATCATGACGCAGAGTTTTCGGCGAAAGTTGAAGCATTGCTGGAGCAAAGAGTTTCAGCACGAACCAATAAAGACTACGGGCGAGCAGATCAAATTAGAGATGAGTTGAGCGCGATGGGCGTGGTTATTGAAGATGGACCTGACGGCACGCGCTGGCAGATTAATCGCGATTAAAGTGATGGCTGCTGACGGAAATCTGAATATATCTAAAGGCGTATGGTGCGCATATGAGTAATGTCGCGCAAATTCAGGTAGAGCTTATCGATGAGTTCCAGCTATTTGATAACTGGCTTGACCGCTACCAATACATTATTGACCTCGGGAGGCAATTGCCTGAGTTCCCAGAAGAGTATCGTACTGACGAGAACAAGCTTCATGGTTGTCAGAGCCAGGTCTGGCTTAAGGCAAAATCAGAACATGGCCTGTTGTATTTTGATGCAGCCAGCGACTCTGCAATTGTTTCGGGACTGATAGCCTTGGTTATGCGTGTATACAGCGGGCAGTCTGCGGCTGATATTTTGAGCACCCCGCCGGAGTTTATTCGCGCAATAGGCCTTAGTGAGCATTTAAGCCCGACCCGCAACAACGGACTGGCGGCAATGATCAATTCTATTCGCGAGCAGGCGCAGATATGCCTGACAGCGTGATTATGGCTCATCTCCAATGCGCTGGCTGATACGCGGCTATCAGCGTTACGTATCCCCGTTGCTCGGGCCGCATTGCCGTTATAGCCCAAGCTGTTCCGAATACGCGTATCAGGCTCTCGATCGTTTCGGTTATCCGCAGGGACTGATCCTGGCATTGGGTCGGGTCCTGCGCTGTCACCCTTGGGGGCATTGTGGCGCCGATCCATTGCCATTAGAGTTCTCATGGCGCGTCGCATTGCACGGCACGGTGCCCTCAGAAGGCCGTGATTAGCCCATTTTAAGCCCCGGTGCACCACCTGCAGATTAAGCTGTTATATAGTACGTGAAAGCGCTTTTTATTAATTTGTTTCAGGGATTAACTAAGTGGATTTGACGCTGCTCAATATTCTGTGTTGTCCGATTACGCACAAGTCATTATCTGTTGTTGCAGCAGATCAGCTTGCTGGTCTGAATGAAGATATCGCCCGGGGAGAATTATTTACCCGGGGCGGTGTCTGTGTCGATAAGCCTATGCATGAGGCCTTATTAACCGCTTGCGGCCGTTGGGTTTACCCGGTTATCGATGGCGTGCCCGTGTTGCTCGAAGACTCTTGTGTTGACTTGGCGTCTCAGTCAGCTGGCGGCCAGCGAGGGTGAAGATATCGCTGCCACAGCTAAATAAACAGCTTAAAGATAGTCTGGCCGAGGTCTACTTTGTTGCGGGCGATGAGCCCCTGTTGATTGGCGAGGCGCTGGATGGAATTCGCGCGCGCGCGCGCAAAGAAGGCTATGAGGATAGAGAAGTTTTTGTTGTTGGCACAGGATTTGATTGGGATTTAATCCGCAATAGCGCCAGCAATATGTCCTTGTTTGCCAGTCGCAGAATTGTCGAAATCCGCTTACCCACGGGCAAGCCGGGCCGGGTGGGTGGCCCGATGCTTGCTGAACTTGCCGCTAAGCCGCCGCCCGATACCTTGCTGCTTATAATCGCGGAGCAGTTCGATAGCACAACGGCTAAAAGCAAGTGGGTCGGTAAGCTCATTGATTCTGTGATTACCGTAATTGTTCGCCCTATATCGGTTGCTCAGTTGCCGGCGTGGATCGAAAAGAACTTACAGCGCCAGTCATTAACCTATGATCGCGAGGTTGTCGAGCTGCTGGTTCATCGGGTTGAGGGTAATTTGCTCGCGGCGCGCCAGGAAATTAATAAGCTCTGCTTGCTAGCAACCAGTTCGCATGTCAGCCTCGAGTTAGCCATCGAGTCTGTTGCGGATGGCGCACGCTTCGATGTATTCCAGCTTGCGGACGTTGCTTTGCAAGGCGATGTTACACGTGCTGTTAGGATACTTTATGGGCTGCGTGCGGAAGGCATTGCTCCGGCACTAACTCTATGGGCATTGGTACGCGAGTCTATGTCAGTTGCATCGGTTTGGTTAAAGGTCGATCAGGGTGTTCCGGAAGGTGTGGCGATGAAACAATCTGGAATCTGGAGTGCCAGACAACAACTCACGAAGCAGTGTTTGCGAAAACACAATCGTGAGAGTATCAATTATTTGTTACAAGCCGCAGTTACCGCCGATAGAATTGTTAAGGGTGCTCACTACGGTTCGGCTTGGGATGCTCTGTTAGAGTTGTTGTATGCGATCGGAGCTCCTGAAGAGGGCGCCCGCGGTCAGCTGTCAGCCTAACTCCGTGTCGCAGATCATCATCGCAACAGCAATCGCGGTATCACGCATATGACGCAAACGGTAATAGGCATTTTTGGCGGTACTTTCGATCCGGTCCATTACGGGCATTTGCGGACCGCATCGGAATTGCAGCAGGTATTGAGGCTGAAGGATGTGCGGTTTATGCCTTGCGCAGTTTCACCTTTGAAGGCGGCGGCCCGCGCTTCGGCAGCGCTCAGAATAAGCATGCTCAAGGCTGCTATCAATGATTATCCCGGCTTTTCTTTGGATGAGCGCGAATTGGATCGTGCAGGACCTTCATACACAGTAGATACGCTGTTGCAGATACGACAGGAGCTGCCCGATACCCCACTTTGTTTAATCATTGGCATGGATGCCTGGCTAAGTTTTCCCCAATGGCACAGGTGGCAGGATATACTGTCCCTTGCACATATTGTTGTAGTGCATAGACCCGGCAGCCAATTGCACGTCGATGACCAATTGTCTGGCTTGATGAAGGAAAAGCAGACCAATGAAGCGGCAGATCTGAATGCCTTCTTAGCGGGTAGGATTTTTGTGCATGAGGTAACACAATTAGAAATTTCTTCTTCAGCCATTAGGCAGCTTATTGCCGACGGTTTAGGAACGGAGTTTTTGTTGCCTGACGAGGTCGGGGAGCTTGCCAAGAACTCGGGTTGTTATAGCCGCGGAGTTTTATAATACGAGAGAGGAAGAATGAATAGCAACGCACTTTTGAAGTTCATCTGCGCAGAACTAGAAGAGCTCAAAGCCAAGGACATTGCAGTTCTGAATGTCGGAAAATTCACCACCATAGCTGACCACCTTGTAGTTGCCAGCGGAACATCGGGTCGGCATGTGCGATCAGTTTCTGAGAATTTGTTAGATGCCGCCAAAAAATTCGGCGCTACACCCATAGGGGTCGAAGGAAGAGAAGGTTCTGAGTGGGTGCTTATCGATCTGGGGGATGTGATTGTGCACGTTATGCAACCAGCCGTGCGCGAGTTTTATAAGCTGGAAGATCTTTGGTCTGTTCGACCATTTTCTGAAGTAGCGGATACGCCCCCTAGCTAGTGGCGCGGTAAACCACGTTGAAGATATCTATCGTGGCAGTTGGACATCGTATGCCCTCTTGGGTTAGCGATGGCTTCAAGTTTTATCAGCAGCGTCTGCCAAAGCATTTTCACCCCGAGCTGATTGAAATTCCGGCGGTCACTCGAAGTGCCGCTATGCCTGTTGCTAGGGCTATGCAGCGGGAGGGCGGCAAAATGATGAAGCAGTTGCAGCCAGACCATTATGTTGTGGCGCTTGATGAGCGTGGTCGCCAATGGGGGTCTAAACAGCTGGCCGTTGAAATGGGCAGGTGGCAAAGCACCTATAAGCAGGTTACCTTTCTTATTGGTGGCGCGGATGGCTTGTCACCAGAATGCAAGGCGCGTGCAGATCAAACCTGGTCTCTATCACAGCTAACGCTCCCTCACGCAATGGTTAGGGTTCAGGTGTGCGAGCAGATTTATCGAGGATGGACGATACTGCAGGGTCATCCGTATCATCGGGAATAAGCAATTGTGAGTAACGCGAAGCACGGTACAAATTTTATCTATCTGGCATCCCGGTCGCCGCGGCGTTGTGAGTTACTGCAGCAGCTCGGTATGAAATTTGAGCAGGTCCCTGCCGATATAGATGAGAGTCTTCAGGCTAGTGAAAAGCCTGAAGACTATGTTTTTCGTATGGCGGTGGGGAAAGCACGCGCAGCCGCAAGCAAATTAGAGTCACACAATATGCCAGTGCTTGGCGCTGATACAGCCATCGTAATTGACGGACAGATTCTTGGTAAGCCCGAGAGCAAAGATGATGCTCTCGCTATGCTACGGAAGCTTTCCGATAATACCCATGAAGTATTGAGTGCTATTGCCCTGGTTGGCAGTAATGATGAGTTGTTCGACCTTAATAGAACCCAGGTTAGCTTCCGGCGCATCAGTGATGCGGAAATGATGGCTTACTGGGCGCTCGGTGAGTCATCCGATAAGGCCGGTGCGTATGCGATTCAGGGGCATGCAGCGCTGTTTATCGAAAATATTTCAGGCAGTTACTCCGGTGTTATGGGGTTGCCGTTATTTGAAACGGGTCGTTTGCTGGAGCGCTTCGGTTATCAGCTGTTCCGCAAGGCAGTTCACTAAGTGAAAGAAGAAATTCTTATCAATGCCGGGTCGCGCGAAGTTCGCGCCGCACTTATTTCTGATGGAGTGTTGCAGGATTTTCTCATCGAACGACAGGCTCAGGGAGGCACCGTACTAGGCAATATCTATAAAGGCAAAGTCATGCGGGTGCTGCCAGGTATGCAGGCTGCCTTTATTGATATTGGCCTCACTCGAACTGCATTCCTGCATGCATCCGATATCGCCGCTTCACCGAGTGCGCCCATGCTCAAAGGCGGTGATATAGGCAAAACCGATATATCGCGATTACTCCGAGACGGCCAGGAGGTTCTGGTGCAGGTGATTAAGGAGCCTTTGGGCAACAAGGGCGCGCGTTTGACCGCATTCATTACTATCCCATCGCGTTATTTGGTGATGCTTCCTGGGCGCCCGACTCTGGGCGTTTCGGCACGCATCGAAGTGGAAGCCGAGCGAGAGCGACTGCGAGAGCTGGCCGCAGGCTTACTTCCCGACCAAGTCGTAAATGGATATATTCTTCGCACTGCAGCTGAGGGCGCCAGTGCTGAAGCATTGGAAGCCGATGCTCTGGTATTGCAAAAGCTTTGGGAGTTCATCGGTCTTAAGTACAAAGAGGCAAAAGCGGGTAATTTGATTCATGAAGATTTACCGCTGGCCGCTAGAGTTGTGCGCGATATGTTGCACCCTGATCTCGATAGAGTGCTCGTTGATTCTGAAGATTGTCTGGCCACAATGCAGCGTTTCTCAGACAGTTTTCTGTCTGACTCCAAACCAACTATGGAACTGTATTCGGGGCATCGACCGATTCTTGATTTGTACGGTATTGAAGAAGAAATACAGGGAGCATTGTGCCGTAAAGTGAATCTTAAATCGGGTGGTTATCTGATCTTTGATCAGACTGAAGCGATGACGACCGTTGATGTTAATAGCGGTCGTTTCGTTGGCCAGAGCAGCCCTGCCGAAACGGCGTTCCTTACTAATCTGGAAGCGGCTGAGGCTATTGCCAGGCAGCTTCGCCTACGCAATGTTGGCGGTATTATTATAGTTGATTTTATTGATATGGATGTCAGGTCGCATCAGGACCAGATTCTGGTCGCCTTAGATAAAGCGTTAGCTACGGATCATGCCACTACAAAAATAGCTCAGATTTCGCCCTTAGGCTTAGTCGAAATGACCCGGAAGCGAACGCGTGAGAGCCTGGAGCATGTGATGTGCGAGCCTTGTCCAACTTGCAGATCGGTAGGTTATATAAAGGGATCTGAAACAGTCTGCTATGAGATTTTCCGCGAGATCATGCGGCAGCATGGGCAATTTGAGGTTAAGGAGTTGATGGTTATTGCTCATGACAATGTCGTTGAGATGTTGCTTGACGAAGAGTCTTCAGGGCTTGCTCGGCTATCAGAATTGACAGGCAAGACCATACGACTGCAGGCGCAGGCATTTAGCGCGCAGCATGAATTTGATGTGGTGCCGGTATAGCATATGAAGCAGTTTTTTGGGTTGCTAAAAAGATTACTGCTGCCATTTATGGCGACGGTTTTAATTGTGCTGGCACTGTTGGTTGGTGTCGCCCGCTTATTGTTGCCACAAATTCCCCAGTATCAAGGTGATATTCAGCGTCTGGCAGAGCGGGCAACCGGTTTTCAGGTTGATTTCGGGCAGATCAGTGCAGGCATATCGCGTTATGGTCCGGAACTGAGATTGCAGCAGACCCGTATTTCATTGCCGGAAGAGGGCTCCGAAGTGGTCTACGCGGAAGAGGTCAAGATCAGCCTCGATATGGCTGCTTTGATCCTGCATCAGACCGTACTGCCGAGCCATACACAAATCAGTGGTGTTCGTCTTGATTTTATTCGTGATACTGAGGGCCGTCTATTGTTACAGGGCCGTACTCTGGCAGATTGGATTCGGACGCGGGCTAGCGATGGATTGGATGTCGATGATTTGCCTGATACCTCGTTATGGTTGAACAATGTGACAGTAGGATTCGACGACCAGTATCTGAATCAACCGCCAGCGGACTTTCGTATTGATGAGCTTGAGGCAGAGCTGGACGATGGCATTCTTGAGTTGATCGGATTAGTCCAGCCAGAGCAGCGTTTTGGTGAGGGTATCAGCTTTGTGGCTGAGGCCGACCTGGTCGCATTGTTAGACAGTGAGCACTCCGTTCAGGGCGCAACTTGGTCGATTGAGATTGATGTTCCAGATCTCGATATTGGGCAATGGGTCAGTTTATTGCCGGATGAGATGTCGCCGGTTTTGAGTGGTGCCGGCGCTGGCTTTATTTCAGCGAGATTACGAGGAGGCCTGCCGCTTGCTATCGATGTCGACGTTGACTTGCAGGATGTGCGGATAGCGCTTCCCGATGCAGAGCCTATTGTCTATGAGCAAGTTGCCGGCGAAGTGAGTTTCGAGCGTGATAATCAGAGTTGGCAATTTAGTGGGCGCAAATTTGTTTTGCAACGCTACCAACAGCAGTGGCCACCAGGGCGCTTTGACGGACAGGTGTTGCTGGATGCGGACAATAGACCTAGTAGCTTTATGTTGGATGTTGATTTTGCAAATCTTAACAATCTGATGCCGCTGGGCACAGCATTTGCACGTCGGCAATTGGAATCAATCGGTTTTGGTGGACAGCTCGGAGGCCGCCTTGCTGGTGTGCGACTACGCGGTTCTTTAATTGATGGGAATGTTTCCAATTTAAGTGTCCGTGGAGCATTCACAAATGTGAGCTACGTAAATGAGAGTGTCGGTATTAATATTGCAGGTGTCTCAGGAAATATCGATGGGGGCATTGAAAGTGGCCAGCTGAACATTGATATACGTAATGGGCGTTTCCAACTCGATGATTTCTTTCGTGAGGCGATAAATGCCGAACGTTTAGACACTCAGGTACTTTGGAGCACGAGCGATGATGGGCTGTTAGTCGAAGCCGCTGCGATAGAATTGCAGACACCTTATGGCACAGGCAGTGGCGAGTTGAGCCTATTTAAGGCGGTTGATGACAACACCGGATGGATCATGGATTTTTCCGCAGTGGCCAGTTCCGATGAAGTGCCCCGAGTGATACCCAATCTACCTACTAAAATCCCTGCTGTGGTATTGGACTGGCTCGAGGATGCGGTGTTGGCAGGTGAGGTGAATGACGTTCGTTTCAGATTTTTGGGTGATTTAAGCAAGTTCCCCTACGCGACAGCTGAAGAGGGCGAGTTTAGTGTGGTGGTGCCGTTTGAAAAAGGCGCGCTTGCATTTGCTCCGGGTTGGCCGCAGCTTGAAGACCTCAGTGGCGAGCTTGTGTTTGACGGCATATCGATGTTTAGTACGCGAAATGAAGGCTCGATTGCCGGCACAGTATTTAGTAACATCAATGCGCAAATGCCGGATATGCGCGATGGCAAATTGACCGTTGAAGCATCTGTCAGTACCGGGTTTCCCCAGGTGTTGCGTTTATTGCGCGAGTCCTTTATCGGTAACGTCCTCGGGCCAATATTGAATGATGTGACGGCATCGGGTGATGTCAGTGGCGTTGTAAGGTTGTATCTGCCGGTTAATGCATTAGCAGATTACAGACTGAATGCGAGTCTTTTAGTCAGTGATGCCATGATGAGCCTTCGTGGGATTGATTATCCTGTAACTGAGCTGAATGGTCCGGTTGAGCTTGACAGGACCCGCTTGTCATCAAAGTCTATCGATGGACGTTTTTTGGGGCAGCCAATATCAATCGCCTTGCGACATCCGATGTCAAGTGAGGCTGGGCTCACTCAGGTTGTCGAGGTCAGTGGTGAAACGCCTATGCCTGATATCTCGGCAGCATTGCGTATACCACTGCCCAATCGTTACACAGGGTCGATCGCCTGGGAATCGCAAGTGCTATTTCCTGCATTGGACGCTGGCGACTCTCGTCAGTTTGAGATTCTTGTAGAGTCTGATTTACAGGGCCTGGCGATAGACATGCCGGCTCCATTGTTTAAAGCAGCGGGTGTTGCTGACCCCCTCACCGCCAGCGTTCGATTTCCAACATCTGGCGTGTTTGACGTACTCGCAAATAGTAAGTCAGGGATTTCTGCAAATCTTCGTTTTGAGAAAGCTAACTTTGGGTGGGCTTTTCAAAGTGCCGCTGTGAATGTTGGGGCTCTCATTCCAAAACTGCCAGAGACTCCAGGGCTCGCCGTAAGCGGTACCTTTGATGGTTTATCTATAGAGGAGTGGCTCTCTGTGGCCTCGGAGTACGCGAGAACGGCAGATAGCGGTAAGTCAGGTGAAGGGAATTTCCTTCGCGAAGTTGATATCTATGCAAAAGACCTCCAGTTTTTTGGTTATCGCTTTCCAGATTCGACGGTTAGTGCATTGCAGGCCCAAGGAGTGTGGAATCTGGATATTGATGGCCCTCGCGCCAGTGGTAGCTTAGCTGTGCCATCCGACTTCTCAGGCGATAAACCATTGGTTGGCGATATGTCACGACTCGTTTTGCAGAACGAAAACGATGACTCTGTTGATCCCAATGAGGCGACGACAGATAATTTTATTGACCCGCGTGACTTTCCATCGCTGTCTATCCAGATTGCCAGCTTTATCATTGATGACATGAACTTCGGCAAACTGGACGCATCGGTGTGGCGTACGGACCGCGGACTGAAGGCTGAGCGCATTGTGACAAGCAGCGATACCTTCAACATCACTATCGACGGCGACTGGATTATCACTGATCCCTTTAATTTAACCCCGCGCACCAGTATGAGCATGAGGCTCGAAAGTACTGATGTGGCTCAAACGCTATCCCAGTTAGGGTATGAACCATTGGTGGCGGCTAAACGGGGCGTTGCTAATGCCGACCTCACATGGAATGGGCAGCCCGGTAGTGGTCTCATGTATGAGTCAAAGGGGACTTTCGGCTTCCGTGTTGAAAATGGGCAGGTTCTGAATGTGGACCCGGGTAGCGGACGCTTGTTAGGGCTGTTGAGCTTTAGCTCGTTGCCACGCCGGCTGTCATTAGATTTTCGCGATGTATTTGATGAGGGGCTAGGCTTTGATAAATTAAAAGGCAGCTTCAGTCTGGATAAAGGCTTGGCTTATACCTGCGATGTGGCAATGGATGGCTCAGTAACGGATATGGCGATTATCGGCAGTTCAAATCTTTTTGACCAACAGTATGATCAGTTAGCTGTGGTTCGTCCGCATATGTCGAATGTCATTCCTTTGGGCACCGCTGTGGTGGCTGGGCCGGTGATTGGCGCTGCGGTATGGTTGGCTTCTGCAATATTTAAAGAGCCGTTGAGTAGTATCGGGGAAACTTACTATGATATCGCTGGTGGCTGGGCAGACCCCCAGATTGTAAAAGTTAAGCGTAATGATATTGATACCGACCGCTTCAAGAATTGCAAAGATACGTTGCCCAAGTTTTCAGATAGTGATCTCGCCGCTTTGCAAGAGTTGCGCGTTTCAGAAGACGTTATTTCACCGACATCCGAGTCATCTACAGACACGAGCTTGCCTAAGTAAGCTTTTTGCATCTGCTAATTAAGTGATAGAGAGACTATGACAGACAATTATCTAGATACAGTCCGGGAAGCATTACTGGCACCGGCTGAACTGAGCAATGAAGACCTGGAGAAGTCTCTCGGAATACTTATGGCACCCGGCGTGGACAGTGCCGATTTGTATTTTCAGTCGATGCGGCAGGAATCCTGGTCGTTGGAAGATAGCATCGTGAAGCAGGGCAGTTACAGCATCAATCAGGGCGTTGGAGTGCGCGCTATTGCCGGCGATAAGACGGGCTTTGCTTATTCTGATGAAATTGTATTGCCATCGTTGTTGCGTGCTGCCGAGGCGGCTGCGGCGATTGCTCGTTCTGGTAACAGCAAAAGGTTGAGCGCCTGGAAGGTACCAGCAGCGCATCAGTTGTATCCGATGCTCGACCCATTGCTATCGGCAGTTGATGATCAGAAAGTGGCTTTGTTGCAACAGGCCGACGTCCGTGCACGAGCGCTTGATCCCCGTGTGCAGCAGGTAATGGCTAGTTTATCAGCGGCGTTTGAAATGATCTTGGTCTGTGCGAGTGACGGTACGTTATCGGCAGATATCCGACCATTAATACGCATGAATGTATCGGTCATTGTCGAAGAGAGCGGCCGGCGTGAACAGGGCTTTAGTGGTGGCGGCGGAAGGCATAGCTATGATTATTTGCTGGATTCTCAAAACTCTGCAGCCTATGTCGATGAGGCAGTACGCCAGGCGCTGGTAAATCTTGAAGCCGGCCCTGCACCTGCAGGTGAGATGACCGTTGTTTTGGCGCCTGGTTGGCCCGGCGTGCTGTTGCATGAGGCTATCGGGCATGGACTCGAAGGCGACTTTAATCGCAAGGGAACATCCGCATTTTCAAATCTCATGGGTGAGAAGGTGGCCTCTGAATTCTGCACTATTGTAGATGATGGCGCGATGCCGGGTCGTCGTGGATCCCTCAATATAGACGATGAAGGCACAGTAACCCGCCAGACCACGTTGATTGAGAATGGAAGGCTGGTCAGTTATATGCAGGATAAAATGAATGCCCGACTAATGGGAGTGGAGCCTACCGGAAATGGCAGGAGAGAGTCCTACGCGCACCCGCCGCTGCCCCGAATGACCAACACCTATATGCTGCCCGGTCCGCATGATCCGGCAGAGATTATTGCCTCGGTAAAAAATGGGTTATATGCGCGCAACTTTGCGGGTGGACAGGTTGATATTACATCCGGGAAGTTTGTCTTTTCTGCCAGCGAAAGTTATCTGATCAAGGACGGCAAGCTGGGGGCTCCGGTAAAGGATGCAACTTTAATTGGCGATGGGCCTTCTGTATTAAATCAGGTATCAATGGTTGGCAATGACCTGGAACTTGATACGGGTATTGGCGTTTGTGGCAAAGAGGGCCAGTCTGTGCCTGTGGGCGTTGGTCAGCCGACACTAAAGATTGATCGGCTGACCGTAGGCGGTGTTGGCATTTAGCCTACTATCCGCAGCAAAGATTCACTAGGTGGCTCATTCAGCCTAGATTGTTATGCTAATCTGAGAGTCTCGATGGGGCCATAGGATGGCCTCTGGCTTTTTTTTGAGGTTCGTCGATTGAATAGTGTGTGGTTGTCAAAGCCGCTTTATGAGTTGTTGCCTTTCTTTTATCTTTTGGCGGGCGTTCTCCTGCTTGGCGCTTCCCTCTATTTGAATTACTGGTATTGGCCTACTATCTGCCTGATAGCTGGTTTTGTATGTTTGATCTTAGGGCTAATGGTTTTGCTTAAACGCAGAGACTTCCGCTATAACGTTCCGCGTGATCAAATTGATGAGGACTAGGCGCGTTGAAATATTAGGTAAAAAAAAGCCTCTGTCTTACAGAGGCTTTTTTGTCACACAGAAGGTGTGCCGTGCTCAGCCACTAGACCAGTTGTGGTGTGTCCAGAACAGCCTGCGTTTGATTTGCACGGAACTGATCCAGCGCAATCTCTGCGTCTTTGTCCGATAAGGCAATGATGGCAGCCGCAAGCAAAGCAGCATTAATTGCACCAGCGCGCCCGATAGCGAGAGTTCCCACTGGTATGCCCGCCGGCATTTGTACCATCGATACCAAAGCGTCCATGCCACCAAAGTATTTTGAGTACATCGGTACTCCGAGAACCGGCAGTGGGGTTATTGCAGCGGCAGCGCCCGGCAGAGCAGCCGCCAAGCCCGCTGCAGTAATGAGAACTTTCAGCCCGCGGTCTTTGGCAGAGTTGCAATACTCAACTAAACGATGCGGAGCACGGTGTGCTGAGATCACATGGGCCTCGTGCTCAATGCCAAGCTGCTTTAGTGTGTCGGTGGCGTGAGTCATGATTTCCCAGTCAGACTGAGAGCCGACAATGATTCCTACTTGAATGCTCATAGACAGATTTCACTTGTAATAATGTAAGTTAAGAACGGTTCGATTCTACATTGCCAATCCGGCTTGTAAAAGTTTTCGCTAGAATAGCGGGTTTTAACCACTCAGTAATTATTAATTGGTCGCGACTATGGATTTTGATCAGCAGCAGCTTGAGAGCATCGCTGGCATCGCGTTGGATAAAGCGAAGGCCTTGGGTGCCACCGAAGCCGAGGTTAATGTCAGTCAGGGAGCTGGCTTCAGTGTTACCGGCCGCCTTCAAGACGTTGAAACCATTGAGCATCATCGTGATCAGGCTATAGGTATTACGGTCTATGTGAATCAACAGAAGGGCAGTGCCAGCAGTTCAGATCTGAGTGCCGCAGCCGTTGCGGAAACCGTTGCTAAGGCTTGCTCGCTGGCATCTTACGCGGCCAAAGATGATTGCGCAGGCCTTGCGGACCCCAAACGTCTGGCATCAACGTGGCCAGATCTTGATTTGTGGCACCCGTGGGGCATTTCTGTTGTAGAGGCCATTTCGCTTGCTCTAGAGTGCGAAGCCGCTGCTCGTGCTGCGGATACCCGTATTACTAACTCTGAGGGGGCTACGGTATCGGCTGCAGAGGGTATTAGCCTCTACGGGAATAGCAATGGTTTTATGGGCGTTTATCCTGATAGCCACCACAGCGTTTCCTGTTCGGTGATCGCGCAGGAGGGCGATGAAATGCAGCGCGACTACGAGTACACCGCTTCTCGCGTTCCTGGAGAGCTAAGAGCGGCTGCTGAGGTTGGTCGAGAGGCCGGTATGCGTGCGGTTAAGCGCTTAGGTTCGCGTAAACTGGACACTCGGAATACGCCGGTCATTTTTCCTTCCCGGCTGGCGCGCGGTTTATTTGGCCATTTGGTTGGTGCAGTAAGCGGTGGTGCGTTGTACCGGCAGTCTAGCTTTCTACTGGACAGTCTAGGGACCCGTGTGTTGCCCGAGTTTATTTCGATTATCGAGCAGCCGCATATACCGCGGGCATTGGGTAGCGCTCCGTTTGATGCAGAGGGTGTAGCCACCTATGAGCATGATCTAGTTCGGGCAGGCATTCTTGAAAGCTATGTGCTCGCCAGTTATTCCGCACGGAAACTCGGTAAAGAAAGTACTGGCAATGCTGGCGGGGTGCACAATTTGGTGGTCAGTCACAATGATATTGATTTTGCGGGGCTTCTTGCACAAATGGATACCGGCCTGTTGGTGACTGAGTTGATGGGGCAGGGTGTTAACACGGTAACCGGCGATTATTCGCGCGGTGCGGCAGGCTTTTGGGTAGAAAATGGGGTGATTCAGTACCCGGTGCATGAAATCACCATTGCCGGTAATTTGAAGCAGATGTATTCCCAGGTCATTGCAGTAGCCAATGATATCGATTTGCGTGGCGGCATCCGCAGTGGATCGGTGCTTCTTGAGACGATGACTGTTGCTGGCAGTTAGATGTTTGGTGTTTTCTCATCATTGCCGGTGGCGGTGCTAAGCGCATCGTAAACCGATAGGTTCGAATAAAAATCTTCGATGCTACGATTGATTTTTAGATCAATAGCATCGACGTCCGGTGCCCAGTTCCCGTGATTGAAAATGTCCCATTGATGGTCGTTTCTTATAGCACCAAGGATATCGCTAATTTTGATCGTCGCCGGATCTCGCCCGGGAATAAGGCCTTGTTTTCCACTTTCAGCAATGAGCCCGGCATTCGTCAGCCGTCTTAATACGGGGCTGATAACTAAGCCTGGCTGATCGATTAGAGCGGCTATCTCAGCAGCGGTGACCGGCGTCTTGCCGTCCCTGAAGCGTCGCGCAGCCTCAAAGATAACTTCTAAACCAATTTTTTCCCGCAGGCGGTTGCCAATGTTTAGTGGTTTATAGCCAATTCTGAGGTACTCAGGTTTTTCCAAGTAAAAAGCTGTTTGTGCGCCAATTAACAGAATAAGCCACGACACATAAAGCCACATCAGTGCAACGATGACCACGGCAAAAGACGCGTAAATATCAATATTACGGCTGGCGCTAACTACAAATTGGGTAAATAACAACCCGATGCTAGACCATAGGATCCCGCCGGTTATACCGCCACCAAGCGCGGCAAAAAAATTAACGCTAGTGTTAGGAATAAACATGTACGAGAAGGTAAATAACCCACTAATGAGAATGTAGGGGAGCAGCTTGCCCACCAACAGCGTTGTTTCGTGAACGCCGGATATCCCCGCAGCATTCTGAACGATATCGAGATTGCCCACGTAGGCGATTAAGCCCATGGCAGTTACCATGAGCACCGGCCCAATCAGCAGAACGCTTAGGTATTCGCTGAAGCGCTGTAGGACGTTACGGGAATGTTCAACACGGAATACATAGTTAAAGCTGTCTTCAACTTTTTTGATCATCGATACTGATGTGTAAATAAGTAATAGGAGACCAATACCCGCGAGCAATCCGCCTTTGATATTGTCTACGAAGCCCATTACTTGACGGGTGAGGTCTTCGCCGCGGTCGCCTAACGGTGCTAGAAAATTATAGAGCAGGGGTTCGACTTTTCGGTGGTAGCCGAAGCTTTTCAGGACAGAAAACGTTAATGCGAGCAGCGGGACAATAGAAAGTATGGTGACATAGACCAGTCCCATTGCCCGCAAGGTGAGCGTGCCTGTTACTCCATCGCGGATAACAGCGTACACAAACCGGATAATGTGGACGGCCGCTTTCGCGAGACCGGTAGTTTTTTCCAGTGCTGGATTCCAGAGCCATGACTCGATAATTTCAAGAGTATCCAAACCAAAACCTCTGACTGCCGCCTTTTAATGCTGGCAGGCTTGTTAGTAATGGGCAGATTGTACCCTATTGCCTGAGCGCTTCCTGAGCGCAAAAAACCCACCCACCGAACGTGGTGGGTTTTTTTAGTGCAGCTCTGTTTCTCAGGCTATTTGGTGAGTTGTCCCATGGCTTCGCGATATTTAAGCGCGGTTTTCTCGATGACATCGGCAGGTAGCTCGGGTCCCGGAGCGGTTTTATCCCAATCAACTGTTTCGAGATAGTCGCGGACAAACTGTTTGTCAAAACTGGGTGGGCTGATACCTACCTGATATTTATCTGCTGGCCAAAAGCGCGATGAGTCGGGTGTAAGGACCTCGTCGATCAAGTACAGCTTGCCATCATCATCCAGTCCGAATTCAAATTTTGTATCGGCAATAATAATGCCTTTGGTTAATGCGTACTCAGCACCTGACTGATAAATTTTAATTGCCAGATCACGAACCCGAGTTGCGAGCTCTTCGCCGATCAGGTCTATAGTTTCCTCAAAGCTAATGTTTTCATCATGGTCACCAACATCTGCTTTTGTAGCAGGCGTGTATATGGGCTCAGGCAGTTTGGCAGCCATCGGCAAGCCTTTAGGCAATGCGATGCCACATACAGCACCGGTTTTTTGGTAATCTTTCCAGCCCGAGCCAATGAGGTAACCGCGGACAACTGCCTCGATAGGCAAGGGCTGAAGTCGTTTAACAACAATAGATCGACCTTCAAGAACTTCGACCTCAGCTTGGTTTGGTAGAACATCGGCCAATGTTTTACTGGTTAGGTGATTATCAATAATGTTTTTAGTGCGCTCGAACCAAAAGTTCGCTGTTTGTGTGAGTACAGCGCCCTTCCCCGGAATAGGGTTTGGCAGAATGACGTCAAATGCGGACAGCCGATCTGTTGTCACAATAAGCAGATGCTCGTGGTCTACTTCATAAATGTCTCTTACCTTTCCTTGATTCAGGCGGGTAAGCCCTGTCACACTGGATTCGTAAAGCGCTGCGGGTGCTGATTTGTTCATTGGATTGATCCGACCTTTCGGTTAATTTAGTGATTGGCTATTGTAGCCTTACCTGAGCGCGCGGTGAATTCCATGTGGCGTGATTTTTTGGAGATTGACGGCGACTATGCCCTGGATCGGTAAAATTATTGTTGGTGCGCTGGCTTTCTTGCTGACATCAGGCATGTCAGGCCCTGGGCGCCTTGTTATCATTGTGTTGGGTGTGATGTGGGGGCATCAGTTTGATAAGGCCCGCGCTGCGGCTGGCTCTCGCAGCCGCTTGGGCGGCGCATCCAGCGATGTGCAGCGTGAGTTTTTCCGTTCGACCTTCTTGATTATGGGGCATCTAGCCAAGGCCGATGGCCGAGTTTCCCAAGAGGAGATCAGTGCGGCACGCAGCGTTATGCATCAGCTCCGTTTGGGTCCAGACCAGGTTAGAGAGGCGATTGGTCTGTTTTCCGAAGGAAAGTCTGCGGGATTTGATCTTGATACTCAGGTGGCTCGTCTGAATGCGGCATTAAGAGGGCAAAAACTGCTGGTCCGCAGTTTTCTGGAAATTCAGTTCTATTTGCTCCTCAGTAACGGTTCTATTGATGCGGCGGAACGCGATTCGCTATGGCGCATTGCTGCTGGCCTGGGTTTTAGCCGTGTTGAGCTGGCTCAATTGGAGGCTATTTTGCGGGCTCAGCAGACTTTCGGAGGGGGGCAGCGTCCAGCCGCTAGCCCGGAACAAGATCTGGTTCAAGCCTATAAGGCTCTCGGCCTCACGTCGGAAAGCAGCGATAAAGAGGTTAAGACCGCCTATCGCAGATTAATGAACCAGCATCACCCGGATAAGCTAATGGCTAAGGGCTTGCCTGACTCCATGCTGGAGGTCTCCAAAGAGAAAACCCGTGAGATTCTTGCTGCTTATGAAGTGATCAAAAAGGCCCGCGGCTTCAAATAGCTTGCCAGCGCCCCTACAATAGGGCGACTGCATTTTTTGCCAGCACTTCATAAGGAATAGTCGCGCATGAGTGATTACCAGATAGCCCCTTCCATTTTGTCAGCTGACTTTGCCTGCTTAGGCGAGGAAGTTGATAACGTTCTGGCTGCAGGAGCAGATATAGTGCATTTTGATGTGATGGATAATCACTATGTCCCGAATCTGACTATCGGTCCGCTGGTTTGTGAGGCATTAATCAAGCATGGGGTCACGGCACCGATTGATGTGCACTTAATGGTGAAGCCGGTTGATCGCCTGGTACAGGACTTTGCCGCCGCCGGTGCTACTTATATTAGTTTTCATCCAGAGGCGACTGAGCATGTAGATCGCACCATTGCATTGATCCGCGATGCCGGCTGTAAGCCCGGCTTGGTATTTAACCCGGGAACGCCTTTGCTTTGGCTTGAGCATGTCATGGACCAATTAGACCTGATCCTTATCATGTCAGTTAATCCGGGCTTTGGTGGGCAGAGCTTTATTCCTGAGGCTCTTAACAAGCTGAGTACAGTGCGTGAACTTATCAATTTGCAGGACCGTGAAATCTTGTTGGAAGTCGATGGTGGAGTAAAGATAGATAACATTGCTGAGATAGCAGCAGCCGGTGCCGATACCTTTGTTGCCGGATCCGCTATTTTTGGGGCAGATGATTATGCGGAGACTATTGCGAAGATGCGGGCTGAATTGGCTAGCATTAGCTCCAGAGCTTAGCGCAGCGCTGCTGCAGGAGAGCAGATTTCAGCTCGGTATTTAAACAATAAAAAAAGGCCGTCATCATGACGGCCTTTTTTTTCTCAGCATGCAGCTCTAGGCAGTGAGCGTTTGTTTTGGTCTGGCATTGAAAACCACGATGGTTTTGCCGCTTGCTGTAACCAAACCCTGCTCTTCAAGAACCTTCAGCACACGCCCGGCCATTTCTCTTGAGCAGCCAACGAGCCTGGACAGCTCCTGACGACTCACTTTAATCTGCATGCCTTCTGGATGAGTCATTGCGTCCGGTTCATTGCATAGATCCATAATGGCATGGGCGACTCGGCCAGTGACATCCACGAACGCCAGATCACCCAACTTGCGGTTGGTGCGGTCAAGACGGTTGGCCAGCTGTGTGGCAAGTTCAAAGACCAGTCCGGGATTTTCGCTGGCAATTTGTCGGAATCGTGAATAAGTCATATCAGCGATTTCAGATTCTATGCGAGTGCGAACCCAGGCGCTGCGCTGTGGCTCGTCATGGAACAGGCCCATTTCTCCGAAGAATTGACCTTTGTTGAGGTAAGCCAGCACCATTTCGTTGCCATCTTCATCCTCGATCATCACTTCGACAGAACCGTCAACGATATAATAGAGCGTGTCCGGAGTATCTCCAGCATGAATTATCACAGTTTTAGAGGGAACTGTTCGAACTCTGCAGTACGTGAGAAACCTGTTAATTGCAGGAATATCACTCAGAACCTTTCTGGCCTCAGCCATCTTATGTCTCCTTAATAACCCGTTGCCTGTTGTAATACTTTCCGAGCCGAAGGGCAAGCTATAACACGTGTTTGCAGAGGGTTTCGTGAAAATTAAGCGCTAAATATCAAATATGACGGGCGACGGTGGTCATAATCTTAGATGTAAGGCTCATGCATGTTCTGACCGCGGAAGGCAGTTGAGACCCACCTTTTTCGAGTGCATGGGTGCTATGACGAAGTTCATCATCACGCATTTGAAGGATAATCTCGCGACTGCGATGGTCATCTGCAGGCAGATCGTTTAAATGGCTTTCTAGATGCGCAGTGACCTGATGCTCCGTTTCTGCGACGAAGCCCAAGCTGATTTTATCGCCCGCCAAGCCTGCCAGTGCGCCAATGGCGAAAGACCCGCTGTACCAGACCGGACTCAGCAAACTGGGTCGACTGTTAAGTTCGCTGAGGCGGGTTTCACACCAGGCTAGGTGGTCTTGCTCTTCACCAGCCGCTTCAAGGAGGTGTTGTCTGAGCTCGGGATCGCGCGACACCATTGCTTGACCCCGATACAGCGCCTGCGCCGAGATTTCGCCCGCATGGTTGATCCGCATTAATGCGCTTGCAGTCCGCTGTTCTTCATCAGTCAACTTATTCGGTTCGGCACTGGTCGCAGGTAACGGTTTTGACGCCCGTGCTTTGCT
>Ga0315331_10000855_pt1 | contig 22123 bp, 19 predicted proteins | sample M160m34915metaG_FD_203456 | JGI IMG/M metagenome (GOLD analysis project Ga0315331, IMG submission 203456) | Ammonia-oxidizing marine archaeal communities from Monterey Bay, California, United States - M1 60m 34915 | ecosystem: Environmental > Aquatic > Marine > Intertidal zone | place: USA...
AAAAAGAAAGAATAAATTGGCATCGGTTATCAATGCAAATACGGAAACGATAGCCTATTATTGGTTATTGAGAAACGATGATTTTTTAGGTCGACGTGATAATTTAACAAATAGAATTTTTGAAGATCTACGTTATGATGAATCCGAATGGGACCCGTTGCGACAGGAAATTATATTATCGTGTTATAAAGACGACGTTTTTCATAACTACAAACTGGGTTTTCTTAAGAATTATTTACAGCAGATGAACGAACTCATCGAGGCCGAGCAACATCATATACCATATGAAGATGTGCGATTGCCCGAGTTGAAAAAGTTAACGCAAAATACGCTTTACATCCCTTCTTATCTGGCCGATGAAATTTCTGAACCTGAAGTTCTGGGTGCGTATAATTATCGATACGAAATCATTTCTGACGAAGAATTGAACACTAAGATTTTGAATAATGATGAGCTGTATTACTTGAGTTTTAATTTGGCGAGCTCATTGAAGTGGTTTGAGGTGATCAATTCAAAAACTGGAACAGTCTTATATCGGAACTTTCGTGGCAGTGAATATTTACTGGGGGAATGGTGTAAAATTAAACATATAGAGAGCCTGAATTCAGCAATAAAAAAGGCCTCAAAAAAATAATGTCGATACAGTTTTAAATGCTGCCAATCTCAACTGTTTTTGCTCATACTTTACCTTCGCCGTGAGGCCTTCTTACTTTTGTCTTTTAAGAATTGGCAGAAACCAATCTTTATATTTTCGAATGAACTAGGTTGAATCTGCTAAACAGCCATAGGTAGTTGGGAACTTAATTCATTTATTTTTTTCTGTATTTCAAGAAACCCTTCAACAGGATTATCGCTTGATTCCCAAATGTATCCCAGAACAGCAATACCATCAAAACCCATGCGAAATGCTTGTTCTATGTTATTGGGTTTGATACCTCCTAATGCATAAATGGTCTGAGGAGTTGATTTTATTGTTTTTTCAATTTCTCCAGTTTTGAATTTTCGCTTATGATAATTCTTAGAAATACTATCAAAGACAGGACTCAAAAACACATAGTCGTATTTGCCATCTTGTTTATTCACACTTTTAAGAGAATGGCATGATTTTGTAAACTTCATTTTTTTTCTAACCAATCGGCTAAAGGCAATTCTCAGTTTTTTAGAAATGCCTTTTTTTCTGTGTAGTCGAGAATGGTGTATTCCTTTGAGTCCATAAATGGAGGCCAGCTCATGGTGACTGTGAACAATAATTCGGTTCTTGTATTCGTCCGGAATAGCTTGAATGTAATTCTCGAGTTCTTTAAACCTTGCCATGGGCTTTCTTAAATGAAAACAGGACAAGCCGTGTTCGAACATCTTAATTACATGTGGGATTTCACTGTTTAATTTATTTGCGGATGAAAAGACAACTATATTCATAAACCTTCATTTATCTTGGCAAAATCTTCAAGCAAGCTTAAGTTTTTCTCAATAGCAGTTCCAATAACAACAACATTAGCTCCTGCACTCCATTTTTCTTGAGCTTCCTCAATTGATCGAATGCCACCACCCACAATTAACGGAATTTTAATACGTTCAGAAACGGTCTCAATTATTTCTATTGACAAGCTATTGTTAGCACCACTGCCACAGTCTAAGTAAATGGCTCTCATTCCTAGTTGTTCTCCTGCTAATGCCGTAGCGGTAATAATGGCCACTTGATCTTTAGGAATCGGACACGTATTACTCATATAGCTGGCTGCGGTACTTTTTCCACCTTCAATCAATAAATATCCGGTAGGTAACACCGAAATACCTGACCTTGCTATTGCTGGAGCTGCAACAACATGTTGCCCAATTAAGAATTCTGAGTTTCGACCAGAAATTAAAGACAATAATAAAATGCCATCTGCTTGAGAAGAGATTTGCATTCCATTGCCAGGAAAAATGATTACGGGAGCAGCTGTTTTTCTTTTTAAAAAAGCAATGGTGTTTTCAAATAAATCATTGGCCATGAAACTTCCCCCAACAAGCACTAAGTCTACATTTGACGAATTAATTGCAGAAACAAGGTCAGACATTTGATCGACATTACTCCATTTGTCGGGGTCTACTAATACAGCAAGTTTTTTATCAGAAGTTTGTATTTCTAGCAATGAAAAAACGATTTAGTCAAATACGGTATAAACTAAAACATAATTTTCTAATATTTCGAATTTAAATTGATGTTTTCTGCGATACAATGGAAGATTAATGCTTGCTTTTAATTGATTAGGTGCTTGATTATCCCATTGGTCAAGCCTCATGTGTTCTTTGAAGAAAACTTTGGGGTCACCGTTTATTTTATACAAACTTTCTTTTACACACCACAAAAGGGTTAAATGTTTGATATTTTCGAAATCAATAATTTTTTTATCCTCGTCATTCACAAAACGATTTCGGATACGCAAGATTTTATTGTCAATTTTTTGAATGTCAATCCCTATGAAAGGTGTCGTACTAATAATGATAGCTACGTAATTATGGCTGTGCGAAATCGAAATTTGTTGTTCTTTTTCAAATAAATAGGGCATTCCGCCGGGTCGGTACATTATTTTGCAAGTGCCAATCAGCTTCGAGCAAAGTATTCGAACCGCTAAAAACTGCTTTTGTCTCTGCTGGTTTTTAAAAGACGCACATTTGTTCCGATCGTCGCTATCGATACCAACCATGTCAAGGAGTTGTGGAATGGTTTCTGAACAATGCCAAACTCCAAGTTTAGTGTCAACATTAATTTGATGTTCTTTGATTAGTGGCACTTCTTTTGTTTAATCGTTACTCGCGAAATTATTTTTTTTAATTTAGGGAACCAAAATTAGGACGAAAACCATGAATACATTGATACTTAAAGCTACAATTTGCATTTTCTTGAGCGTGGGTTCGCTTTTTAGCTGGAGCCAAGAACTTTTTCCTGTTAGAGTAGATGGCAAATTTGGATACATTGATAAAGGTGGTTCAATGAAAATCAGTCCGCAATTCCAAAATGCTTTTGATTTTCATGAAGGTTTGGCCAAAGTGAAAATTAACAAGAACATAGGCTACATTAATAATTCGGGAAAAGTTGTTGTAGAGTCAAAGTACAAACGCGGATCCGAGTTTAGTGAAGGTTTAGCTGCTGTGCGAAATGCAGAAGGTAAATGGTCTTATATTGATACTAAAGGGAATACTAAAATTACATTGGATTGTTCGTTTGCATATCCAATGCGTGGGGGAATGGGGAGGTTTCAGAAAGCTGGGAAAATTGGATTTATCAATAATTTAGGAAAGGTCGTTATTGAAGCTAAATTTTCTGCTGCTTATGATTTTTACGATGGCGTGTCCAGGGTGAGGAAAGGCAATAAGTGGGGTTTTATTGATAAAAAAGGTGTACTTGTCATTCAGCCAAAATTTGATATGGTGTGGGATTTTCATGAGGGGATGGCTAATTTTCGTAAGGGAGATGAGAAATCAGGTAAATGGGGTTTTATTGACGTTACAGGGAAAGAGGTAATTGCTCCACAATTTGATAAGGCTTTTTACTTTTCTGAAGGTAGAGCATTAATCCGAAAAGGAGGTTTTAGGGACGGCAAGTTTGGTTTTATTGATGTGGCTGGAAACATCATTATTGAAACTAAATATGATGGGGCATTTCATTTTAATAACGGATTAGCCTGCGTGGCCCAAGGGACTGGTAATTTAGTAAAATGGGGATTTATTAATCAAACAGGAAAAATAGTCATCGCAAGGCAATTTTCTAAGTCAGCAGATTTTCATAATGGTCTAGCAAAAGTTAGAGTAGGCGATTTTTCCACGGGAATTAAAGGGTACATCAATACAAGCGGTAAATTCATATTTAAAGAATAATACGCTATATCTAGCTAAAATAATTAGCACATTTCAATTAAATACTTTGGTTTTTAACTGTTTCGTTGTGAATGAACTAGTTAAATTGTACTTTTGCACCTGAAAAATTAAAACAGGTATTTGTTTGTTTTCGCTTTAGAAAAAAATAAATACAAATTAGATACGAAATGAGTGAAACAACAGAAAAATTACCTTACAAGGTAAAAGACATTTCTTTAGCAGATTGGGGTAGGAAAGAGATGGACCTAGCTGAAGCTGAAATGCCTGGATTAATGGCATTAAGACTGGAATATGGTGATTCTAAACCTTTAGCGGGTGCGCGAATTGCTGGGTGTTTACATATGACAATTCAGACGGCAGTTCTGATTGAAACTTTAACTGCTTTGGGTGCTGAGGTTACCTGGTCATCGTGTAATATTTTTTCAACTCAGGATCAAGCTGCGGCGGCGATAGCTGCTACAGGTGTCCCGGTTTATGCTTGGAAGGGCATGAATGAAGAAGAGTTTGATTGGTGTATAGAGCAAACTATTTTTGGATTTGAAGGTGGAAAACCGTTAAACATGATACTAGATGATGGCGGTGATTTGACAAATATGGTTTTTGATCATTACCCGGAGTTGTGTGCAGGTATTAAGGGCCTTTCAGAGGAAACGACTACAGGTGTTCATAGACTTTACGACAGAGTTAAAAATGGAACATTGGTGATGCCTGCAATTAACGTGAATGATTCCGTTACAAAATCAAAATTTGATAATAAATATGGTTGTAAAGAATCTTTGGTTGATGCAATCAGGAGAGCGACCGATACGATGATGGCAGGAAAGGTTGCCGTAGTTGCCGGATATGGTGATGTAGGAAAAGGTTCTGCTGCATCTTTAAGAGGCGCAGGAGCTAGGGTAATTGTTACTGAAATTGATCCAATTTGTGCGCTTCAAGCTGCTATGGACGGTTTTGCAGTAAAAACAATGGCGAATGCCATTGCGGAAGCAAACATAGTTGTTACAACCACCGGAAATAAAGACATCATCGTTGGTAAGCACTTTGAGGCAATGAGTGATAAAACGATTGTATGTAACATTGGTCATTTTGATAATGAGATTGATGTTGCGTGGTTAAATGATAATCACGGTTCATCAAAAGTTGAAATTAAACCACAAGTTGATTTGTACAACGTAAATGGTAACGACATCATTCTTCTTGCAGAAGGAAGATTAGTAAACCTTGGCTGTGCTACTGGTCATCCATCGTTTGTGATGAGTAATTCATTTACAAACCAAACGCTGGCTCAGTTAGAGCTTTGGAATAATTCAGACGCATACGCAAATGATGTCTATATGCTTCCTAAGCATTTAGATGAGAAAGTGGCTAAGCTTCATCTGGCTAAGATTGGTGTAGAATTAGAAGAGCTATCTAAGGATCAAGCTGATTATATTGGAGTGAAAGTCGAAGGTCCATATAAGCCTGAACATTACAGATATTAACAGATTAATTCTTATTAAAAAGCCTTCTCATTTAGGGAAGGCTTTTTTTATGAATTCAAATTTGTAATTATCAGCTTATCCTTCGAGCTTAAAACCAACACCATGTATATTGGTAATTTTAACCGCCTCATCTTCTTTTAAATATTTCCTTAGCTTGGTGATAAAAACGTCTAATGATCTTCCATTAAAGTAGCTGTCATCGCCCCATACGAGATTCAGAACTAAATTTCGTTCTACCACTTTATCCATATTCTCACATAATATTTTAAGTATTTCTGCTTCTTTCTTCGTTAATTTTTTTACTGCGCCTTGTCTTTGAAGGGTATAGTTAGATGCATCATATGTATATGATCCAATTGAGTAGGCCGTGCTTGAGGGATCAGTATCTTTAGATGAGGACCTCCTGAGAACGGCTTCAATTCTCAAGATAAGTTCTTCTGCACTAAAAGGTTTCGTAATGTAGTCATCAGCTCCAATTTTAAACCCTTTGATTTTATCCTCTACCATGGTTTTGGCTGTGAGAAAAATAATGGGAACTTGGCTATCGATTTTCCTTATGTCAGCTGCTACACCAAATCCATCTTTTTTGGGCATCATGATATCAAGTAAACAAAGATCGTACTTACCTTCACCGAAAGCTTTCAAACCGGCTTTGCCATCTTGGCTTAAGACCACATCATAGCCATTCATCTTTAAATTATCTTGTATTACAAAACCAAGATTCATATCATCTTCAACCAGTAAAATGGACGTCTTATTCTCCATAGTCATTTTATTAGGGGTAATGTTATTGTAAACGTAGAACCAATATTGGGTTCGCTTGTGGCAGTAATATTGCCATTATGAGATTTGAGTATTGATTTCACGTAAAATAATCCCAAACCAAATCCTTTTACGTCATGAATATTTCCTGTAGGTACACGATAAAATTTCTCAAAAACATGTTTCAAATCTTCCGATTTAATCCCCTTGCCGTTGTCTTGAATACTAACAATAACATTATCATGATCGCATAGTGTGTTAATGGAAATTTCTGGTTCTGCTGGCGAGTACTTGTTGGCATTATCTAGAATTGTTGCAATTACATTGGTGATGTGAAGTGGATCTGCTTCAATTTCAACATGCTGAGCATTCAGCTCAAAATGTAACTTTCCTTTTCTGTCCTGAATGGAAATTTCAAAGGTCTCGGCAATGTTTTTGATTACCGTATGAATATTAATAATGGATTTATTCAACTGTATTTCTCCTTTTTCTAGCTTTGCTAGCTGTAGTACTTTTTCTACCTGACCTTCTAATCGGTTGTTTTCAGCTTTAATAATTTTAGCATACCGTTTGATTCTTTCAGGGTCTTTGTGAATGTCTGTTCTTAAAAGAACATCTGAAGAAATGTGTATCGTTGAAATTGGCGTCTTTAATTCATGTGTCATGTTGTTGATAAAGTCGTTTCTCATAACAGATAATTTTTTCTGCCTTAATATAATTGAAATGGCATAAGTGAAAATGGCGACGATTAAAATAATAATGATTGATGTAATAGCTAATGAATAAGATATTTCACTTGCTTTTGATGGAGCACTTTCAATCCTATCGGGAAAATATACGCCAAAATAATGACCATCATGATCCCACTTTTGCTGGTTGGCAGATATGTTGTCTGAAATCTTCGTGTTTTTGCTTAAGCCCACATATTTGTCATAAATAATGGAATCCGAAAAGCAATCATAGATGCCGTATTCGAAGGATTCTTGAATATGTCTTTGTTGGAATTCAGAGATTAAAAAGTTCTCTAATAATTCATGGCTAAGTGTGTCGTAGAAACTGACAACAAAATAATTTTTCGTAATCTGTTTTACGGGATCTAAATAAAACCCTGCAGCTTCATCATTCAGTAGAAGTAATTTATCTCTGACATTGGTTAGTGAAATATTTACTCGATTTTCAAACTGTTGATTTTCGATTTCAATGTTCTTTTTTTGTATGTCTATTGTTTGATTTTGGGTTTGTATGGATTTATTAATCCAAAAAAATTGCATTATGATTACTGCCAATAGAGCAATAGTAGCAAGCCAGATTACTAACCGGATGGATTTTTGTTTCACAAGTAGAAAATTACAGAATTATTGCTTGTTATCTAAGCATATAACATTTGGATAAGAATATAATTAACTTCTTCATCCTGTTGTGAGGAGAATTAAAATTCTCAGAAATGTTCAGAATACAATGATTTTATAGACAACTCGTCCAAAAACAAAACCCATGCAATTATTTGCATGGGTTTTTATAGTTACAGTTCCTGCTATCCTCATTCAATATTAAGGGAAACAAGTCCTGGTATATTGCAGTTGATTGAAATGATAATCTATTCAGATCACATCATTCCTGGCATTCCTCCTGGCATTCCTCCCATAGGAGGCATTGCAGCAGCCGGATCTTCTGGTTCATCTGCGATTACACATTCTGTTGTTAATAGCATAGATGCAATTGAAGCTGCATTTTCAATAGCTATTCTAGCCACTTTAGTAGGGTCAATAACACCAGCCTTTAACAAATTTTCAAATTTCTCAGTTCTAGCATTATATCCGAAATCACCTTTGCCTTCCTTCACGGCCTGAACAACTACGGCGCCTTCTCCACCAGCGTTAGCAATAATTTGTCTTAAAGGTTCCTCAATTGCGCGCTTAATAATAAGAATGCCCGTTGTTTCATCATCGTTGTTGCCAACGACCTTTTCTAGGGCACTCACAGCTCGAATATATGCTACGCCACCACCAGGCACAATTCCTTCTTCAACGGCAGCTCTTGTTGCTGCTAAGGCATCATCCACACGGTCTTTCTTTTCCTTCATCTCCACTTCAGTAGCAGCACCGACATAAAGTACAGCAACACCGCCAGCAAGCTTTGCTAGCCTTTCTTGTAGCTTTTCCTTGTCGTAGTCAGACGTTGTTGTTTCAATTTGAGCTTTAATTTGATTCGTTCTTGCAAGAATATCATCCTTTGAACCTGAACCACTAACGATGGTAGTATTGTCTTTGTCAATTTCTATTTTTTCACAAGTCCCCAGCATGTCAATCGTTGCTGATTCTAATTTGAATCCACTTTCTTCAGAGATTAGTGTTCCTCCTGTAAGGATGGCAATATCTTGAAGCATTGCTTTTCTTCTATCCCCGAATCCAGGTGCTTTAACAGCAGCTACTTTTAAACCACCTTTCAGCCGATTTACAACTAACGTGGTTAATGCTGCTCCTTCAATATCTTCAGCAATGATTACAAGACCTCTGCCACTCTGTGCAACTGGCTCAAGAATCGGCAGAATATCTTGAAGGTTCGAAATCTTTTTGTCATGAATTAGAATGTATGGGTTTTCTAAATCAGCTACCATTTTTTCAGCATCAGTAACGAAATAAGGTGATAAGTAACCTCTATCGAATTGCATGCCTTCCACAGTTTTCACTTCGGTTGCAGTACCTTTCGCTTCCTCAACGGTAATTACACCATCGTTTCCTACCACCTTCATGGCCTCAGCGATTAATGAACCAATCGTTTCGTCATTATTCGAAGAAATAGACGCAACCTGTTTGATTTTGTCATTGTCTGAGCCGATCTCTTGAGAGAGTTTCTTTAATTCTCCAACTACGGTTTCAACTGCTTTATCAATTCCTCTTTTTAGATCCATTGGGTTGGCACCAGCTGCTACGTTTTTTAATCCCGTATTTACAATTGCTTGTGCAAGTACGGTAGCCGTAGTCGTTCCGTCTCCAGCAATATCAGCTGTTTTAGAAGCGACTTCTTTTACCATTTGAGCGCCCATGTTTTCTACGGCATCTTTTAGGTCAATTTCTCGTGCTACTGAAACACCATCTTTGGTAATCTGGGGTGCTCCAAATTTTTTATCAATTACTACATTTCTCCCTTTTGGACCCAATGTAACTTTAACTGCATCTGCCAATGCATCAACGCCTCTCTTTAAAGCGTCTCTTGCTTCTATGTCAAATAAAATATCTTTTGCCATCTTTAAGTTCTTTTAAATTATACTACAATACCGTATATGTCAGATTCTTTCATTATTAGAAAATCTGATCCGCCAATTTTAATTTCTGTTCCAGAATACTGTCCGTATAAAACAGTGTCACCAATTTTCACGCTCATTGGTTCATCTACTTTTCCTGGACCCGCTGCAACTATTTTTCCTTGTTTTGGTTTTTCTTTGGCAGTATCAGGTATGATGATTCCGCCTGCTGTTTTTTCCTCTGCGGCAGCCGGCTCAACAATAACTCTGTCTGCCAATGGTTTAACGTTTATTGACATTTTTTAATGTATTTAAGGTTTAATAACGACCTTGCCACTCATAATTTGTGCCAAATGGTATTCACTGTCGTGATGGCAGAGATAAAAATTATGTAGTGAAATTTGACATCCTCAATGGCGTAATTAATGACACACTGACACACTGAAATTATGTCCAAATTGAATTGGAAATGAGAACAAGTGATACGTTACAAGGAGAATTAGAGTAAGGAAAAAGGTTTCCTATACATTTTGTTCTGTAGGAGCAGTATCCGCAGGTGAGTTTCCAGTGACACCTCTGCTACTATAAATAAAAGAGGCCGCAACGAGACAAACTACTGCTAAACCAATGGCAAGTGTCCAAGTTGCTTTTTCAATAAAGTCTGTTGTTTTACGAACACTTCCGAGCTGATTGACAGCACCAAATGATGAATCTATTCCTCCTCCTTTAGGGTTTTGTACTAGAACCACAAGTACAAGTAAAACGGCAACAATAATTCCTAAAATAATAAAGAACTGTAACATCTTATTTTGGTTTTAATTTTTCTAAATCTTTGATACGGCCTGCAAATAAAACGCTTTTTTCTGGAAATTTCAAACTCAATCGTTTATAAGCGGCGATTGCTTTTGCAGTATTTCCTTGGTCTGCATATATTTTTGCAAGAGTCTCAGTAACTATTTCTTCTTGATCGATTAAACTTTTTGCAGCCATTTTACTGGCAGAATAAAATTGTTTTTGCTCAGATTTGGCGGGTACATATTGATCAACAAGTTGCCTGATTTCATCATTTTTATTTTGTACTTGTGATGAGCCAGCATGAAGCCAATTGTTGAACGATAATTTTGAAGGTAATTCTTTCGGCAAAGATTCTTCTTTCTGAACTTCAGATTCATTTTGCTCTGCTAATTTTTTATGACTGATTTCTTCAGCTAAATCAATTAAGCTTTTCTCTTCCATTTCTAGTAGCTCTTTCTGAATACTGGCGTTTATAGCTGAGGCTACTATCGTGTCATCAAGTGAATCGTTACTTTCTGATATTATGTTTTTAGTTTCATTTTCTGAATTAATTACATCGGCATTATTTGACTTAGCATTCTTGTTTTGAAAATCAATCTTTGGGGAAGATTCCGATACAATTAATTGATATAACTTTCTCCTGTCAGAAGCTACGAGGGCTGTTTTCTTTAATTGGTCTTCAAAATAAATGCTGTTGGTGCTTCTGAGTATTTTAGCATATACCATTTGCACTGTTGAGGAATAGGAATGCACATCTGATAATTGACTCAATAATTTCATGTCAAGATTGACCGACATACTTGGGGATTCTAAACAGGCTAGAAATGTTTCTTTTGTCATTACCAATCTCCCAATGAAGCGTTAAAAATATCCTGTGTTATTTGGTCATTAATTTCAGCTAGTAGCTGCTCTTCAATCGTTGAAAAATCCAGTGTGCTTTCGTAGTCGGCAAACCGTTTAAACTGTCGATCAAAAACAAGCGAATCGGCACCAATGTAATAATTTACTGCCACACCGAGTGTAAGCCTGTTTTGGGCTGCAGTTTCTGAAGCAGCAGAGATGTTGATAGGCGCAATATTGTAAGTTACAATCTCTCCATTAAATACAATATCGCCATTTTGAGATACGATGTCGAGTTTTGTTTGTGATAAGAATACATCTCGAAGCGCCTCTGTAAAAGATTGACTGCTTAGCCCAGAAGCGAGAGGTGCTGAATTGGATACCTGGAAATAATCAATTTGAATTGTTTTTGCTCCGTTCGGAACTTTACCTCCGTTAAAACTATACGATATTGAGCACGCAATCGAAATAAAAATAAGGGATGTAGGAAGAAAATATTTTACTCTCAAAACAATAGCTTTTTATTATTTGTTGATATCGTACTCTTTAATTTTACGGTATAATGTTCTCTCAGATATACCAAGCTCTCTCGCTGCATATTTCCGTTTGCCGTTGTGTTTATCTAACGCCTTTTTAATTAATTCAACCTCTCTGGCCTCTAATGAAAGGGATTCTTCAACCTCTTCGTGTTCTTGAAAAGATTCTGTAAATGTAAAATTGGAATCGCTTGATGGGTTATGATGCTGCACAGACATTGGGTCTGTGGGTCTGATGTCCGGACTTGCGTGTAGACTTGTGCTATCTACGTCTTGGTGCAGTCGGCTGATCATTGCTGTTTTTTCTGAAGCATTAATATTCCCCGATTTATCATTTTCAAGAAGATCGATAACTAATTTTTTCATTTCTGTCATGTCTTGCCTTAAATCGAATAGGACTTTGTACAGTATTTCACGCTCAGAAAAATCCCCTGAAATATTATTAGCTCCTTCTTGGCCGCCAATAACCATAGGTAAATTAGAGTGCGTTGCTTTTTCTGGTAAGTAGCGCAATAAAGTTTCTGCATTAACTTCTCGTTCTTTCTCTATAACAGAAATTTGTTCAGTTATATTTTTCAGTTGTCTAATATTTCCGGGCCAACTGTAACCAATAAGCGCATTAACTGCATCAGAATTTAATTGTATCGTCGGCATTCTATATTTCTCTGCAAAATCAGCTGCAAATTTTCTAAATAGCAGATGAACGTCTTCTTTTCTCTCTCTTAAAGGCGGTATATTAATAGGTACCGTACTGAGTCGGTAGAATAGGTCCTCTCTAAATTTACCTTTATTAATGGCTTGTTGAATATTTTCATTGGTTGCTGCAATTATTCGGACATCCGTTTTCAGCACCTTAGACGAACCTACTTTGATAAACTCTCCTGTTTCTAAAACTCTTAACAGACGAACCTGAGTTTGTAATGGGAGCTCCGCAACTTCATCTAAGAAAATTGTTCCTCCATTCGCGACTTCAAAATATCCTTTACGTTCTCCAGTTGCTCCAGTAAAAGAACCTTTTTCATGTCCAAAAAGTTCTGAATCAATGGTTCCTTCTGGAATAGCTCCGCAGTTTACGGCAATGTATTCGGCATGTTTTCTTGAACTATAATGATGAATAACCTGCGGCATTGATTCTTTCCCAGAGCCGCTTTCACCTGTCACGAAAACAGATATATCAGTTGGTGCTACTTGCAGTGCGACATCTAAAGCTCTGTTTAATCCGATGGAATTACCAATAATTCCAAATCTTTGTTTTACTTGTTGTATTGTCATGTTTATTTTTCAACTATACTACCAAATAGGGTAGCGGCAGTGCAATCCTGTATAAGGACCGAAATGTATTCTCCAGGTTTAGTTTCACCTCTATCAAAAACGACCATCGCATTTTGTGAATTTCTACCGCAGAACTGTGCATCTGATTTCCGAGAAGGGCCTTCGATTAGAATTTCTTGAACTTTACCAATATATTTTTGATTGTGCAATAATGAGTGTGCTCGTTGAATTTCAGTTACCTCTCGTAATCTTCTCTTTTTTACCTCTAACGGAATGTCATCGTCATATTTTCTTTCAGCAAGAGTTTTTGGTCTTTCACTATAGAAAAAGTGATAGGCAAAATCATATTTAATCATTTTCATTAATGATAGCGTATCCTTGTGCTGTTCCTCTGTTTCTGTACAAAATCCACAAATAATATCTGTTGAAATCGCTGCATTGGGAAGAATTGTTTTAATGGCATCTATTCTTTCAAGGTACCAGTCTCTCGTATATCCGCGATTCATTTTTTCTAGAATCTCTGAATTACCTGATTGAACGGGTAAATGAATGTATTCACAAATGTTGCCGTACTTAGCCATTACGTGCAGAACGTCATTCGTCATGTCTTTCGGGTGAGATGTTGAAAATCGGATTCTTAATTTTGAATCGACTTTCGCAACCATTTCCATTAATTGCGCAAAATTAACAGTGGGTTGATTTTCGTCCTCTACTTCCCCTTTTTTATTTAAGTTCCAACGATAGCTATCTACATTCTGTCCGAGTAAAGTTACTTCTCGATAACCGCTATTGAAAAGTTCTTTAGCCTCAGCAACGATTGATAATGGATTTCGACTTCGCTCTCTGCCTCTTGTAAATGGTACGACACAAAATGAACACATGTTGTCGCAACCACGCATGATTGAAATAAACGCTGTTATACCATTAGAACCAAGCCTAACAGGGTTGACGTCCGCATAGGTTTCTTCACGGGATAAGAGGACATTGACTGCTTTTTGTCCGCTATCAACTTCGCCAATTAGATTTGGTAAATCCCTGTAGGCATCGGGGCCTACTACAAGATCAACAAGTTTTTCTTCGTCGAGTAAGGTTTTTTTCATCCGTTCTGCCATACAACCAAGTACGCCGACCACTAAACTCGGATTTTCCTTTTTTTGTTTACGAAAAGCATTTAATCTATTGCGAACGGTTTGTTCAGCTTTTTCACGAATTGAACAAGTATTAAGTAGAATAACATCAGCTTCTTCACTATTCTTTGTAGTTCCAAACCCCGATTCGCTTAAAATCGAAGCTACGATTTCACTATCTGAAAAATTCATTTGACATCCATAACTTTCAAGGTATAATTTTCTTGATTTTCCCAGCTGTTCTGCTAAAACAGTAGCGTTGCCTTGGTTTTCAGGGATAATTATTTTCTCTTCCATTTTTCCGTGTTCCCTTTGGAATTTTAGGCAAAAGTACTCAATTATTAGAGTCTGTCAAAATGGCAGAAATATATTTTCGACTTTTTATATTATATAATAATATAGTGCGCTTTAAGTTATGTTAAGACTTGTTTAAATAAATTATTTTTCTATTCCTTTGCAAAATTAATCTGATAAAATCGGAAGTAAAATAAATCCTTATGGCAAAGAATTTAGTGATTGTTGAGTCACCTGCAAAAGCGAAAACAATCGAAGGATATCTTGGAAAAGATTTTGTAGTTAAGTCTAGTTTTGGTCATGTTAGGGACCTGGCGAAAAAAGGTTTGGCAATTGATGTGGAAAATAATTTTAAACTTGATTATGCTATTTCTTCCGATAAAAAAGCAGTTGTGGCTGAGCTCAAGAAGCTCGCGAAGTCAGCAGAAATGGTTTGGTTAGCAACGGATGAGGATCGAGAAGGTGAAGCTATTTCTTGGCATTTATACGAGACTTTAAAACTGTCAGATGACAAAACAAAAAGAATCACTTTTAACGAAATAACAAAGTCGGCAGTGGTTAAAGCGATTGAAAATCCACGAGCTATTAATGTAGATCTTGTGAATGCTCAACAAGCTAGAAGAGTACTAGATCGATTGGTCGGTTTTGAATTGAGTCCGGTTTTATGGAGGAAGGTAAAACCGTCTTTATCTGCAGGTCGAGTGCAATCTGTTGCTGTTAGATTGATAGTGGAGAAAGACCGTAGTATTAACCAATTCGAACCAAAATCGTCCTTTAAAGTTTACGGTGAATTTGCACCCAGCCACGGTAAAAGTTTTAAAGCAGACTTGAACAAGTCCTTTCCAAACGAGGAAGAAGCGGAAAAGTTTATTAATCAATGTGCGAGTGCTAGTTTTACGATATCTTCTTTGGATAAAAGGCCAGGGAAAAAATCGCCCGCAGCACCTTTTACAACATCAACACTTCAACAGGAAGCTAGTAGAAAACTTGGATATTCCGTTTCTCGAACAATGTCGGTAGCCCAAAAGCTTTACGAGGCAGGAAAGATTACTTACATGAGAACAGATTCGGTGAATCTTTCTGATCACGCCTTGAGTCAAGCTAAGGAAGTTATTGTCAACTCTTTTGGGGGTGAATATGCTAATCCCAAAAAATACCAAACCAAAAATAAAGGGGCGCAAGAGGCACACGAAGCGATTAGACCTACGGAATTTAATTTGAATACTATTAATGGCGGAGATCCATCCGAAAAGAAGCTTTATGAATTGATTTGGAAACGAACTTTGGCCTCTCAGATGGCAGACGCAGAATTGGAAAGAACCACTGTTAGAATAGTTGGTTCTGGGTTTGAAGAACTATTCTTGGGTCATGGTGAGGTAATTAAATTCGATGGATTTCTGAATGTTTATATAGAGGGGTCAGATGATGAGGATGATGAAGATCAGAAAGGAATTCTTCCAAATTTACAAGAGGGTGAATCGCTATCGTACAATGCGATAAAAGCGATTCAAAGATTTACTCGTCCTCCGGCTAGGTATACTGAGGCTAGTCTAGTAAAGAAAATGGAGGAATTGGGAATTGGAAGACCGTCGACTTACGCTCCAACCATTAGCACCGTCCAAAAAAGAGGTTATGTTGACAAAACCAACTTAGAAGGAAAGGAAAGAACGGTGGCCGAAGTAGTTTTGGAAAATAACGTGATTAGTAAATCGTCTAGAAACGAACGTTATGGTGCAGATAAAAATAAGCTTACTCCAACAGATATTGGTAAAGTTGTAAATGATTTTCTAGTAGAACATTTTGATAAGATATTGGATTATAATTTCACGGCTTCTGTAGAAAAACAGTTTGATGAAATAGCCAATGGTCTAGTTGAATGGACGAAAATGATTAACGACTTTTATCACCCTTTCCACAAAAGTGTAGAGACGACGATAGAAACATCTTCAAGGGCTAGTGGTGAGCGAATACTTGGTGAGGACCCAGTTTCTGGAAAACCAGTAAAAGCGAGGATTGGTCGATTTGGTCCAATGGTACAGATTGGTAATACAGAAGATGAAGAGAAGCCCAGGTTTGCTTCTATGATTGCCGGACAAAGTATTGATTCAATACAGCTAGAAGAGGCACTCAAATTATTTGAGCTGCCAAGAAGCCTGGGAGATTACAAAGAAAAAGAGGTGGTAATTGGTATTGGTAAATACGGGCCATACATTAGGTATGATGGCACGTTTATCAGTATAAAAAAGGCAAATGGAGACGACCCAATGACAATTGAACTCGACCGGTCGATTGTGCTAATTGAGGAAAAAATAGAAGCCGATAAGAATAAATTTATTAATGAGTGGGAGCACGAAAAAGTTAAGGTGCAGGTACTTAATGGTCGTTACGGACCGTACATTAAAATTGGCAAGAAAAATCACAGGATACCAAAAGGTACAGACCCTAAATCTTTATCATTAAAAGATTGTTTAGCAATTGCTGAAAAATAGATTTCAAAACTATGTTGATAAAAGCCCTGTAATTGCGATTGCGGGGCTTTTTTGATTTATAAATTTGAAGTGTCCAATAAAAAACAAGTATGTCATCTATTTCTATTTATTTTCAACCAATAAATTCCGATCTTTTTGAGAATTTACACAAGGAAACTATTGGTCAATCAGTTCTGGGTCATGTTGATGGCTCTTTCCCGGATTGGTCTATTTGTGACGTTGTCTTTTTTGGTGTTCAGGAGGATCGAGCAAGTGAAACGAACATAGGTGCGGCTGAAGGCCCTAATGAAATAAGAAGAGAGCTTTACCGTTTGTTTAAGCATTTTGATCTTGAAATAGCTGACTTAGGAAACATTTATCAGGGAGCTTCTGTTCAGGATACGTACAAGGCAGTAGAAGATGTTGTATTTGAACTGATTAAAAAAAACAAAACAGTAGTGTTCCTAGGAGGATCGAGAGATCTTGGTTTTGCAGCTTACAAAGCCTATAGCAAACTGGAGCAGACGGTCAATGTCTGTTCAGTAGATTCAAGATTAAATATGGGTGCCTATTCATCTGAAGTTAATTCCGGTAATTACATCAATCACATTATTTTACATGAACCCAATTATTTGTTTAACTATAGCACTATTGGTTATCAGACCTACCTTGTGCCTCCTTCAGAAGTTGCTTTAATGGACGAGCTCTATTTTGATTATCACCGATTAGGTGAAATTCAAGCAGATATTAAGAAAACCGAACCACTCATGCGTTACGCTGACTTAGTTTCTATAAATATTAATTCTGTACGATTTTCTGAGTTAGGACTTGATAGAGAAGATGCTTCGCCCAATGGGTTGTACGGAGAACAAATATGTCAAATCATGAGATATGCAGGGATAAGTGATAAGGTGTCCTGTGCGGGTATATTTGATTATAATCCTATTTTTAATGAATCTAAATTCGGTGCGAAATTGGTAGCACAAATGATCTGGTGTTTTTTTGAAGGTGCTAGCGAAAGAAAAAAGGACTTCCCTATTGGAACAAAAGCAAATTACAAAAAGTATTTGGTTCCAATTGAAGGTACAGATCATCAGGTTAACTTCTACAAGTCAGATAAGTCGGACCGATGGTGGATGGAAGTGCCTTACCCTCCTGACAAGAGAATCAAGTTTGATAGGCACCATATGATTCCTTGTTCCTACGAGGATTATCAGAAAGCCTCAAAAGGAATTGTCCCGGATTTATGGTGGAGGACTTATCAAAAACTACGATAGAACTATTGATTTTCGTCGGTGTTATTTTTTATTGACGGACAACAAAAAAATAGGATTACTATATACTGCGTAAATTTCATTAGTGAGTTAGTAATCAGGTTTCCCTTGTTTTTAGTATATTGTGCACGATTTAATTTGAATTAAGACGAGATGATTGATGGATTCCTTTGAGTAACCATGGAATTTGTCTATTTTAGCTAATTGTAACAAATTGGAAGAACCGACTTATTACTGAAAGAAAACTATGAAGAAGATTTTAATAGCCCTTGTGTTGAGTTCTGTTGGATTTGGGTCTATGGCTCAGCAAGACGTTCAATTGACACATTTCATGTTTGATAAACTAAGTGTCAATCCTGGTTATGCCGGATTAAATAATGCAATTTGTGGAACTTTCGTTGGTAGATACCAATGGGTGAAATTTGACGGTGCACCGAAAACAGGTTTATTAAATGTTCACATGCCTGTGAAAGTTCTGCGTGGAGGTTTGGGCTTGACTTATTACAATGACAAATTAGGATTTGAAACGAATAACATAGCACGATTGCACTACTCATTTCATAAATCTGTTGGAATAGGAACACTAGGTATAGGAGCATCGGTTGGATTAATCTCGAAAAACATTTCGGCTACTTGGATAACTCCAGATGGTACGCCTTGGAATACAGATGGATCAATTTCGGCTGAAAGCTCAAACGATTTAGCTCCTGATTTCAGTTTCGGTGTCTTCTATCAGGCTAATAATTTGTGGATGGGTTTAAGTTCTACTCATTTAAGTCAATCAGATTTGAAAGCCATTCATATTCAAACCGCAAGGCATTATTGGATTATGGCTGGTTATAATTACAGCATTAATGCAGATTGGATGTTGAAACCAAGTATTTTGGCTAAAAGTGATGCTTCCTCTACTCAAATTGATGTAAATGCTTCCGTTATGTTCAGAAATATGGTTTGGGCAGGCGTGAGTTATCGTGTTGCTGATGCTGTGGCCCCCATGATAGGTTATCAAACTCCAATAGGAAATGATGGATTGTTGAAAATTGGTTACTCATATGATGTAACCACAAGTAAGCTTAGTAATTATAGTAATGGGTCGCATGAGATAATGTTGAACTATTGTTTTAATCTGGATAGGCCTGAGCCCGTTCAAAAATACAAGAACCCGAGGTTCTTATAATTTAGGTAAAAGTTGTAACTAAAAATACCTTGTCAACGTAGTAAGCACTCCCCACAAGAAAACGTTGTTTAAAAAGGAGTCTGAAAACGAAGTAAAAGTAGGTAGCATGAAAAAAACGTTGTATTTCTTAGTCGTTGTTCTGTTTCTAGGAAGCTGTGCAGGCGGAAGTCGTGGAGAGCTTTTAGGATCACCAGGAAGAGCACCTTGGTTTATGCCAGATCCATATGGAATGTTGTATATACCAGCAGGAAGTTATAATATGGGTCAGAGTGACCAGGATGTGCCATTCGCCCATTACACAAGGTCTAAAACGGTTTCTATACCGGCCTTTTACATGGATCAAACGGAAATTGAAAATAATGAATACCGACAGTTTGTGGATTGGGTATTTGATTCGATTTCAAGAGAAATGGTTGCTGAAACTGACCCTGAAACATTCTTAATACCAGCTTACGATGATGACGGTGAAGAAAAAGATCAATCTGAATGGAATTTAAATCGTAGAGCTAATATGGGTCGGTTGGACGACGAGCAGATGGCGATCTTAGGCGAGTTGTACCTTCCTGAAACCCAAAGATATTACTCGAGAAGGGTAATTGATGTACGGAAATTAAAATTCGAATATTTTTGGATTGATTGGCAAGAAGCAGCTGTAAAAGGCAGACCGTTGATCAAAAAATTATCCAATAATGAAGCAGAAGCAGATGATGATCATAGAAAAGTGATGAAAAATGGTGAAATGCCTTTTCCTGTTGATACTGAAGAACCACCTATTTACAAAGGACGAGATTTGGACTTAGGATTTAGAAATACCAAAGGTCAACATAATTCGATAAGAGGTCATGACGACAGAAAGCGATTTATTATTCACGAGGTAATTAATGTTTACCCTGACACACTCACGTGGGTTCACGATTTTTCGTATTCATATAATGAACCGATGACCAATATGTATTTCTGGCATCCTGCTTATGACGCCTATCCAGTTGTAGGAGTTACTTGGCAACAAGCGAATGCTTTCTGTGTTTGGAGAACACAACTGCTCAATACTTGGCGACACTATAATTGGGAAAGCTATGTGCAAGATTTTAGATTGCCAACTGAGGCAGAATGGGAATATGCTGCCAGAGGAGGATTAGATTTGTCTCCTTATCCTTGGGGAGGTCCGTATATAAGAAATGCTCGTGGATGCTTTTTGGGTAATTTTAAACCCATGCGTGGTAGGTATTTCGAAGATGGTGGATTTTACACTGTAAATGTAACTTCGTACCATCCTAACGATTATGGATTATACTGTATGGCAGGGAATGTTGCAGAATGGACAAGTACAGCATATGATGAGTCTATGTATGAATTTTCGCATGATTTAGCGCCAGAGTATAAGTACCATGCTTTAGATCATGACCCACCTTCAATGAAGAGAAAAGTTATAAGAGGTGGATCTTGGAAAGACATAGGATATTATTTACAGACTGGTTCGAGAACGTACGAATATCAAGATTCCGCGAAATGTTATGTGGGATATCGTTGTGTGATGAGCTATCTTGGTCGGGGAGGTGTAAATAAAAGTGGTGATATCAATTAATAAATAGATCCAAAAATAGAGCCACGTTAAAAAAATGTTGATATATTTCAATCCAAAAATAACAGTTAATACTAATATTTAAAAAGTAAGGAAAATGAGTTCAGGAGGAAGTTTTTTCGAGAGTAGAAAATTTAAGAACATAATGAAATTTGTTTACGGTTGGGGTGGAGCCATCGTAATTATCGGAGCATTGTTTAAAATACTACACTTACCAGGGGCCGGTTTTTGGCTTACGTTCGGTTTGTTGACGGAAGCAGCAATCTTTTTTATCTCAGCATTTGAACCCTTACATGCCGATCCGGATTGGGCATTGGTTTATCCTGAATTAGCGATGGGTCATTCTGACCAAGGTTTGGATGAATTGCCAGAATCATTAGACGATTTAGGTGATGATTTGTCATTAACAGAACAATTGGATACGATGTTGGCAGACGCCAAGATAGAGCCAGAATTAATTGAAAGTCTCGGTGTAGGTATGAAAGCATTAAGTGATAATGCCAACCAGTTAGGTGAGGTGTCAGGTGCTTCAACAGCAACAAATAATTATATTGAGAGTTTGGATAGTGCCTCAGCCAAAATGGGTCAACTGTCTGATGCATATGATTCAGCGTCTGAGTCATTAGCAGGTTTAACAAACGCAAAAGCCAGCAGCGACGCTGTAGGCGAGCAAATGGAAAAAGTGTCTGGGAACCTTGCTGCACTAAATAATGTGTATGAAATGCAATTGAAAGGTGCCTCAGAGCACTTAGAGGCAACAGAGCAAATGTATTCTGGTATTAATGAGTTAATGGGTAACCTCCATGGATCTATTGATGATACAAGAATGTATAAAGAAACTATGGGTGAACTTAGTAAGAACTTATCTGCACTTAACACGGTTTATGGTAATATGTTATCGGCCATGAACGTTGGTAGAGATTAATGTCTTCGGCGGTGTATTTAATTCATTCACTAATTTTTAACTTAAAAAAATAACTCGAAATGGGAGGAGGCAAAGAAACCCCACGGCAGAAGATGATTGGACTCATGTACTTAGTACTCATGGCCATGTTGGCCATGAATGTATCCAAGGAAATCATTAATGCTTTTGTGACGCTGGACAGAAAAATGGAAGATGGTAATCAGCTTACCATGAAAGACATTTACGGTAAAGTGAGTACGGCAGAAATGGCGCTTGAAGAAATGAAATTAGATCCGGCTATTCCGCCTGCAAAAATAGAAAAGCAAAAAGATTTAATTGATCGATTACATCATGTTGTTGATATGTCAAAAAGAACTGCCAATTATATGGTTGACAGAACATCATATATGATTATGCAGGCAGATCCGGCTTCAGCTGATTTAGCCAGGACATTGGGTCATTATGGTGCAGAACATCACAATGATTTAGTGCCAGATAAAGATGGC
>Ga0315331_10000857_pt1 | contig 22116 bp, 10 predicted proteins | sample M160m34915metaG_FD_203456 | JGI IMG/M metagenome (GOLD analysis project Ga0315331, IMG submission 203456) | Ammonia-oxidizing marine archaeal communities from Monterey Bay, California, United States - M1 60m 34915 | ecosystem: Environmental > Aquatic > Marine > Intertidal zone | place: USA...
GATCGAGACCTCCGTGCCGGGTATCCAGTTATGCGAACACCTGCCGATGCTGGCTCAGCAGGCGCATCGCCTGGCGATTGTTCGTTCTGTCGGGCATTACCGACGGGGTACGGGGGATCACCATGCCGGTTATTACTACAACCTGACGGGCCATCGTCCTGATCCCAGTTTTCCGCAACTGCTGAACTCCCGCACGCCGCGACCGACCGATTGGCCTGCCATTGGGACGGTGGTTGGTTTGAAGTCGCCACCGCATCCGTACTTGCCCCAGTCGATTACCCTGCCGCTGAAACCGGGAGCTCCCCAGTACACGCGTCCCGGCCAGTTTGCCGCACGGTTAGGGGCTCAGCATGATCCGCTTTACGTGCTGGGAGATGCCGATGATCCGATCAAGTTTGCTGCCCCGGCTATCGAACTCAAGAAGGACGTTTCGGTTGATCGCCTCGTTTCGCGTCGCCAGTTGCTGGACGACTTGAATGAGTCGGAACGTATCTTTGATGATTATGCGAACGTCGGTTCGCTGCAAACGTTCCAGGAGAAAGCTTTCACCCTGCTGCGGTCGAGCCAGGGCAAGAACGCCTTTGATCTCTCTGGTGAATCCGATTCGGTCATCGAACGTTATGGCAAGACGCACAACGGCATGAGCATGTTGATGGCCCGTCGCCTGGTGGAAGCAGGGGTGCCTTTCGTGAGCGTTTTCTGGAAGGGAAACAAGAAGCTGGCTGAAGCCAAGAACTGCAAAAGTGGCGGTGGCTGGGACACCCATGGTAATAACTTTACCTGCCTCAAGGACGTGTTGTTACCGGAACTGGATCGTTCCTTCTCAGCCCTGCTGGATGACCTGGGAGAACGTGGTTTGCTGGATCAGACCCTGGTCATGGTAAACAGTGAAATGGGGCGCAAACCAAAGATTGGTGATCCCCGCAGTGGCGGTGAAAAGGGCCAGGGGCGAGACCACTGGACCCATGCCCAGTCGGTATTGTTTGCCGGGGGCGGCATCCGAGGAGGCCAGGCTTATGGCACCTCCGATCGCCATGCGGCCTACCCTGCAGATCTGCCGACGGCCCCGGAAGATATCGCCAAGACGGTTTACCACGCCATGGGAATCGATGACCTGACGACGGTCGACAAGGGTGGGCGTCCCTATAACCTGATGGAAGAAGGTCGCGCGATCACCGAGCTGTTCTAAACCAGCAGGAATCGGTTTTTTTCCTGCTTCGCTGGCAAATTCTTTCTTTTTGCCTGCCGGTGTGTCAGAATGCGGCCTGTCCTGCTGATCGTCTGGGCTACTTCGTTTCTCTTGCTCATCAAGGAAGCCATCATGCGACGACGTAATATTATTCAACGCTGGGTTCAACTGAACACGCTGGCTTTGGCCAGTCTTCTTTTGCTGAGTGGTCTGGCACGATCTGAGGATTGGCCCATGTGGCGCCATGACGCGAGTCGCAGCAGTGCCACTCGTGAGCAATTGCCGGCCAGCTTGTCGTTGCAATGGTCACGTCAATTGGTCGAGTCACGCATGGCCTGGCCAGAGGATCCACGGATTCATTTCGATACCGTTTCGGAGCCGGTCTATGCCGGGGGCCTGCTCTTTGTGCCCTCCGCGACGACGGATTCGGTAACGGCGATGGATGCTGCTACGGGTACCGTACGATGGAAATTCTATGCGGACGGTCCGGTTCGATTTGCACCTGTGGTAGCTCATCAGCAGGTTTACTTTGGTGCCGACGATGGATTTATTTACTGTCTTCAGGCAGCCACGGGAAAATTGCAATGGCGACAGGCAGCGCGTCCATCCGATCGCCAGGCGATTGGCAGTGAACGAGTTATTTCCGTTTGGCCCATTCGAGGTGGTCCGGTCCTGACCGGTGGTAAGATTTATTTCACAGCAGGCGTTTGGCCTTTTGAGGGTGTGTTGCTCTATGATTTCTCGGTCACTCCGGGCCAACAGCAGGCACCGGCTTTTCGTTCTCGGACACTCACGTCGCTGACCCCACAGGGTTACCTGGCAGCATCCGCAGGTCGGCTCTACCTGCCCTGTGGACGCGCCCTGGTTTCTTGTTTCGATCTGGCAACCGGTAAGAATATACCGCTTAGTTACAGTTCGTCGGGTAAGACCGACTACCACGCCACGGCGCTCGGTGATTTTATTTTTCACGGTGATCGTATTTATCATGTTGCTGACAAGCGTTTGCTGCAGACGGTGGTTCATCGTCCGGTGACTGGTCCTGCTGGTGTTGCTGGCACGCTGAAAAATGATCTTGTCGGACTCAATGGTAGCAAGCCAACGTTTGTTGAAACCGTGGATCGCAAGGGAAAACCCCAGAAGATCCAGGTGTTGCCGCTTAGCTGGCGAATGAAACGAACCGAATTGGCGCAGGTCGTGGGCGCGTCATCCAGTGACTGGAAAGTACACTTGCAGGCGGGCAATCGTGTTTACGGGCACATGGGAAACCATGTCTTTGCGATTGAACCGAGCAGCACCGACGCAACAGCCAAGGTGACCTGGCATGTGGCGATTGATTCACCGGCACGGACCATGATTGCCGGTGACGGGCGTCTGATCGTGATCTCCGAATCCAGCAAGCTCTACTGTTTTGCAGCTGGAGAGGCCCAGGCGAAAAATTATTCCCGTCAGCAAAAACCCCTGGCCAAGGCAGCCTCCACGGGTCGCTGGGCCGAGTTAACCAATCAGATCGTTACGGATAATGATGACTTGCAGGCCTACTGCCTGGTTCCCGGGATTGGCAGCGGCCAGTTGATTGATCAGTTGTTGCAGCGGACGGACTTGCACCTGCTGGTGATTGATCCAAGCGCTGAGAAAGTGGCAGCCTTACGGCGCAGGTCTGATGCAGCTGGCTATTATGGCAAGCGGATCGTGGCTCGAGTTGGCAACGTCGGTACGTCCCAGTTGCCGGCTTATTTTGCCAACGTGATTGCCTCGGAGGATTCCTGGCAGAATAACGTGGGTACCCTTTACCGTTCGTTACGCCCCTATGGTGGAAATGCTTACGTGGTTCAGGATACAGCGGGTTACCAGCAGGTTGGTCGTATCGTGGAAGCCGGTGGTCTTTCCAAGGCCAGGTTGAAACGTCACCAGGGAATCACGACGATTACCCGTTTTGGTGCCTTGGCCGGGTCTGCTAACTGGACGCACGAGTATGGGGATGCCGCCAATTCGCTCACTTCCAGTGATGAACTGGTGAAGGCACCGCTGGGAGTTCAGTGGTTTGGGGGACCTGCTGCTGCCGGTGAGTTGTTTTACAACCGCCATTACTGGGCACCGAGCCTGGAAGTGATTGACGGACGCATGTTCCTGGAAGGCCCAGAGATTTTTGCAGCCATCGATGTCTATACCGGTCGCATTCTTTGGAAAAAGAAGCTTGCCGAGGGGACGGTCAAGGTGAGTAATTCAGTGAAGTTTCGAGAGGCCAGCCCCGGCAGGCGGGGGAATTTCTTTGAGAAGGTGAAGGTTGGTCTCAACTTCGTTGTGGCAAATGACTACCTCTACATGTCTGACGGCAGGACGTGTGATTTGATTAATCCCGTGACGGGTAAGCATGTCAAGCAGATCAAGCTGCCTTCGCCGGATCAGCGCTGGGGACGGATGCGGGTCGTTAATGATTTGTTGGTGGCTACGATCTGGGAAAAGAAAGATGGTGTTGATATGCCGGTCGCTATCGCTGCTTTCGATCGTGAAAGCGGTGATCCCTACTGGCGTCACGATGCCAAGGTCAGTTGTCCGCTGGCTGCCATTGGGAAAGATCGCGTCTATTATTTCGATGGTGCCTTGAGTCAGCTGTACGATGACTGGAAGCGGAAGGGGTTGGTCCCCGAGGCCTCCAAGTACAAGATGCTCAAGGCAGTTGATTTGCGCAGCGGCAAGCAGCTCTGGGAACATGACACCAGCCAGATCGTGACCTGGGTCGGTTTCTCGGAGGACACGGATGTGCTCGTTAGCTCCAATAAGAAAGGGATCGAGGCGCGTTCGGCCAGTAGTGGCAAGCTGCTATGGCAGAAAACGGCCGAGGGGAAAGGGTTTGCCGGGCATCCGGAAAATCTTTGGGATCGTGTGATCCTGTGGAAAGATCGTATTATTGACCAGCGTGGTCCGGGTCTTTCCTACGACCTGAAGACAGGTAAACCGATCAAGCAAAAGCATCCTATCACAGGCGAGGAGATTTCCTGGCAGTTCACCAAGACAGGGCATCACTGCAATTATGCGATTGCCTCGCCACACCTGATGACCTTCCGGGCTGCCACAGCTGGCTTCCTGGACATGGAATCAGGTACGACAGGACGGCTGGAAGGTTTTCGCAGTGGCTGTCGCAATAGCTTGATTCCGGCTAACGGAGTTTTAAATGCTCCCAACTTTGCTCACGGTTGCAAGTGCAGCTACAACCTGTTTACATCGCTGGCCCTGGTCCATGTTCCCGATGCGGAATTGTGGACGTACAGTGCCTTTGCCAAGCGGGATGTGCCAGTTGATCGCGTGGGAATTAACCTGGGTGCTCCCGGAGATCGACTTGCCAAGAGCGGTACGATGTGGCTTGATTATCCGAACGTAGGTGGACCTTCACCCGATGTTGCTGTCCAGGTTTTTCCACGGACGCTGAACTACTTTCGCAAGCATGCCAGTCAGGTCCAGGGCGAGGGCCTCACCTGGGTGGCAGCTTCTGGTTGCGAGGGTCTGGAGAGCCTGATCGTGACGACTTCCAAGGAAAAAGGCGAACGGAAGTACAAGGTGCGACTCTACTTCGTGGAACCGAAATCCATCGAGAAGGGCCAACGCGTGTTTGACGTGATGCTGCAGGGCAAGATGGTCCTGGAAAAGTTTGACATTGTCGGTCAGTCCGGGGCGACCGATACCATGGTGATCCGTGAGTTTGATACGGTGGTAACCGATGGTCGCCTGCAGATCAATTTGAAATCACATGCCGGTGCTTCGCTGTTGTCTGGCATCGAGTTAATTGCCGATTAAAGAAACGTTCGATCGTGGGCCGGTTCGATTACCGGGCCAGGGAAGGGGATCGCATGCTCCTGCTGGGGCGGTGACGATCTTCCTGGCCGTGGTGTTCCATCTTCCGAACGGCTAAGATCGGTAGCGCCAGAACATCTTATTTTACCATTACAGGAGAATCGTCTTGTCTCGTTTCCTCGCGATCGTCGGTCTGTCATTACTCTGCTTGCCAGGTTGTATCAAGAAAAGTTCGGAAGGTCCGGTTTCTCAACCGGTGTCGGCCGGTATGGGAATCATGGTTGGTGAGGTCACCTCCGGTACCGCGCATGTACAGGTCAGATTGACCACGGCAAACGAGCTGGTAGATGGGGATGTACCGGGAGTTGCCGGCGTGGTTGAGTTCACTTTGAAAGCGGCGGATGGATCGGGTGAAGAAATCCCGGTACAGCAGGTAGCTGCTGAAGAATCGCGAGATTTTATTGCCCGGGCAACCTTCACGGACCTGGTTGCCGGGACGCAGTACGTTTGCCAAACGCGCATCGGTTTCACTACGGAGTCACTGGGATCAGGACCGGAAGCACATTTCAAGACACTTCCCGGAGTTGATGCGGCGACGTCGGTCAAGTTTGTCGTGGTTACGGGGATGAACTATGCCAAGTTCCACGGTGACAATCGTATTGATGGGAAGATTCACCTGGAGCACAATAACACGGAATTACCCAGGCCGTATGATGGGCCTGACAAGCACCTGGGGTACCCGGGACTGGCGTCGATCCTGAAGGTCGCTCCTGATTTCTTCGTGGGAACCGGGGATAACGTTTACTACGACACGCCCAAGGAACCACGAGCCCAGACCGTACCGGAATTGCGACAGAAATGGCATGAGCAGTTCGTGCAACCTCGCTACCGAGACCTGTTTGCCAAGGTGCCGACCTACTGGGAAATCGATGACCATGATTACCGGATTGATGATGGTGATAACACGGGCGATCATGATCCATCCCCGGAAGTAGCGCGACAAATGATGCTGGAACAGCTGCCGGTTGCTGCGGCTGACGATACGGAAGCCAAGACGTATCGGACGCATCGGGTCAGTCGAGATCTGCAGATCTGGTTCGTGGAAAATCGCATGTATCGAAGTCCCAATGCGATGGAAGATGGTCCGGAAAAGTCGATCTGGGGAGTGGAGCAGAAAGCCTGGCTCAAGGAGACGTTGCTGGCCAGTGACGCAACCTTCAAGATATTAATTTCACCTAACCCGATGGTTGGTCCGGACGACGCTCGGAAATTTGATAACCATACCAATTTTGGTGGCTTTCAACATGAAAGGGATGAGTTCTTTGCCTGGTTGAACGAGACCGGGATCATCAAGAAACACTTTTACCTGGTCTGTGGTGACCGGCACTGGCAGTACCATTCGATTCACCCTGCAGGCGTTGAGGAATTCTCCTGCGGCGCGCTGGTTGATGCCAATTCCCGACTCGGTCGTAAACCGGGAGACGCGGAGTCGACGGATCCCAAGGGCTTGATCAAGCAGGTTTACGCCCAGGAAGTTCGTTCGGCCGGTTTTCTCTTGATCCAGGCAGATCCTGCCGTGGCGGATGCCCCGGCAAAGCTTTCCTTCATCTTTCATGATGAACAGGGCAAGGTGTTGCATCAACACACGAAGACGAGTGGCACGCCGGCCGAGTGAAGAGAGGCGTTTGGGAATCTATCGCTTGCCGTCCGGGAGCGGTAGAATTAGAGACCAACCGATCTTTATTCCAAGGAAAACGAGTAAACCATGTCTTCACCTGCCAAGATTATCTACACCAAGACCGATGAAGCCCCTGCCCTGGCCACCCGCTCGCTGCTTCCGATCATCCAGGCTTTCACGAGATCGTCTGGTATCGAATTCGAGTTGCAGGATATTTCACTGGCCGGACGGATTATTGCGACTTTTCCTGAACAACTATCCGAGGATCAGCGACAACCGGATGCCCTGTCGCAGCTGGGTGAATTAGCCAAGACACCGGCGGCTAATATTATCAAACTCCCGAATATCAGTGCCTCGATACCTCAACTCACGGCGGCCATCCAGGAGTTGCAGGATCATGGCTACAGCATCCCGGATTTCCCGGAAGAGCCTGCAACGGATGAAGAGAAAGATTTGCGGGCGCGTTTCGCAAAGGTGCTGGGAAGCGCCGTAAACCCGGTCTTGAGAGAAGGTAACTCGGATCGACGCGTGGCCGCACCGGTCAAGGAGTATGCCCGCAACAATCCGCACTCGATGGGTGCCTGGAGCGCTGATTCGAAGTCGCACGTGGCACACATGTCGGAGGGAGATTTTTGCGGTAGCGAACAATCACACGTGATGGCAGAAGCTGGTAGCGTGACGATCGAGTTGACGGATGCGAATGGCCAGGTCACTGTGTTGAAAGAGGCACTGGCGCTGCAGGCGGGTGAAGTGATCGATGCGTCGGTCATGAGTTGCCAGGCCCTGCGAGCATTCCTGGCTCGTGAAATCGAGGCTGCCAGGGAGCAGGACGTGCTCCTGTCGCTGCATCTGAAGGCAACCATGATGAAGGTTTCTGATCCAATCATCTTTGGGCATGCCGTCAGCGTTTTCTTCCAGGATGTTTTTGAAAAGCATGGTGGAACCCTGGAAGAACTGGGGGTCGATCCGAATAACGGGATGGGAGATCTGCTGGCGAAACTTGAAGGATTGTCCGATGAACAGCAGGCCGAGATCAGGGCGGATATTGATGCGGTTTATGCGCAACGTCCAAGACTGGCCATGGTGGATTCTGACAAGGGAATTACCAACCTGCATGTGCCGAGCGATGTGATTATCGATGCTTCCATGCCGGCTGCGATTCGTACCTCGGGAAAGATGTGGGGACCCGACGGTCAATTGCATGACACGAAGTCGATCATTCCGGACCGGTGCTATGCCGGTATTTACCAGGCGACCATCGACTTCTGTAAACAAAACGGTGCTTTCGACGTGGTTACGATGGGCAATGTCTGCAATGTTGGCCTCATGGCTCAAAAAGCGGAAGAGTATGGTTCGCATGACAAGACCTTTGAAATATCCAGCGCGGGGACGGTACGCGTGGTTGGCGATGACGGCCAGGTCCTGATGGAACACGAGGTTGCAGAAGGTGATATCTGGCGCATGTGTCAGACCAAGGATATTCCCATCCAGGACTGGGTTAGATTGGCCGTGAGCCGGGCACGAGCAACCGGATCGGCAGCGATCTTCTGGCTTAACCCGGAACGAGCGCACGATGCCAACCTGATCGAGAAAGTAAACCAGTACTTGCCGGAACACGACACGGAAGGACTTGATATCCAGGTGCTTTCACCGGTTGCTGCAGCAGAGTTGACCTGTCAGCGATGCAAGGATGGGCAGGATACGATTTCCGTGACGGGTAACGTTTTGCGTGATTACCTGACGGACCTGTTTCCCATTCTCGAGCTGGGGACCAGTGCCAAGATGCTCTCGATCGTTCCGCTCCTGGCCGGTGGTGGTCTGTTTGAGACGGGAGCGGGAGGATCCGCACCGAAACATGTGCAGCAGTTCAATTCCGAGGGACATCTACGTTGGGATTCGCTGGGTGAGTTCCTGGCCCTGGCCGCGTCGCTGGAGGACCTGGCTGACAAGACTGACAATGCGAAGCTGAAAGTACTGGCGACCGCACTGGACCAGGCTACCAGCCGATTTCTCAAGGAGAACAAGTCTCCCTCTCGCAAGGTAAATGAACTGGATACCCGGGGCAGTCATTTTTACCTGGCGTATTACTGGGCCCAGGCCCTGGTCGAGCAGACGCAGGACCCGTCCTTGCAGGAGGAATTTAGTGACCTGGCTGCGCGACTGACCGAAAGTGAGGCCATCATTGTCGAGGAGTTGACCACGGCCCAGGGCGATCCAGTCGACATCGGTGGTTACTTTCATCCGGATGATGAGGCGGCCTCGCGAGCTATGCGTCCCAGTGCCACGTTCAACGCGGTACTCAATACGCTGCATTCCGGGCTGTCTTAGCCTGGTAAACTAAGGTATATCGCAGCTCTATGTAAGAAACGATAACGTTTCCATAGGCTGGATACCGTATGTTTTGCTATAAAGAATTTGCTCGCCAGGCACCCAGCAAGAGATCTGGTCGTTAGTGGTTGTGGTTCGTTACAAGGAGAGTGTCAGATGGCTAGTGTGCAAACAGCGGCTGGTGGATCGTTCACCGTACCATGTCGTTTTAAATTTTCCGGTACTGCCTGGAGCCTCTTTAACCAGTTGGTCGGCGGCCTGATTGCGTGCGCGTTCACCTTGGGGATCTATTTACCCTGGCTTGTTTGTCGCATGCAGCGTTGGACGTCTGAGAATATTAGCCTTAATGATTCTCAGGGGAATCAAGTCAACACACGGTTTAATGGTATCGGAAGCGAGCTATTTGCAACAACGGTGTTTGGTTTATTGTTAACCGTAGTGACCCTGGGTATCTATGGACCCTGGTTTGTCGTTAGCATGATTAAATTCTTCGTCGAGAAGACGGAAGGTGAAACCTCGGATGGCCAGAAGGTAAGCATGGCGTTCACTGGAACGGGTGGAGGTTTATTTCAGAATACTTTTGTCGGCATGATCTTGATGACAGTGACGCTTGGTCTCTATACGCCATGGTTCATGTGCCGAAATATTCGCTGGTTCTACGACCATCTTGAAATCGATGCTGGCCAGGGTAATCCGATTACCCTGGAGTTCAAGGGAACAGGTGGTGAGATGCTCAAGATGTTCATTGTGAGCTGCATCTTGACGATTTGCACGTTAGGGATCTATTGTTTTTGGTTCCAAGTGAAAGTCTGGAAGTTTCAGCACGATAACACGGAAGTTGTGACACCGTCAGGAAATCGGTTGGCGGTGAGGTTTACTGGGACGGGGGATCAGTTCGCCGGTATCATGATCATCGGAATGATTCTTAATTTTCTAACGCTTGGTATTTACCAGTTTCGCTTCATGGTTCGTCAGATCCAATTCCAGACGGACCACATTGAGATTGGTGGAGCCGAGCTTGTCGCTGCCGGGCCAGCAGCGTGAAGCACTGACCAGCGGATTCGAGGCAGTCGTAAAGTTATTAACGGATGAACAACGTCAGCAATGGAAAATCATTGCTGGAAATCCGCTCTCGTTCGAGTAAAGCCAGCTTGCTGGATTACTTGGCCCTGGCCGTGGAAGCCTTGGGATTCCAGATCGGGGTGTCCCAGCCGGCGATTTCGGCTGGTTTTACCTTCTTGCGATATCCGCCAAAGCTGAATGTTACCGGATGGTAGGGACCCACGAAGGCAACATCCATATCCGCCTTGATGTCCTTCTCCATTCCCATGCACCAGAAGACGCCGTTGATAATGACACGACGGACGCCCTCGCTGACGATATCTTCCGAGGCACCCTGGGTACTTGCGAAGACACGTCCTTCTTTACCAGAAACAGATTTGTAGGTGCGTACCCAGATCGCCGGGCTCGGCGGCTTGTCGGCCAGCGGTTTACCGTCAGGTTTCATTGAATCAAGTACCTGGTTCTTTCCCAGGATGATGGAATTCGGCAGTGGCTGTGCGCTGTAAGCCCCGGCCATGGCATGCATGTCCTTGACGCCTCGCATGACTGGGTGATCGGCTTGCTCGGGAACCGTAAACATGCGCGTGCTGAATTTATGGTTGCGGCCATAGTGACCTGCGTTTGGCGGTCGCCAGGTTTCGCCCAGTACCTGTCGGCCAAAACCATAGTCGTAGCTCTTGTCTCGCGAATTGAAATTGTACTTGCTGTTAGGACCCTTGAGGCCGTTGAAGGCATGCGTGGTGGTACGCAGACCGAGTACCGGTCCACCTCGTTCGAGGTAGCGAATGAAAGGTTTCATCGTGGCATCATCGGGAGCGACGAATCGCAGAAACAGGAACATCATATCGGCCTTGTCCAGGGCGGCCATGCCCGGTATGCGGGAAGAACCTGGTTGGATGTAACCGTCCTTATCGAGTCCAAACAGCACGGTACATTTGAACCCGTAGCGGTAGGCCAGGATGCGGGCAATGGCGGGACACGTTTCTTCACCACGGTATTCGTGGTCGGAAGCGATGAACACGATATGCTTTCCCTTACCGGGTCCTGACTTTCCCTCGTACACCACCCAGTCTTCCGCCATGCCAGGTGTTTGCATGAATAGGGAAATGCTCATGATGGTGATGATGACAAGTAGTGCCCGCTTCATAACTGGATTCCTTATAGATCGTAGGCTTCTAAGGCCTGTACTGGTCGGTAAATTCCTATCCATAGAAGTAAGCCGTGAAGCACCAAAAATCAAGCCCCGGGGGAGTGCCGGTCATGCGAAGACGGTCATTTAGCGATTTGATTTAGGTAGTGGATCGAATAACTAGCTGCTGGAATAGTTACTTATGAATACAAAACATCAACTCGATCGACCACATTTTATCCGGGGAACCGGGATTTCGCTGGCACTGCCAACACTGGCCAGCCTGGCCTCGCGGCAATGGACTGCGTGACCTGGTGCGACTGGTTGTCTTGAGTGAAGCTTAGCTTTTGCCCGCAACTAGTCGGCTAGTCAAAGCAATAAAGATGTCCCGCGGTGCGGATGTAGATGCGACCATCGGCAATGGCTGGCGTGGCGTAGATCTCTTCCTTGAAATCGGCCTTGGCCAGTTCTTTCCATTCCACCCAGGGCGAGATGATCGTCATCTTGCCACGCTGGTCAAAGAAGTAAATCTTGCCATCCCCGGCAACTGCAGAACTGTAGTAGCTGCCCGTCCCCGAGATCCGCTTGGTTTGCAGCGCCTTGCCGGTAGCGGCATCAAGACAGGTGACGATACCACCGTCCTTGACCGTAAAGACATAGCCGTTGTAGACCAGCGGCGATGAACAGAAGGGTAGGAACTTGCGAAACTCCCACTCGACATGGCTTTTGGAAATGTCACCGGTGCCACCAGGACGAATCTTGAGGACTCCATTACGAGCTGCATCAAAGACGCCACGATAGTATTCCCATTCTTTTTCCGTGAGCGTCTTGGTCTTGTCGCGATCTACCTGCTCGTAGCGGCGTTGCACGGGACCTCCCTTTTCCAGTTCATCGCGTTCAATGGTGCCGTTGTTGTTAGCATCCACCTTGGCCAAAACCGTCTTGAAGGGGTCCACGGAAATACGTTCGTCGATGTCACCACCACGTGCCCAACTGGCCACGTAGAGGTGGTTGTCTTCGCCGATGACCGGTGTCGTGCAAACGACTCGCGAGACACCACGTACGGTCCAGAGTTCTTCGCCGGAGCGGAAGTCATATCCCACCACTCGTAGGGTAGCTGCGACCACGATTTGCTTGTGGCCGTTGACTTCCCAGATAACCGGGGTTCCATAGTTGCGAGGGAATTCGCTGCGATCTATTTTCCAGGTAGTTTTTCCCGTGGTCACGTCGATCGATTCCAGGAAGGAACCGGTGTCGTGGTCCTGGCAGAGAATGACCTGGCCATCGACGATCAGTGGCGAGCTACCAGCGCCAAAGCTATTGTTAAAAGGTCCCATCGGTTTGTTCCAGAGCAGTTTTCCTGCCAGGTCATAGCAGAACATACCGGTTGACCCAAACAGGGAGACCACGTGTTTGCCATCGGTGGCTGGCGTGGTCTGAACATGACTCCCAATGGAGTGGATCGACTCCAGCTTGTTGTACTTGGCTTCCTGTTTCCAGAGGACCTTGCCGGTGCTGCGGTCCAATGCCATCGTGAACAGCTGATCATTGTCCTCGGCAGCCAGGAAGATATGGTCCCCGTAAATGACCGGGGAAGAATGTCCCGGTGGCAGCGGGATCTTCCAGGCGGCTTTCTTGTCAGGACCAATGTCGGTGGGGAGTCCCGTGTTCCATTCGGCAACACCACGGCCATCGTTTCCTCGGAACTGGGGCCACTGCGTGACCGTCTCCGAGACAGGCTGTGTTGGTAAACGCTTGATTCGAATATTGCGGAATGCGACCGGGTCATTGTGGCCGGCAAATCCAAAATATCCCTTGCGTGCCGCGATGGCCTCATGCAACTTGCCATCTTTTGACTTGGCTACCTGGGACAGGTCCGTATCGAGGATGCGGGTACCATTCAGGTCGACCTGGATCGTGGATCCACGCACGGTAACCTGCTGGTAGTTCCATTCTCCCGTAGGTCGCAGGTACCCGCGATGAGCCGGGACCAGGCCGTAGGCCGATCCGTGGTACTGGCTTGGATGCAGTGAGGCGTACTTGGGATGTTCCGAATCCAGGACCTGCAGTTCGCACATGCCATTAACATGGGGCTGGCCTTTGCCGGAGAAGCGAATTGCCAGGCCGTTGTTTCCGGCAGGAGGCAATTTGAATTCGAGGCGAACCACGAAATCTTCCAGTTGATCTTTAACCAGCAGGTTACCCCCCTGCCCTTGCTTGCAGACGATAGCGCCATCCTTGACCTCGTAATTTCCGACGTCACCGATCCAGCCATCGAGGTTCTTGCCATTGAAGACGGGTGTGAACTGGCTGTCCTGGTTCGCCAGCATTTGGTTGGCGGCTGCAGCGTCAAGTTTGCGAATGAAAATATTGCGCCACCGGATTTCACCACCGTGGGTTTGTAATTGAATGGGACCCTGGGAAAAGAGTGGCCTGGTGCGATCCCAGTAGTTGTGCATCGGTTGACGATCAACGACTAGTTTTCCATTGAGCCAGACGCTGGTAGTTTCGCCGATTTGGACAATTCGGTACTGGTTCCATTTTTCAAATGGTTGATCGGCCAGGACCAGTGGTAACCGTCCCGGATGCCCGGTGGTGTTATTGAACAGTCCACCCGAGCCACGGTCGGCTCCTCGATTCCACTTGCCTCCTGCCTTGGTGTAATCCCAGATTTGTACCTGGGGAGTGCCACGCAGATAGATACCGCTGTCTGCCTTGGCAACCGTCTTGTATTCCAGTAACAGTTCGATATCGCCATAGTCTTCATTGGTGGTCAGGTAAGGTCCCTTGCCATCGTTGACCAGTTCACCCTTGTCCACGGTCCAGTGCTGCCGTGCTTCTTTCATCCAGCTGTCCAGCTGGGCAGTCCGCTCGGCCTCGGGCATGGCGGCCAGTTTACGATGGTCGAAATGCGGGATGGCATGCCATCCCTGCAGATCCTTGCCGTTGAAAACTGCGGTGAACCCTTCCGGAACCTCGGCTGCTCGGGACTGGTGAAGAGAACTGCAGGCCAAGACGATACCGGCGGCAAGTAAAACGGCTGAATTCTTCATCAGTAGAATACCTCGAGGTTGGATACAGGTAAGTAATTCTTCGTGGCAAGGCCCTGTATTTTAGCAGAACGCCGACCGCGATTAAGCCATGGGAACCATGAAAATAATCCCCCGGGTGGATTCCTGCCAGCGGATTCAGGGTTGGTGCTTCCTGAGAACCTGGCCAGGCGTTGCATCGGTATGTTTTCCGTCCTGGATCACGATGGTTCCGTTGACGATGACGGTCTGGATACCCCTGGGATACTGGAAAGGGCTGGTAAAGGTTGCCTGGTCGATGATCGTGCGTGGATCGAAGATCGTGATGTCCGCGTAATATCCTTTCTTCAGCATGCCACGTTGCGCCAAACCCACCTTGGCCGCGTTGAGTGACGTCATCTTGCGAATTCCGTTTTCCAGCGTCAACAGCTTGCGGTCACGAACGTACCTTCCCAGCACACGAGGAAACGTTCCGAAGTTGCGAGGATGGGGGTTGCCACGTCGTAACGGCCCCTCGATGGCATAGGCAGACCCGTCTGAACCGACAGAACACCAGGGCTGTTGGAGCGCCAGGTTCATGTCTTTTTCCGTATGGTGGGCATAGACCGTCGACACCGATCCGCCTTCTTCGATTAACAGGTCGAGAAAATCATCCAGCAGGTTGACCGGTTTCTTGCCTGGATTGCGTAGTGCAAAGACACGGTCCATGGTGAGTCCCCGGAACCGATTGTTGCCACTGATTAACATCCGATTCCAGTCACCACCGATAGCCGTGTAGTGGTTATACCAGCCCTCGACGCCGTGGACGATGTCGTGCTTGATCTTCTTGCGGTCTTCGGGACTCTTGAGACGTTCCAGCAGTTTGCCACGTCCGCCCTCGTGAGCCCAGGGAGGAATGATACTGACCAGATTGTTATTGCCACGTGTATAGGGATAGACATTTGCCTGTACGTTCACACCACGGTCCCGGGCTTGTTCAATCAGGTCAATCACCTCGGACATCCGCCCCCAGTACTGTTGGTCAGCGATTTTCAGGTGGATAATATCAACCGGCACTTCGGCTTTCTCGCCAATGGTGATTGCTTCTCTGACCGAGTCGAATACCCCTGTCCCCTCGTTGCGGATATGGGTCGAGTAAATACCACCGTACGGTTTTACCTGGCGACAGAGTCGAATAATTTCTGCGGTGGTTGCCAGCGACCCGGGTGGCATCATCACCTGGCTGGAAAACCCCAGGGCCCCCTGCTCCATCGCCTCTTTCACAAGTGTTTCCATTTCCACCAGCTGTTCTTCCGTCGGTCGGTCGAAGGATTTTCCCATGACCGATTCCCAGACCGCTCCGATTCCGACGTAGGAAGCGACATTGGTCGCCATGCCCGATTTTTCCAGGGCCTTAAAATACCCCTCCAGCGTGGTCCATTTCCAGGTTTTTTTACCGACTGTTACCTGGCGCCCCGGACGTTTTCCCTGTGCCGGGCCTGCAGAAAACCCTTCTCCCAGGATCTCAGTGGTGACGCCCTGTCGAATCTTGCTATGGGCGTGGCCATCTTCCAGTAACAGGTAATCAGAATGCGAGTGGATATCGATGAAACCAGGAGCCACGACCAGTCCCGTGGCATCTAGTGTCTGCTTGCTGTCGCCGGAGAGTTGTGCGCCGATGGCAACAATGCGGTCTCCACGAATTGCCAGGTCCCCGTGAAACCAGGGATTTCCTGTGCCATCAACAATACGAGCATTCTGGATCAATAAATCGAATGGCTGATCGGCACCCGATGAGGTCGTGGCTCCGCTCAATGCAAACAGGAAACAGAGACCGATGCCTGGTAGAAGTCGAGAGCAAGGAGAAATCATGTGGAATCCTCTGGTGGGTTTGCTGTCAGTCCTGATGATTTATACATGGCGCGGTACCTGTTGGCGAGTATCGTGCTACCCTGCTGCACGATGAACCGAGATTTCTCGAGCAATCAGCGTCGAACATCTGGGTTCAGACGCCCGGCTGTGGTAAGAAACGAGCATGCTTTCCTGTCTTGATCTTGGTCCGGTTTCACTGCGTCGCTGGCGCCAGGTCCAGCTTCTTTGGGGCCTGACAGTGTGCCTGTTGATGGCGGTTACCTGGAAACTATGGATTCCGCAAACGGAGTTTCCCCGCATTCCCCTGGTGGGCCTGTTGGCATCGGTGCCGGTATGGATTCACTGGGTGGTACTCGGACTGCTCGTGGGAAGTTGCCTGGCAATCCTGGTGATCGGTCATAACAAGAGCTACCAGCGTTGGGGACTGGTCGTTTTCCTGTTGGCAGCCTGCCTGCTGGTTGCGCTTGATCAACATCGCCTGCAGCCATGGTTTTACCAGTGCCTGTTGTTTGCCCTGGTGATGACCTGTTGCGCACCTGCCAGGGCGATGCCACTGTTGAGAGCGTTGCTTGTTTCGGTTTACGTGTTTTCATCACTCGGGAAGTTCGATTACCAGTTCCTGCATACGCTGGGACCACAGTTCCTGGAAGCTGGCTGCCAGTTGATTGGCATTTCATCGACCGGTTGGCCCGCTCTGTTGCTTATGCTGGTTGCCGGCTTGTTTCCTACCCTGGAACTTCTTGGAGCGGTGGGCTTACTGGTGCCGAGACTGCGAAAGCTGGCGATGGTTGCGTTGGTCTTGATGCACCTGGGATTGTTACTGATCCTGGGACCCCTGGGATTGAATCACGAGCCGGGAGTGTTGGCCTGGAATCTTTCCTTTATCTTCCAGGTATTGCTGTTATTTGGTGGGGCCACAGGGTCCAGGGAAGTTGACTCGAACGAGGCCACGGACGATTCGCCGCGAGCGGTTCGGTTCCGTTACCTGTTTGCAGCTATCCTGTTCCTGCCGCTATTGGAGCCAGTTGGCTTTCTCGATCACTGGCTGGCCTGGGGTCTTTATTCACCACGTAATAGTCGGGTCACCCTGGAAGTCTACGAACCCCAGGCGGGTTTGTTACCAGTTGCTGTCCAACCGTTTATCCAAGCGGGTCGACAGCGGCAGGGTATGGTACAGGTGAGAATGGATCTCTGGTCGCTGAAATCATTGGGAGTGCCTATTTATCCGCAGGGTCGTTTTCAACTCGGAGTGGCCACGTCCGTGTTACGCAAATCAGGAACCCGAGCTTTTGTCGTGACACGGCAATCGATGTCGCATCGTTTCACGGGACAACGCTCCACGACCGAGCTTAAGAAGCTGGATACGTTGGAGCGAGAACTGGATAAATTTATTATCAATGCAGATCCCGGCAACTAAAACATTGCGGGTGTTGCAGCGAGTCATGCCGAAAGCGATGATGGATGGCACTGAACCGCGACCTGCCTGGTGGTAGGTGATTGTTTTTGGAACTTCCTGGAGAGGCAAGTAACATGCTTGGTCGATTGTTGTTCATCATCCTGGTTTGCTACCCAGGGTTCGTGCCGGTACATGCTGCAGATCGCTATCCGGGACGTGAGTGGTTCCGACTGGATTCACCGGAACAGGCGGGTTGGTCGAGCGAAAAGCTTCAGCAAGCGCGCAAGTTTGCCGGGACGCTCGACACGGCGGCATTAATGATCGTTCACAACGGCGTGGTGGTCGACGAGTGGGGCACCACGGCACTGCCGTTAAACTGCCATTCAATCCGCAAGAGCCTGTTGAGCCTGGTCTACGGACCCCATGTGGCTGCAGGAACGATTTCACTGGACAAGAAACTTGCCGAGCTGGGGATTAATGATAACGAACCGTCATTAACGGAAGCCGAACAGCAGGCCACCCTGGGTGACTTACTCAAGGCGCGTTCCGGTGTTTTTCACCCGGCGCTGTACGAGACAGCAGCCATGGCCGCGAAGCGGCCTCAACGAGGTGCGCATCCTCCAGGTACTTTCTGGTACTACAACAATTGGGATTTCAATGCCGCTTGCACGGTTTTCGAGAACCTGACTGGTCGCAGCCTGTTCGAGGAATTTGAGCGGCACTTGGCGGGGCCGCTGCAGATGCAGGATTTCGTACGGACACGTCACACCCGTTATGTCACGGGTGAGGACTCGGTCCATCCCGCTTATCCCTTCCAGTTGAGTGCCAGGGACCTGGCCCGGGTCGGGTTGCTCGCACTGCGTGCCGGGAAATGGCAGGGTCGGCAAGTCGTGTCGTCTGAATGGATACGGGAAAGCACGCAGTCCTATTCCGATGCAGCGACGTCGGGGGGCTATGGGTACATGTGGTGGGTAGCCGTGGACGGGATTCATTTCCCTGGTGTGTCGCTTCCCGCCGGAACGTTTTCTGCTCGTGGATACCGTGGTCATTACCTGGTGGTGATTCCCGAGTGGGACCTCGTCGTGGTCCACCGAGTCAATACTTTCCAGGATAACACGCGTGTCCTGAAGAGTGATTTCGGTAAGTTGCTGAAGTTGATCCTGGCCGCCCGACCCACGAAAAAGGTCGAGGATCCGATCGCCGATTCTCGCTCGACCACGGCATTTGACCTGCTGCTTCGTGGTGGGCAGGTAGTGGATGGTACGGGGAAGAAAAAATTTCGTGCCGACGTGGCGATTACCGATGGTCGCATCGTCGCCATCGGCGACCTTGCCGGACGTACTGCCGCACGGATCATTGATGTTACGGACCAGGTGATTGTGCCTGGTTTTATTGACCTGCACAGCCATGCTGACAGGGGATTGGTTTCCAGCGATGCCCTGCGACGAGCAGCTCCTAACCTGGCGACACAGGGAATTACCACGGTCGTGATTAACCAGGATGGACGGGGTCCGGCATCGATTGCTGCGCAGCGGCAAGAGATGGAAAAACTGGGAGTGGGTCTGAACGTTATCCAGATGATTGGGCATGGCACGATTCGTCGGGCAGCCCTGAAGGATGACTACCGACGACCCGCCAAGGCGTCAGAAATTGAGAACATGCGACGTTTGATTCGTGAAGGAATGGATGCAGGAGCCTTTGGCATTACCTCGGGACTGGAATATGTTCCTGGTCGCTGGAGTACACCGGCTGAAATGAAAGCACTGATCGGACAGTTAACCACCTACGACGGCGTTTACGTGGTTCATGAACGTAGCAGTGGCAGTCGGCCCATGTGGTATTTCCCCAGCCAGGATAACCCGTCCCAGCCATCGATGATCGATAATCTCCAGGAACTGATCGAAATTGCAGAGGGTAGCAGGGTGAACGTGGTGGCCACGCACATCAAGGCGCGAGGAGTGGATTTCTGGGGTTCGAGTCGCTTGATGATCGACATGATTTCCAAGGCACGTGAGCGAGGAGTGACTCTTTATGGCGACCAGTATCCCTATAACACCAGCGGGTCAGACGGCAGGATTGTCCTGGTTCCTCGGTGGCTTAGCAGCCGTATTGCCGGGGCTTCCCAGCTGACTCCAGCGGCACTCCTGGAGCGTGGCCTGGCGGACAAGAAAATTGCTGCGGACCTGCGCCGGGATATTTATTACGAGATGATGCGGCGTGGCGGCGGTGATCATATCGTGGTCGTGGAGCACATCAAGGCAGATTTTATTGGAAAGACCTTGGGCCAGTTGGCAAAAGCGAATAAGTGCAACGAGGTGGAGATGGCCATTCGCCTACAGCTGCAAGGGGATCGTACACGGCCCGGGGGTGCACGACTGCGAGGATTTTCCATGTCGGAGAAGGATGTGGAAGCGCTGGCATCCCAACCCTGGACGGCCACCTCAACCGATGCGGGTATCGCCTTGCCCGGTGATGGCCCGGTACATCCCCGTTTTTATGGAGCCTTTCCTCGCAAGATTCGTCGCTTTGCACTAGACCGCAAGTTGATCTCGCTGGAGGAAGCGATTCGCGTGTCGACATCCCTGCCTGCCAGTATCCTGAAACTGGAGGGACGAGGTGTCATTCGCCAGGGTGCCCATGCGGACCTGGTTGTCTTTGATCCGCAGCGGATCCAGGACCGTGCGGATGCCTTTAAGCCTCACCAGTACAGCGAGGGAGTAGGCTATGTACTGGTCGGAGGTGAGTTGATCGTGGACCAGGAGCGATTGCTTGGTAACCTGGCAGGCCAGGTGATTACACGGCAAACCGGACGTAAAGTGAAAGCGAAGTAGTCGCTTTGCTGGTGGCGCTACTGGTTATCCAGCGGCTTGATGGGGAAGAACTCCGACGTGGTGTGCTGTTCCACCATCAGCTTACGGATTTCTGCGACGACCTGTGGGTGATCGGCTGCGACATTCCTTGATTCGGAAATATCCTTATCCAGGTTGTACAGCTCGATTTTCAGGGGCGTTGCATTGTTTTTGCGCAACAGGTTCTGTCGTACCCCTTTCCAGGGTCCGTACCAGACGGCCTGCTGTCCACCGTACCCTGAGAATTCCCGGTACAGGAAAGGTCGAGGTGCCTGCTCTTTGGCAAGCAACGTGTTGGCGATGCTGATGCCATCCAATCCCGCAGGTATCTTGTTGTCCCGGCCGATGAGGTCCAGCAGCGTTGGTAACCAGTCCTCGAATCCCGTGACAAAATCACTGCTGCTGCCCGCCTTGATATGTCCTGGCCAGCGGACAATCAGGGGTACCCGAACCCCACCCTCGTAGAGTGAACCCTTGAGACCACGCAGCGGTTTGACGCTCTCGAAGAAATCGTAGTCCACTTCCAGCTTGAGGTGCGTGGTACCATTATCGGAAGTAAAGATAACGATGGTATTTTCTTCCAGTTTCAGTTCCTTGAGCAAGTTCAGCACGCGGCCGATGTATCGGTCCATACGGGTAATCATGGCTGCGTAGGCCGCCCTTGGTGTGAAGTGCGGTGTGTAGCCATAACCCTTGCCCCGCGTGAACGGTGGATCATTCCAATTCTTGGCCAGGTACGGTTTGAGTTCTTCGTCCGGTACATGCAGGGCCACATGAGGAATGACAGTGGGGTAGTAAAGAAAGAAGGGGCGATCCTTGTTCTTGCGAATAAAGTCCAGTGCCTGTTCGTTGATGCGATCGGGTGCGTAGTCCTGGCCTTTAAAGATGTCGTAGCTGCGAGGATTAGCCGGGTCGGCGCCGTCGGGAAGGGAAGCATGACCCGGTACGGGCGGGTTATTCTTCAGGACAATCCGCTTCTTGTTGCTCCACAGGTAAGACGGGTAATAGCTGTGAGCATGTCGTTGACAGTTGTAGCCAAAGAAGCGATCGAATCCCTGGTGGACCGGATCTCCCTCGGAACCGGGGGATCCAAGTCCCCATTTTCCAAAGGCACCGGTGGCATAGCCGGCATCCTTGAGAACTTCACCGATGGTGATTTCCGAAGCCGGGATAGGACGTTGACCTTCAGGTTTGACTTCGCCATTGTTTCGAATCCAGGCGTGGCCCGGGTGTCGCCCTGTCATGAGGACACAGCGCGAGGGTGCGCAGACTGCATTGCCACAATAATTGCGGGAAAACTTCATGCCCTGCGTGGCCAAGGTATCCAGGTAAGGTGTCTGTATCAACTTTTGGCCATAGGAACCAAGTTCGTTGTAGCCAAGATCGTCAGCCATGATCAGCACGATATTCGGCCGCCTGGTTTCAGCTCCCTGGACGGCAGAAAAAAGAAACGAGATGGCAAGAAGAACGCCGGTCAGGATGCGAGTCATGGTCATGGTGAGATGCTCCGGGAAAACAGCAGGTGACATGGTAAAGAAGAATGCAGTGATTCATGATACCTGTAAATCATGGACCACTCGAGCCATCAAGAACGTGGGTCAGGTTTTTACCGAGGATCGATGGGCACCAGTGCTCCTCGATATGTTCAATAATCAACTCGACACCACGGGTATGACTGACATGGGGTTTGTCGCGAGGATCGTAGAGTCCATCGGTAAGATCACGGCAGAGAACAACATTCTTGCCCAGGTATTTCTGTTGTCGGATACCAAAAGGACGTCCCAGCACACACATGTTGGTGTGAACTCCCATCAGC
>Ga0315331_10000858_pt1 | contig 22114 bp, 12 predicted proteins | sample M160m34915metaG_FD_203456 | JGI IMG/M metagenome (GOLD analysis project Ga0315331, IMG submission 203456) | Ammonia-oxidizing marine archaeal communities from Monterey Bay, California, United States - M1 60m 34915 | ecosystem: Environmental > Aquatic > Marine > Intertidal zone | place: USA...
GCAACACTTCGTCCGGTCTCTACGCAATCGGGCCGCTGCTTAAAGGCAGCCTGTGGGAAACTACCGCTGTTCCCGAACTGCGAGGCCAGGCGATGCGGGTGGCCGAAGTTCTTCTGCGGCGTGAACCGGCGGCGGTGCCGGAAGCCGATGTCATCGAGTATTACATCTGAGTGTTGAGCCTGCGTGGGACGGCCGGTAACATCGGCAGGATGTTTGAACTGTGTGTTCAGCCGCGTCCGGTTAATTTCAATTGTTTGCTCAGGGTCTGTGCCATGTTTCGTACCATTCTGCTTGTTCTTGCTGTCACGACCGCATCGTTTCGAGGGCCGACTGCAGCGTCTGCTGATCCGACCAACGTCGTGTACATCATGGCGGACGAGCTGGGCTACTACGAACTTTCATGCATGGGTAATCCGAATATCAGGACTCCGCGCATCGACGCGATGTCTGCCGAAGGTATTCGATTCACACAAGCCCTGGCCGGTTCTGCTGTTTGTGCTCCGACTCGATGCTGCCTGATGACCGGCAAGCACAGCGGACACACGTCTGTTCGCGTCAATGGTGGAGGTACGCCACTGCGGGCTGATGAAGCGACTGTCGCATCGATGCTGAAGGACGTTGGTTATGCAACCGGCGGTTTCGGGAAATGGGGCTGCGGCGGACGTGGTTCGACGGGTGTACCGGAAAAACACGGCTTTGACACGTTCTTCGGATACTACGATCAGGTTCACGCACACACCTATTATCCACCCTACCTGGTCCGCAACAGTGAAGAAGTGCCGCTGAAGAACAATCACGGTGCCAGCGATGGGGAAACTTACTCGCAGTATGAAATTCATAACGCAGCGAAAAAATTCATTCGAGACAACAGGGCCCGGCCGTTCTTCTGCTACATGCCGATCACGCCACCCCACGGCATCTTTGACATTCCTGATTCTGATCCTGCATGGCAAATCTACAAAGATAAAGACTGGCCAGAACAGGCCAAACGATACGCGGCCATGGTGACGATGGTTGATCGACAGGTCGGCGAAGTTCTGGATCTGTTGCGCGCACTGGATCTGGAGGAAAACACGATTGTCTTCTTCTGTGGCGACAACGGTGGTAACGATTACTTCAGCAGCAAAGAACATCCTCGTGGTTTTCACGGCGCGAACAAACACCCGGACACCGGCATTGAGTTCCGTGGCCGCAAGGGACAGCTTTACGAAGGCGGTCTGCGAATCCCGATGATGGTTCGCTGGCCCGGCAGGATCGCTCCCGGGCAGGTCAGCGATTTGTTGTGGTATTTTCCGGACTTCATGCCGACAGTCGCTGAATTGTGCGGCGCAAGAACGCCAGCGGACAGTGACGGTATCTCAATCGTTCCTGAACTGCTGGGCGAATCAGCTGCTGGGCGTAAACAGGAACAGCACCAGTACCTGTACTGGGAAATTGGCGGACAGACGGCTGTTCGCATGGGCGACTGGAAAGCCATTCAGCCGCGGGGCAAGGCGTGGGAATTGTACAACCTGGAAAATGATGTCAGTGAGACCAGGGATCTGGCGGCCGAAAAACGTGAAGTCCTGGCGACGATGACGGGCTATGCAACAGAGGCTCACACGCCGGCGGTTGAAGGCATGTTCTTCGATCGTGCCATACATGAACGGGATCGACAGGCGAAGTTCGGAGGTAAACCCAAACGGTCATCTCAGGGCAACGTGCTGCCGAAAGAAGGTCTGTTGCCCAACGCGAATTTTCGCCTGTTGCGGTTCAGCAGTCAGACGGCGTCTCACAAAGCTGTCGATGTGCTTGATGGCAACCCGAAGACTCACTGGCACACCAGCTTTACTCCCAAACCACTCCCGCATCCGCACGAACTGGTGATTGATCTGGGAAAAAAATACGAAGTTCGCGGTTTCCGATATCTGGCGCGGCAGGACGGGGGCTGGAACGGAGCGATCAAAGAGTGCGAAATCAGCGTATCGACGTCGCCCGATAAATTTGACGGCCCGGCGATCAAAACGACGTTCCGGAAAACAAGACAACCCCAGGAAGTCCTGTGTGAGCCGGTCAACGGCCGCTTCGTCCGTATTCGCGTTCTTTCGGAGGTGAATGGCGGTCCGTGGGCATCGATCTCTGAACTGGGAGTCGTCGGACAGCCGTAAGTGCGAAGCACTGCCATATAACTGCGTACCCGGCGGGCCGCGCATCCGTGAGCCAAAAACCGCGCGGGACGTTGCACACGCGGTTAAACGAAAAGTCCCCCCGATGGGCCGCTGTGGTCAGGGAGGCTGTCGATAACGGACTGTTCGTTGTTAAGGCCATCAGCCGGTTGTTACTCCGGTTTACACCGTAGTGAAATCGAATCACCATGAAAACAGTCGCAGTGATCGGGGGTGGACCGGCGGGCCTGATGGCGGCTGAAGTGCTGTCGCAGCACGGCATCCACGTTGACCTGTATGAAGCCAAACCATCGATTGGCCGCAAGTTTCTGGTTGCCGGCAACGGCGGCATGAACCTGACTCATTCCGAACCATTTGAATCATTCGTCGCGCGCTACGGATCGCGGTCTGGCAAGGTGCAACCCTTGCTGGAAGCGTTTGGTCCGGATGACGTACGGGCATGGTGTCATGAGCTGGGTGTCGAGACAATTGTCGGTGTTTCCGGGCGAGTTTTCCCGAGAGACATGAAAGCCTTTCCGCTGCTGCAGAAGTGGCTTCAGCGACTTCGAGACAGCGGCGTTAACTTTCAAACGCGTCATTGCTGGCAGGGCTGGCATCAGGATGGCTCATTGCTGTTTGAAACGCCTGCCGGGCTGCGCAGTACCCAACCGGACGCCGTTATCCTGACGCTGGGTGGAGCCAGTTGGCCCAAACTGGGCTCTGACGGGATATGGGTTCCATTACTGCAGCAGCAGAGAATCGACGTAGCTGCCCTGCAGCCATCAAACTGCGGCTTTGATGTGAACTGGAGCGATCATTTCCGCGATCGCAACGCAGGCGAACCGCTCAAATCCGTCGTGCTGAAGTTTACGAACTCAGCCGGCACAACATTTGAACGACAGGGTTCCTGCGTCATCACCCGGAATGGACTCGAAGGCAGCGTGATCTACGCCGCATCAGCACTAATACGTGATGAAATAGCGGCACATGGTTCTGCCACCATTAATCTTGATCTGGCTCCCGACCGTACGCTGGAAAAACTTGTTGAACGGTTGGCCATCCCGCAGGGTTCCCGGTCGCTTTCCAGCCATCTGCGGAGCAAGGTCAATATCAAAGGAGTGCAAACCGGGGTATTACGAGAGTTTGCGGCCGAGTCACTGAATGAACCGACTCAGCTGGCACGCGCCATCAAGAATCTGTCAATTCCCATCGTGGCGGCTCGTCCGATCGCAGAGTCTATCAGTACGGCAGGCGGTGTTTGTTTCGAAGAACTCAACGAGAATCTGATGATCAAATCAAACCCTGGTCTGTTCTGTGCGGGTGAGATGCTGGACTGGGAAGCTCCCACCGGTGGCTATCTGCTGACCGCCTGCTTCGCCAGCGGCCGAGTTGCGGGGCAGGGTGCTTTGGCCCGGGTCAACGCGTGATCCACTACTTAGCGGCTGGCTTCTTGGGCCGCCGGACGCGGGGAGCAGGCACCGGCGGTCTTGTGGGCCGCTGGTCACCAGCATCGAAAAATCGCATGTTTCTGCCGACTCGATCATAGTCGCCCAGATCCTCGCGCATACGTTCTGCCAGCGTCAGCAATCGATTAACAACTTCGGGATTCTGATTGGCAACGTCGGTGGTTTCGCCGATGTCATCGTGCAGGTTCACCAGAAACGGATTGTCGAAACCAATTCGGTCTGCCGGGCCAATGTGCTGGTTTTTGCTGAACGGCGCGGCTCCGATCGGTTCTTTGTTTCGCGGCAGGTGCAGCTTCCACTGGCCCTGCCGCACGGCCTGCAGGTGCACGCGCAGGTAATAGAAGTACGCTTTGTCCGGGCTTGCCTGATCAATTTGTCCGTGGAACAGATGTCGAATATCTTCGCCGTCGATAATTCGGTCGGATGGAACTTCCGCGTCGGCCAGAGCTGCGAATGTTGGCAGGACGTCAAGCGTGCTGGCGATCGAATCGCACGTTGTTCCGGCTGGTACCCGACCGGGTCCCCACAGAATCGTGGGAACTCGTACGCCGCCTTCAAACGTTGAAACCTTACCGCTGCGCAATGGTCCGGCTGACCCGCCATGGTCGCCAGGCAGGTGCCCGTCCGCGTGGTCCCTGTTCTTGATCAGCCACGGCCCGTTGTCACTGGTGAACAGCACGTACGTGTTTTTGGCCAGCCCCATTCCCTTTACTGCGTCCAGGATGCGACCTACGTTGAAGTCGATTTCTTCAATCACGTCACCGTACAGCCCGCGCGCACTTTTACCTTTGAACTGAGCTGATGCATCCAAGCGAGTGTGCGGCATGGTGTGCGGAATATAAACAAAGAACGGCTGTTCTTTGTGTCTTTGCATAAATCCTATGGCTTCGTCGGTGTATCGCTGCGTCAGCGTGGCCATGTTGGATTTCGGTTCGATCATCTCTTCGTTGCGGTACAGGTTAGCCACGCCGTCGTTGCTGGTCGGTGTGCCGAAGAAGTAGTCGAACCCCTGATGCGTGGGAAGCAGGTCCATAAAGAATCCACTCTGAGCGTGTTTCGCCAGGTCCCACTTCCCGAAACAGGCCGTCGCGTAACCTTTGGTTTTCAGGATCTCGGCGACGGTGATTTCGTTGGAATGTAGAATCGGGTGCACCTGTTTTGTGTTTCCGCGTTCTGCGACGCGCATCGGATAGCAGCCCGTCATCAGAGCTGCCCGCGACGGTCCGCAGACGGGTTGAGCATAAAAGCTGGTAAACTTCATGCCCTGCGTTGCCATCGCATCAAGCCGCGGCGTGCGGATGTCCGGTGAGCCGAAACAGCCGACGTCCTGGTATCCCTGGTCGTCGGTGAAGATTACCACGAAATTCGGTGGTGCGGCTGCATTCGCTGCACCGGCCGCTTCTGCTCTACTCGATCCGCAAAACGAAACGAAGTGTATTGCGAGGACAAGAACGAGGTGTGGCATAGTTGTCTCAATTGGTTCGATGCGCTGCCGCAAACGCCACAGAATAGTGACTATGGTGCTTTCCGCGGCATCAGAACTTTCCAGACGCGTACATGGTCGTAGAAAATGACGCCTCCACCGCGGGTCGGTAGATTGATTTGACCTTTGGGCCTGTCAATGCGAGCGTGCCGAGCCCGCAGCACGGGGCCGCCGGAGACCTGTGCGACCATCTGATTGCCCACCACTTCCAGCATCATCCAGTACCAGGTGTTCGGCCTCAGATTGAAGCCGCTGGTCGTCAGCGTTTCGTCCTGATCGCCTTTGAGCTTAGCATTCCTGTCCTTTTGCAGAGTCAGGCCCTGGTGGCTTGTGGCGGTCAACCGACACACGTGGCCGGTGCCTGATTTGAAGGTGCCATCATTGAATCCGAAGTGAGCGCCCTTGAGTCCGTTCGTCAGTTTGAAGCGGAACAGCACGATACCGTCGTCTGTCGGAACCATCAACCGACTGCTGGGAGTTCCGCCACTGTGGCCTTTGTTGCCTTTCGCAGTCTGTTCCCGCTGATATTCTTTGGTCGAAGGCTCACCCCGTAAAGTGCCGTCGACAATCTCCCATCGAGTGCCATGCAACGGTACCCATTCCGAGCGGATGTCAGCCACGTCGAAGTCGTCTGCAAAAATGAGTTCCCCCGGCCGACTGATGACCGGAGCGACATCAGGCTTCGTGTCATCAGCAATCAAAGCGGTGCCGCCCGGAAGCAACACCAGGCTGCACATCAGGAATGGAATGGTTTTGATCATGAGTTACAACCGTGATGAAAACACATGGGATTCTGGTGACTTCTGTTCGAAAATCTCGTGGATTTTTCCGTTGTTGTAAAGTGTGCCGACATGGAAATGTCGAGTCAGAAGCCGTTGGCGTGATCTCAGACCCTGGCTCTTTCCCTGGTGAGGACGTTGAAGCTGTGTGGTCAGATAAACGTGTGAGAGAAGGGACCGATCGCGCGATCGTCACTGTAGCTCTCAGCATTTTCTGTGATACGAGCGGTCTGGAGCAGGGGCGTCAGAGGGTATTCTGGTCTGCGCCGGATTCACCTCGATCGGGTTGGCTTCTTGCACGCCGGTGAGTTGTTGGTTCAGCCCACGAAATCTGAAATTAAAGTGTTCGTGGCCGGTCCCATTGGGTGCAGCACGGTGGCGTTCAAATCGCGAATGTGGACCGGGTTCTCGGCGCTGTTGTAGGCGAAATCGTCAGACATACTATAGTCAACAAGACACTTGATCCGTCCACCAGTGATCCAGATCGTGAAGCATCTTCCGTGGTGATCGCGGCCCGATGACGGGCCGCCCAGCGGACCCTGACGGTAATCCGTGAGGGGTTGATTCTCGGAGCCTGGGCAGGGATTTCGTTCATGTTGAACTTGAACAGAGCATTCGTATTGACGAGACGAATCGTATTTTCGCCGTCGGAGCCATATCGTCCGCTATCACAGACGTACCTGAGCCTTCTTCGGTCGTGCTGTTCGGCCCGCTGATGATTGCTGCATGGATCAGGCGACAACGCTGCTGCCGCACCTGCCGATCACTGCTCACCAGCTGAACAGATATTGCTGCAGGCAGGTCGCTGCAATCGAATACGACGAGCTGTTGTGACGTTCAGGCTGCGGCGACCGCCGTTGGATTCAGTAAGCCGGCGGCGGTCCCTTACTTTCGCCAGAGCGAACCGAGTTGATGTACTATTGTGTCGGTCACCTGTGCCGAATCGTCACCCGTAAAGATTTCGATGACGGCCTCTTGCGTGGTTGGAAAGATTCGGTCGCTGATGACGGTCTCTCCGTCATTGATGAAGACCTCAACCGAAGACCGATCGACTATTATTTGTAGTTCGACTTTACCGTTGATCACCCGAGTTGGCGCTTCGTGGCGACCGGCGAACGCCTGGTGAAAGTCAACGTTGCCCGACTTTCTTCGGTCGACATACACGGCGCCCGGGTCACGGTCGTAGCCGACTTCTGTGAATTCACTGTCACCGGTTCGGATGCGCAGTCCGCAGGACCGAGCTGTCCCGGGCCTGAGTGTTGTGTCGATCACAAAATTCAGGTCACGCAGGTCGCCCGGTTTTGTAATGGCGACGGGCGGCCAGGCAGTTGAGCTTGTATCAAGAGTCATCGAATTTGTCCGCAGACTTCGGAATTCTCGTACAGGGCGCTGAACCATCACATAATGGTGCGAAGCGGTTGCATTCTTGACGGGAACGCTTCGCAGACTCAAGGTTCGAGGCACGGACATGCAGCTGCGCCAGGGCGAAGTTGGCACAAGGCAGGTTTCCCAGTTGTTGAACCATCCGATCCAGATACGGCGACCGTCCTGCTCGGGGATATCTGACCAGCTCACAGGAGCATAGAAGTCTCGGCCGTAGTCGACCCATTGCGCGTTCTGCGAGGCAGTGAACGAGGTTCCGTCAAAATGTCCAACGAAGTACTCGCCGCCGCTGCCACCGGCAACGCTTCCATTACCCATGTCGACCTCCAGGACCCACAGCTTCTTCCCGTCTGCACCTTCGACCGGCAGCTCGAACAGATCCGGACACTCCCAGTTCGGTTTCTTCGTAGTACCGGCGGGGCCGAATCGGCTGAGTTCCTTCCACTGTTTCAGATCTTTCGAAGCGTAGAAGACAAGCACCTTTTCGACAGCCAGTGAAACGACCATTACCCAGCGGTTTGTTAACGCGTGCCGGAAAACTTTGGGGTCGCGAAAGTCGGAATTATTCAGATCGAGCACAGGGTTGTTCCTGTACTTCGTCCACGTCCTGCCATTGTCGTTGCTGTAGGCCAGATTCTGAACCTGCCTGCCGTGTCCGTGCCCCGTGTAGATGGCAACCATCGGTGGTTTGTCTGATTCTGCAAAACCTGACGTGTTGTTGTGGTCGACGACACAACAACCGCTGAACGCCATGATTCCGTCTTCTTCAGCGATCGCCAGCGGTAGATGTTTCCAGTGCAGCAGATCCGGACTGACCGCATGTCCCCAGCTCATGTGTCCCCACGAATTGCCAGCCGGGTTGTACTGGTAGAACATGTGATATTCATGATCATGGAAAACCAGACCGTTGGGATCGTTCATCCAGTTCATTTCCGGGCTGAAGTGCGACTGCGGTCGGAACGGTTCATCCATGTACGTGGTTGACGTTCGATATTCCGTAAGTCTGTGTTCGAGGTCAAAGCGTTGTGGCGGCGTGTCGGTCTGCATGATGTGATCAACGTTGATGTGTCCCCAGCCGCCTGTTGCTTTGTCGAATATCCGAAGCCGGGCCTGGCGGTCGGAAAACTCAGTGACGTTCCACGACGTCCATTCCAGCTCTTCGGACTCAGAGCCGGTGGCTGAGCGCACAGACTTTCCGTCAACCAGCAATTCCATTCCGACGGTCTGTCTGTGCGGACCACCACCGATCAGGAACGCGATGTGCGACCGCTGTACAGTGAAAGCGTGGCTGATGGCCGCACCGACAGAATCGTCGCCGTTTCGAAACGTATTCACCAGGCGTTTGCCGCGAAAACCCGATACGGCCATCTGATTTGGCAAGGTACCCATGGCAGGATGATCGCCGAAAGCATCTCCCGTCAGCTGCCATCGCTCATATGTTCCGGATTCGAAGTCCTCGATCACAACGTCATCCGCAGCAGCGCCGACAAGCCTGAGCAGGCTGAGCCAGATTGAAAAGGCTGTCATCATGAGTATTAGAAGCCGTTTCGAAACTCTTCTGGTACGCCATCCGGAAACCCGATGCATGAGCGAGCGACTACAAAAGAAGCCACTCCAGTGACTTCCCTCGCTGACGCGTCGGGTTACCACGGAATTTGAAACGACCTGTAGTGATCTCATGACAGGTTCCGGCAATGAAGCGAATTGTTCGGGTGATTCAGTTGCGAAAAATCTTTGCAGGAAAAGCGGGAGTGGCTCCGCTTTGCGAGCAAACCCATGACGCTGCAGCGATAGCACTTTGATTCACCTGTGCCACATTCCGGCCGGCCAGCAGGTCCAGTGTCATCGCAGCAGTGAAAGCATCTCCTGCGCCCACAGTATCGGCGATTGCTGTGGGCATTGCAGGCAGGTCGCTCACATCGTCGCCATATACGATGACCGCACCATCCGCACCGCGAGTGAGTGCGACGCATCGAAGCTGATGCTGAACGGCGAATTGATGAAGAATTTCCACGTCGTTTCCTGCTACCCGGCAGAGACTCGCCAGACGCGGAAGTTCCTCGTCGTTCAGCTTCAATACATTCGCCAGAGCCAGCGATTCAAGGATGACGTCATCATCAAAGCACGGAGAACGCAGATTGACGTCCAGAATACGAAGTGTGTTTTCCGAAGTTGTCCTGACAAACTTCTGAACGGTGCTTCGGGAACCGGCGCTGCGTTGTCCCAGTGTTCCGAAGCAGACGACATCGCAGTCGTGCGCGAGTTTCTGCAGAGCGTGATTCCACGTCAGATTGTCCCACGCCGTATCTTCTGCAAACCGGTAGCTCGCCACTCCGGCAGGGTCGAGTTCGACCCGGACCTGACCGGTCTGTTGATCAGCGATCTGCACGCATGTGGTATCAACGCCATGCTGTTCCAACGCGTCAACAGCTTGCCGCCCCAGATCATCCGCGCCCACCGCACTGATCATGAAAACTTCAGCGGCACCCAGAGCGATTTCCGCAGCGCTGCACGAAAAATTGGACGGGGCACCGCCGAATCTCGGGCCGTCGGGAAACATGTCCCACAGGATTTCACCGATTCCAACAATGATGTGACGCTTCATGGTTGATCGCCTTCGATTCAACATAGAATATTCTTCAGGAAAATGGTTGCCGAGACCTGGACGTCAGCGAGCGCAAAGCGACGCAGGCCAGGACTCGTGCTGGCGCGCCCATCATCATCAAGACCGGCGAGGCCTGCGTCAGCTTAGAATAGTTTTCAGGAAGAACTGGCTGCGTTGAACTGCGACTCCACACAGGGACAGCTTTTTTTGTGGCCGCAAGTCAACGTGAAACGCCGCCGTCATCCGACACCGGCAGCGGGCAGCCACTTACCCGCACGTCATTTTTTGTGTATTGAATTCTTGTCCATTGGTCCGCGACGGGCAGCCGAATCTCCATCCATTCCCACGATTCAGGTAAGGCGGGACGAATCGTAAATTGACACTCGGGAATCGAATACCTCAGTCCGGCAAGTCCTTCCAGATAGAGTAATATCTTTCCGGCGTTGAAATTTGAGTACTGATCGCCGAACAGGCTGAGGTCTCGTCTGTAAGCTTCGGGCGCGACTGGAATCTGCCACTGGTCGTGATAGTTGTAGTTGGCAAGATGGTTCAGGGTCAGTTCGGTGGCCTGTTTAACCAGCCCCTGACGAAACATTCCGTCGAGGGTGAAATAGGCCGTGTCGGGTGTATAACCGAAGGAATGGTCGACGTTCGTTCTGAAGGTGTTCATGGACTGCCGAGACATCGCCAGCGGGAAGAATTCTCCGTAGAAACCGTTTTCCCGATCGACAGCCCAGGCGTCCACCATGGCTTTGGCATACTCGTTCGGAAAATAGGGAGACCGCATGGCCCAGAATGCGTTTGTCATAATCATGCCATTTTTCGGTGCTGCAAAGAAGTTCGCGACTCCGTTGGCTTCCCAGCGCTGATCGAACATCTCACGGATATGATTCGGGTCGCGTCGAATCAATTGCTGCCAGTGCTCTACGTCGGCTTCGTTGCCGGTCAGGCGAGCCATTTTTTCAAGCCTTTCAGCCACCTCGTACTGGTTCATCGAGAAGACGGTCAACTGTTTTCGGAACAGTTTTGCGAAATGATCTTCGTAACACTCTTTCAGAAAGCGAACGTCCCCCGTGTGCTCGTAAATCTGCCAGGCGCCGAGCACATGCTCGGATGTTTCTCCGCCGTAAGCGCCACTGTGCCACGAGATACCCTTGTTGTCCGAAATCATTCGCAGGCCATTCGGCCGCTCGCGGTACCGATCGTTCCGCGTGAGGTGTTTCCACGTCAGTACGTTGCCGTAGGCGTATCTGGGCTTGTCGGTCGCCCATGCACCGACCTTGATCTGGAAGGCCGCATCGTAACGGTGCATGCCGAGGAAATTATTCACGGCTGTCTGTGTATGGTTTTCCTGTTCCCAGCCTTCGCCGACATCGATGTAATACATCAGATACAGCGACCAGAGGTAGTAATAGATGTCGACGAACTTCTCGTCCGGACAGCGAAACCACGGAATCTCTTCGTTGAGCTGGCGGTTCATTTCCGTGGTCTTCGCGACAAGCCACGAATCATGATTCCGGATAATGCTTCTGGCAGATTTGACGGCGACTTTAGCGTCATCGTGCATCGCCCAGGAAACCGTCGTGCCTTCACGGTCGCACGGAACAGAAAACATATAATGCTGGACGCCTTTGTCGTCCCGCATCGTCGTTGCGGAGGCCGCGATGTCGCGGGATGCACTTAAAGCCGTCGTCATGCCTTCATAAACGCAGGGTCCGATTCGTTCATCACCATCAGGGTCGGGTCGGGATCTTACTGTCCCGCCTTCTGATACAACGATCGCATTATTCTGTTGGTCCAACCTGATCAACGCGGACGACGAAACGCTGTTTCGATGGTAAAAACTGTGCCCGGAAAACCTGAGAATCACAGGTTTCGACGCGGTGATAATGGATGCTGCCGCGTCATTGGCGGCCACAAATTTTTCTTCTCGCAGAGTAACGCCACCCACTTCGTACTCGCAGATCAATTTATCCGGCCGCCAGCGCATACTCTTCGGCCCGGGGTGTTCGTAGGTTTGTCCGTCGACAATGATGCTGCCGTACAGAACTCGGGTATCCTTGTAAAATTCCCAGCCGCGGTAATCGTTGCCTGTTCCGGTATGTTCCGTTCCGGCAACTTCGCTTTCGAGCAGACCAACGCCTCGGCTTCGCAGATCGTGGTGAAACGGGTGAGTCAGCCCGATCGTTTCATCTTCGATCAATTTCCAACTGGCGTGGAAACCGCCTACGTAGTAGGTCACATTTCCGGCCAGGAAGCCGTGTTTTCTGCCCTGGACCTCCTGTTCGATTCGTTGACAGTAGTCGGTAAAATACGGTTTTTCGAACGCGAGAACATCACCGGTTGTGAAGCACCCGAGGAGCAACGTCGCAAGAATGGACGACCATATCATGTTTTGGTTCTCTTCTGTCTTCATCGCGATGGGGAGTGACTGAGGTCGGCGGCTCATCATTGCTCTGCCGGGGTATTTATTGCATAGCAGACGACCGGGAAAGCACAGAAGAGCGGCAGGCTTCCATTCTTATTGAAATTACCGGAAACGGGCGGTCGTTGTGCTCGGTTGCGGCATCCAACGCGGACCTTCATGCGCAACGAACGCTGATGATGGCTCGTCTTCCGGGTTTCATTTTGTTTGCTCTATCAATTCGTCGAGCTGCAGCTTGCCGTCGCCATTGGAATCGAACTTCTTGAACCGCGTGGTCAAGGCGGGGACGTTGCGCCCCTTTGGATTGCCGATGTATTCCTCCAGTGTGATGGATCCATCACCATTCCGGTCCCGATTCTTGAAGAACTGACCCTGCGACCGGCCCTTCGGAGCCGGGGTAGTTGTCGTTTTCCGGGGTTTGGATTTCTCTTCTTGATCAACCGCGGAACTTCCACCACCGGGATACTCCGCGTTGATGTTTGAAAGATGGTCGATCAGCTCTTTCTTGAGCGAGGCGTAAACCTCCGGGAGCTTTGTTCGCAGATCATTTTTCTCGGCGACGTCTTTGCTGAGATCGAAGAGGGCGAGATCGGTGTGCTGCAACTCGGCGACAAGGGCGTCCCAATCCGGGGAGTGTTCTCGCCCGATATTGCTCCATAGTTTGTAGTCACCCTTTCGCAGTCCGATGTTGCCCCACAACTCAAAGATCATGGCTCGCTTCGGGGTGGTTTCCTTCCCGGCCGAAAGCATGTGCGGCATCAGAGATACTCCGCGAATCGGGTTCTTGCCGTTCCTTTCCGGGACAGGAATCGTGGCAGCGTCCAGCAAAGTAGCAAAGATATCGCAATGCATCGTTTGCTGATCTGATATCACGCCCTGGGGCAGTCGGCGTTTCCAGTTCATCAGGAACGGTACGTTCAGCCCGCCCTGATACGTTGTCGCCTTGCCTCCTCGAAACGGGCCATTGTTTCCGGGAAATCTGCCACCAGCTGCGGCTTCTTCCATGGTGCAGCCTCCGTTGTCACTAACGAAAACAATGAGAGTGTTTTTCGCAACGTCCAGTTCATCTATCAGTTCAACCAACCGGCCAATGTTGTGGTCCATGTGTTCCAGAATGGCGACATAGTCACTGCGCAGGAAACTGACACCGCGGTCGAGCGCCTTTCTTACCCAGGCTTCAGGCGCGGAAGCCGGTTTTGACTTATCGACGCGAAGCGGACCGTGCACGGCGTTGTAGGCGAGGTAGCAGAAGAACGGGTTATCATTTGCGGCATTCTCACGAATGAACTCTTCAGCCCAACCGGTGAACAACTCGGTCGCGTGCCCTTTGGAGGTTCGATCCGGTTCGCGATTGTGCAGGATCTTTGACCTTCCTGCGGTAATCCAATACGGATGCGCCCCTCCGAGAAACCCGTGAAACTCGTCGAACCCACGGTCGTTCGGAACTTCTCCGTCCAGTGAGCCCAAGTGCCATTTGCCAAAAGCTCCCGTGCTGTAGCCGGCTTCGGCGAGATGCTCCGAGAGCATTTTCACGTCGCGCTTGATACCGCGATATCCCGGCGATCCGAGGGGTTGTTGGCCCGGGCCGCGCCACATGCCATTTTCCGTCGAGTATTGACCGGTAAACATGCAGGCACGAGACGGTCCGCAGAGCGGGACGGTATGGTAGTTCGGAAACCGCACACCTTTAGCGGCCAGAGCTTCCAAAGTCGGAAGTTGCACTTCGGTTTTGTCCCAATTCGACGGCAAATCACCCCAGCCATGATCATCAGAAACGATAAACAGAATGTTAGGCAAACGTGACGTTTGATCCGGTTGCGGCTTCGCCGCGGAGACGGTTATTGGGGCAAGCGCGATCGCCAGCAGGAGCGCGGCAATTCTTATGGTCTTCATGTTGATTTTCATCCTGGCCCATACGATTATGAGTAGGGTTGAGAATAAGAGGGTCGCTTATCGGACGGCGGGTAACTCGCCTGCCGTGGCTTATTGTTTCGTTTCTTTACGTTTCGATTTGTAGAATTCTTCCACCGCTGAGGCGGTGAACTTTCCGAGGGTGATGTAGCCGGCGGAGGTGAAGTGAGTGCCATCTGCGCCTTTGGGTAACTCGCCGGGATAGATTGTGGCGACGTTCGGTATGTCTCGGCCTGCTTTGTTTTGGGCCGCGATGACAGCTGCAATCCAGGGACGCTTTCCGGACGTCTTTTTCAACTCGGACCAGCTTAGCTCGTTCAGATGGGCCAGGACCGCTTCGAGCAGCTTGTCCTTCCTGACGGGAGGTTTGCCAGCCGAGTTCGTGACCTTGCGTTTGTCTTCGTCACTCATTTTGGACATGACTGCCTTGAGGAAGTCTTCATCATTCATGTAGGACGGAACAAAGACCGGAAGGTTTTCAACGCCCAGGTCTGAACGCAGGTCCGAGACCAGTTGTTTGAAGGTGTCGTAGTATTCGTTGGCGAGACCCTTCTTCGTTCCGTCTGCGGCTCCCTGTTTCCAAAAGAAGCCGCAGAACTCAGGCTTCGAAATTCTTCGGGCTTCGGCCACTGCATTCATCAGGTCCTTGTACATCGAACCCTTCTTTCCATCGAAGGTGAGGTTCGCCCGTTCGAAGGACCACTTCTTTTCGAAGCCGCGTATTCCTGTTCCGCCGACCGAAACCTTGATGATGCCGATCGTGTCATTCGGCCAGAATTTGGCAAGCTGATGAGCGAACGATACGCCCGGCCCGAATCGTTGACTCGGCACAAAGTATTCCCACCGCCCGTTGGCCCAGATTCGGATGCGGTCGTGCTTTTCGGTGTACGGCGGCTTCAATTCGCTGGCTCGCGCCGTGCCGTGCATATTGGATTGTCCCATCAGCACGAACACGCGGAACTTCCCGCAGTTCGAGATCGCCGCTTCCCCGCTCCCCATGGTGTTCGCCTGCTGCAAACCTGTTGTCTTCCATTTGTCGGCAACAGCACTCGCCTGACCATTTCGCCTGGCCTGGAAGACTTTTTGCAAGGCGCGTAGTTCCGCGTCGTCCAGTTTGCCGTCTTTGTTGGCGTCGGACTTCGGGAATCTTTTGATGAGTTGAGCCTTTCGCTCCTCGCTGAGTTTGGACTCCTGAACCAATGCCGAAGGCACACCCGCGACGAACAGCACAATTCCCAACATCAAAGACAGACGCATTTTTACTTTCTCCCTTTCCCGACAATCCCCGCCATCTGTCGGCGTTTATTTGATAAACCGATCGAACACCTTTTCCATCATACGCTGCACGCGCGGGGCTACTCCTGCGGAGTGATGCGAAGGGATAATCACCGCGCGCTTTTCAATGCCCGGTCATAGGTGATGTCGCATTTGACGAGGCGTCGGTTTAGAACGTCCATGACAAACAGTTTGTCTTTCCATACCGCCAGACTGGAAATGCAGCCGAATGGCAGTTCGGGATGAGGATACGCGCTGCCCTTTCCTTTGCAGTCCGCGTTTCCATAACTGCCGAAATCACCAACGAGCTTCCCCGTCTCGGTATCAACTATCTGGACGCTGTGTTTGGTCGCTATGTAGATGTAGCCCTTGTCGTCCAACGCCTGGTTAACCCGATGCGTGCTGCAAATACAATGAGGATTCGGCGGGATGAAACCCATGCCATGATCGCCATCCCACGGCTGCGACCAGAGCGGTTCTCCGCCGGTGGGGGCAAACTTTGACAGGGCAAACGACCTCATCGGGAACCGTTTCGGCGCTTTGGCATCGGCTCGGTTGACGCGTTCTTCGGTAGGCTTGCCGTGGTTGGGTATATGAACGATGTACATGTACCCCTGCTGATCAACCTGAATGCCCTTCACGCTGGTTAGATCCAGCAGCGCTTTTTGCTTTAGCGTGCCGCTGGAATCGTAGACGTCGAGTTGCCGGTGCAGGGCATAATTCGGCAACATCATCCCCAATTCCCTGTACCGATCCTGCTTGTTCATGTAGTAGATATTGCCCTCACTATCCACGTCCATGCCGGAGTAGACATCCCACCAGCACGTCAATTGCTTCCTGAGATGTGCTCTCGCGTAAAACCTGCCTTTGACGGGGAACGCGTCCACAAGCAGTTCATGCCTGCCCGTGGACGCGAAAGGTACCGGTTTGCCAGCGCGGTCAAATCGCAGAACGCTGACGCCTTTCTCACCGAGTTTCCACCGGTAAACCCTTCCATCCTTTCCGAACACGGAATCCAGGAACAGAGGTTCCTCTGGATGAGGGAAGCCACGCTCGAGATTGGTGGCGCCCCACGGCGAGATAAGTCCACTCTTCTCGATGTCAATGAAGTACGGATCCCACTTCTTGAGAATGTTTCCCTGTTGATCCAGGCGATACACGGTGCCGAACTTCTTGTGGCGGTATCTGGCATCGTCTTCCACATACACGTGTCCTGTTTCAGGATCGATATTCAGGATGGGCATACCGCTATCCTGTCGCGGATTGGACAGCGTGCTGCCGTCATCCTGCCATTGCGCCTGCAAAGAAAGGTCTTCACCCGACAGTTGCTGCAGACTTCCCGGCCCGTCGCCGTTGGCCACCCAGACCAGCGGCGGCGACACCCCGGCATCGACCGCAATCTGCATGACATACGTATGCACGGGGGCGGATTCGGCCAACAGCTCGGGCGAATTCCAGCTTTGCAACTTGATCACTTTGCGCGGAGGCGGAAGCTCCTCAAAGGCCGACTTATGTAATGCATTCTGCACGAATCTGATGCTGCCTTCGGTCTTCAGGTCTTTAGGCCTCTCCTGGGAACCGATGAGCACGTAGAGGCATTTGTCGCGATCCATGGCCAGCGCGGTCGGATCCAGGATCCGTTGCTTCTTTCCCCGGTCCGGATAGTGCGTGATGGATGCAACCTGCTTGCCGTCTATCGTGCAAACTTGCAGACGGTTGTTCCCCGCATCCGCAACCACAATATGTTCTCCGTCGACGACAACGCCACTGGCTTCTTTGAAACCGCCGACCATACCCTGCATCTCAACTTCCGGGCCCGGTTTCAGACCGAGTTTCCACACGTATCCACTCCGATCTCCCTTTACCGGGAATTGGTAGCGTGCCTTGTTCACTCCACCTTCCAGGTTGTAGTGGTGGTACTTTGCCTCGAAGGAACTTTGCCCTCCCGTGATATACATCGAACCGTCAGGGCCAAAATCCAAATAGGGGTAGCGCAGGGAAGCGAAGGGCAGGTAATTAACGATGGCGCTACCCCGCCCCCCAGTGTTGTGAACTGCAAAGCCCGAATTCCAGCCGTCCTCGGGCAGGCTGCCATCGGTTCCCATTCTCATGAGTTTGCCCCGGTAGAGATCTGATATGACCAGGTCACCATCGGGCGCCAGCGCAATCGTCTTGTGGGAATCCCAGAATGAGCCATAGAACGATATTTCGCCCCAGCTCAGGTCATACCTGGGAACAATTAATTCGGTTCCGTCCTCCCGTACAACCTCCTGGGTTATGTCCCGCACGCTTGAATAAGGCAGTGTGGGATTGAGCGGCATAATGGTTCTCAAATACGCTCCGCTCCGATCAAAGACGCGCACTTCCCCCACGCCTCCGACTCTCTTGGGTTCGCAGAGCACAAAGAGTTCGCCTTTCTCCTCGTCCATCGCGACGTCCCAGATGATCCCACACGCATGAGGATCACCATCGAGAAAGAATTCCTCAAGTTCCAGCCGGACCTCGGCAGTTGTGCCGGGATGCGCAGAACCGGGCCCCAGCTCTATCGCCTGCTTTTGATTTTCATCCTTTTGCTCTGCCGATACCCAGCCGGGGCAAGCCATCAGGACCAGAATGGCTGCTTTAATACACTGAAATAAGATTGTTTTTCTGCCTCGCAGATTAAACAACATCCCACGAAGGGCTGCGACGCGTAAAATATTGAAGCTGGTTTTGAGGCATCTGATTGAGTTCATTTCTTCCTCTCTTCCGTTTTCTTGTCCTTTTCGGCTTGGAGGGCTTGGTTCTCGTTCTTCCTTTTTTGAGCGAGTTTGCCTGCGGCCGTTTTCCTTTCCTGTTCAGCCTGGAGGGCTTTAAGTTTTTCGCCCGTGGGAACTTTTATGGTCGGTTCGCCTTCGAGGTAGCCCAGCGAAGCCAGGAATTCGTCTGCGGCGATCATCGTACGTTCCAGCCATGGAGATTGGTTGAAAAAACCGTGTTTCCCGCCTTCGGCTGTGTACTTGTCGGCTCGAAAGCCGAGCTCCCTGGCCTTGGCCCACCAGAGATCGCCAAAGGCTTTGAGTCTGTCGTTGGTCCCAAACATGACGATGGAAGGCGCGGTGTCGGGTTTGACATGAAGGAGCGGAGAGATCTTTGCGGCGATTTCATTATCTCCGTTGACGCGACTGGCAAGCCCTCCGTACATAAAGGAAAGAACTGGATTAAACAGGACCATGGCCTGGGGCTTTGTCGAGATCGACAGGTCGGCGCCATCGGTCTCGACGCTTTCGGGGATGATCGCGCAGGCCGCAAGGTGGCCTCCGGCTGAACCGCCCGCAGTGATCAGTTTCTGGGGATCGATTCCGAGTTTCGCAGCGTTGGCCCGCACCCACCTCACGGAGCTGCGGGCGTCCTCGACGCACTTGTCAGGCGTCACGCCGTCTTTGCTCTTAAGTCGGTAGTCGACGCGGGTGCAAACCAGACCGCGGCTGGCGAAATACTTGGCTTGGGCGGCGAAGGCTCTGACCGAGCCACCGTTCCATGAGCCGCCGTGGAAGAAAACGATGACGGGGCGCGTGTCGGTTTTCTTCCAGCCGGGCGGGAAATCGACATGCATTCTCAGTTTTTTTTCGCCGATGGTCTTGTAGACGTACGCTCTTGTCGACAAGTCGCTCTCACCTTCCTGGGCAATGGCTTGCATGGTGGAGCAAACTGCCATGATGAACGTGATTGACACAATAAGTCGGGTCATGGATAGAGTCTCATCTGTCGGTTCAGGGCAATGCAGTTTCTAATTCGTAGTGCATGAGGTTACGAATCCCATTGCTGAGTCTAACGTTTCGTTCTGGGTGAAGGATTAACGGCGATCAGACAGGATCAAACACAGTAACAACATCTTCTTTTGGCTCATGAGTTGATTACCGTTTGGCGGCGGCTACGCCTTTGATGAGATCGCGAAGATGGAGGCCGTCTCTGGACGTTCTGGGGCCTTCCATGATGTCTAAAATCACTTTCTATTCCTGGACTCAAAAAAAGCTTCTATAGCCCCCATAGGTTCATGGTGGGTGGGAATCTCTTTACGCAGCTTCTTTTTGATCGCCGCGTATTCGGGACTGTCCGCAAGATTCGTCCACTCCCACTTGTCCTTCGTATGATCGTACAGTTCTTCGGTTCCGTCTTCGTAGACGATATAACGATACCGTATGGATCGAACGCCGTAGTTCCGGTACCCAAAAGTGGTTACCGTCGTATCGTCCCAGGCGGCGTCCGGATTCTTCATCAACACAGAGAGATCGTTGCCTTCCAGCTGATTCTTCGGGGGCTTGAGTCCGGTCAATGAGGCCAGGGTAGGATAAATATCCAACAGGTTCGCCGGCTTGTCGGTAACTGTTCCCGGCGCGGTCACGCCCGGCGCTACCCAGAGGAGATTGACCCGTGTGGCCCGTTCCCAAAGGGAGTACTTTGCCCAACGCCCTTTTTCGCCAAGCTGAAAGCCGTGGTCGCTCCACAGTACGATGATTGTGTTGTCGGCGTACTTTGAGTCCTCAAGCGCCCCAACGATCCGGCCAATGAGGTCATCGACCATGGCGGTGCACGCCAGGTAGGCCTGGATCGCCGGCTTCCATTGATTCATCGCCCTGATTTTCTTCAACCAGGGATTGTGGGCCATCCTGGCATGAGCCGCGGGCACATCATCCAGATCATCTTCCCGGAAACCTTCCGGAAGTTTGATCGTCTCCAGAGGGAATCGATCGAAATACTCCTGAGGCGCGTAGTTGGGCAGATGAGGCATAAAGATGCCGGCTCCCAGAAAAAAAGGCTCCTGCAGTTCTTCTTCGCGCAGTTTCTTCGTCGCCCAGTTGGCGGTGATGCCATCGGGGTGGTCGTCCACCGTTACGCCCGGGAGGCACGGTCCCCAGTCCGCCTGCCTGGCCCACCCATTCATGGGCAATTTGGAGGCAAACTTGAGGCCTTCGAAGGATGGAAGGTCCTGCGTTTTGCTCGGGTAATACTCGTCGAAGCCCCGCCCTTTTACTTCTCTCTGGAAATGACCGCCGTGAAACAGTTTTCCAACGCCGCAGACGTAGTAGCCATTCTTCTGGAAAAACTCGGGCAACAGAACCGAACTGTTGAGGATCGGATTTGTCGTAAACGAATTCCGGTTTATGTAATTGCCTGAAGTCGACGGCCTGATCCCGCTCATGATGGCAGACCGCGAAGGACCGCAGGCCGGAGCGGCGCAATGGGCGTTCGTAAAGACGATCCCTTTGGAAGCCAGCTTGTCCAGGCGTGGCGTCTTCGCCTGAGGATTGCCTTTCAGCATCCCCGTCCAGTCGTTCAGATCATCGATGGCGATGAACAGGATATTGGGCTTCTCGCCTTGAGACCCGCGTCCCTGTTGTGCAAAACACAAGTTCGGCAGACAGAAACAGCACAAGGAAAGAGCGATCGCCGTATCTTGCATTCGGGTTGTCATAGTTCTCACAAGCTTGTTTGCTGAATATCCCGGGGAGCGAATACCCTCGGGCTCAGCCGATGGGTTTCGTTCTTTTCATCCTGTTTCGGTCTATTTCCTGCGTGGGTAACGTCTAAGCGATTCCAGTTCGGACTCGATTCCTCTGTCGTTCATCTCACTCATCCACTCATCAAGTCGGTGGCTCAGGAGACGCCTCGCATCCACGTGGGCATCCGAGTCGGCGAGGTTTATCTGTTCGTTGGGGTCTCTGCTCAGATCGAAGAACTCTTCTTTGGGGAAGACCTGGCCTTTGTATTTGGGGTGTCCAATCCTGTGGTTGAGATAACGAATGTACTTGAAACGATCTGTGCGAATCGCGCGAACAGGATACGGTGTCTCCATACGTCCTGATTTACCCACGATAACGCCTGTGTAGCTGAAGAACAGTTCTTTGCGGAACAGGTCTGACTTGCCGGTCCACACATCACGCATGCTGATTCCATCCATTGGGAGACTGTCTGTGGGGATGGTGGCGCCGATGATGTCCAGCAAGGTGGGCAATACGTCAACCGTGCTGACCATTGTGTCAATCGTTGTGCCTGGCCGGATGTAACCTGGCCAACGAATTGCCATGGGGACCCGAACGCCCGTGTCATACAGAGTGTACTTTGTCCGCTTCAGCTGAGCCTCGTTGTCATTCAGGTAGATGACAAGTGTTTTGCGATCAAGCTGATTGTCTTTCAGTAACTCAAGATAGACGCCCAGCTCATGATCCATGTAGTGGTTGGCTGCATTATATCCGCTCAGTCCGTTGGGGATCTGGTTTAACTCAGGGCCGTGCGGCAATGAGGCGGCGTGAAAAATGCAAAACGGTCGTTTGTCACCGCTCGACAGAAACCGTTTGACCTCATCGAAATTCGTCTTGCGATGCCGGGCGTGTTTTTCTTCCGTAGCGCCCGGTACGGGGTGATCGGACTTTTCGATGCGGAACTCCCAGTGGTAGAGATCACTGGGCTTTTGAATGCCGTCTTTACCGACGATGCAAGCCCGGTATCCAGCATCTTTCATGTAGTTCGGCAATGATTTTATGCCGTCAATAAACCCGGAGTGATTGGGATGGGCACCGTTGCGAAGCGGGTACATTCCGGACAGTAGTACGCCGCGATTCGGCGTACAGATCGAAGACGGAGTGAAGCAGCGGGTAAACCG
>Ga0315331_10000861_pt1 | contig 22070 bp, 17 predicted proteins | sample M160m34915metaG_FD_203456 | JGI IMG/M metagenome (GOLD analysis project Ga0315331, IMG submission 203456) | Ammonia-oxidizing marine archaeal communities from Monterey Bay, California, United States - M1 60m 34915 | ecosystem: Environmental > Aquatic > Marine > Intertidal zone | place: USA...
CTATCCCCTATTTGCGCACCTCCTATGCCGATGTAACCCATTTTTCCCGAGCTCATCAAATGATCGTGTTTGCTCTCGATAGCAAGGTCATGGTATCGACGCGCCCAGTCATAAATCTCTTCAACCTGCTCCCAAGGCACACCGTGACCAACGATCGAGAAAAACCCGACTTTCTCTAACGCTTCACGCACTTGAGTTGATGCAAATTCTAAAGATCCTGACTTGTTCGCCATATAGGCGCCAAGGTCTATGATCGGAAGCTGAGATGACGCATTGAACCCTTCCATGGCTAAACCCTAACCCAGTTATCCCCACCGCTTAGCCAGAAGACCAACCTGAGCAATAAATAAACAGCCGCACGCAGCACAACAAAAAGTTCTAGCAGCCCCACAGTGAAATTCACGTATTAGACCACTACCTCACTGGTGCTGAAGTATCTTACAAAAAAGCCTGGAAACCCCACGACTCATGCCCTTTCATGTAGTCGCACGAACGAATATCAAGAACAGCATGAAAAACACTACAGCTCAACCAATAATTAGAAGCCTACTGAGTCATATCAAGAATAAAAAATCATGGACGACTAAAGCCATGACAGTACCAACAAAGAACTACACGAGCAGAGACCATCTCCGCCGCGAGCAAGAGAGCTTATTTGCAGTAATGCCCCAGTTAGTAGCTCTCAGCTCTGATCTGCCGGAACTAGGTTCAACTCTTACCCGGGACACTACCTTGTTGCCGTTATTGCTGACACGTGACCACGTAGGACAAGTGCACGCCTTCGCTAACGTCTGTGCTCATCGCGGTGCACAAGTTGTTTCCAACGGTCGAGATTGCGCTCGCCGTCTTACATGCCCTTACCATGCATGGTCATATGATATGCAAGGAACTCTAGTCTCAGCACCAGATCAAAAAGCATTTCCCGATATCACCGTTCCGGGGCCAGGCCTCAGAGAATTGGCCGTTTACGAAGGACATGGAACTATTTGGGTCACTCTAGATCTCAACGCAACCAAACCAGTTGACCCACAGCTTGGAGCGATTACTGAAGATTTAGACAGTTTTGGAATCAGGGATTATGAGTATTGGAGATCGCATCATTTTGATCTTGATATGAACTGGAAGCTAGTCATAGACACCTTCCTCGAGCCCTATCATTTCGCCTCGCTGCACCGGAACACCGTTGGACCGTTTTTCGTGGCGAATCTTTGTCATGCCGAACGTTTCGGCCACCATGTGAGAGAAGTGTTGCCTCGTCAAACCCTAATTGATTTACTAGACGCACCTCCAGACACCTGGACACTCGAGCCGCACAGCGCGTTGGTTTACGTCCTATTCCCAAACACCGTCTTTGTTATGCAGATCGATCACATTGAAACCTGGCGAGTGTCCCCCGATCCTCATGATCCTAATAAATCAACATGTGACTTAGATTTTTATATTCCCAAACTTCCCGAAACAGCTTCAGAGTCATCTCATTGGGAGCGTAACTGGCAACTAACAATCGACACGGTCATAGATGAAGACTTCGCCACAATGACACGATTACAACGAGGGCTTATCTCTAATGCCGCCTCTGTGATCCACATAGGATCTAATGAACCAGCGTTGGGAATGTTCCACTCCTCAATTGGTGAAGCGCTCGAAGGCTAACCAACAAGCACCAACTTTCACAACCCATCACTGAAAACGAGAGGTGGAAATTTGCGCACTTAACTGCGTGACTGGCGTTCACCTATCATTTTCAAATTTCGCAATCAAACCCTCTTAACGGGTCTTCATGTCCAACTAACAACTTTACTGAAGTACAAGGCTCTTTCGTAGCTTGCATAACACGCCATAACCACAAAACTTCAATCTGAATGCCACAGAAATAGTCTAAGTTGACATAGTTTGAAGGCCCGTGTGACGTTTACCGGAAGCTCAGCTATATAGCCTCACTTTATACTGCTAACAACAAACTAATCTGAGACAGGAAAACACCCTCCCATGATCGAAAGAACAGAAAATTACGATGTCGTGGTGGTTGGGGCAGGAAACGCCGCAGCATGCGCAGCGTTAGCTGCTGGAGACCAAGGGGCAAAGGTGCTCGTACTGGAAAGAGCCCCTAGAGCACTAGCTGGCGGCAACACCCGGTTCACCGCTGGAGCTATCCGATTTGCGTATAATGGTGTTGAAGACCTCAAGAATTTAATGCCGGATCTAACTCAGTCGGAAATTGATATGACTGACTTCGGTGCGTATAGCGAAGATGAGTTCTATGACGATATGGGCCGAGTCACTAATTACAGAACAGACCCAGAACTGGCTAATACTTTAGTTTCTCAAAGCTACGAAACAGTGAGTTGGATGCAAAGCAAAGGAGTCAGATTTGCTCCGATTTGGGGACGGCAAGCATTCAAAGTAGATGGTAAATTCAAATTTTGGGGCGGCCTAACTGTCGAAGCTTGGGGCGGTGGCGAAGGCCTACACGAAGCATTCTTATCAGCCTTCAGAAGTAACAGTATCGACATTGTCTATGGCACTGCAGCCAAGAAACTGCTCATAGATGATGACGGAGTGCGTGGCGTACAAGTCAAAAGCGAAGGCAAAGTAAGTGAAATTTTCGCTGATTCAGTTGTACTGGCTTCCGGCGGCTTCCAGGCTAATGCTGAGTGGCGAACTCGCTATTTAGGGCCAGGCTGGGATTTAGCAAAGGTACGGGGTAGTCGTTTCAATACAGGAGATGGTATTCAAATGGCTTTAGAAGTTGGAGCTATGCCGTACGGAAATTGGAGTGGTGCTCACGCAGTCGGCTGGGAATACAATGCCCCCGAGTTTGGTGACTTGGCTGTAGGCGATGGCTTTCAAAAACATAGTTATCCATTCGGTTTGATTATCAATAATGACGGCCAACGATTCGTAGACGAGGGTGCTGATTTCCGCAATTACACCTACGCAAAATACGGGCGTGAAATTTTGGCTCAACCTGGCCATAGCGCATGGCAAATATTTGATTCCAAGGTAGACCACTTACTTAGAGATGAATATCGCATTCAACAAGTCACGAAAGTTCAGGCGGACTCGCTTGAAGAGCTCTGTGCCCGAATGGAAGGCGTCGACTCACAAAAAGCATTCAGGACTATTACGCAATTTAACTCAGCAGTATCTGATGAGATTACTTTCAATCCCAATGTCAAAGATGGGCGAAACACGAAAGGACTTGCAATCGATAAATCCAACTGGGCTAATAAAATCGACACCGGACCTTTTCAGGCCTACAACGTGACCTGCGGTCTGACTTTCACTTTTGGCGGTTTGCGAATCAACGAAACAGGCCAAGTACTTGACACCGACTTGACACCAATATCTGGACTATTCGCTGCAGGAGAGCTCGTTGGCGGGTTATTTTACGGAAATTACCCTGGCGGTACGGGCCTTATGGCAGGAGCCGTCTTCGGTAGGCTAGCCGGTACAAACGCAGGTGCCAGAACAGCAAGGTGATCTCCGCTGCAGCCTCCGACTTTAAATGTTATTCTGAGGCCTCTCATCATGGGTACCTCTTTGAGCATGATGGCTAAGCTAAATATTTTAGTTAAAAAAACTAAACCTTTTGGCCGTTTTACCTGGCAATCAGGATCTCATAGCAATAAACAGATACTGTCTGGTAACGGTTATAAATTAAAAGATATTTAATACTTACTGGAGCCAAATGTCCAAGATCATTTACACCCACACTGATGAAGCACCTGCTCTCGCCACGTACTCTTTTCTGCCAATTATTGAAGCTTTTGCTGGTGCTGCTGGCGTGAGCGTCGAGACGAGAGACATATCTTTAGCTGGCCGTGTACTGTCTAACTTTCCAGAAAATCTTACTGAAAAGCAGATACAGACAGATGCACTTGCTGAACTTGGCGAACTAACCCTCCAGCCCGACGCAAATATAATCAAACTACCAAATATTTCGGCTTCAGTTCCACAGCTTGAAGCGACCATCGCCGAACTGCAGGCAAGCGGTTACAACATCCCTGATTATCCCTCTAATCCACTTAATGATCTTGAAAAAGATATCCAGAATCGGTACGACAAGATAAAGGGATCTGCTGTCAACCCAGTTTTACGAGAAGGAAATTCAGACCGGCGCGCGCCCAAAGCGGTCAAGTCCTATGCCCAAAAAAATCCCCATTCCATGGGTGTTTGGGACAAGAGCTCTCAGACTCATGTCTCGACAATGAGCGCTGGAGATTTTCGCCATAACGAACAATCGTTTACTAGTGACACTGCTCAAACTCTCACTGTCACATTCAAACCGGCAAGTGGCATTCCGCAAGTCTTAAAGACCGTTCCCGTCCTTAAAGGTGAAGTAGTCGACGCAACATTCATGTCAATGGAGTCTCTCACAACATTTCTAGAAGTTGAAATGAATGATGCTAAGGCAAAGAACGTCTTGTTCTCTTTGCATATGAAGGCAACGATGATGAAAGTGTCGGATCCGATTATTTTCGGTTACTGCGTTAAGCAATTTTTCAAGGAAACCTTCGATCAACACGCTGGCCTACTAGCTGACCATAACGTAAATGTTAATAACGGCTTCGCGAACCTCGTCGATGCCATACAGAATCTTACTTCTTCTGAAAAGGCAGCGATAGAGGCCTCCATTAGCAGAGACCAGAAAAGCCGACCTGCGTTGGCTATGGTCGATTCTGATCGCGGTATAACAGGCTTACACGTGCCTAGCGACATTATCGTTGACGCTTCCATGCCGGCAATGATTAGAGAATCAGGACGCATGTGGAATCCTGATGGTGAGCTACAAGATACGAAAGCAGTAATTCCTGATAGCAGCTATGCTGGGATTTATCAGGTTGTGATCGAAGACTGTCAAAAAAATGGTGCTTACGATCCCACGTCCATGGGTTCTGTCGCAAATATTGGCTTAATGGCACAAAAAGCTGAAGAGTACGGCAGCCACGACAAGACGTTCGAAATGAATTCGGCTGGTACAGTAACAGTCACTGACGAGTCCGGCAACACGGTGCTCGAGCACTTTGTGCAGAGCGGTGACGTTTGGCGCATGTGTAATGTTAAAGATGAGCCGATCAAAGACTGGGTAAAATTAGCCGTAGCAAGAGGTCGAGCCGCCGCCGAGCCGGTTGTGTTTTGGCTCGATGAAAGTCGCGCACACGACACACAACTTATTCAAAAGATTGAACAGTACCTGCCAGATCACGACACAGATGGCATTGATATCCAGATTATGTCCCCAGTCAAAGCAACTAAATTCTCTATTGACCGGATTCGAAAGGGCTTAAACACGATTTCAGTAACCGGCAATGTACTGCGAGATTACAATACCGACTTATTTCCAATTCTTGAACTAGGAACGTCCGCAAAAATGTTATCGATCGTGCCTCTAATGAATGGTGGAGGGCTTTTTGAAACAGGCGCAGGTGGCTCTGCTCCTAAGCATGTTCAGCAGTTCGAAAAAGAAAATCATCTCCGCTGGGATAGCCTCGGAGAGTTTTTGGCTCTTGCAGTATCACTTGAGCACTTGGCTACCACGTCAGGAAATACTGCAGCTCACTTACTAGCCGAGACGCTCGACATTGCAACTGGAAAACTTCTCGATGAAGGTAAATCTCCGAGCAGGAAAGTGAACGAGTTAGATAATAGAGGTAGTCACTTCTATATTGCTCTTTGGTGGGCCGAAGCTATTAGCGCACAAGAAGATGATCTGAACTTGGCCGCCCATTTCAAACCGTTTCACCTCGCTCTCATGGAGAATGAAGCTAAAATTGTAGATCAATTGATTACATGTCAAGGCAATCCGATGGATGTGGGCGGCTACTATTTCCCAGACCCTGAAAAAGCTGCACTAGCTATGAGACCCAGCAACACCCTCAACGCAATTATCTCCGATTTCAATGAGAGGTAATCCGTGGAGGATAAGTCACGCGAAGAAATTATTGAGGCTCGAAAGCTGGCCCAGGCAAGTTCCATAGACGCCCGGAATGCAATTTACTCAATATGCGATACTGGAAGTTTCGACGAGTATGGAGCTCTTGCAACCACCGATAGTGACTCTGATGGAAGTTACTATTCAGATGGCTTGATCTGCGGGATTGGCAACGTCAACAACGAATCTATTGCTATAGCTGCTTATGACAGAGCTATCCATAACGGAACCCAAACAGATCGCAACATGCGCAAACTCGCGAAAGTAATCTACCTTGCGCAAAAAAATCGTTGGCCACTTGTAATTTTTCTTGAAGGAGATGGTGCCCGGAGAGACGAGCCCTTGCTACCGCCACCGATTATCAATTACACGCGAGCACGATGGGACGTTTTAGAAGGTTTAACTGAGCTTTCAGGCTGGGTACCAACTATTTCGATTATTACTGGCGACACTCATGATGGTCACGCTGCTATCGCCTTTTTGACTGATCTAGTTATCGCTACTAAAGGTTCTTCAATTGGAAGTATTAACTCTAAACACGTCACGTCACGGCCAGTCGAGGACCTAGGTAAACGCGGCGAGGTTGACGTAATCGCCGAGGATACAGAAGATGCGATAATGACCTGCAAGTCCCTTTTAAGCCTCTGGAACGAATCATCCAGTGAGTTTGAAGAACCAGATGAAGCTATTGCGATAAACAACATTGTTCCCCCGAATCGCCGCCGGCAATACGACATGCGAAAAGTCATTAATGCTTTCGCAGATAAGAGCAGCGTTTTAGAAGTAGGAGGTTCTTGGGGGTCTTCCATGATTACAGCGTTTGCCAAATTGCATGGACGCGCGATCGGAATTATCGCCAACCAACCTATGTCTGCTCGAGCAGGTGCTATCGATAGTGCTGCGGCAGATAAGGCATCTCGGTTTGTTGAATCCTGCGATTCATACGGATTCCCTCTGGTGTCTTTTATCGATAATCCAGGATACATGGTTGGACCTGAGGCCGAGGCGGAAGGAATGGCTCGTCATCATGCGAGACCACTGGCCGCATTACATCATCGAAATGTGCCTTTATATTCGGTGCAGATAAGGAAGGCCTATGGCCTTGGCCCATACGCCATGTCTGGGTTCGGCACTTCGAGACATGTTCCCGATTTACGTCTCGCATGGCCATCAGTTGAATCCGCTGGCATGTCATTAGAAGGTGCTGCTTACTTGGTGAAACGTAAGGAAATTAAGGCAGCCTCAACTCCGCACGAAGCACGCGAAATACGTGATCTGTACGCAGAAGAAATGCGCGATGCTTCTTCTGGATTAAACGCGGGCCGAACATTTTCTTTCGATGACATTATCTTGCCCGAAGAAACCCGACCAAGAATCGCACGACATTTAAAACGCACTCCGAGAAAGCTATCAAGTAAGAAAATTAGGCCGATCGACCCTAAGTGAGTGGATTTTAATCCAAACTGAGCTTCAAAAACTATGCATGAAACACCCCTAACACGACTTAGATCCACAAAGACAAAACGCCATGACTCGGCGCGCCCTGATGCAGTTGCCAAGATACATAACTCCGGGCATCTAACTGCAAGAGAACGAATAACTAGACTCCTAGATCCTGAAACAGCTGTTGAGTTTGGTTCGATAGCTGCAATCGACGCCGAAGGCGACTGGGTACCTGAATATGGAGGCATTGACTTCATCGGGCACGTCAACAGTCAACCTGTAATAGCATCCTCAACTGATTACACCGACAAAGGAGGAGGTTATGGAGGCGGTCGGCTGGAGCATTTGATAGCACTATCTCAACAACACCGATGGCCAATGGTATTATTTGTCGATGGTGGTGGGAGCCGGGCAAGACACCCGAGGGCTGGCCTAGGCCATACTGAACTTAGTGGTCAATTTGGCCGATTTACCCATTTCGATGGCATGGCTCAGTTGTCAGGTTGGGTCCCTACTATTGCAATCGTTGCAGGACCTTCTTTTGCCGGCCACGCTAGTATCGCTGGGTTCTCAGACTTTGTTATCGCTACGAAAGGATCAGCGATTGGAATGGGCGGACCACCAATGGTGGAAGCTGCGTTAGGACTTTCCTTAACTCCTAACGAATTGGCCGGAGCTGAAATGCACGACAAACTTGGAGGAATAGATCTTCTCGTCAACGATGACGCTGAAGCCATTCAAGCGGCAAAGAGGTACTTAAGTTTCTTCGAAGATAAATCAACAGGCCAACTTCCAGAAATAGAAATCAGCGATGAATTCCTATTCGCATCTCATACTGAAGACCACATTTTTTTGATCATCCGGTCACTAATAGACGCTGGTAGCTATTTCGAGCTTCGTTCAAACTTTGCCACCACAGTTACCACCGGTTTCGCTCGAATAAACGGTAGGGCAATTGGTGTCCTAGCCAATAACCCGTTCGTCCGAAACGGTGAGATCAATGAATCGGGAGCTACTAAAGCGGCTCGATTTGTTGAGTTATGTGATAGCTACGAGTTTCCTATGCTGTCGCTCATAGACAGCATAGGGGCGGTTACTAGCTGGGAAGACCGGGCTACTGGGGCAATGGTGACTGAGCCTGGCTTGTCACGTTCCCACACTAGGGCGCTAATGGCACACCAACACAGAACAGTTCCTTTGATTTCTATTCAAATAGGAAAAGCTGGCGGTTTCTCAGGACACATAATGTGTGGCTCCCCAACTGGTCATACATCACCGTTAGCCGCCTTCGCTTGGCCGAATGCAGAAATTGGGAAGGTCGATGGGTTCAGCGCTACTCGCAACATGAATGCATTCGATGACATCATCGAGCCAGCTGAGACCCGCAAAAGTATCGCCAAATTACTCAACCTCCTTCCGTCACAAGCCGAGCGAAGGTCTCTGATTTCCAAGAAGAAGCACTCAGTCGACACCTGGTAAAGACTATAAAATTCAAAAATAGTAGACTCGCCACATGGGAAAACCGCTAAAAAAATTAACGGCTGACGAGGGCAACATAGTAGCTCCCACAGGACCTGCCGCTATGACCGACAAAGAAGCAACTGATTTCATATGGGCTATGAGATCGTTATATCGCCAGAGGCCTTCTGATCAGACGGTGGCACCAATCCGCAAACCTATTGCAAGCAATTACGGCAACTACCCCAAGTCTTCAAAACCCCTTTATATACAGCCGAAACCGTGACGATCCATGGGTACTGTTGGCCACAGTCAGTCTTGCCCGGTGAGAGAGTATCTCTGGCTATAAGCAGTGCTGTTTCATCTTGCGATGTTGAGATCGTAAGAATTGGATCTAACGAGACAATCGTTGACACTTGGAAAAATTTAGCCGTTGTTCAGCAGCGCGTGCCCGCCAACGCCGCCAGCTCTGGTTGCGCTTGGGCAGAAACACTCCGCATTGAAGTAGACGAAGCCTGGAGAACGGGATTCTACCTAGTTCGTCTCACCGATCATGAAGGAGCAGAAGCTGAAGCATTCTTCGTAGTTCGCTCATCAGAGCCGCGAAACACTCTCATAGTTTTATCCACATCGACATGGGCTGCTTATAACGACTGGGGAGGGCCCAGCTTTTACACCGGCGGACATCACTCATCGTTACAAAGGCCACTCCCAAAGGGATTTCTTGAGAAGCCCGATCCCCACCAGTATCGCGTAGCTCGCATGACTCACCTTTCCAGGAAAGCACGACGTGATCATTTCTCAAATTTTTCAATCTGGTCTTGTGCTGCTGGTTTCGCAAACTGGGAATTCTTATTTGTGCAATGGGCAGAAGATCATGGCATTGAACTAGATTACGCGACCAGCCTTGACCTACACAATAACCCAAATTTACTCAATCCATATTCGTCATACATAAGTGTTGGACATGATGAATATTGGTCCGCTGAAATGCGCAATCACCTCGAAGAGTGGGTAGAACAAGGTGGTTTTGCTGCCTTTTTTTCGGGAAACACAGCGTTTTGGCAAGTGCGGTTTCAAGATTACGAATCCACGATGGTGGGATACAAGCAACAGTTTCTTGAGGATCCTGTGATGGGAACTCCTGAGGAGCGATCTGCAACGACAATGTGGAGTGATCCGCTAACAGAACGCCCTGAATCTCACATGACCGGAGTTAGCTTCACTCGCGGCGGGTATGCCCATTGCCAAAATGCTCCGACTGGATCGGGTGGTTACACCGTTTGGCGTCCTGATCATTGGGTATTTGACGGGCTCAGTCTACATCCAGGCGACATAATCGGCGACGACCATATCGTCGTTGGCTACGAGTGCGACGGGTGCGAGCTAGACCTGGAGAATGGTGTTCCAGTCGCCACTGACTCGGCCGCTACGCCTATCGGGTTCGAAGTACTAGGAACAGCTCCTGCACGTCTATGGGAAACCGCAGATTTGCCAACACAACTAGATGACAGCTACGTGGGCGAACTGAATTGGGTAGCCGAGCGGCTTGCCGGCGCTGACACTGCAGAGAATAGGGCTCGTTTCGCGATGGGATATGCAGTCATGGGATCGTTTACACGGAACAAAGGCACGGTGTTTACCGTTGGCTGCACCGATTGGGCCTACGGTTTAGAGGATCCAGCTATTTCACGCGTCACAGAAAACGTCATGAATCGCGGGTTGCATTAGAATTAAATTTCAATCTATACCTACACCTTTAGCTAATTAGTCTGTAATCAAAGCTGTTCGGTTTTCTTTGTTGCGCGGTAAACGGCCAAGTGCCGACTCAGGTGGTCTGAGGTCGTTCATATCATTGAGGCCTTTCGGATCACTGTAATAACCCAACGCATAAGTCCCCATAGTGTAACCGAGCATCTCTTGCAGCTCATAATCAAGATCTTTAGCTATGTCCGGTGGACAAGATAAGTACTGATTTTCTTCGGTCCGTAACCAGCCAAGACAATAGGTTATATTAATTCCGGTCCTATTTAAGTCACTATAATTCTGGCCTCCGCCATGAATAACTGAACCTGAATAGAGCAGAACCGAACCAGCTGGCATAGTAGCTTGAACCGTCTCTTCATCTAATGGTCTGCGGTCAGCCGACCAGCTAACGGATCCAGGCACCACTCTCGTTGCCCCATTTTCCTCAGTGAAATCTGTTAGTGCCCACATGGTGTTAAATTGTGGCTCAATCTCATCTGGCAGGTAGCGACCCCATGCAAGGCGATCACGATGACGAGGCTGAGCACCTTGACCGGGTCGAATATCGATAATTTGAGTAAGGTGGAGTTGAATCTTGTCCGTATAGGGATCAAGAAATTGGGTGGCGAGGTCTGTGATGACACGGTCCATTACGAGTTCTCGAGAGGCCTCACTGCGTGCTATCAATGCCCCGGTTCGGCCTGTTTGCTTTCCGGTAAAGTCATCTTTACCGTCTGGCGTGGCCTCAATGAACGGTTGCAGTTCATCCAGGACCCGAGACTTTAAATCATCTTTCATAAGATTAAGAATTATGCAAGCGCCATTCTCTCTGAGAGCCTTAAGGATCTCATCATGTTCAGCCTCGGCCTCAAAATAAATTAGTTCCCCCATAGTGTCCATAAGATTACACCCAGTAATTAACCGTTGTGGAAATCTTTAGCTCTTCAGGTGATGCCTCTAGTCCATTCGAATACAGAAAGTCCGAAAATATTAAAAGCTACTTTTCAAAATCCATAACTTTTCCTTATGCCAAACCATCATTGACCAGAAACAGTCATTTTTAGTTTTACTAAGTCTCTTGACTTCTATCTATTCCAAGCAAGTCCGTAAACTCCAACGCACCAGACTCTTGATAAATCCCGAGTTTGAATCGACTATCGTCGATATCAAGATTCCTCATGGTTAATTGACCGATTCTGTCCATTGGACCAAATGCCTCCTCTTCAACACGTTCCATGGATAGTCTCTCAGGCGCATACGTTAATGCAGGACCTGTGGTATCCATTATGGAGTAATCTTCTCCTCGGCGTAAACGAATCTTCACCTCCCCTGTTATTGCTGATCCGACCCATCTAAGCAACGGTTCACGCAGCATCAGGCTTTGCGGATCAAACCATCTTCCTTCATACAGTAATCGGCCTAGCCTTAGACCCATCGACCGGTAATTCTCAATCGTATTTTCATTATGGACTGCTGAAATAAGTCTCTCGTAGGCTATTCGCAGTAGCGAAAGACCCGGTGCCTCGTAAATGCCGCGAGACTTAGCTTCAATAATGCGATTCTCGATTTGATCACTCATGCCCAATCCGTGACGCCCGCCAATCTCATTGCACTTCATCACCAGTGCAACCGAATCATCAAACTCCGCTCCGTTGACCGCTACTGGCCAACCTTTCTCAAACCGAATGCTGACATCTTCCTGCTCGATTGCTATGGATGGGTCCCAATGCGGCAATCCCATGATCGGCGTAACCATTTCAACACCGTTATTTAAAAATTCAAGTGCTTTAGCTTCGTGAGTCGCACCCCAAATATTGGCGTCAGTCGAATAAGCTTTTTCGACTGAGTCCCTATATGGCAAGCCCTTCGAGTGCAAAAACTCACTCATTCCAGTCCGCCCTCCGAGCTCTGCAACGAACTGAGGGTCAAGCCAAGGCTTATAAATCCGAAGAGCAGGGTTGACCATAAGCCCATACCTGTAAAAGCGCTCGATGTCATTACCCTTATACGTTGAGCCATCGCCCCAGATATCAACACCATCATCTTTCATAGCGCTAACAAGAAGAGTCCCAGTAACTGCTCTACCAAGTGGAGTCGTATTGAAATACGTTCTTCCAGCTGTTGATATATGGAATGCGCCACATTGAAGCGCCATTAGTCCTTCTCGGACTAGCTCAGCTCTACAATCAATGATTCGAGCAGATTCTGCTCCATAGAGAACTGCTCTCTCAGGTACTGTCGAAAGATTCGGCTCATCATACTGACCAATATCTGCTGTGTAGGCGTAGGGAATAGCTCCTCGTTCGCGCATCCAAGCAACAGCAGCTGACGTGTCAAGACCGCCAGAGAAAGCTATCCCGACACGTTGCCCTTCAGGCAAAGACATTAATACTTTAGACATAGATCCTTAAAGCTACGGGATATAAGATGCTCACCCTTTCCTTATTACACAGTTATTGAGATCTAGAATAGAAATGACTGGAATATTAGTGGGGGATCATCATATGTTTAACGCGTCACAACTAGCCGAACGCCTATCAGAACTAGTGCAAATTCCGAGTGTCAATCCCTTGCAAGCAGGCCCTAAGTCCGGAGACAACGGAGAACGGGAAATTTCGGAGTGGATGGCCAACCGTTGTGAAGACCTCGGAGCGACAGTAGCTACTGAAGATATTCTCGATGGGCGCCACAACGTCTACGCCCGCTTTGAAGGCACCAGCGACCGTTCACTAACTATCGATGTTCATCTTGACACCGTTGGAGTTGAACACATGTCAGGAGATCCCTTCGACGGGAGAATTGAAGACAGTAGGGTCTACGGGCGGGGCTCTGTCGACACCAAGGCAACTCTTGCTATAGCTCTAGCAATAATTGAGGAAATGAAAGAACAAGGAAACAAACCGAAGCCCACTATAAATCTTGTTGGCACAATCTCTGAAGAAATGGGTGGGCTAATTGGCGCTGTCGGTTACCGCGACTGGCTCCTCAGTCGCCACGAACACATTGACCAAATAATTGTCGCAGAACCGACCATGTGCTCTCCTGTTTATGGACACAAAGGCGGAGTTGGCCTTGACATTACTGTCCTTGGGCACGCTGCGCACTCATCTAAACCGCATTTGGGGAAGAACGCAATTAGCGCTGCAGCTCGTATCGTCACCGCAATTGATGCCGAGCAAGCCAGACTACAAAAACTCAGACCTTCGACGGCAGTCGGAAACGGGTCTGTCTCCGTTACTGAGATTGAGGGTGGTCTTGCCCGAAACATAATCCCGGACCGGTGCTTTCTTTATGTTGGCCGTCGGACCTCACCTGGTGAGGATCCGGCAGAGATCCAGACACATTTAGAGGCATTAATTAGGAGTAATGCTGTACCTCTGGACGTACAAATTGAGAATACCTACGGAACCGGAAGTCCTGCTTTCTATCAAGACCCTTCAAGTGATTTAGTGACAGCTCTTTCGGATATAGCCGGCACCAGCCCCGATACCGCAGACTACGGATCAAATGCATTGCGTTATCCTGAAATCGCAACCGAGGTTGTCGTTTTTGGTCCGGGGTCTATCGATCAAGCTCACCAAGCCGTTGAATGGATTGATCTCGACCAGCTGGATCTCGCTGCTTCTATTTACCGGAAATTTTTCAATTCGTGAACAAGCTAACTTCATTCACTATCTTCAAAGCGTAATCAATCATTTCATTGAGGCTACTTTGTCGCTCATCAGTGGAAAGTGATTCACCAGTTGCAAGCTGGTCTGTGAGTGTTAGCAAAGAAAGAGCACCCCGTTTTTCTAGTTGCGCTATTGCATAGAGCGCAGCGCATTCCATCTCGACAGCTACCACCCCAGCAGCATGCATCTCCGTCGTCAGATTCTCATTTGGCTCATAAAAAATATCGGTGGTAAACACCTGACCTCTCACAACTTCTATCTTTTCGTCTTCGGCTACTTTAGTGCTAGCCTCAAGCAACTCAAATGATGGCAACAGAATCGAATCAGCGGCAGGGTCCAACAGACTAGGCATAGAGCTGCTAGTGAAACAGGAATCAGCAACGACCAGTGACCGAAGAGGAAGGTCAGTGGAAAAAGATCCCGCTGTGCCGATTCTGATTATGTTCTGAACTTGGTAGTGACGGTAAAGTTCAGTTACGTATATCGCAGCCGAAGGCATTCCCATACCCGATGCCATTACCGATACTGGAATTTCTTTATACATTCCTGTGTACCCGGTCACGTTTCTAACGTTTGTGATTTGTTTTACTTCTGACAAAAAATTAGTAGCTATATAGGTCGCTCTAAGTGGATCGCCAGGCATGAGAACCGTGGAAGCGAAATCTCCCTGAGCGGCGGAAATATGTGGAGTTGACAAGTTAATCTATCTTTCCGAACATCAGTTCGATGTTCTCAGTTTGCTCTGCAGAAACTTCGTCCAACATCACTCCTTGAGCCGCCAACGCAGCTGCTGCTATCTCGTTGTCTAGGTTAGAAGCAATGACAGTAACACCAGGCACCAAGTTTCCCTTAGCTAATTCATGACACCCAACACCTTGAACGGCAAATGACAAGTCCATTATTTCTATCGGGTGTCCTAGCCCTCCAGCGATATTCACTAGTGCCCCGTTGGCCAGCACATAAAGGTGACCTATCCCCCTCATTTCGTAGCGGTCTATTCCTTCTCGTACTTCTGAAATCATCTCACTTTCATTTTTTAACCAATCCACATCAATCTCTAAATCATGATGACCGGCATTTGCCAAAATCGCGCCTTCCTTCATCATCTCAAAGTGCTTTGCTCCTACGGCTTTGATCCCACCAGTCGCAGTCAGCACAAAGTCAGCCGTTGGCAAAGCGTCTGCTGCTGCAGCTACTTGATGTCCATCCATGACCGCTTCGAGGGCCTTGACCGAGTCAACTTCTATAATCCAAGCAGTTCCGCCAAGAGCTCGCACATGTGTAGCTATTCCCCGACCAACCCATCCGTAACCAAAGATCGCCACATTTTTACCAGCCATCAACATGTTAGTTAAATTCAAAATGGCTTGTACTGTCGATTGGCCAGTTCCGTATCGGTTATCGAAAAGGTGTTTACATTTTGCGTCATTGGCTGCCAGAACGGGAAAACTTACTCGACCTAACGCTTGGAGTTGTCTAAGTCGGGCAACTCCCGTCGTGGTTTGTTCAGTAACGCCTGAGATGCCGTGATCTGCACCTGCATTCACTATTCGTAAAGTGAGCTCAGCTCCATCATCTATTATTAATTCTGGTTTACGTGAAGCCACTACATCAAGATCAGATTCCCAAATGCTGTAACCACTATTTCGAGAAGAATGAACTTCAATTCCTCGAGCCACTAAAGCCGCAGCAATTTCGTCGCGCGTTGAATGTGGATTACTACCTGCAACCACTACATCGGCTCCAGCATCAGCTAAAACCGTTGCTAGAAGTGCGGTCTTCGCTTCGAGGTGAACCACCACAGCGACCTTTCGACCTTCTAACGATCCATCGCTTAACCTGTCACGCAAATAACCATCTACCAGTGGCGAATGAGCACGCGCCCAACTAATAGCTTGCTCTCCCAAAGGCGCGAGTCCAATGTCAGCTATCCGAGAGTTTTTTTCAGAGTCCATCACCCAACGAGTTTGACATGCCTAACGAGAAGTTCGCGTCTCTATTCTCGATTACTAAGTCTTAACTCTGAGATAGGTGTAGAGCGCACCCGTCAGGGTCCTATCTAATGGTTTAAAGCGCAAGATCTCAGTGCGCTGAGCAACTGTAGATATTATGATCATCACATGACTCATTTCGGTATCAATATGTTCCCCACTGACAAAGCTATCAACCCGATGACTCTGGCCACAGAAGTCGAAGATAGGGGCTTCGAGTCGTTATGGTTTCCAGAACACAGTCACATTCCCACCAGTAGAGAATCGCCATGGGGCCTTAATCCAAAGGCGCCACCCCTTCCGGAAGAATACTGGCGTACGCATGATCAATTCATTGCGTTAGGAATGGCCGGAGCGGTTACTAGCAAAATTAAGTTGGGAACTGGTATCACACTCGTGCCTCAAAGAGATCCCATCTGGCTTGCTAAAAGTGTGGCCACCGTGGATGCTTTGACTGATGGTCGCTTCCTATTCGGAATTGGTTACGGGTGGAACAAAGAAGAGTTACATCATCATGGCGTTCAGTTCACGGAACGAAGAGCCGTAATGCGAGAGAACGTTCTGGCGATGAAAGAGCTATGGATGAAGGACGAAGCTGAGTATCACGGCGAACACGTCGATTTCAGCTCAAGTTGGCAGTGGCCAAAGCCAACACAAAAACCTCACCCGCCGATCATTCTGGGTGGAGCCGCAGGACCGAAAACGATGGCGGACATTATTGAGTATTGCGATGGCTTTATGCCAATCAGTGGAAGATACGATTTCGCTGAGCAAATCACGACGCTCAAACAAATGGCTTCAGACGCTGGACGTGACCCTGAATCATTCGAGTTTGGACAATTTGGCACGCCTCCTAAGGCAGAAGTAGTCGATTCATTAATTGAAGCTGGCATTCATCGCATTGTTTTCACTGTCCCGCCTGCCGAAGCTGACACAGTCATTCCTAAGCTTGACAAATTATCGGAGTTTAAAGATCAGTACAGTTAGATAAGAGTATCGATCGGTTTCTAAGGCTATTTGTGATTTGCTGATCAGCCTTAAAGTGAGAGCACAAAATCAATAACAGTTAATCTCCGGCTAGTTAAGTGCAAAATGATGCGCATTGCTCTAGCGTCAATCGTGATGTCACGAAACACCAGCGAAGCGACTATTTTTTTTTACTCCGCCAATATTGAGCTTTATTCGCAGTTATGACAGTTCTCGTTGCCGGCGGCGGCATAGCTGGAATAGCAATGGCACTTACTTGTCATCAAATAGGTGTTCCGGTCAAAGTATTTGAGTCCGCAAATCAGATATTGCCCCTCGGAGTTGGAATCAATCTCCAGCCCAATGCTGTTCGAGAGTTATACGATCTCGGTTTATCCGCGTCTTTAAATCAGATAGGAATACAGACTAGAGAATGGGCATTAGTCGGTCGCAATGGAAATGATATCTGGGCAGAACCTCGTGGTCTCTTAGCTGGTTACGACTGGCCGCAATATTCGGTCCACAGAGGCAAGCTGCAAATGATGATGTATCGCGCAGCGCTAAAGAGGTTGGGACCCAACGCAATAATTACTGATAGTCGCGCAATTGATTATGACCAGTCCAAAAATAGCGTCACCCTTCGCACAATAAACAAGTCGGGCGCAGAGCAAACGCATGAAGGCGCAATATTAATTGGCGCAGATGGCATTAATAGTGTCGTTCGAAAGAAAATGCACCCAGATGAAGGAAGTCCAATTTGGGGAGGTGCTGTAATGTGGCGCGGTCTTTCACAAGCAAAACCAATTAGAACAGGGGCATCATTTACTTTGGTTGGAAAACTAGAACAACGGTTCGTTTCCTACCCAATCAGTAGACCCGACCCGATCACTGGACTATCAGATATTAATTGGATAGCAGAACTAACCTATAATGTGAAAACCAATCGACCCGGTGGTGATTGGAATAAACAAGTTCCTGCAGCAAAATTTAAAGATGCGTTTATCGACTGGGATTTTGATTGGCAAAATATTCCGGATCTCGTCGACTCCGCAAAGGAAATTTATGAGTATCCAATGATAGATCGCGACCCCATCGACATGTGGGTCGATAAACGAGTTGGCCTTGTGGGAGATGCAGCACATGCTATGTACCCAGTTGGCTCAAACGGCGCTAGTCAGGCAATCATCGACACAAGAGTCTTAGGCGCCAAATTTTTAGAATATGGAGCCAACAATAACGCTCTAGCAGCCTACGAAGAGCAATTACTTGACCCAATTAACGAGCTGGTACTCAGGAATCGCGGTGCGGGGCCAATCGGAATTCTAGGAATCATAGAGGAGCGATGTGGAGGTGTCTTTGATGACATCGACAACGTTATGCCACGCTCAGAGATAGAGGAGTACATGAGCCGCTACAAGGCCGCCGCAGGTTTCGCTAAAGACCAGCTGAACGGCTCCGCACAAACAATTACCATCTAGTTAGGAAAACTTACAAGACTAAGAATTTTGTCAGTTACGCGCTTCGGAAATAAATACTGGAATCTCGCGATCAGTTTTTTGCTTGTACTCCTTATACGGAGGAAAAATAGATTCCGAAAGTTCCCACCATTCCTCTCTTTCTGCGCCCGTCACTAAGCGGACCACTGTTTCATACGGTTCTGGTCCATCTTGAAGAAGAATATTCGGGTTTGCAATGAGGTTGTGGTACCAACCAGGTTGTTCAGGAGCCCCACCCTTAGAAGCTATGATTGCATACTCGCCTTCACGCTCAACTCTCATGAGTGGCACTTTGCGAACTAAACCGCTTTTGTGACCAATAGTAGTAATAATGATGATGGGCATCCCAGTGTCACGCAGCGTGGCCCCTTTAGCGCCATTGGAGCCCTCGTAAGCCTCAACCTGTTCCGCAACCCAATCCCAAGTAGAAGCACCGTATTCACCGTCAAAAGTCATAGAGCAATCTTAGATCAACTTTTATGACTTTGCTCATGCCCTATATTTCTTCCGGCCATCTATCGACCATTGCATCAGCTAGACCAACCTGAAAGGCATTCAAGGTAAGCGAAACAAGACAGTAGTATCCGATGGTACTAACCAATTCAACCAGACCTTTTGACCCTATAAGACCTAGCATCGTCCCGTAGGTGGAGTCACTTACTCGAGTGCTCTGAAGGAGCTCTTCAGTGAACTTCTGAGTGATCATCAACTCTCGCTTCCAGTTAGGTCGACCTCCTTCAGCTAACACATCTAGATAGCTTGAATCAATACCCTCCGAAATTGCGATCGCTGCATGCGCTTCAAACTCAAATTTAGACTTAAAGTGCACACCAACGCAGCAGATCGCTACTTCCCGCATCTGAGGATCAAGCTCTGTGGCGAAACGCACTTGCGCACCAAGTTCCACCGCCTTCATACCTAAACCAGGCGCGTGCTGCCAAACTCCGAATGGGCCAGATTTCCAAACATCCGGGCCGAGTCCTTTTCGTGTTCCTACTACTGAATCGCGCAAACTTTTCTGATCAGCACTCAGTAGATCTTCATCTAAAGGTCCTAAACGACTCATCAACTACCTTCCTTTCCATGAAGGCTCTCTGCGCTCAAAAAATGCGGAGGTCCCTTCTTCCCTATCCTCGCTAGCAAAGACTATTTTACGAGCAGTCTTTGTTAACCCCCAGGCGTCAGCATCGTTTAAAGCTAGATACGCTTCCATCGCCTTCAAACTTTCCTGAGTGGATGTGGGCGAATTAGAGACAATCTTGGCTGCAACCTTTAATGCTGCGTCAAGAGCTTGACCCTCAGGTACAAGTTCCGAGATAAGCCCGACCTCTCTGGCTCGACTTGGTGACAGTTCCTCGCCCGTTAAGATAACCTCCTTAGCCACATGAAGTGGGAGCGAACGCAGAGCTCTAAACAATCCTCCGCTGGTGGGTAGGAGACCTCGCTTCACTTCCGGCAATCCAAGCCTAAGAGTCTCGGAAGCGACTATTAAGTCACAACAAAACAAGATCTCCATGCCACCCCCAAGGGCCAGACCCTCGGCTGCAGCTATAAGTGGCTTTGATCTGGTGCGGCGAATCAGACCATACTCTCCACCACGCTCAGTGCTTCCGCTTCCATCTTTCATGTCACTTCCTGCAGAAAACATCTCGGGACCGCCGGTAAGAATTCCTACCCATTGACTTGCGTCATCTTCAAAATCACTAATTGCTTTATCTAATGCTTCCGTTAATGCTTCGTTGAACGCATTTCGCTTCTCGGTGCGATTCAGCGTAAAAACTGTTATGGCATCAAGTTTTTGAACAAGTACTAAATTTTCTTCTGTTTTCATCAAGACCACCTTCAATTCGAATATTAAAGCTTTACAGAAAATAATAATTACGGGTTACCAGCCCAAATCAGCGTACTCTTGCGGCAATGACCGCTGAACAAAAAAACGACAAGGCTCCCTTGATATTTTTTGTTTCACCAATAGCCAGCCAACCCGACACACAGATACGAACTAGTTCAACACGCGCTTATCTGGCGTTAGCTACCGGGTCCTTAGCGTTTGTTCTAGCGACAATAAATGTAACCGTCTCCAACGTTGCATTCCCTGAGATCGTCAAAGCATTCCCTGGAATATCAAGTGGAACAAGCGGCTGGATCATCTCCGGTTATGCACTGGCATTTTCATCAACCCTACTATCTGGGGGCAGGCTAGCCGATCGTTATGGTCGCCTTCCAATTTTCAAGTTCGGCCTCATTGGCCTATCCATTAGCTCAGTAGCCGCCGGGTTCGCTAGTAATATCTGGATACTAGTTGCTGCCCGCGCTGCTCAAGGAATTTGCGGGGCGCTAGCTGTTCCCTCATCTCTTGCTCTAGTGCTTCCCAAATTCCTACCATCAAGACAGGCGAGCGTCATAGGACTTTGGGCAGCCGCCGGAATGGCGGCGTCTGGGTTGGCGCCTGGTTTAGCCGCCTTCATTCTAGAATTCGGAAGCTGGCGATTAATCTATTTAATATTGGCTCCCATTAGTTGCCTAGGTCTTTTAGGAGCAAAACTTTTCCTGGATGAAACAGCTGCGAAAGATACTGACAAAACACTAGATCTTTTTGGAGTTTCGATGGGAAGTGGTTCTATTTTCTTCTTAGTTTTGGCCACTCTGCAAGGGCGATCTTGGGGTTGGAATGCCCCAATCACCATCACCTGTTTTTTGTTCTCAGTTACCCTTCTTGTCGCACTAGTTTCCAGATCGAAAAATCACCCAGAGCCGGCAATCGATCTCGACTTGTTCCGTATTAGATCCTTTGCCATCGCTAATATTGCCGTCGCATTATCAATGGTCGGAGCATTCACCAGCTGGTTCCTTTGGCCGGTCTACCTCACCGAAGTATGGAACTACAGCAAACTCTCAATCGGACTAGCGTTTACACCAGCTCCTGTCATCTCAGCCTTGGTAGCGATACTTAGTGGTCGGTGGGCAGACAAACATGGTTTCAGAGGGCTGATGGGCTTAGCATCATTCTTGGCGGCTAGTGGCCATATTTGGTTGTACCTGTTTCTGAACGAAACAGTAAATTTCTGGTTCTCCTTCTTTCCAGCCACCGTGCTATTTGGTCTTGGAATGGGCGCATTAGCAAGCCAGCTCAACAGCGCTGCTCTACTTGCGATACCTGCTAAATCCATTGCAACGGCAAACGGCATTCACCAATCGCTACGTTACGCAGTAGGAGCTATGGGAGCAGCGACAGCAATCGCTATTCTCAATGACGCTCATGATGTGTGGCGCTACGACCTAATGTGGTTCCTGCTGGCCGGAATGCAGATGGCAGTTATCCCACTCATGCTTTTCGCTTACCCTAAATCAGAGATCAAGAAAT
>Ga0315331_10000862_pt1 | contig 22055 bp, 15 predicted proteins | sample M160m34915metaG_FD_203456 | JGI IMG/M metagenome (GOLD analysis project Ga0315331, IMG submission 203456) | Ammonia-oxidizing marine archaeal communities from Monterey Bay, California, United States - M1 60m 34915 | ecosystem: Environmental > Aquatic > Marine > Intertidal zone | place: USA...
CGATTGGATTCGTACCGCCGGCGTTGATCCAGCGCCGACAACGGCGTCGAACATCTCGCAACGAAACGAGTTTGGTCATGGGGATGTTGAAACGGGCTTCGCTCAAGCGGACATCATCATCGAGAAAACGTTTAAGACCGAACAAACCCATCAGGGCTATATCGAACCCCATGCCTGCTTGGCCACCTTGGGACCCGATGGGGTAGGCGAGCTTTGGGTCACAACCCAAGGTCATTTTACTTTCCGGAATATGTGCGCAAGTTTGCTTGGCCTTGATGTTGCCAAATTGAAAGTAACGTCATCGGAGATCGGTGGCGGCTTTGGCGGTAAAACACACGTTTGGATGGAGCCCGTTGCGCTGCAATTGGCTAGAAAGTCCAACCGTCCCGTGAAGCTCGTGATGACTCGAGAAGAAGTTTTCAAAGCAACCGGTCCAACCTCCTCGACCTCCGTTGACGTTAAAATCGGCGCGAAGAAAAATGGGCGAATCACAGCCGCATCCGCGGAACTCAGATACCAAAGCGGGGCTTTCCCAGGGATGTGGGGTATGCTCGGCGCGATGACGTCTTTCGCTTGCTATGACCTGAAACACGTTAAATCAGTCGGCTATGATGTGTTGTGCAACCGGCCTAAGGTTGCGGCCTACCGAGCCCCTTCAGCGCCGATGGCAGCGTTTGGTGTGGAGAGTGTGATCGATCTGCTTGCAGCTGAATTGAAGATGGACCCGGTGGAATTTAGGATTAAGAACGCGGCTAAAAAAGGCACCCAAGCCTCTTATGGCCCGGTTTACGGACCGATTGGCATTGGTCCTACTCTCGAGGCGGTAAAGAATCATCCCCATATGAAAAAGCGCCTGGGCAAAAATCAAGGGCGTGGCGTCGCCTGCGGGTTCTGGTTCAATTTTGGTGGCCAGACGTGCACAGATTTAAATATCGGGATCGATGGTTCGGTCAACCTAACGGTCGGCACCGTGGATGTGGGTGGTTCACGTGCGTCCTTGGCGTTGATCGCCGCGGAAGAGCTGGGAATCGACTACGATCAAGTGCGCGTCACCATCGGCGATACGAGCTCCCTTGGACACAACGACACAACAGAGGGTAGTCGAGGAACCTTCTCATCGGGTATGGCAACCATTTTTGCCGCCAGAAATGCAGTCGATGTCATGAAACAGCGTGCTGCAGACACTTGGGGGATTCCGGTCGATCAGGTGGTTTGGGAAGAAGGTGTCGCCCGGGCCAAGGGACGTCAAAACAGTAATTTGCCGCCCCTCAGCCTCAAAGAAATTGCTGCGAAATCGCCGCGGACCGGAGGACCCATCGCAGGTCATAACGAAGTCGTTGCAGACGGGGCCGGGGTGTCATTTGCAAGCCATATCTGTGATGTTGAAGTGGATCCAGAAACAGGTTCAACCCGGGTGATACGCTACACCGTTGTCCAGGATGCGGGGAAGGCGATTCATCCCGATTATGTTGAAGGCCAGTTCCAGGGCGGTGCGGCTCAAGGCATTGGCTGGGCATTGAACGAGGAATATATCTACGGCGACGATGGCACGTTGCAAAATGCTGGGTTCTTGGATTATCGAATTCCTGTGTGTTCTGACTTACCGTTCATCGACACAGAGATTTTAGAAATTCCAAATCCCAATCACCCTTACGGTGTGCGGGGAGTCGGCGAGACATCAATCGTGCCGCCGTTGGCAGCGATTGGTAATGCGGTCTCGAATGCTGTTGGTGTTCGGATGACCCATGTCCCCATGTCACCGCCGCGGATTTTAAAAGCCATTGAGGACGCGCAATAGGGCGAAACGAGGGTATGGAGATTCGGTTATCTGGAATCCTTTGTCAGGCAACCGGAGGGGCATCGACGGTTGAAGTCTCTGGCGCAACGATCGGTGAGATGTTGGCCAGTCTTGCGCTCAAGCATCCCGCCATCCAGGAACATCTGGATGATGGGGTGGCGGTCGCTGTCAATGGCGAGATCTATCGGGACCGCAGAGACCAAGTGATTCCAACCGGATCAGAAGTCTTTTTGCTGCCTAGAATTGAGGGTGGCTAAAATTCCTCTGCCCTTTATCAAGAGGTTTTAAGCCGGACGTCAAAGGCAATGACCTGGCGTTTGGTTCCCCCCCGCATGGGGTGCACGTAGTGCATGTAGTAGGGCGGGAATAACAGGAGTTCAGCCGCTTTGGGCCTGTGCCGCCGAGACGCATTTTGTTGGCCGAGGCTGACACTGCTCATCATCGGGTTGATGAATTCGAGACATCCCTCAGGTTCTGGTCGTTCAGGCATACAGATGTAATAGATACCCGAGATCAGCGTGTATTCATTCGGGTGAATGTGCGGCGCTTGCCAGTCCCCTGAGCCCAGAGAGACTGCCCAGCTAGTGACTTCAATGGGCGTGAAGAGCGGATCAACTTTCAGGACTTGCTCGAGATAGTGCTCGATGGAGGGCATCACAATTTCTTGTTTGAGCCGCTTCATAGAAGGGTGGCTGTCCTCAAGGATGTTGATGCCCAGGTGGGTCTGAAATCCGCCTTGAGTTGTGTTTTCCGAGACGGTCTGCGCTGGCGCTTGTGCTTTGTCAGCGGCGAGTTCAAGCGCGTCAATCACCGATGTCAATTCTCGATTCATTGAATCCGCGTCTGAAAATTTTCTGGTTAGAACAGGCGTCGGAAAATGCAGTTCTATCGACTCAGTTTCAATCTCGATGGGTTTCATCACGGCCCTTATCTAGAAGACGGCGTCCAAGGCGGCCGCGTCCAAGGTTGTTCTTGAAATGATGAGCCTATAACAAGGTTGAGTCCCTGGGAAGAAATCGCAAAGCTGGAGGATCGGTTGGGGCACTGGAAGCTAAGCTGCAATGCTTGTCTTTACAGGCGCTGGACGGCTGTCTACAGTGAAGGCTAAGCCATCGGAAGATTCAGAGGAGCTCGATTTTGAACAAGCAATCCGCGTTATGGGCAGATGCACCGGCGCTGCAGTACCAAACCCTCAGTTTTGATTTTCGAGGTAACCACTTTGTTGGACACCGGGTTGCTCCGCCGGTGGAGGCGGGAGCGCGACCTTTGGTATTGGTGATTCACAATTATCAGGGCCTTAAGCAATTTGATATTGATGTCGCAGAATATTTGGCGCGACTCGGCTATGTCGGTCTTGCGATTGACATGTACGGTGACCGGGTTCCAGCTGATGAACGAGAGTTTCCTGAGGACCCGGCAAAGATCGAACACTTCCAGAAACAATGCTTCGATGCGATGGTCTGGCTGGATCATGATCATGAGCTGTTTCGTGCGCTACTTGCAGAGTGGCTGCGAGTCGGCTGCGAAGATTCGGTGGTGAGCGGTGATCTGGCGCCCGCTGCCATCGGGTACTGTTTTGGGGGTATGGCGGTTTTAGAGGGCGTGCGCGGCGGTCTTAATTTATCAGCGGCGGTCTCATTCCACGGTCTCTTGCAAACCGGAGAGGATCCGAGTCCAGCCCGATTTGGCGCCGTGCGCCCGGCGCTCAAAACGACGCAGAATCACTACAATACAGAAACCGTGATTTTGATTGAGAATGGCGCTGAAGATCATCTTGTTGCTCAAGAAAATAAGGACCGTTTTTTCCAGGAAATGGATGCCGCGGGCGTTGATTGGAGCTTCGTCGATCACGCCAAAACACCTCACGGTTTTGCACTGCCAGCGCGAATCGGGCCGCCCGGTCATTTACATGAGGCGGCTGATCGCCGCTCCACCATGAATATGCTCAGCCTATTTAGGGAGGTTTTCCCTGGCGTGCATCAAAATTCGGTACCTAACAACGCTTCAGGAACGTCGATTCCCTAGCCGCGAGAAGTTCGATCGTTTGGAGGTGCAGTTTCATCGGCTGTCGAAAACTAGCGACCTCAATCGGCGCGGGATCTAATGGCTGCAAGACGGATGCTGTTTGGGTGAGCGCGGCAGAGCGGGGCTCAAAAGCTGGTGCAGAACAGCAGCCCGCCGGTCCTAAAGTCAGCACACGGCGTAGGTGTTGAACGCCGCCAAAAATGTTTCGCCGTTTTAAAGAGAAAATTGATTTGTAACCTGATGGAGGGTACCCATGATTTCAGAAGCCGCTGAATTTGATCAGTTTATAACCGACCATCGTTGGGCCGTGCTGACCCATCTTCGCGGGGACGGTGGCCCTGTGTCATCGGTTGTCGCTTATGCCCGAGAAGCAGATGAGATCGTTGTCTCAACACCCGGAAAAACGTTCAAGCGTAGGGCATTGGACAGGGATCCACGGGTTAATCTTTGTATTTTAAGCAATCAAGAACCCTTTAATTTCGTTGCACTTGAAGGCACTGCAACGATTGAAACGACCCATCTTGAAGCCGCCACGACGGCGGTGTTCGAGCAGATCGCATCGGTTGGGTATCGATTGCCTGAGAATCTCCCGGCCTGGTTGGAACAAGGCGACCGGGTAATCATTAGAATTAGCCCGGTGCGTGTTCATGGTGTGATCCGCCCCAGTTGATTGTGTCAGACTAACTGAGGAGCCTTCGGTATCCGTGTGGGTTGGTCCAGCTTGGTATTGCAATATTCGGCGGGTCTTATAGCATTGCTGGGCGGGTATGAACCTGCGGGTGGGGTGGCCATTTATCATGTTTGCAGGTAAGTCATGAATCAATCCAAGAAATCTATCGACTGGAGTAATCTCGGGTTCTCCTATGTCGAGACAGACCTTCGATTCAGCGCGCGCTGGCGCGATGGGGTTTGGGGCGATGGCGAGTTAATCCCTTCTGCTGACATGGCGGTGCATGAGGGATCACCCGTTCTGCATTACGCCCAGGCCTGTTTTGAGGGGCTTAAGGCTCAATCTGCGCCGAACGGCGACGTACTTTTATTCAGGCCAGATCTAAATTTCCAGCGAATGGGACGGACCACCGAGCGGTTGCTGATGCCCACCGTTCCTGAATCACTTTTCATGCGGGGCATTGAGTCTGTAGTACGAGCTAATGCAGCTTGGATTCCGCCCCATGGCTCTGGGGCCAGCTTGTATATTCGTCCCTTTTTAATCGGGGTCGGAGAAAATTTAGGTCTTCGTCCCGCCCCAGAGTATGAGTTCCGTGTTTTTGTCTCGCCAGTAGGGCCTTATTACAAAGGCGGTGGGTTAAGTCTCATTAATCTTGCTGTGATCGATTTGGATCGGGCAGCACCGAAGGGTCTGGGCGCCTTTAAGGCGGGTGCAAATTACGCCGGGGGACTGCTGGCGACGCAGATGGCCCAGTCACTTGGGGCGCAAGAAGCGCTGTACCTAGATCCCTCAGAGCACCGGTTTCTCGAGGAAGCGGGCTCGGCGAACATTGTGCTTAAGATGAAAGATGGCTCGATGGTGACGCCAGAATCTGAGTCTATTTTACCCAGCGTAACGCGTCGCAGCGTGATGACCCTCGCTTCCGATGTGCTCGGGCTCAGTGTGAGCGAGCGCCCTGTTGATTTTCTTGCAGAAGTTGACGACATCGATGAATTTGCGGCCTGCGGTACTGCTGCGGTGATATCCCCGGTGGGCAAAATACGAATGGCTGACCATTGGTATCATTTTCATGGTGATGGCGAAATGATCGGTCCAACCACCCAAAAGCTGTATGACCTGCTCACGGAGATTCAGCGAGGGGAGCGGGAAGATACCTTCGGCTGGACCCGAGCGGTTTGAGTCGTTGTGCTTGCGAGGCTTAACCTTCCAAAGGCGGTCCTGGCCATACCCGTATCCCGCAGTGTTTGTTGGTCCTATTGAGAAGCGTGTCGACCGTTGCTGTCCTTCAAGCCACAAGTTTTGACCGGTATCCGTGTTAGGATTCGCTCCTCGCTGAAGCGGTTGTCGTAATCGACTGCTGTGGTGTTCTGATCGATTTAGGCTATAAAAATGTTGACTACAACCATCAAGCTTTCCTATTGGTTTGGGCAGCTGGCCGAGGGTTTGAAGAACAGTGCGTTCAGTCTTTTGTTGCTGTTCTATTTCAATCAGGTCTTAGGCGTTTCAGGAACGCTTTGCGGTCTCGCATTGATGATCGCAACTACGATTGATGCCTTTACTGACCCGATGATGGGCAGCGTGTCTGACCACTGGAAATCAAGATGGGGTCGTCGGCACCCTTTTATGTACGCGTCAGCTCTGCCTCTCGCGGGTTTCTTTTACTTGCTGTTTAATCCATGGGTCACTGGTGAGGGCCCATTGTTTGTTTGGCTTCTCGTTTTTACCGTATTGACGCGCCTTTCGATGACCCTCTATCACGTCCCGCATCTCGCACTGGGAGCGGAGCTCACGAAAGATTTTGATGAGCGAACCAGTATTGCGGCTTTTCGAATGATATTTGGCGCCAGCGGCTGGCTGATTGTGGCGGGTCTAGGATTTGGTTATTTCTTCGCCGCGTCGGAGGAATACTCGAATGGTCAACTTAATCCGGCTGCTTATCCGCCTTTTGCGCTGATCATTAGTGTCGGAATTTTTGTCTCAATCATTGTGACTTGCCTCGGTACTCAGTCTCTGGTGCCAAATTTGCCCAAAGCCTCCGGGCTGGGGCGCCGCGGATTCAAAGAGATTGGGAAGGAGACCCTGGGGGCGTTTCAAAACGAGTCGTTCAAGGCATTGGTCGCATCCTTCATTTTAATCTCGGTCCCTGTTGGCATGAGCGTTGCGCTTGCGCTCTACCTGAACACGTTTTTCTGGCAGCTTACTCCGGCCCAGGTGCCTCTGGTTCTGCTGGCGCAGTTTCTCTCAACGTTGATTGGCTATGCGCTCGCGCCTGCGCTGAGCCGATATTTAGATAAAAAGTTGGCGCTGATTTTGGGGGTTCTAGTTTGGGCAATTGCGACTGCATCACCCTATTTACTAAGTTTCTCTGGCCTGTTCCCCGCACCAGGCACTCGGTCGATGCTGGTTTTACTGATTGGCTTTGCGCTGATCGCGGGCATGGGTATCGCGCAACTGGTGGTGGCTGTTAATTCGATGATGGCGGACATTGCCGATGAGCATGAGCGTGACACTGGGCAGCGCAATGAAGGTATTTTCTTCGGAGCCTTTGCGTTTATGAACAAAGCGGCAACAGGAATTGGCAGCGGTTTGGGCGGTGCGGTGCTTGACCTCATTAATTGGCCCACGGGAGCCGGAGTCCAATCTGCGGCAGATGTGCCCCCGGAAACGCTTTTTGCATTAGCGGTTGCTGGCGGTCCGGTCGTTGCCCTGGCTTTTCTCCCCTTCTACTACTTTATACAACGTTACAATCTAGACCGTGAGCGGCTAGCCGTGATCCAGAGGGCGATTGGGGATCAAGCTAAGAGGAGCGATCAATAAGACGCAGGGCCATCGTTTCACCTGCGTATAAAGCACCCTCCATCCAGCCTGACCAATTCGGCGTGACGTCGCCGCTGCCGATTTGAAAGTTGGGGTTCATCTCGCCAATGGCCCATAGCTGATCGATTGCACTGGCTTGACCCGGGCGCACTGTCATCCAGGCGCCGCGGGCCAGTGGGTCCTCGGTCCAGTAATGGACCCGGAGATCTGAAGGCTCTTTAGGGGGTAAGGCGACGGCCTCAAAGATAGGGTGGGAGGAATCCGGCGTACTGAGTCCGCTGTCTGCGATGATGCAACCCGCTGCGCCGGTCGCCTCCATAAATGCCAGTGCAGGCGGTGCTGCAGAGATTCGATCATCGAACGGAGCCTCTGAATCAAACCAATATTTTGCACTGCGATTCGCATGGCCGCGCTGGCTTTGATCTTGTGCTGTTTTCAGAATATTCGAAGGCAAACTTATCGAGCATAAAACATTAAACGGCACTGTGAGGATGAGGGCCCGACTTTCAAAAACTGCGCCTGTGTTCGTTGTTACTCGATAGCCGCGCCGCTCCTCCTCAATGGCACAAACCTTTTGGTCGTGCTCGACCCGAAGATTGGCTTGATCAACCATTGCAGCTGCCAAGGATTGGGTTCCACCTATTATTCGATGTTCAGCCGCTGTCAATGCTGTCAGGGTATCCCCGAACATGAAAAAGTCTCTTAGGATTCCAAGCGCGCTAAAGGATCTTGGATCGGCGCCGGTGAGGGTCGCGGTCCACGCCATCAAAGCTTCTTGAGCCTCAGGAGCGGCGCCCAATCGATCGACGTAATCCTGAAAAGGTTGATCTAGGTGCGCGTTTTTTTCCGTGATCCAACGATCTGGGTCGATCAGTTTTACGCCGCGATCAATCTTTCGAGACAATTCAATCAGTGCTGGTTCTAGATTCGAGGCCGACCTTTGGTGACTGGCTGAGACCAACCAAGTTTCATCACTGCCGGGTGTTTCTGGACAAATTTTGAGATGGTGGTCTGCGAGGGCCTTCATTGCCCGCAGGTGGTGATCTGGATGAAGGTACTCGGCACCTTGTTCTTCGATTCGATTCTCGATTTTTTTTGAGTGGGTTCGCCCACCGATTCGGCTCGAGGCCTCAACGATCAGCACGTCAAAGCCAGCCGCGCTCAGAGTGCGGCCAGCACAGGCGCCGGTAAGTCCAGCGCCGATGATCAAGATGTCGGCAGAGGTTTTCATGGGGTCCTCGCTCTTTCAGCGGCCTTGAATGCGGTCAGTATATCGACATCTCTTGATGCTGGGTGAATCAATCTTGCAGGTTCACGCCTTTAGGGAGGCCGTGCTCTGTAAGGAATCAACAATTGGGAGGGGTTCTAAGTAGCCGGGGCCCCAAGTAGCCGGAGTCGAGTCCGGTGTTACCTGCCCGGATACTTGAACTCATCCTGGCGATGCTTCAATGACGTCAAAAAAATTGGCTTGATCTTGTGTGTTGCGCTGGTCTGAAACTCGGAGGGGTGGGTTTTCAAGGCGAAGACAGCCTTGATCGCGAATTTCTGATTTATCTGCCAGTCTTCTCAGTGCTTAGTTCTTAGTTCTTAGTGCCGAGCTTTTAGGGCTTGGTCTTAGTTCTTTCCTTCTGCTTAGGCGCGCCGGAGCTAGGCGTGAGACGCCTGATCTGTTGGACGAGCTTGCACTACTTGATGACCGCTAATGCTGGATGTGTTCGGTGAGCAGCACACGGGTGTTGGCTTGCTCCTCCGGCTGAGTGGCAAAAATCGACGCAGCATAGTCGGTCACCCCAGCGGCAGCGAGGCTTTCGAGCTGATCGCTCACCTGCGCTGCAGATCCAACCAGTGCGAGATCGCCCGGATGCTCGACGCCCTCTCGATCAAACATGGCCCGATAGGAGGGGAGTTCGGCGTAAAAAGACAGACGCTGAGTGATCAGGGTGCGAATGCGATCAGGTTGATCGGTAACGCAAATGGGGAGCGTTGCCAGGATTCTAGGGGCAGAGCGTCCGGCCCGTTCCGCAGCCTGAGAAAGTTTTGGTTTGATGTGGCTCGCGATGGTTTTGGGGCCTACCCAGGCGAGGGTAGTACCGCTGGTACGGTGGCCCGCAACTTTGAGCGCTTGAGGACCGAGCGCAGCGACAAGCACTTCCGGGGGGTGTGCGGGCTTTTGGAAGAACGTCCCTTCACAGCTGTAGTGGGCGCCCTGGTGGGAGACTTGCCCTGTTTCAAGCAGAGCCATCAGAATTGAGAGATAGTCTCTGAGATGGCCGATGGGTTTTTCAAAAGGCAGTCCCATTGCCTCCATCATGACCTTGTGGGATAGACCAATGCCAAGGGTTAATCTGCCTTGGCAGGCTTGGTGGGCGGTCAGCGTTTGGCCAGCGAGGGTCATTGGGTGTCTTGGAAACGTGGGTACAATCGCCGTACCGAGTTCGAGTTCAGTGACGGTTGCGCCAACGAGGCTAAGCACCGTCAAGGCGTCAAAGCCCCCGCTTGGGTGTTCAGCAAGCCAATAACTGTCAAAGCCCTCCAGCGCTGCCTGCTCTGCGTCTTGTCTGATGTCCTCGATCGAAGCGCGCTGTACTAGCCCAGTACCATTGATGCCTATTTTCAACGCCGTCTCCTCTGTGTTCAGCATGTTATAGTCCATCAAGGCTCGCATAAGTCGAGCAATAGTTATAGGGGTGTCGGTGCATCTCTGCTAGGCGCCCAATCGTCGAAGGTGAGGGACAAGGGTCGTGACGATAGATTTCGAGTTTTTAGACAGTTTTGAACGCAAGCGCGTGTTGATTGTTGATGACGACGGGTTCATTTTGGGAGTGCTTGAAAAGCTGCTCAATATGCTCGGTATCGAATCGGTGGTTAGGGCGAATCACGGCGGTGAAGCGCTGGCCGTCCTGGAAGAGCAAGCTGTGGATCTGGTGATTTCAGACGTGCAAATGCCTAGTTTGGATGGTCTGTCGATGCTAAAACAGATTCGGATGGGGCGCTCTGGCGCGCCTGCGCACTTGCCATGCATTATCGTGACAAGTCTCGAGGAGGAAGCGGTTTTAGTCGCCGCAATGCGACTTGATGCCAACGGGTTCGTTCAGAAACCGTTCAAAACACCCATGCTGATTAAGCGGCTGCTCATTGCCTTGTCAGAAACGATTGTTGAGATGCCTGGTCACCCTTATTCAGAGGTTGTGATCGATCTGGAACAGGTGGCTCTGGAGGGGGCTGGCCCCTCGTTAGGGCAATCCCACCAATCCCAACACATCCCCCTTGAACGGGATGAAAAGTACACCTTGGTTTCTCTGTTTCAGCTTCGCTCTGACATGCAGTTGGCTGAGGATATCAAAACGAAAAACGACACGGTTTTGTTGTCAGCTGGATTTACTCTGAATGAAGCGAGGGTTCATCGGATGTGGGAACTTGAAAAAAATTTAGAGAAAACCAGTTTTAGGGTGATTGGGGGCTGGACCTAGGGCCGTGGCCTGAGCGTATCAGGGCGCCTCGTCTTTGGAATCAGCCGATGGATCTTAGAGCGGTCGAAAGTGAGCGTTAGGACACGGTGTCAGGAATTTGGGATTGAGCATGAAAAAAGAAACAGATGCTTTATTGATAGAGTCGATGATCGAGGGATTGTCCTTGGATCAAAAAATTACGCTGGTCTCCGGTGCAAGTCTCTGGCGAACCCAGCCCATCCCAGAACAGGGGATCCCCGTCCTTAAGATGAGCGATGGACCCAATGGGGTCAGAGGCGATGGAGGCAGTAGCGCGGCGTCTTTCCCGGTGGGTATCTGTATGGGCGCGACTTGGAACCGAGCGCTGATCGAAATGACGGGCGTTGCGATCGCGGAGGAGGCCAAGTCAAAAGATGTCCAAGTGGTGTTGGGTCCAACCATTAATCTCCATCGCACGCCCTTGGGAGGGCGCAATTTTGAGTGCTATTCGGAAGACCCGGTGCTCTCCGGAGAGCTCGCTGCCGCGTTCACAACCGGGGTGCAAAGCCAGGGTGTTGGGGCCTGCTTAAAGCATTTTGTCTGTAATGATTCAGAATTTGAACGACACACCATTTCTGTTGAGCTTGACGAGCGCACGCTTCGGGAAGTCTATTTAAAGCCTTTTCAAATCGCGATTGAAAAGAGTCAGCCTTGGACATTGATGGCGGCTTATAACCGAATTAACGGTGTTTACGCTTGCTCCCACCACGGTCTGTTGAATGAAACCTTGAAAGGTGAATGGGGATTTGAGGGACTGGTCATTTCCGATTGGTTTGCCGCCAAGGAAACGATTCCCAATGCTCTCGGCGGCTTAGATTTGGAAATGCCTGGACCGAGTCAAGTTTGGGGATCGGCTTTGCGCAGTGCGGTGGATACTGGAGATGTGCCCGAAACTGTGATTGATGACAAAGTGCGGCGTTTGCTGCGCGTACTGGCATGGAGCGGACGGTTTGATGATCCTGAGGAGAAACCAGAGTCCAGTATTGATGCCGAGACGCATCGCTCGGTGGCCTATCAAACCGCAGCAGAGGGCATGGTATTGCTGAAAAATGAAGGCGTGCTTCCCCTTCAGGCAAGAAACATACAAAAGCTGGCGGTCATTGGGCCGAATGTGAAGCAGTTTCGAATCATGGGCGGCGGTTCATCATCATTAAAACCTCATTACGTGAGTACGCCACTTGGCGCTTTGTCCGATCGCTTTCCCAATATGGAGATTGCCTGGCAGACAGGCTGTCCCACTTATAAGTACATACCGCCCCCAGAAGCGGCATTGCTCTCGCCGACCCAAGGGGGCGATTCCCAAACGGCTCAAGGGCTGCGCGTAAAATTTTTCAGAGATACCGCCCAGCAAGACTTGATTCGCGAGCGCGTCATTAGCCAATCGACGGTTCATGCATCGCTTCTCGCGGGTGCCGCTAAGGCCATGACGCTCGAAGGCTATTACCGGTGCGAGAGTTCAGGCCGGTATACCTTTGGGCTGTTGTCGACGGGTCGCTGCCGGATGTCGGTCAACGGTCAAGAGCTGATTGATAATTGGACCGCACCAGAGCCAGGGGATGCTTTTTTTATGCAGGGAACCCGCGAGGTTCGAGCGGAGTTGACCCTTGAGGCGGGAGAAGAAATCTTTTTGGAGATGGTCTTCGAGGCGAATCCAGAAGCAATGTTTAAGGGACTGCGGTACGGAATTTTAGAGCCCCAGTTTGAAGACCCGGTTTCCGAGGCGGTGGCATTAGCAGCGGCTTCTGACGCTTGCCTCTTGATGGTTGGGACGAACGATGACTGGGAGACTGAAGGTCACGACCGAGACAGTCTTGATCTGCCTGGTGATCAGGATGGATTGATCGAGCGCGTGTTGGCGGTCAATCCCAATACCGTCATCATCAACAACAGCGGGGCTCCGATCGCGATGCCCTGGGAGCCCGCTGCCCCGGCAATTCTGCAGTGCTGGTTTGCGGGTCAGGAGCTGGGTCGCGCACTGGTCGATGTCCTTTTTGGCGTGGTCAATCCGTCTGGGCGGTTGCCGCTATCGTTTCCAAGGGCAATCGAGGATATGCCTGCGGCGGGACATTATCCGGGTTCCAATGGCCAGGTAGCGTACGGCGAGGGTCTTGAGATCGGTTACCGGGGTTACGCAGCACGCAATCACGCTCCGCTCTTTGCTTTCGGACACGGCTTGTCTTATACCCGTTTTGGATATGCCAACCTTGTTGTATCCAAACTGGGTGAGCACGGGGGCGCCCGGGTGTCGTTAGACGTGACCAATACCGGTTCTGTAAAGGGCCAGGATGTGATTCAGGTCTACGTCAAATACCTCAACAGCCCGGTGCAGCGTCCCGCGCTAACGTTGGTAGGCTTTGAAAAAGTGGTGTTGTCCCCTGGTGAGACCGTCCGCGTCGTTTGTGATATTGCCCCGGACCGACTCAGTTATTGGGATGTTGAGGCACAAATGTTTAGGTCAGAACCTGGAACCTGTGAACTGTGCATTGGTGCCTCAGCGGCCGAATTAACCCTGTCGAGCTCTATCGATTTCGCGAGCGCGTGAGGGTTGAGGCTAATGAGTTGTAATAGCTATTGGGTTGTAAAGGCTATTGGGTGGTAAAGGCTATTGAGTCGTAAACCCTGTTCAGCCGCAAACGCTATTCAACCGTAAACCTTATTCAATCGTAAACCTTATTCAGTCGTAAGCGCCATTAAGCCTTAAAGGCTAAACCGTCAAAGGCTCCGTTTGAACGCCATTCCCTCAGGTAGTCGAAGTAAGCAGATGCACCATGGGGATAACCCACGTGATACTCAGCCCCTGGCCCTGGAGCTTGGCCTTCATTATTGTAATAACCCGGCGTGCAGTCCTGCGCGCCAAGCATTCGCCCAGGACCTGAGAGCAACAGTTCAAGCCAGGCTGTTTCGGCTTCTTCGGTCACTTCGACCTCGCGGTAGCCACCCTCGATGGCATGTTTGACGATACAGGCAATGGTCTGCCCGGACTCTGTCAGGTTGTGCGGCACATTCGAGATAAGATTTGCCCCTTGAGTGGGTTGAACGATAAACGCATTCGGAAATCCGTGGGCGTGGGTGCCATGCTTCGTGCGCATACCCCCTTGCCAGTGATCAGACAGTTTCAGGCCGCCTCTTCCCGTCAAGTCAAACCCAGCACGGCGCTTGTATTCGGTACCCACCTCAAATCCCGAGGCATAAATGAGACAGTCCAGAGGGTATTCTTTGCCATTGGCAACAACGCCGGTTTCGGTGATCTCTGAGACGCCTTGACCATCGGTATGGACGAGTTCGACGCCGGGTTGATTGTAGCTATCGAGATACTCATCATGAAAACAGGGTCGCTTACACAGCTGACGGTACCAAGCTTTGAGTCCCTCAGCTGTCTTTGGATCGTTCACAATGGCATCAACCCGAGCTCTGATTTCGTTCATTTTTTCGAAATCCGAATCCTCCCAGGCCAACATCATATTCTTTGGTGTCCGTTCATCTTGAGGCAAGGATCCGATTCGTTCCCGGATGCGTCTGGATAAATCGGTCCAACCATCTTTTACAAGATCTTCCTTGGCCATTCCGCCGGTTTGGTTGGCGGTAAAGTTTTCAAGCCATCGTTGCTGCCAGCCCTCGGTTGCGATCTCCTCAAACCACTGCGGATCGGTGGGTTGATTATCCCGGATATCAACAGATGATGGTGTCCTTTGGAAGACGGAGAGGGATTGGCAGGCCTTGGCCAAATGCGGAACGCACTGCACGCTGGTGGCGCCGGTGCCAATAATGCCGACCCGTTTGTCCTGCAGACCCGTCATCAGGCCGCCCTCTGGGTTGCCCCCGGTATAGTTGTAGTCCCATCGGCTGGTGTGGAAGGTGTATCCTTTAAAGCTTTCGACGCCAGGAATGCCCGGTAATTTTGGGACGTGCAGCGGGCCTGTGCCGAGGCCGATGAATTGGCTGGTAAAACAATCCCCGCGGTTGGTTTTGATCTGCCAAACGCGTTCCTCATCGAGCCATCTCAGGTCAGTGACAACCGTGTGAAAAAGCGCTTGGTCGTACAAGTTAAATTGATTCCCGATGTTTTGGCAGTGAGCAAGAATTTCGGGTGCATGGGCGTACTTCTCGGTCGGCATGTGACCGGTCTCTTCCAGGAGCGGCATGTAAACAAACGAGGCCGTATCACACTGTGCGCCGGGGTAACGATTCCAATACCAGGTGCCGCCAAAATCGCCACCTTTTTCAATAATTCGAACGTCTTTGATACCGAGCTCCTTGAGCCGGGCGCCGGTGACGAGGCCGGCGAAGCCTCCGCCAACAAAAGAAAAGGTGACATGGTCCTTGAGCGGCTCTCGGGATTGAACCGGGGTGTAGGGATCCTCCAGATAATGCTCGAATTGATCCGTGATCTGAATATACTGCGCGTTGCCATCGGCCCGGAGTCGTTTATCTCGCTCCGCTAAATACTTTTTTTGAAGCGCTGCTTTTTCTGCGGGATCGATAGGGGATGGCTGCGTTTGGGACATAATTAGGACCTTGGGTTCAAGCGGTTTGAGCATACCATGACAATGTTGGATTGAGGATGGGGTTATACCTGAGGCAGGGGCATTCGAAGGCCGACCCCAAGCTCCGCAAATAAGACTCCAATCAGCGGAAACGTGGGAAATGCTGCAAGGACGGCGAGAAAGCTGGGCTTTGAGCGCGTCGTGAGGGGTGGTTCAAGATCGGTCATGGCGGCGCTTGAGGCTGGCGGCGCAAGGGTCAAGCCAGTACCGGCCAAATTCTCATCCAAAGATGTGTACCCCGAGAAACTGTCATCGCACTCAGGCTCGCGCCATTTTAAAGTGATGCGGCACTCAAAAATGGGCCATCGACACAAATCCGCTGGCCATCGGGTGCAGCGCAGGCGCCGCAAATGCCAACACCACATTTTGTGAGATAGTCGATGGCGCTGAAGATCTGATCATCGGTGACAAATCGACGTTGGACGTCGATCGCAGCGTGGACCATCGGTTCCGGTCCACAGTTATAAAAGACAAGATTTTTTAGGGCTGCTGGATCAAGGTTTGCGAGGTACTGCGCGAGATCTTCGGTCACTCGCCCCTCGAATCCGGCGGTCCCATCGTCGGTCGCCACGTGTAAGTTCGCGATTTTATGGCATTCATCGAGGTAGTAAAGCCGTTCAGCTGTCCTAGCCCCTGTGAATATCTCTGCCCCCGGGAAATCTCGCGCGATTTGATAGACTGCTGCAAGCCCAGTGCCTCCGGCGACGGCGATTACGGTTTGATCCGGCCCTGGAGTCACGGCTTGGCCGTGAGGGCCTCGAATATAGGTTTTGGCTCCTGGAGCTAAGGTCATGAGCTCTTTTGTGAATTCGCCGACATCAATCGCCACCAGGGTTAACGGTTTATCGCACAGTGCGGAGAACGGTTTTTCTCCGAGTCCGGGGATCCAAAGGAAGACAAATTCCCCGGCTTTAACGTCGATGTCCTCTTGGAACGTCAGTAAGGTAATGTCATTGCAAACGGTTTCGTTGCTGAGCAGCGTCACCGGCTTGAAGTCCATATCGATGTCATATTTTATCTGACGCTCAGCCTTCTCTGTCTGTTCATCAAGGTCGCGGCTGAGGGTGTCGAAGTAGACTTCGATTTCTTTTGTCGTCATGCCGGTGAGGGCTGAGCCCACGCCAATAATGGAAGCCCCTGCAGCCTGTATCGCTGCGACGTCTTTCGCAGCGCTGATCCCGCCGCAGCCGATAAGGGGCAGGTCTGAGACGGCACGAATGTCCCGAATGCATTTCAGGGCAATGGGTAAAATACCTTTACCCGACATGCCGCCAGCACCATTGCTGAGCACGGGTTCACCGAAGGCGCTGGTGAATCCTGGTCCTACGGTGTTGATGGCGCAAAGGGCATCAGCACCGGCTTCAATGGCCGCTAAGGCAATCTCTTGGATGCGATCTGTGTTGGGCGTGAGTTTAGGCACAACCGGAATGTCTACCGCGGCTTTTACAGCTTTGACGATATCGTGAACCAGAGCTGGATCTTGACCCATGGCCATCCCATAACCTTTTGCGTGCGGGCAGGACAGGTTGAGTTCTAGACCATCTGAAAAAGGCGCAAGACATCGAGCAACAGCAACAAACTCATCAAGGTTAGCGCCGAATATAGAGGTCAATAGAAATTTGTCCTCAGGCACCTCCAGCGCCTCAAGCAGCTTTGCCGACATTGTCATGCCTGGATTGGTGAGGCCGACCGCATTGACGAAGTTGCCCGGTGCATACTGACTAAGAATGGGCTCTCGATTACCAAGACGAGGGTCTGGGCCAATACTCTTGGTGGTGAGGACCCCGACGGCAGGAATGTCGCGCATAAATCTCTGCAGAATAGGTGTCGCAGTGGTCACAATACCTGATGGAATGGTGAAGGGCCCAGAGACCGATTTGCCGAGAAAGTTCACTGCGTCAATGCCTGCTTTTAGGGCCAGATTGCCCGGGGCTGATTATAAGCGCGCCTCTGCCTCGAAACAAATGCGGGCAAAGATAAGGATCATACTGCCTGGCTACAGAGCATCCGTTCGTTCTGGCTGCTGGATAGAGCCGATCAGTTGCTTGTTTCGAGCAGTTCCACCCAATTACCCTCGGGGTCTTCAAGCATGGCAATCTGGACGCCGGGTCTGATCTCGGTTTGACCCACTGGAATGGGCACCCCGGCAGCAGCGCAGTGGGTGAGCATCTCGGCAAGGTTAGTGACGCTGATCGTAAAATATCGGATTCCTGTCGCACCGTTAATGCCGCCTGGCGCCGGGGTTGATTCAGGTGTTTTTTGGTGCTGCAGAAGCTTGAGAACGGTTTGACCGCAGGAAAGCCGATGCATGATGGTGCCGCCCGGCATTGTCAGGGTTGCTTCAAAGGGTAGTCCGAGGATATCTCGGTAAAAAGCCAGCATGACCTGTGCATCCTGAGTGACAAGGCCTAAGTCAATGGCGGGTTTAGCAAGTGCAAGAGAGGGCATGGAAACTCCTAAGGGATTGAGGCGCGCGCGAAGTTATCCCATACCCCAATCGTTAAAGCAACTTCCCCTGAAGTTCGGTGCAATAGCTGTCTGCAGCGCTGCAACGATTCTAGGACTGTAATAGAAATTCAGATGTTTTGATGCAGCAGGGAGTGAAGGAATCAAACGGGAAGGGATCACCCAAGTATGGTTTCTACAATGAGATTCTTAAGCAGTGGATTTTGAATTGAGCGCTTCCTAAAACGTCTGAAAACATAAAGCGTAATCAGTGGAGGTGTGGATAACAGTGGGTGAACCCTGCTTATGAAGCGCCTAGGCAACGTTGAGTCCCATACTGTGGTGGAGGCATTGACGTTAAAAAGGTAGGGTCAAGCCCGAGTGATTCAATCGATCAATAGAGGGACGCCGATTGGGTGGTCTTTGACCCTGAGCTTTTGAAGCCGTGGCGCGATGATTCGATGATTCGATGATGCGGGGTGAGTGCAGTGCCACCTTTAAAAGATGTCTGGAATAATGGCTGGGCCAGACCAAGAGGCTGTGTGAATCGCAGCGTCACAGGATAATACCTGGATGCTTTAAGCTGTCGGTGTTTAAAGATTCACTTTGTGAGTTGGGCGCGCTGATACTGAACTGTGCTGACACTGAGCTGCGCTGACACTGGAAAAGTGGCTCGAACAGCTGTTGCTGGATAGGGCGGGCGTTGTCTGTAGTCAACGCGCTCAATGAATGGTGTATTGATTAGACGGCGATGTTGATAAAGGTCATGGAGTCTATGGTGATGATGTCTGGAACGATTCGCGGGCAACTTGATCGATTCAAAGTGTACCTGGTGCTTATCGTGCCTATGAGGGATCAGTCTATGTTGGTGTCTCTTATTGCTAGCAGAGCGCCTAGGTTTTTATGCATCGCATTGGCGTTTTCTATGAGTCTCGGGGCCGCGGCACAGGCCGCGCCGGACCGAGCAGCCTCGATGCCCGTTCAAGTCAGTGACCAAAAAATCGAATCCAAGGTTGAGGAGAAGAAGAGCATTTTAACGATAGAAGAAGAAAGACTGACTGATGCGCTGAACGCGATCCCTGAGCTTGAGGCACAAATCAGCGACCTCAAAGTAGTTTGGTCTGCCGAGCTAGCAGCCAGTCATTCGGTAACAGACTTATGCAACACCGTCGAACGCCTTGGTCTAGTGCTTTGGCGTAATCATAGTGGCGCGGTCCAGGCGCGGGATCCCTTTGATGATCGGGCGCTCTATTGGCAGCGCCTAGCGATGGCTCCGCTGGCCCGCGACCGTGCTGAGGTGCTGGGATTGACTGCGTCTGAGCGCGCCACGCTGATAGAGCGTTTTGAGCAGGCAAGTCGCGGCCAAACCGACGTCCATTGGGATCCTTCCAGCGATGTTAGGGTTCTGATGACAGGGTTCGATCCTTTTTCCTTAGATCGCCGAATCGATCAAAGCAATCCTTCTGGGCTGATCGCCCTGGCCCTTGACGGTCAGCGATTCGTGGTGGCTGGCCATCGACTTGAGATTAATTCGGCGTTGTTTCCAGTACGCTACGGTGATTTTGATGCTGACGTTCTCGAGGACTGGCTGGAACCGATTTTTCAATCGGCCTCGCTCGGATTGTTTCTATCCGTTTCCATGGGCCGGGATCAATTTGATTTGGAACGTTTTCCGGGTCGCCGACGAAGCAGTACCGCGCTTGGCAATTTGCGAGAGCATACCGGTGGTTCGCAATTATCACCTCAACCCCCACTTTATCGAGGAATGCCGATCGATGGCGCTGAGTTTGTCGAGTTCAGTTTGCCAGCCGCCGCCATGCAGCTTGCCAAGGGAGCTTTCCAAATTCGGGATAACCGACGGGTGGCAACGCTTGAGCGAGGATCTTTTATTGCCCGCTCCCTCGGCGAGCTTCAGGACCAAACCGCAGTGCTCGGAAGTGGTGGCGGCTATCTCTCCAATGAAATTTCCTACCGATCGATCCGGCTTGCAGAATCTCTTAATTTGGATTTTCCGATGGGTCATATTCACACGCCGAGGGTCAAGGGTTATGACCCAGAGCGTACGGCCCAAATGCTCGAGCAAGTGCAAGCGATGATGACTCGAGCACTAAAACGTTCTTAAGACAATCGCGTGGATGAAAGCTGACATCCCCAGCCTTGAAAGCTGATATCACCCAGTCTTGAGAGACTCAGGCTGTGAGGGATCATACGTCTTGCTCCTCGATCAGTCGTTAAATGGATTATGATGTCTCTGCTGTCAGGTGCGTCGATTTGGCGTCACGAGTAAGAGCAGGGTGCTGGTTATGATTGTTTTAATTGATGGTTTGGGGCAACAGTGATGGATCGTTCTGAAATCCAAAAGCGGCTGCAGACCGGCCAGAAGGCATTAAAGGCATCGGATTTTGTTGCGGCCGTCAATGCGATGGCGCCGCTACTCGGTCAGTTCCAGACCGATGAAAGGTTTCTGAGAATGCTATCGACGGCTGCGATTAAGGCAGGGTCAAATGATGTGGCGCTTGAGGTGCTGAAACATCTTGTTGTGTTAACGCCGGATGATGCCGAGGTCAATGCTACTCTTGGTGATTTGTATCGCCGCGCTGGAGAGTTTGAGGCAGCTTATGGCTATCTCCAGAAAAGTGTCGAGCGCGCACCAGATCGGCCAGAATTTCTTTATAACTTTGGCTTGTACATGATGGATGTCGACGCATCGGATCGTGCTGAATCATTGTTTCGGGCGGCGCTCGATCTTCGGTCAGACTACGCTAAGTCTGCCTTAGGTCTGGCAAATGCGCTCGAGGCACAATCTGATTTTATCGGCGCGGGTGTGGTGCTTGAGTCGATGCTGGTTGATCGAACGAGTGATCCGGTGGTTTGGTTTCGCCTAGGGCGCATACATTATCGCAATAATCAGCCCGATAAAGCGCGGAGCGCCTTGGCACGTGCTCAAGCGCTGTCGCCCAAAGACCCCGAGCTGGTCGTCGAGGCTACAAAATTACTTATCACCCTTGGTGAGGTTGATTCGGCATTGGCTTGGTTGGATCAGGTCGTTGCGAAAGTAGCCCAACACAGAGAAATTTTTAGACTGCGGGCGAGCCTTGTTCATGAGGTTGGTTTTGACGGGTGCTTGGATCACTATGAAGCGCGAGGTTTCAACACATTGACCCTCGACCAAAAAATGGACTACATCGTATTTCTGGTGCTACTTGAGCGTTCTGAGTTCGCCCAAGAGCAACTCTACCGAAGCCATGGCCAGCTAGACGGCAGCTGGCCAACGGCGCTCGTCTTGGCTCAGCTTCAGATTTGGAATGACCAGCATCGGTTTTCAGAAATGATAGCCGCGGCAAGGCTATGTGATGGAGATTTCGGTGAGTGGTTAGCCGTCGCGTACTTGGGATTGGGAGATAACGTTTCGGCGGAACGTGAAATTCAGCAGTTGCTGAGTACCAATCCTGATAACCAGTATTGGATTGCGCTGCTAGAGACTGCGTTGCGAGCGGGGAACCCTGATCAGGGTCAGAAGCTCTTTGCAGGCCATCCACCTTATCAAATGATTAAGCTGCAGGATTCTCTTGGGTCCACCGAGGTTTTCAAACTTAATACGTTGCTTGAGGCGTGGTTGATGGATCAGCATCGTTTCTCGAGGGCGCCGCTTGGGCAGAGTGTCGCGCAGGGTACGCAGACCGCAGGTAACTTGTTTGAGCAGGACTATCCGCCGCTTGCTAAATTATGGCAGACACTTAAAGAAGTGATCGAAGCGATGCTGCGAGATCCAACGCATTTCGAGGGTGCGCGAAGGTATAGCTCTAAAGATGAATTAGGTTCCATCAATGGAGTCAGGCTTGAATCCTCATGGTCCATTCGGGTTGCGGCGCAGGGTCATCATGTACCGCATGTTCACAGTAAAGGTTGGTTGAGTTGCGTTTATTACGTGGGCGTACCCGGTACAATCGGAGAAGAAGGTTCTGACCATTCTGGTTACCTAGCCCTAGGACGACCCGGAGTGGTGCTGCCCGAATCGCCTGAACCGTCTGTCTTTATTCAGCCTGAGCCGGGCACCTTGGTCGTTTTTCCTAGTTATGTTTGGCATGAAACGCGCCCTTTTTTGGGTGAAGGAGAGCGCACCGTAATCGCTTTTGATGTTTTGCCTGATTTGAATTGATTCAAATTGAGCGAAAAAATGGTGAATAAATGAAGTAATTTTATTGAAATAATGGTTGAACTCTTGAGATTTCTGCAGATAGAATTGCAGGGTGCGTGATTTCGTCGGG
>Ga0315331_10000864_pt1 | contig 22038 bp, 20 predicted proteins | sample M160m34915metaG_FD_203456 | JGI IMG/M metagenome (GOLD analysis project Ga0315331, IMG submission 203456) | Ammonia-oxidizing marine archaeal communities from Monterey Bay, California, United States - M1 60m 34915 | ecosystem: Environmental > Aquatic > Marine > Intertidal zone | place: USA...
TAACTCTCTAGTCAGTGGAGAGCCGAAAAGTATCGTGGTTTGCTCTGACGGGCCTGGCAACGCCGGTGGCCGTTTCAGCGGCACAAACGTCTGGAGGATTCGACGGGCTGTCGCGAAAAGGCAGACAATCGTGCGAACAGCGGCAGTATGATTCCGGTAGTCTTACGCGCATGAAGCGTTCTGTAAGCAGCCTGACACCGCCTGTTAAGTGTGAGCGGAGGAAGAATGCCACAGGTGGTCGGCTCTGATGGACTAGCTGTCTGAATCGCCGGTCCTGCGGCGGGCAATCAGTGTCAGGCAGATCGCAGCTGACAGCCCCGACGACCCGAACATCATGCACATGACCATGATCTGATACCGCGCGGCCGTCAGTGGATCTTCCTGGGCAAGTACCTGGCCGGTCATCATGCCGGGGATTGAGACCAGCCCCACGGCCAGCAGAGAATTTGTGATGGGTATCAGCGCGGCTTCCAGCGCCGTTCGACGGGCGGCTACACCTGACTCACCACGGCTGATCTCTGCCTCAAAACGTTCAATTGCAAGGCTGATGGTGTTCATGCAGTTGGAAAAAATCATTCCGGCCAGAGGAATCATCATTCGTGGTGCGTACCATGGATCAAGGCCAAGAACGATCTGAGTGATGATCAGCAGTGTTGATCCGCCCCCCAGCAGAATTGCCACCAGCACTGTCAGAAGTAGTTCCCGCCTTCCTGTTGTGGACACTCGCAGCGAAATCCAGCTGGCTCCGACCAGCATGACGGTCAGTACTCCGATCACCACCCACGATATGTCCGTTCGGAAGATGTATCCCAGCAGATAACCCAGTATCAGCAGCTGCAGCAGCATTCTGCCGATGGCAGTCAGCGACGTACGTACACCCAGCGACCAGGCGTTCAGAATCAGAAGAACGACGCCGACCGGGATCAGGGCGATGGCCAATCGTTCCAGAGGAATGTTCTGGATGGCAAACGTCATCGAGCTGTTTGGGGCCTCAGGAAGATCAGCCATCCGTCACGTATGGACAGCGGAGACGACAACATATGGTAAGTCTTCCCCCCGAACCTGCATCAGGCAGAACCGACAACAGGGCTGTATAAATTGTCTCCGGGGATGTTTTGCTGGTTCAAGTATCGTTTTCTGGGATCACATTGTCCAATCTGCCGTGACCGGCGAATGCGGGCGGCAGAATTTCGAGTGGCGACCCCGCCTGAGTTCAGGACAGGAGCAATTCCAGGTCTTCCACGGACAGATCTTTCAGAATGCTCTTCTGATCGCCACCGTCGAGGATTGCATCGGCAAGGTCACGTTTCTTCTTTTGCAGTTCGGCGATCTTTTCTTCGACGGTATCGCGACAGATCATGCGATACGCAAACACGTTTTTGGTCTGACCAACTCGGTGAGCACGGTCAATGGCCTGAGCTTCAACGGCTGGATTCCACCACGGATCGAGCAGGAACACATAGTCTGCTGCAGTCAGGTTCAGGCCCAGGCCACCTGCTTTCAGGCTGATGAGGAATACTCGGCAATCTTCATTTTCCTGAAAATTGGCAACACGACGCTGGCGGTCGCGAGTCTGCCCGTCCAGATACTCGTATTCGATTCCAGCGGCATCAAGGTGTTGACGCACGATCGACAGCATGCTGGTGAATTGAGAAAATACGAGCGACTGGTGGCCTTTGGCCACCAGTTCCATCAAGTGTGGAATCAGAAATTCAAGCTTGGCATACGGCTCTTCTTCGTCACCTCGATTCAACAGTGCCGGATGACAGGCCGCCTGTCGCAGTCGCAGCAGTGCTTCAAGGACGTGCATCTTGCTCTTGGCAATGCCCTGTTCCTGAATGACTCCCAGCAGAGAATCGCGATAGTGCAGTCGCAGTTCATCGTACAGTCGTCGCTGATCTTCCTGCATGTCGCAGTAGACCGTTTCTTCAAGCCGATCCGGCAACTCAGATGCGACCTGTTGTTTTGTCCGACGCAGAATAAACGGACGCAGACCACGCGAAACCAGTTGACGTGAATCGGCGCTTTCGGGATCTGAAACGTGACTTCGAAACGCGGTACTGCGGCCCAGCATACCGGGATTCAGGAACTCAAAAATTGACCACAGATCGCCCGCGTTGTTTTCAATGGGTGTGCCACTGAGAGCCAGACGATGTTTGGCTCTCAGTAATCTTGACGCTCTGGCAATCTGAGACGACGGGTTCTTGATCGTCTGTGCTTCGTCGAGCACTACGTATTCGAATTCGATGTCCTTCAGAACGCCGATATCCCGGCGAACCGTGCCGTACGTAGAGAGGATGACGTCATGTGTGTCAAAGTTTTCACGCAGATTTGCGCGTTCCATACCCGTATAGTCCAGCACCTTCAGACGTGGACCAAATCTTTCGCACTCGTTATACCAGTTGAAGATCAGAGACCGGGGCACCACGATCAGCGTCGGCCCCGTCTTCTTTTTCGTGGTCTGCTGATGCTGCATCAACATGGCGATGAACTGCACCGTCTTGCCCAGTCCCATGTCGTCTGCCAGGCACCCGCCGAAATTGAAGTCGCGAAGGAACGTCATCCACGACAGACCGTCGCGTTGATAGTCACGCAACTCACCCTTGAAGTCGGCGGGGGCGTCGACCTTGTCGATCCCCGTGAAGTTCCGGAATCGCTCCCGCATTTCTTCAAACTTCGCATCGAATTCAACGTCTTCCTGGGATGACAACAACGCATCCAGAAGGGCCGCCTGTGAATTTGAAAATCGCAGTGATTCCTCATCCAGCGTGCCGAGACCTGAGATGATCCCGATCTGCTCCAGCCATTCTTCAGGAAGAATTCCCAGTGAACCGTCATCCAGACGAACGGTGGTGTCGCCGCGTTCCAGTGCCTTCAGCAGTTCCGGAAACGTGACCGAACGACCTTCGAAATCGACCTGAGCATTTACACCGAACCAGTCAATGTCTGATTCCACGCGAAATTTCATGGAACCTGCCTGCCGCACTCGACTGCCGTCCGCGAAGACTTCCCAGCCGTTGTCGACAAGTTCCCGCACGGCACGACCAAGGTCACGCCGAGGGATTTCAACGTCGGCATTTGTCTGCGATCCGTTCAGACGCTTGCGGAAGCCCAGCTCTCGCAGCCGTTCCCAGCACTGAGTCTCGAACCTGCGGTCGCGGATGATACACCGATTATGTTCCCGCTGAACAACGGCCCATCGAGCATTACGGCCTGCGACGGGGGTACCCATGTAGTCAAAAATGACTTCGGCGGTCAGTGAATCGTTGCGCCATCGTGACATGGCCGGAGTGAAAATCTTCAACGACGGGGAGGGTGATGCGGTGACTTCCTCCAGCTGCAGTTCTTTGGGCAGCTCAAGACGCGGCAAGGCTGGAATGTCCAGCAGTTTATCCACGAAGTCGTGCTGATCCGACGTCGGAATCGTTAGGCTTTTCTCGCCCCCCAACAGCTTCATCCATTCTGCCGCTCCGAAATCGCGAAGTCGCGAGATTGAATCGGAGGTCACGACAAAGCCCCCGGGGACAACGAGTGGCGTCTCAGAGAGTTCCATCGTTTCGTCATCGCGGATCAGCTGCCCGGTGACGAGCCAGCCGCTGCCATCGGAATTGCGTTTTACGAGAACGGTCAGTTCCCACGGCGTATCCCCGTCCCATCCCAGCGTCTGTTTTCCCTTATCGTCGACGCCGCCAATCGTGAGACGGCCTGATCTGCACATTTCCGGAAGAATCAGAGTGCCCAGTTCGTAGGGCAGGTGAAATCGATGTGCGGCAGCGCGCAGTTCCGCCTGCTGTGTGGACCAGTTGTTTCGCTCTGGAATCGCTCCGGCCAGGTACGACAGGAATACACGGTCGTCTTCATGCTCAATTTCATTCAGTTCGCCGGGGCGTATTTTCAGCGGCTTCACTTTACCCCATTGTCCGCTGGACCGGCGTTGTCGCTGCGACGCCTGTAACACCAGTGTTTCTGCTTCTCGGCTGGCTTCCAGATCGATTTCGTAAAAGATCTGGCGGTCCTGTCCCTGAGACTTCTTGCCGCTCTTGGTCGTAGCGGACATTTCCTCTTCGAGCCCCGCGAGTTTCGCTTCCCAAGGCCGCAGTCGCACTTCTCGCACGCCCGTGGCGACCTTCTTCCGGCTGCCGCGTGAGGAAGGCCCGTCGGCGTCCGCGTCGAAGCCGGGAGCGAGGTCATCAATACGTATCGGCGCCGTCAGATCACGCGACACAAACGGCGCCAAGCGACCCGGGCGAATGGCCGGATTGACATAGCCCTCAATGTCAGCCGTCAGGACGGTGGCCCACAGATGTTTGCACGCTTTGCTCTTGGCAAATTGATCGCAGGTACAGAACAGAGCGATATCGCTTTCCTGATATCGCAGTTGAGTCTGATATTCAACGCCGTCCACAACAACGCCAAATACGTTTTCTGCCGTCACTCGTATTAGTGAAACACGTTCGGCTTCAATGTAGGCAGCGCCACGATGTCTAAGGTCAGCTCGAAAACGGTTTTGAAGAAGCTCCGCGAGAGTCATGGAATCCTTGAAGCAATAGAAAGATCACGGGAAATCCGTGAATTGAAAGGCTGATGAAACACCGACGGACCAAAGACCGGGCCTGGGAACCCGAGGGAGTCCGGCGAAGACGAGTGACTCACGCCGGCGCCGGGATTTGGCGGACCGGGAAGGTTAACGCATGCCGGGTATTCTTTACCAGAACAGCTGCACTGTTTTCAGGATCTGACGTCAAATGCCCCAGCATTGCGGATGCGAAATGTCCGAATGTACGTATTGCCTCGCAGTCGCTACAATTCAGTCACGATGCGCGGCGCAGGGTGTTCGCCCTGATTATCCTCCGGCTGGCCGTTGTCCTGTGTCCCGGTGAGCTTCAGGCATTCGGGATGACTGAACGCTCGTCCCTGCAGTCGCAGCCGTTTCGCTGCCCTCGATAATCTTCTATGCGATTTTTCTCCGAATTTCTGAATGACAGACCTCATCCCACTTAGCGCTGACAGTGTTGTTTCCTGGATTCACGAGAATCTGCCACTCAAAGACTACGCCGGGAAGAAGGTTCTGCTGATTGTACCGGACAGTACCCGGACCGCACCGTTGCCGGTGATCTTTCCCACGCTGCGCAAACTGCTGGGGCCGATCTGTCCACAGCTGGATGTGCTGGTGGCGCTGGGCACGCATCCGCCCATGCCGCAGGACAAGATCCGATCCATGCTTGGAATCGGTCACGACGATCCCTGTAGTGACGTCAGTCTGTTCAATCACGAATGGGACAATCCAGACGCTCTGGCCACAATTGGCAGCCTGAGCGAATCCGACACACGGATGATTTCTGACGGCGTTCTTTCACAGGAAGTCCCTGTTCAGATCAACAAACGAGTACTCGATTACGACATTGCCCTTGTTGTGGGCCCGGTGTTTCCGCATGAGGTCGTTGGGTTCAGCGGTGGCAATAAGTACTTTTTTCCGGGGGTTTCTGGTCCGCAGTTGTTGAATTTCTTTCATTGGCTGGGCGCCCTGATTACCAATGTTGGCATTATCGGCGTGCAGGATACGGCCGTTCGCCGCGTGGTCGATCACGCAGCCAGGCTGATCCCCATTGAGCGGCGCTGTCTGGCGTTTGTGGTTGCACCGGATGCGTCGCCGTATGGATTGTTTCACGGAACTCCGGAAGACGCATGGAAAGGGGCTTCGGAACTGTCGGGCCGAGTACACATCAAACGCTTTCGGAAACCCTACAAACAGGTGCTGTCCTGCGCCCCCGAAATGTATGATGAGTTGTGGGTGGCCGGAAAATGTATGTATAAGCTGGAACCCGTGGTCGCAGACGGTGGCGAGTTAATCATTTATGCTCCCCACATGAAGGACATTTCCGTAACTCACGGCACTGCGATTGAGGCGGTCGGGTATCATGTACGCGACTATTTCACGAAACAGTGGGAAAAATTCAAGGATCATCCATGGGGTGTGCTGGCCCATTCCACTCATGTGCGCGGCAGCGGCGAGTATATTGACGGAATTGAAAAGCCGCGTGTCACTGTGACGGTGGCATCACAGATTCCTCGCGAAGTCTGCGAGCGGATCAGTCTGGCGTACCGCGATCCTGCGACCATTGACGTCGAATCCTTCAGCAACCGTGAAGATGAAGGTATTCTGCTGGTACGAAAAGCGGGCGAACACCTTCACCGGCTGGAAGACGGAATCAGCACCACTTACCCGACATGAATCAGTAACAAACGGACAAGGGATGGAGCCTTTATTATTTACGCCGCTGCTGAAACAGATTCGGTGGGGTGGCAGAAAGCTGGGTAGTCTGCTTAATAAGCAGATTGGCGACGCTGACGACTATGCTGAGACCTGGGAAATCGCTGACCATGACAGCGGTCAAAGTGTCGTGGCTGGTGGAAGTTTTGCCGGAAAATCGTTGCGGGATTTGCTGGGTTCTCACCGCGACGAATTGTTGGGGGGCCAGTCCGGCGCGGCTCGGTTTCCGTTGCTGATCAAGTTTCTGGATGCTAACGACTGGCTGTCTTTGCAGGTTCACCCGAATGACACGCAGGCTCTGAGGTGGAATCCCAGCGAGAAGGGAAAGACGGAAGCGTGGGTGATTGTTGCTGCGGAGCCGGACAGCCTGATCTGTGCAGGTCTGAAGTACGGCGTCACGCGAGACGAATTTCAACAGTGTCTGCACGACGGCAGCATCGAGAAGACGCTGCATCTGATTCCGGCAGTTCCCGGCGACTGCATTTTTGTGCCCGCTCAGACTGTGCATGCGATCGGCCCCGGGATTGTTCTGGCGGAAGTGCAGCAGCAGAGCGATCTGACTTTTCGGCTGCACGACTGGGGTCGCGTGGGGGCCGATGGCCAGCCACGGGAAATTCACGTCGAGGAGTCACTGGCCTGTATAGATTTCGAGCGTGGCCCTGTGAATCCCGTTGTGCCGGTCGAACTGGCTTCCGGTAATCATCAGTTTGATGAACTTGTTCGCTGTGATTACTTCGTCATCCGTCGGCATTGCAGCGATACCGACTTTGAAGTGAAGCTGGCCGGTCGTTTTCGGATTGTGATGGTGCTGGATGGCCAGGCCGAACTCAGGACTGAGTCGGGCGCCCTGACTGTGACAAAGGGGCAGACGGTCCTGTTGCCGGCATCGCTGCCGCAGGCGGACTTTATCCCGTCGTCCAGGGTGACCCTGCTCGAAATTCTGACGCCCGAGAACCGTATTTGCAGATAACGAAAACAACTACCTCGTTCGGGCCCGGGGAAGGATACAGGGTGTGAGTCATTCTTGTGCCAGCAAGTGCTTTGCTATTCTGTTTTTTTATGCGTCTTACGCACTCGCACGTGACTGAATTTTGTGGTTGCGAATCCACCTCATGGCCGACAGCGTTTTCCGCGGCGACGAATAAACGTGGTACGTTGTCGTGGCAGCGGGGCATGGAAATTGCTGGCCGTGACATCGTTGGTGGCGGAAGGGTGGTCAGGGAGACGGGATCGCCTGCAGTAATGCCTTGACTCGTATTCGTTCCGGGTTGCCTTCCACGTCCGCGTCTGCCAGTACTTTTCGGGCATCCGCATGACGCTCCTGGGCCAGCAGGGCGAGTGCCTGATTTGACATTGAGGCAAATTTCCAGCGACCATCCGGATACTGCCGACGATAATTGACAAGAGTCGTGATTGCTGCGCCAGCCTCTTTTCGGTCAAGCTGGCATATGGCCGTCCAGTACATTGCGTCGCCCATTGAACTTTGATTCACCTCGCGAATAAGTTCCGGAAATGGAAATGCCACGACCGGGGGAAATCCAAATTCCTTCTGGACTGCGTCGGGAACGCGTACCCGCAGGGCGTCCTGCATGCTGGCGATGCGAATCTGCTGGAGTTGTTGAATCACTCCCGTGTTGATGCTGCCCATGATCTGCTGAATTCGGCCTTTTAACAGTCGCATAGATGGCTTGCCGAACATGTCTTCGCTGGATTCCATCATCTTTTCGAAGTTTTTCATCAAGCGTTCCTGCACAAGACGCCTTCGTTCTTCGGGCGGCAGTGCCTCCGGGACGGTCGTCATTTCTTCCATGCTTTCAGCCGTGTAGTCCGTGCGCTCAAACGGGGCGTGGAACGGCCGCATGAGTGTGGAGTACTGTTTCTGTTCAGCTTCGGTACGCGACCGAGAGGCCGTCGTTCGCTGTTCCGGGTAACTCCAGATGGAAATGTCTGTTTTGGACCACGTGCCCCCGCCGGCACCGACGACTCGGTCAAGAAGCGGAAGGATTTCTGAAACGCCACCCGTCAGCTCCTCGTACAGAATCGCCGCATCGGTGGCCGAAAGCTGTTCCTGCAGCAACAACATTCGGGGAGCGAAGGCCGCTGTCTGCGCCACCAGTTGGATTGACGACTTCTTCCACCGTTCGTGAGCCTTTAGTGTCGGTATTGTGGCAGGTGTTGGGTTTTCCAGGTCATGCGTTTCACCGTCAATAATCGGCAGGCCGGAGACAACATCGAACAGAAGCCCACGATCTTCCAGCATCACTGCCACGATCCAGCTGGCGGAATCCAGCGGCTCGCCTTCTGCCGGTTCACTGTCCGTTGTGACGACGACCGCGTCAATTTTCTGTTGACGCAGGGCTTCAGCGAAGACCCATGCTCTGTCCTCGGCCGTCCCAAGGCCCGTTAGCATCACGTCAAACAGTCCGAGTGCGACTCGCGGCTCACTGGACGGTTGCAGGCTGATGTTACGGACGACCCAGTCAAAAATCGCAATGGTCTGTGCTGCTGTTCGATCACCCGAACCGGATGTTCGTTCAACGATGGCTCGTGTCAATTCCCTCAGCACCCAGCAGTCTCGAATGTAGGCGGCATCACTGGCAGTGTAGATCCCAGCAGAAACGAACCGCTGAGCATTTGGGTCCAGCATCTGTAGCGCCGGATCGTCCAGCTTCATTTCCCGCAAGTTAGTGGCGCCGCATGACTTGATCCACGAATTCAGCCCACTGACAGTCTTCTCCGGATCTGACTGCAGTGCAAAAACTTCGGGTTCAAATCTTCGGATCGCCGCCGATAGTTTCTTGCGACACCTTTCTCCGGCTGTCTCCCGGGATTTTGTGGCAGTTGTATTGCTGACCGGCTGATTCTTTGGTTCGCCACAACCAACGACACATATCGCCAGCAGCACAAACGTAATTGCTCCCGTGTTGTACGACAGACGGGAACGATTTCGCAGGAAACAGGCTGTTGCTTTGTTAAACAGAATCATACCGTCACGAAATCTGAATAGAGAATCGATGGCGGACTGAAATGCCCCGCCGTCTTAAATTAGGTTACTTATTTTCGTCAGGGTGTGAGTACGTTGCTTCAGCGGCGGCATTGAATCGATACACGGGCTCGACCTTGATCAGATCGACATTGCCAGCATCGTTTCCCGCAGTACGGTCAACTGTTGCACCAATTCGTCAAATTGAGCCAGAGGTACCATGTTCGGTCCGTCGCTTTTCGCATTGTCCGGATCCGGGTGGGTCTCAAGGAACACGGCATCGCACCCTACGGCCACAGCGCCACGAGCCAGCGGCGCGACCATGTCTCGCTGTCCACCGGTTGTGGCCCCTCCGGGTGTCTGGACGCTGTGAGTTGCGTCGAAGACCACCGGCACACTGAATGATTTCATAATGGGAATACACCGGAAATCGTTGACCATACGACCATACCCGAAAGTCGTGCCGCGTTCCGTCAGCAACACGCTGCGCAAACCGCGAGCCTCACATTTCTGTACGGCATGAACCGTATCTTCGGGGGCAACAAACTGTGGTTTCTTCACATTCACGCAGATATTTCTGGCGACAGCCGCATCGGCCGCGGCGACCAGAAGATCGGTTTGGCGAGCCAGAAACGCCGGTATCTGCAGGATGGAACACACTTCGGCGCACGGGGCCGCCTGAGCCGCCTCGTGGATGTCCGTGGTTGTGGGCAGGCCGGTGGCGTCTGTGACTTTCTCCAGCAGCTTCAGGCCGTCGTGCATTCCGGGGCCACGATAGCTGTCAACGCTGGTCCGATTGGCTTTGTCGAAACTGGCCTTAAAGACAATCTGCTGACTGTGCGTGTCACGAAGCCTGGCCATCTGCTCTGCCACCTGCATGACCAGCGCCTCGGACTCCATCACACATGGCCCCGCAATCAACAGCAGCGGCTGCCCCGTGCCGACCCTGTAGTTGCCGATGCTTACAATGTTGTCCGTCACAGGTTCTCCATCCGATGGTATGAGCCGGAATCGTGGTAAGCGGGACACATTCGATGTGTTCCGCAAAATCAGCCAACGACTGGACGATAAGTTTACACGCGGACAGCTTCTGCGTCACTGTCAAGCTCGTCACTGTATCGTCGGCGGACCGGTTCAATCTGTTCGGCGATAAAGGCATCGATCTGCTGTGGTGCACGTCCAATATATTTTTGAGCATCCAGGGCTCCGGCCAGGTCGATCCCCTTGAACCCATCGTCACTTTGCAGGCGACTGATCAGATCGTTGGGAAGGCCCTGCTGTTTTACCTCTGCCGCCGATGCCTGGCTGTGAACCCGGATGCGTTCGTGCAGATCCTGGCGGTCTCCTCCGGCCTTTACGCCTGCCATCAGAATCTCTTCCGTCGCCATGAACGGCAGTTCTTCGTTCAGGTGCTTTTCGATGGTCTTCGGATAGACGACCATTCCGTCGGTGATGTTGCGATACAGAATCAGACATGCATCGATCGCAAGAAAGGCCTGCGGCACAGCAAGTCTTCGAATTGCGCTGTCGTCCAGGGTACGTTCCATCCACTGAGTCGCCATCGTGGCGTCGCTGCCCGCCTGCAGACTCATCGCAAACCGAGCCAGAGCACATACGCGTTCGCTTCTCATGGGGTTGCGTTTGTAGGCCATGGCGGAAGAACCGATCTGCTTCTTTTCGAAAGGCTCTTCCAGCTCTTTCTTGTGCTGCAGAATGCGAATGTCACTGCCGGCCTTATGACAGGACTGGCCAATGCCGTTCAATGTCGCCATGACCTGGGAATCAAATTTTCGTGAATAGGTCTGTCCGGTGACGGCATGTCGAGCCGTGAAACCCATCTTCTGTGTGACCAGCTGGTCCAGCTTTTCGACCTGTTGATGGTTGCCCTCGAACAGGCTCAGGAAGGTGGCCTGAGTGCCCGTGGTTCCCTTCACGCCGCGAAAACGAATTGTGTTGATGCGATATTCCAGTTCCTCCAGATCCAGCAGCAGGTCCCAGCACCACAGGGTTGCACGCTTGCCCACGGTTGTGGGCTGAGCGGCCTGAAGGTGAGTGAAGCCCAGGCAGGGCAGGTCGCGATACTCCACCGCGAACTTCGCCAGTTGATCGATCACCTGAACCAGACGTCGTCGGACAACCAGCAGGCTGTCCTTGATCTGCAGTAACTCGGAATTGTCGGTCACAAAACAGCTGGTCGCGCCCAGGTGGATGATCGGTTTGGCGGCGGGACACTGCGTGCCCCATGTTTCCACGTGAGCCATCACGTCGTGCCGGCGTTCCAGTTCGAACTTTGCCGCCAGATCAAAGTCGATGTCGTCGACGGTTGCACGCATTTCCGATAGCTGTGAATCCGTGATCTGCAGCCCCAGTTCCTGTTCAGATTCTGCCAGAGCCAGCCAGAGTCGTCGCCATGTGGAGTGCTTTGTCTGAGCCGACCAGATGCCAGCCATTTCGCGGGACGCGTAGCGAGTAATCAGCGGGTTTTCGTAAATGTCGTGAGACAATGATCCGGACTTTCAATGGGACCTGAGTGGAAATCAGTCGTGGTTTTGTGGTCACCACAAGCAAAGAAGGTTCCTCATTTTCGCCGTTTCTGCACCAACCGCCAACTACGCTGTGCCGGAATCCGGAATCCGAGAGAATTCTCGCCGATTTGAGCGTTGAACCAGAGTTTCTGTGGGGTACAAAACGCTTGTTGGCAACACGGAGGAAGGGCCTGAACGGCGGTTTGCCGGATCTACCCGATGTGACGAATCCCTCATGTTCACCACGTGCCCGTCGGGTGTGAGCCGCCCGGTGCAAAACCGGGTGGCCCGGGTGGCCCGGGTTGCTCTGTAACCTTTGGGTGCGGCAGAGAAAGGAGACTGCGTTCGTGCAATCCTCCAATGTGCGCTGCGGCAGACATACGACGGTTGGCGGGGCGCAGCGCCGACGGTAAGCACTCGCGCGACCCGGTGCAACCAGAAGCGCTCGAATGCAGGAAACGCAGCGACAGACGGCCGACAGTCAGCCGTTCATGACTTTGTTTACGGTTTCTCGCAGCACGTTGCCGCTCTTGACCAGTGCCGTTTTTTCCTTGCTCCACAGTTCCACTTCGATGTGGCTCTTAACGCCACTGCGTCCGACGATTGTGGGAACGGAAAGGCAAACGTCCTGGATGCCGTAAGCACCGTTCTGCAGTGAGCTGACGGGAAGAATTCGGTCGTCGTCCAGAGCGATGCTGTGTACGACGTCCGCGATGGAAACACCTACTGCGAAACCAGCTCCACCCTTCTTTTTGATGACTTCAGCACCACTGCCGCGAGTCTTCTTTTCCACTTCTGCAATCACCGAAGGTGTGACGCCGGGATATTTATCCAGCGGGAGGTTGGCGATTTGAGCGGCCGACCAGATTGGCACCATACTGTCGCCATGTTCACCAAAGATTGTGACGTTGACCTGTGTTGCCGGAACATCCAGGCGCAGAGCCAGCATGCTGCGAAGACGGGTGGTGTCCAGGACTGTGCCCAGACCAATCACCTGAGTCGCCGGCAGCGACAGTTCGTGCATGGCAAGGTATGTCAGTACGTCTACGGGGTTGGAAACGACAAAGACAATTGCGTCCTTCTTAAGGCCGTGGCTCTTAACATCCGCCAGAATGTTACGGAACAGGGCCACGTTGCGGTTGATCAGGTCCAGCCGGCTTTCGTCGGGCTTGCGCCGAAGTCCGGCTGTGATCACGACAACATCGCTGTCGGTGACCTGCTCAGTGCCACCGGCCGTGATTTTCTGCGGAGCCATGATGGAGGCTCCGTGAATGAGATCCAGGGCCTGGCCTTCGCACAATTCCTTATTCACATCGACCAGGGCAATTTCTTTGACGATGCCGCCCGCCTGCAGAGCAAAACCTGCACACGACCCGACAAGTCCACCACCACCAATTATGCTGACTTTCATAGTTCTCGTTCCTCAGTTTCGGCTGTGCCGATGACCGCAGTTGTTTTCCAGTGTGAACGCGGCAATGCCGCGTTTACGAAGTTAACTTGCTCATTGAGCGAGTTCTGTTATTTGTCCAGTGCTGCCAGAACCTGGTTTGTGATCATCTGGACCAGTTCTTCGTTGGCCGCCGGCTGAGTGTCACACGCGGTGCCGCAGGGTTCCTGCAGGTAGCCCGGATAGTCCGGTGCTTTGTCAAACGAACGCTGAACAGGAATGTCTTCCTTGTACCCGTCACGAAAGGCGCTGTTGCCGCACAGGTCGCAGTCTTCGTTATGGAAGCGTGGGTCGTCAAACCCCAGTTTTTTCTTTAGATCCAGCAATTCGCGGTTCTTCTGCTCAGGCAGGTATTCTACCTTTCCAAGCTGATGAGACAGCAGCAGAATCTTGCAGTAGGCGTCCAGGATCTCTGTCTTCCAGTATGCTTCTGTCAGATTCTTGCCAAAGCTGACGGTCCCGTGATTCTTCAGGATGATGGTGTTGGTGGACTTCAGAAACGGAGTGACTGTTTCAGCAAACCGCTGATCACCAGGCGTTTCATAAGGAGCGATGGGAACTTCGCCCATGAAGACTTCCACTTCCGGAAGAATACACTGCGGTATTGGCTCACCAGCCACGGCAAAGGCAGTGGCATGCGGCGGGTGACAGTGAACAACAGCTTTGACGTCGGGTCTGTGCCGCATGATCTCCAGGTGCAGCAACACTTCGCTGGTTCGTTTTCGAGTACCTGCGATCTGGTCGCCGTTCATGTCGACTGCGCAAATGTCTTCCGGCTTCATGAAACCTTTGCAGATCATCGTCGGAGAACACAGCACTTCGTTTTCACCGACACGAATACTGATGTTGCCATCGTTGGCGGCTGCGAATCCCTTGTTGTACACACGTCGGCCGATTTCACAGATTTCTTCCTTGAGTGCTCGGTCGTTAATTCCGCTGTTCCATTTGTTCGCCATGAGTCTTTTCTTTCTGTAGGTCAGGCACTGCCCGATGATTCGGCTTTTATGTCAGACACTGCTGACTTTGTTATCTCACATTTGTAGCGGTCTGGTGACCGCTACAGGTTTTTGTTACATCCCTGCGACATTGACATTGTCCAGTATCGCCGCGTTGTAGGCGTCGATCGGCTTCGTGTCCGGATGAAACGGAGCAGCCGCTTCAGCACTTTCACTGACCGCCATCAGGATGCCGTCGCCGGCGCCCAGTTCATCAAATATCACGATCGGTTCCGTCCGCCCGGATTCCTTTCCGCACAGTCCCTCGTGCATCAACGGCACAGCGATCTTCCATGACGCGCCGTCCAGAGTTGAATTCCACTTCGACAGTGTGACCTTGCCGATGCATTCCATTATTCTCATCGAACATCTCCCGGGAGTTCATGCCAGCCAGCCGGTGTTGCGTTAGTGGTCGATGCCATCTGCTGAAACAGCCGACGCAGTTCTGTGAACGTCCAGCCGTTCGAATCCAGGCAGATCACCTGAGGATTCATGACGCTGACCAGCAGGTCCATGTCTGTCGCCTGAGTCACCACGGCCGCTCGTACGCTGGAGTCGCGATTTACCAGGCAAGCCGCAATCGAAGGTTGATGACTACAGCAGGCGACGGGATGGCCTGGTGTCAATTTTTCCGATGCTGCAGCGGCTTCAAATTCACAGCCCGCGGTAACAATGGTCCAGTTCGCGGCGGCGGCGGCAGACACTGCTGCCGAGCAATCGCCCACGGATATCAGAGTGCCGGTTGTCGCTGCTGCTGCTGCTGCTGCTGCTGCTGCTGCTGCTGATGATGGCAATCCGCTGCTGATGCGGACCGCATGCCGTCGAATATAGTCGTGGCCGGAGGGCGTGATGATCGCTCCCACCGGGATCGCCAGGCTATGACCGGCGGCGCCCGCTGCAGACAGCGTGTCTTCTGTTATGACTTTCTGCTGCAAAACGATCACCGGTGCGGCAGATGTGTCTACGCTGGTGTTCCGTGCAGCAGCGTTCACAACGCCCCGTGCGTGAAGTTCACGCAGAACGCTTTGTGTAATCGCCTCAATTTGCTGGCTGCTGAAAGTCATAAGGTTCTGTGATTGCTGCGGCTGTGCGTCAGATGGTTTTCTAATGGTCTATAATGCCATGGACCGCATAACGGATCGGGCAGTCATTTCGTCCGACCATGCCTCGAATACTTTTGCCATCACTGGTGAAGAACACCAACTCGCCGTTGCCTGCTCCCAGATTGTCGATCGCCAGAAACGGAAAGCCGTCTGCTTCGTGATTGATGTCTACCGGCTGCAGAACGACCATACGCCATCCGTTCAGTGAAGGGTGCTTCACTGTGGCGGTTGCGTTTCCGATGACGATTGCGGCCTGCATGTTTGATGATCTGTCAGTTGTTAGTTAGATGATTCTCAGGTCTTCGATCATGGCACAGCGTCTTTGGCGAGTGAACGTCATAGGGCTGGTGACGCCTTCGCCCGTTGGAGTCGCGATGCTGAAGGACGGGAATCCTTCGCCGCCGAGTCCGAGTCCCGCCATGGAAGGCCCATTCTTCACGAATACTGTGGTGTTCATGATGCGGCCCATCTTTGTGATCGTGCGAACATCCTTGGAATGGATGATTGCCGTATGACCGAAGCCGTGTTCATATTTCTTTGCCAGTGCAATTGCATGATCCGTGCAGGTGGCTCTTACGAAGGGAATAAATGGCATCATCTGTTCTTCGGGGACGAACGGGTTGAGTTCGTCGGTTTCGCCGAACAGGATCTGCGTGTCGGCGGGAACGCTCACACCAATCTGTGAGGCCAGCCAGGCGGGATCTTTGCCGATGAAGTCACGGTTCAGTATGTGATGGCCACCCGCTTCTTTCGGCGGGCCGAAGGCCTTTGCAGTGAACTTCGCGACCTGTTGAGCATTCAGGCGGAAGCCCCCGTTGGAACCAACGGACGCCATCAGTTGGTCGAAAATCTCCTCGACTGCAAAAATTTCCTTTTCGCCGATGCACAGCAGATTATTGTCGAAGGCAGCACCGGCAATGATGGACCGTGCGGCGTTGTCGATATCCGCTGTGGCGTCCACGACAACGGGAGGATTTCCAGGTCCCGCCACGATTGCTCGTTTGGGACTGCCCAACGCCGCTCGAGCCACTCCCGGACCACCGGTCACGACCAGTAACCGGACGCCGCGGTGGTCGAAAATTGCCTGAGCCGACTCAATTGTTGGTGTGCCGATAATGGTGACCAGATTCTGCAGGCCGGTTGCTTCATAGATTGCTTTATTGAAGCGTCGGACGCCCTCTGAAGCGATGTTGGCACCGCTGGGGTGAGGATTCACGACCAGCGTGTTTCCTGCGGCAACCATGTTGACAAAATTCGCAGCCAGAGTCGGCAGTGAATGCGTGACCGGAGTGATCGCCCCAATCACGCCGAAAGGTGCGTACTCGGTCACAGTCAGGCCCTTGTCACCGCTCACCGCTTCGGTTCGCAGCGTTTCAATCCCTGGTACGGATTTGATGACATGCAGCTTGGCGATCTTGTGATCGAGTCGACCGATTTTTGTTTCTTCGATCTCCAGTCGACCAAGCTCTTCCGCCTGTTCGTCACACATCGTTTTAACGATGTCGATGGCGGTCGCACGATCTGCCATTGGTGCTTCACTGAGTTGTTCGAAGCCTCGCTGGGCGGCGGCGACTGCTCGGTCGACGTCGTTGAAAACGCCCCAGTTTCCGTCCACACCGTTATTATTGCGTGCGGCTGAACTGCCGGATGCGCCGCTGCTGGAGAGTTGAGTCAGGACTTCCTGAACGATCTGTCGGACGGCTTGTTCTGTGGCCTGCATTTTTCGGTCTCTCTGTGTCAGTGCAGATCAGGCTCAGCCTGACCCATATGTTGTGCCCTCCGTGATTCAAAACTGTCGCCACTGTCCAAGTGGCGAGGCAGCGGTCCTGTCGCTGCAGCGCTGTCTGTTACCTCAGCTCAATTTCCCGAACTCGATCCTGAACCCAAAATTCCACCGCGCTGACCGACGGAAACCGAAGTGCAATCATCACGACCAGTACACCGGCCGCAGCGAGATTGCCTGCGTAACTGGTCAGCATGTAGAACAGCAGATTCATGAATGCGGCCGCCTCCAGCATTCCACACGCCACAATGTGCCGCGTTTGGAATGCCGGGTAGATCAGTGAAAACTTCATCATGTCGTCAGCATTTTGCAACGTCTCCACATTCACATTGTTCAACGCAATACCAGCAACGATGTTCGGAACCACAAGATGATTCACGCCCATCAAAACGCCCATGCCGATTCCGATCCACGACATTACATTCGGGTCACCGTCAATTGCTCCCTGACTCATGGCCAGCGTGACGCCCATAAACACCAGCACGCCCATCACCATCGCAAATGTAATGATCTTCAGTACGCGAACTGACTGCACAGAATTCTGTGCCGGTTGTCCGGGGCTCTGGGCATCTGGTGTTGAGTAGGGGGGCGACATTTCAGATCTGCTCTCCTTCAAATATGATTTGATTCTTCACGCTGACAGAATCAATGATGCCGACAATGGCAGCATCAATCGGCAGGGTCTTCGTGCCAGGTGTAAACCGAGCACTACTACCCTGAACACACAGCACGACTTCACCTTCGCCTGCTCCTACGGTGTCGACGCAGACAAAAGAACGTCCTGTCGGCTGCAGGTCGCTCTGGTCCTTTTCGTTGACGCGCAGTGGTTCCACGATCAGAAGTTTCTGACCAACCAGCTCGTCGACCTTTTGAGTCGAGACCACGCTGCCTGTGATTCGTGCCAGAAACATTTCCAATGCCTTTCCAGGTAGATCAGGCAGTGCCTGACGTACAACATTCTCAACTAATGGCCGCTGCGGTTTGCCTTGCCACGACCAGTTCTTCGTTCGTGGGAATGACCCAGACCTGTACTCCGCTGTCCTCAGCGTTGATACAGACTTCCGAGCCTCGTGCCATGCTGGAATTCTTTTCCGAGCACAGTTTTACGCCCGCCCACTCCATATCGCGGCAGACGTTGGTGCGAATCCGTTTGCTGTTTTCTCCGATACCGCCCGTAAATACGATCATGTCCACTCCGCCCAGCAACGCCATGTAGGAGCCGACATAGGACCGAATCGATGCTTCAAACAGTCTTAACGCCTTTTCTGCCCGGTCGTGTCCTTCCGCTGCGGCATCCTCCAGATCACGACAGTCACCGCTCAGTCCGCTGATTCCCAGCAGTCCGCCTTTGGAACTCATTTCCTGCAGCACTTCCTCGAACGTCAGTCCCGTGGCCTTCATGATCACAGGAATCGCATACGCATCGAAATCGCCGACTCGGTTATTGTTCGGCAGGCCTCCCTGAGGGCTCATGCCCATAGAAGCAGCCTGGCTTTTGCCGTGACGAATTGCACAGATCGAAGCGCTGCCCCCCAGGTGGCAACTGATAACCTTCAGGTCATCACGGCCCACGATTTCAGAAACGCGTCCTGCGATGAATCGATGGCTGGCGCCATGAAAACCCCAACGGCGAATTTCGTGGTCGGTGTACCATTCGTACGGAACGGCATACGCTCGATGCTCAAAAGGAACGGTTTCGTGAAAACCCGTTTCCAGAGCCGCGACCAGAGGAATCTGAGGAAACGCCTGCCGTAACTGACGCATCGCGCTGACATATGGCGGATTGTGAGCCGGAGCGATGTCGGACAGAACCTCCATTTTTTCCAGCAGTTCCGCGTTGACAATGCGAACGCCGCTCAGACTGCCCGCGAACACGGCTTTAAAGCCAATGCCCGCCACCTCATCGACGGATTTCAGACAACCGTATTCGGGATCCGTCAGTTGCTGCAGACAAATGCCCACGGCTGCTGCGTGATCCGGAATATTCTGCTGAGTCTCCCCACGATGATCGCCGATTTCCACGGCGCAGTGGCTTTCCGCTTCCCCGATGCGGTCAATGCCGCCTCGCGCAAGTTGAGTCTCGTCCGACAGATCAAACAGTCGGTACTTGAAACTCGTGGAACCCAGATTAGCTACCAGAACCTTCATATCGTCCTTCGCCCTCCGTGACGTCTTGAGTTGGGATACGTTTTGCGAGATCGTATGACCGACCTGTGACAGCATGTCCGAGCGTTAGCTCGAATCCGCCGGCGGTCGGCACCGCCCCCTTATACGAACTGATCCAGCAGAGTCTGCTCGGGGCGAGGAATCAGGTGAGCACTCACCAGTTCACCGCTCTGAGAAGCTGCCGCTGCGCCGGCATCAACGGCAGCGCGGACAGAGCCGACGTCACCCTTGATGATTGTTGTGACAAACGCGCCACCAATTTGTACCTGCTTGACCAGAGACACGTTGGCGGATTTAAGCATCGCATCGGATGCCTGGATCTGAGAGACCAGACCCTTGGTCTCGATCATTCCAATTGCTTCAGACATTGTTGTTTCCTAATGGAGTTGTCAGATATCACGCGTCGACCATCAGCTGAACTGTCAGCAGAGACCGGCGGATTGTTAACGTCGTGTGTTACTTCTTCACTTTTGCCTTTGGCAGAACTGAATTCAGCTCTTCGTGTGGTCGAGGAATCACTTCCACGCTCACAACTTCGCCCAGTTTGGATGCTGCCTGAGCACCCGCGTCGATGGCTGCTTTCACAGCGCCTACGTCACCTACGATGAAGGATGTCACCAGGCCGCTGCCGACCTTGTCCCAGCCAATCATCTCAACATTTGCTGCCTTGAGCATCGTGTCGACGGCTTCGAGCATGCACACGAAGCCCTTCGTTTCGATCATCCCAAGAGCTTCCATTGCTTTCGCCATTTCATCACTCTCCCGCCTCTGTCGTTGATTCCACCAACGCGTGGGCAAACTTGTATAACAGCTTTCCGTGGCTGTTGGTTTGTTTGGCTGCCTGACTCTTCAGAGTTGAGCACCTGTTTCCTGTTCCCGAACCGGAGTCCGGGATTAACCGCTTTTCTCAATGGCCCTTACAGGCACACGGTTCCGCTTTCACCAGCTCCACCTTCGTCGCTTTTTCAAGGTTGATGGCGTTGCCTTCATCTGTGTCCAGATGAACTTCCAGTTTGATATTGTCTCCTGCACGAACGACCAGGTCTTCCAGCACCGTGGTGCAGCCTGGGGATTCCACTCGCAGGTGTATGTTTTCTTTGTCACTGACGCCGTAGTGCCTCAGGTCTGCGGGGCCCATGTGTACGTGTCGCAGTGCCCGAATTACGCCCTGCTGCAGTTCGACAACTCCCTTGGGACCCACCAGCACACAGCCCGGTGTTCCCTGAACATTGCCCGAAACGCGAACGGGCAGATCAATTCCCAGCGAGATGCCGTCCGTGAATGCCAGTTCGATCTGAGAATCACCGCGACACGGACCGAGCACGCGGACATTTGGGATCATCCGCCGCCGCGGGCCGACGACGGCAACAGTTTCCTCTGCCGCGAAGTAGCCGTCCTGATACAGGTCTTTCTGAGGCGTCAGCGTTGCTCCTGTGCCGTACAGGGTTTCGACATGCTCCTGAGTCAAATGAACGTGACGAGCGGAAATGTTGACCATCAGAGGGTTACGGTTTTCTTCTGCCGCACCTGACTGCTCGGCACTATTCGTGCCGCCGCCACGCAGTACCGGAATTCCGGCCGCAGTGGCTTTCGTGAAACCACTGCCGGACTGTCGAGCCAACACGTCTCGTACGATACGTTCGACGTCTGTTCGTTGAATTGCTGTTGCTGAAACCACTTCAGTTGTTCTCCAGGTCAGTCCTCCGTGAAGCTTGTCGCCACGCTCCGCGCGACGTGCAGAGCGGATTCACCGTTCTGTCTGATTAATCCTGAAATCGAAGTGGACATCTGATCACCAGCAACGTGATCACTGCCCGGGCTCCGCTGTTTTTCCTGTTACTACTGCCATTCCTGTCGCTTCCATCGAACCGTCACGGCTCCGTCAACTTTCAACCATTGTCCGTGACTTCACTTCCACGACCTCCAAAGCAATGCCATCGCCTTTCAGCGTCCGTCGCCATTCATCCGAAAGTCCGTCATCGGTGACGATTTCACTGACCGCGTTCAGCGGGCACAGTTGCGACAACGCACGCTGGCCGAACTTGCTGCTGTCAGCCACCAACGTGACATGCTCAGCTGCGCTGATCATCTGACGTTCTGTTTCCACCAGCAGGGCGTTGCTGTTGAACAGGCCGTCCTGAGTGACTCCGCCGGCACTCATCACCAGTCGTGACACGTTGATGTTCTTGAGCGCTGAAATCGCTTGATCGCCCAGAGCAACTCCCGTTTTCGGATACACGTAGCCGCCAATAAAGATCAGTTCCACTTTGGGTTGGTTCATCAATTGCGATGCGATCGGCAGTGAGTTTGTCACCACCTGCAGCGTTTTTCCGTTCAGGTTTTTGGCGACTTCCAGCGTTGTCGTGCCACCATCCAGCAGAACCGTTTCGCCTTCCGTAATGAGTTCTGCGGTGCGTTGGGCGATTCGTCGCTTTTCCAGCGAGGCGCGATTCTGCCTGACGTCAAAATCCGCCAAAGAGTCTCCGGCATAGGCCGCACCACCGCGGGTCCGGTGCAGATGTCCCTGTGCGTGCAGGAACTCAAGGTCACGACGTACCGTCGACTCACTTGCACCCACTGCAGAGACCAACCTCTGCAGCGAGACAAAGCCTGATTCCTCCGCGATTTGAAGGATTCTGGTGCGTCGTTCGTCGGTAATCATCATGAAATTGACCGAAAATGAGTTTTCATGACAGGAGATAATGACATGTTATGCTCTGAAATGCAACTTACAGGTCTTTAATATGACGTATTTTGCAAGGTGG
>Ga0315331_10000868_pt1 | contig 22021 bp, 21 predicted proteins | sample M160m34915metaG_FD_203456 | JGI IMG/M metagenome (GOLD analysis project Ga0315331, IMG submission 203456) | Ammonia-oxidizing marine archaeal communities from Monterey Bay, California, United States - M1 60m 34915 | ecosystem: Environmental > Aquatic > Marine > Intertidal zone | place: USA...
ACAACTAATTTGCATTCTATTCCTAATTTAATCAGGGCTATTTCAAATTCTTTAAAATGAATTATTTTTGAAGGTGAACCTCCTATTAACACTCTCATAATCTAATGATCCTTGATTCTAATATTTTGATATTTTTTTCTGAATTTCCTTTTTCTACTAAAAAACCTGTTTCATTATTTTTCATTAATTCTGGAATTCCTCCAACATTTGTTGCTACAACAGGTTTTTTCATTAATTCTGTTTTTTTCAATGTTATTGATACTGAAATATAACAAGTATAAAGTATCTTACTGAGTTATCATAAATTTTTAAAATAATATCTAACAATTATTTATAATAATTTACAAAATTTATAATCTGTTATGATTTATTTAGTTATATTTTTTGTAAAACAAAACAATATGTTGTTGGAAAAAAATATTTAGAATAAAACTTTCTTAAATTCATTAATTTCATTTTTAAAACAAAATAACCTGAGTAGGTATATGTAGATTTATCAATTTCAATTATTTTGAATTTATTTTTTTTAAATAATTCACTCCAATTATTTTTAGAAAACTTTCTTAATTCATATATAAAACTTGAAGAATTTCCTAGCGGATGTAAAAATAAATAATTAATTATTTTTTTACTTAAACTTGTTTCCATTTTTTTACTACTGTTTTCATTTTCTTGATATTTAATTTTTGATTTTTTTAAAAATTTAAGAAAATTATATGGAGTTAATATGTAATGCCAAAAATTTGTAATGATCCACCATCCTGTAGCTGGTACAAGATTTATCATCACTCCATCTTTTTTTAAAACTCTTTTTACTTCATTAAAAAATAAATCTAAATTTTCTACATGTGCTATAACTTGTGATGTAAAAATTAAATCAAATGTTTCTGGAGGAAAATCTAATTTTCCTTCTTTAATTTTTTTAACTGGAAACATAGATGGAAATCTTGGATTGATATCTGTTGATATAATTTCATAATTTTCTTCTCTTATACATTTAGCAATATACCCATCACCTCCACCTAATTCTAAAATTTTGATATCCTTTCTTTTCGGAAATTTTTTTAATGCAATGTTAAATTCATCATTTCTCATTAAATGTAACCATTCTAAATCATTCATTTGTTATTCCTCATGATTAGAAAATTATATATCAATATTTATCATACATGATTAGAATTCAAAAATCATGCCATCATTCAATTCTCTTAAAAATAAATTTATTAATTCATTCTATTTTCATCAGTGGTCATTAATGATTGATATGTCTCATGATTTTTCTACAAATTTTTCAATTTTTAAAAAATTAACTCCTCCAAAAGATCGTTTTTGGGCAGATCCATTTATTGTATATAAAAATGAAAAATATTATGTTTTTTTTGAGGAACTTGTTTATTCTGAAAAAATTGGTCATATTTCATTAATTGAAATTGAAAAAAATGGTGATCATTCAAAACCAAAAAAGATTCTTGAATTACCATTTCATTTATCTTATCCATTCATATTTGAATTTGAAAAAAATTATTATTTCATTCATGCTTCAATTTCTAAAAATCGTTCATCAGTAGATCTTTTCAAATGTGTTGAATTTCCATATAAATGGGAATTTCATAAACAACTTATTCCTAATACTCCTCTTGTAGATACCACATTGTTTTATCATAAAAATAAATGGTGGTTATTTGCTTGTGTTGCAAGTGATGATGGAACATCTTTATCTAAAAATCTAGTTCTATATTATAATAATTCATTAATTGATAATTCTTGGATTTCTCATCCACAAAATCCTATAATTTCTGATGTATCTAAAGCAAGACCCGCTGGAAATATTTTTACTATGCATGATAAATTGATTAGACCATCACAAAATTGTTCTAAATTTTATGGTAGTGGTTTATGTTTTAATGAAATTATAAAATTAACTGAAACAGAATATGAAGAAAAATTAATTGAATCTTTTGAACCTAAACTCAATGATGATTTTATTGGAATTCATACTTTTAATCGAAAAAATAACTTAACAATTATTGATGGAATATTTAGAAGATCTCGTTCGTTGTCAAGTTGGTATAGAAATATTTTACTGCATTTAAAAAAATATTTTAAAAATAATTTTTAAATCTTCGAAAATTTGTAAATTATTGTATAGTAAATTACAACAATAGAGTCTGCTACTAAGAGCGATAATGCAAGTCCATTTACTCCAAAATATTCAACCAACGAAAATATTCCTGCCACTTGAACAGATATGAAAATAAGCGAACCTACAACTACAATTTTGGTCTTTAATTCTGCAATAAATTTTGATGCATAAATTAAATTAATTGTTGTTGGCACTACTACAATACTCATTATCTGAATAATTTCAATTGCCTCTGAATATTTGGGAAGTACTTCTGGTATAAGTATTGGAGATAGGAAAAATCCTAAAACTGCAAATATTATTGATATGATGATGATGATTTTTTTAATTTTAGCAGTTGATTTGTTACTTGCATCTTGTGGTAAAATGTACTGATATACTGCAGTTGGAATAACTGTTAACACTACAAAAACTTGTAATCCTAAAAAATAATTACCTAAAATCATAAAACCAAAAAGAGGACCTATGATTATTCTATCTAATGTTCCTGGTAGTAGTCCTGATATCTCTAATACGTAATTACTCAAAATTATTTGTTTTTTATTTTTTAATTTTGTTAATCCAACATTATTGAATTTTATTAAATTATACAATTTTATAGAAAATGGTAAAAATGAAATGGCAATACCCAATATAATAAATTGATAACCAAATAAATAAAATAACAAAAGTGAGCATCCAACCATTAATGTTCTTTGGATTACCAAATGTTTTGAATATGTGATATATAATTTTCTTCCTAATAATTCTGCATTAGTTAATGTAAAAATTACAAATCCAATAACATAAACACTAACTCCCACATCTGTTAAAATAAGATATATGATTACTGAAATTAAAATTCCAATGGAAATTGTAAATAATGATAATGGTCGTATTATGCTTTCTTTTTTAGCTGCAAATACTGTTAGTGAACTTTTTGCACCAAGTAAACTTAATCCTGCAATAAGTGTAGCAATTGATAATGTGTATCCTATCTCTCCATATTTGTCAACTTCTACAAGTGATGCGATAAATATCCAAAATAATCCTGATATTGCAGTTGTTACAATATTGGCAACTCCTAATGCTGTTAAATTTTTTATTTTTTCTAACATTTTAATTATTTTTTATTTTTTCTAACAATCATATAAAATACCATTAATGCTATATCTGAAATTAATACTGCAACTGCTACACCATTTACTCCTATCTGTGTTCCTAAAATGAATATTAGTGGTAATTGTACTGTTAAAACAATAATTGCACCAATTAATACAATTCTACTTTTTTCAGTACCTAGTAATTTAGAAGCATACATCATTGAAATTGTTCTTGGAATTATTGCCAAACTTAAGATTTGAATTATGGTTATTGCATGCTCAAATTTTGGAAATAATGTGGGAAGTATATTTGGAACAATAAATAATCCTGATAATGCCATTACTACAGATAGTCCTATAATCATTTTTTTTAGTTTGTATGTTGATACACCACTTGCATCTTGTGATAATGTATACTGAACTACTATTACTGGAACTATTGCAAGTGCACTTAAAAATTGTAATCCTAAATAATAATTACCTAATAGGGCAAAACCAAAAAATGGCGCAATTATAATTTTATCAATTTGACTTGCTGCAACATTTAGAAGATCTTTACCATAATTATCTTGAATAAATCCTTTTTTTGTTTTTAATAATTTAAAATCTATTTTCATTTCTTTAAAAATTTTAATTAATGAGTAAGTTGGAATAAGAAATGATAATGATAGTGCTAATATTATTCCATTAACTCCTATAATTTGATTTAATAAAAGTGCTAATGCTACAAAAGTAATTTTTTGAATAATGAATATTTTAGAATATTTTTTAAATTGTTTTTGTCCTAAATAATATGCGGTTGTTAATCCAAAAATAACATATGCTATAACAAATATGCTTACAACAGGATTTTGAATAATTATGAATACTGCTATAGCTGAAATTGTAGTTGCAATCATTGAAATAAATAATACTGCTGAAGCGATTGGAATTTTTTTAGCTGTATATACTGTGATTGTTGTTCCTCCACCTACTAAACCAAATACAGAACCTATACTTCCAATTGCAATAAAATAACTAATTTGACCATATTCTTCAGTAGTGATTATTGAAGCTAAAAATAACCAAAATAATGTTGAAATTATCGTACCTACAAAATTGGCGATTCCAATAGAGGATAAATCTTCAAATTTTCTAAATAACTTTTTTATTTTTAATATTTTATTAGTCATTTTATTTAGTTTTCAACCTATAATGCAATTATGTCATTATTTAATAGGTTCATGATATGAATATGTCGAAAATAATAAAAATATCAAAAATTTTTAAAATTTAGAAAAAACACACATATCATATAATTTTTAATTAGTATTATGTCAGTGAAACGATTTACTAATGATGAGATCAATGCGGTAAAAAATATAATTAAAAATTCACCCTATCTGTCTGGATTTTCAAATCAATATTTGGGAGGTGAAGAAATTCAAAAATTTGAACAAGAATTTGCTCGTTTTCATAATTGTAAGTATGGAATATCAGTAAATTCTGGTACATCTGCATTGTTGGTTGCCGAAAAAGCTTCAGGAATATCTAATAAAACAAATGTTGCTATTCCATGCATTACATTTACTTCTACTACTTCTCAAATTCTTGCGTGTGGAGCTACTCCTAATTTCATTGATATTGATCCTGATTCTTATTGCATGGATTATGATTTTTCTAATAAATCAATCAGTCATGCAATTCCTGTCCATCTTTTAGGCCATCCTTGCAAATTTGAAATGATTAAAAGAATGAAAGAAGAAAATATCTTTGTAATTGAAGATTGTGCTCAAGCTATGGGTGCTGAATACAAAAATAAAAAAATTGGTTCTATTGGTGATTGTGCAATATTTAGTTTTCAAGAAACAAAACATATCACAACACTTGGTGAAGGTGGGATGATTATTACAAATAATGAGGAGTTTGCAGAAAAATGTAGAAAAATTCGTAATCATGGTGAATATTATCAAAATGATAATGTTGTCGGTTATAATTTTCGTATGACAGAAGCTCAAGCAGCTTTTGGAAGAATTCAATTAAAAAAATTACCAAAATTTTTAACTCAATTTAATAAAAATGCTAATTTTATTTTCAAACATCTTCCTAGTGAAATCACTCCTCCAATTATTCCAAAATTTATTAATCATGCTTTTTTGATTTGTGGATGTAGATTTGATGGTAGGAAAACAAAATTTACGCGTGATTCATTTATTTCTGCTATAACTAAATCCAGAAAAAAATTTTTAGGAATAGAAAGTAAATCTGATATTAAGGGCATGAACTTTAAACCTGGTAAAATTATTAGTGCTGGAAATCGTGTAGTTCAATATGATATTCCATTATATAAAAAATTTAGTCCTAAGCAAAAATGTAGAAATGGTGAGAAATATCTATCTGAAAGTATATTTTTAGATATCCATCGTTGGAGAACTAAATCTGAAATTAATGAAGAACTTGATATAATTGAAAAAACATTACAGTTAAAATCAAAATAATTATTTATTTATGTTTAAATTATTATTCAATTCAAATTTTTTATAATCTATTTCAAAAATTTTTATTTTTAAATTATTTTTTAGATCCTCTGAATCAAATTTTTTTATTAAATATGGGTATTTTTCTTCATCATAAAAAATCTTTTTTAAAAATTCAGGACTATTTTCATTAATAATAATATGTGTTAATTTGTTTTTTGAATTCAAAATATATTTTTCAATATTCTCTGTTTCATGAATTTCAATCACTGTGACATTTAATGGATTAATTGTTCTAATTGGAATTTTTTCATACGTTTTACCATAATTTTTTGATTCAGTTAATGGCCACTTATTGGGAATTTCTGCAACCTCTAAATATTTGCTCTCTGGTTTAAAATCATTAATTACTTTCTCTGTTTTTACAAGATAATTAGCTATAGATAATGACTCAATTTCATTTTTTTCATCCATAAATTTTACTTCTAAAGATATTATTGATACAACTGTTATGCTTACAATTATTAAAAAAATCATAATATTTTTTCTATCAATTTTATTCATGATTTTTTCAATTGGATAAATTGAAATTACACAAAAAATTGGATAAAGAAAATACAGATATCTTGTATCTTTTAGTGGTATGGAATATGCATAAAAAGCAGGAATTGACATTATAACCAAAGTCATCAAAATCATAATTTTTCTATAATCCATTTTTTTAAACAGGAAAAATATGCCTATAGGCACGAAACATATGAACATTGGAATCAGACTCCAGCCCAAATACATTGGAAAATTAAATAGTCCTGTGATGATCAGTGATTGATTTTGATCATTTTCCATTGTAGTTTTCTCAATATAGTTTTGTCCAGAATTTAATAATCTAGAAATTATTCCATCTGATCCTATTGTATCCATTTTGTATACTGATACAGGAGAAATAACTAAGAAGAAAATTGTTATTCCAATTATAATTTTTAATAATACACGTTTATCTTTTCTATTTTTAATTATAACACCTACTAAAATAATGGCAAAAACAAATAATCCTTCGGAACGAACAATTGTACTTAATCCAGCAAGAATAAAACTAATGTAAAGAAATTTTGTATTGTATTTTAAAATTATTACTATTGCACTAATCCCAAGAAAAATATAAAGACTATCAGTAATTCCTAATATGGAATTTTGAATAATTCTTGGTTCTAATACAAATAAAGATGCACCTATAATACTTAATTTACTACTAAAAAAAATTCTGCATAAAAAATAAACTGGAATAATTGTAATTACTGAAATAACAATTGATAGTAAAACTTGTAGTTGCATATACTGAATAGTTTCTTCAAAATTAATCACTGAAAAAAATAATGATACAAAAATTGGCCATCCGTTGTTTAGTGGTGTCCATGTTGAAGGTAAGTTATTTAAAATTGATATATCTGATGCATAAAGAAAATAATTTAATGCATCTTCTGAAATTGGTACTTCTGGAACAAAATAATTAAATCTTATAATTATTGTAACCAAGCAAATAATTATAATTGAAAAAATAGGTTTTTTTATTAATTTATTTTCTTTTACTAAATCAATTATACTTGTATTTTTTACCATTTCATTTATTTTCTCTAACTACATTTACTAATGAATAAAGAAGAATTGCTGTCATTATTAGAATTGTACCTAGTAATGTAGCTCCAATTCCTATTAAAGATACATTTGTAATAATTTGTCTTGTATCTGTAAATGCTTGAAGAGTCCAAATAATGAAAAATAAACCAATTGATAGAAATCCTAATCCTGATATTCCATAAAATTTTAGTGGATGTTCAATTGATACAAATTTCATTGTACTCATAACTACTGAAATTCCATGCGAAGCTGAATTATGAGTAGATGTATCTCCTTCATATAGAATTTTAATTGGAATTTCTTTAATTGATAATCCGATCTTACTGGCTTTAATTAAAATCTCAGTTGAAATGCCCATTCCTTTTTCTGATAAATTTAGATTTTCTATAGCCTTTCTATTATATGCTCTAAATCCACTTTGTGAATCTGTTAAATTTAATTCTGACACTGTATTAGAAATTGACGTAATTGTTTTAATTCCAAATTTTCTAACTTTTGGAATATTACTGTCATCTCCTAAAAATCTTGAACCAATTACAATATCTGCTAATTTACTGTTTATTGGATTGATAATGTTTTTTAAATCTTCAATTCTATGCTGTCCGTCACCATCAAATGTAACTAAAATATCTGCATCAATTTCTTTTGCTTTTTTAAAAATTGATACTATTGCTCCACCATAACCTTGATTTTTTTCATGTTGAATTAGAATTGCTCCCATTTCTTTAGATATTGCCCCTGTTAAGTCATTTGAACCGTCATCACAAACAATTACTTCATCTGCTATTTTTTTTAATTTTAAAATTATTTTGGCAATATTTCGTTCTTCATTATAAGCTGGAACTCCTACTACAATTTTCATTTAATTATCTCCTTGTAATTTACTTGTAATTTTTTTAACACTGTCAATAATTAATGAAATTTCTCCCTCTATATTTAGTTGAATAAAATAATCCAAATTTTTTATAAAAATACTATTTTCTAAATTAATCCAACACCATTTTGTAAATGGTAGCCATGGAAAAATTTTTTCTATTGGTCTTGGATTATAATGTTTTTGAGAATTTATTATTCCCTTTCCTGTTGTACCACTTTCATATTCATACATCATTGTTTCATCAATCACATACAAATCACCTGTTTTCAAAACATCTAAAAAAACAGCCCAATCATTTCCTATGAATGATTCAAATTTAATTTTTTTAATACTACTCTTTCTAAATAAACCATAAATCACTTGACATGTAGATTTTTTTAAGTATTCTCTTACTTTTTTTTCATAGGTTCCATTAATTGAAATTGTATCTGTTGGTCTAATTTTTTGTTTCAATTTTTTGGTTAAATCTTTTGATGATTTATCTAATTGATCAATTGAATCATAACTTTCAATTTTACTAATACTGACAACTATTTTTGGATTATTTTGTAAAATATCAAGATTTTTTTCTAAAAATTTTTCTGATATGATATCGTCTACTGCTGCAAAGATAAAAAATTCTTTTTTTGATTTTTCTAGTACAAAATTAAAATTCCATGTAATTCCTTGATTTTTTTCATGACGAAAATATTTTATTCTATCATCTTTTTTTTGATATTCTAAACAAATACTAGAAGTTTTATCATTAGAACCATTATCAGATATGATTAATTCAAAATTTGAATAAGTTTGAGATATAATTGATTTTAATTTTTTTTCTAAAAATTTTTCACCATTGTATATTGGCATTCCTATACTTATTCCTGTATTATCTGACATCTATTGATTTAGACTATTTCTGATTAAATTACTTTGTTGTTAAATCATCTGTAATTGTACTGCTAGGTTTTTGCTCAATCCTTTTCATTTTATGCACTTTAAGAATCCATATGGTGTAGATGTAATCATTAATTTTTTATTATTTTCTTTATCCATCTTAAACTTTTTATTTTTTTTCAGAAATTCATCAACTGCAGTTTTTGGATTATTTCCCTTTCCCCAAGGTCTATTTTTAAACATTTTATCGTTCATGTCATCAATCATAGTGTCAAAAACTATCAAGTAATTTCCTTTTTTTACAAAATTTGAATACAATTCTAATTCTTTTAGTACATGTTCGTATGTGTGATTTGAATCTAACACCACCATGATGTTTTTCTTATTTTTAGTAAATTTAGAAATTTTTGAGATCGTTTCTTTTTCTGTTGATGAATTTTCAATCATGTGAATTCTTTTAAACATCGCATGTTTTTCAATTTCAATTTTATTATGTTTTCTAATATCTACATCTATTCCAATAACTTTACCTTTGCCAATTAATTGTAGCATTGAAGCATAAAAAATTAGTGATCCTCCTCTAGCTATTCCAGTCTCAATAATTAAATCTGGTTTTGTTTCCCAGATTAATTCTTGTAACACAATTAAATCATTTGGAAATTGTATAATTGGTCTACCTAACCATTTAAAATGATATAGATATTCATATGAATAAGCTTTATCAAACCATTTTCGAGATAATTTTTTAAATTCTTTATCATTGTTCATTTTTTTAATAAATTCTAAATTTCTTTTTTTAAATTCCTCATCTCCCCCAACTTTTGCACTATCTTTCATATTGATAGAAATTTTTTACTTACACTTAATTGTTTAATTCAGTTTTCTTCAAAATTTTTCCATGATTCATCTTTATCTGAAATAATTTTTTCATTTAATGGCCATTTGATTTTAAAAAATGGATCATCCCACCTAATCCCCTTTTCATATTCTGGTTTATGAATTTGAGAATTTTGATAAATTACTTGTGAATTATCTTCAAGTGTTTGAAATCCATGCGCAAATCCTTTAGGAATGTATAATATTTTTGAATTTTTTCCATTTAATTCTAAACCAATCCATTTTCCAAAAGTGTTAGATTTTTTTCTTACATCTATAATAACATCAAAAATTTTTCCTTTTGAACACATTACAATTTTTGTTTCCTCAAATGGGTTAATTTGATAATGGAGTCCACGTATTGTTCCTTTTTTTTCAGTAAATGAAATATTGGTTTGTACTATAGTTGATTCTAACCCTTTTTCCTCAAATTGCATATGATCAAAAGTTCTAGCAAAAAATCCTCGTTGATCTGTAAATTTTTCTAACTCTATGATAAAGGCGTCATTTAATTCTAATTCAAAAAATTTCATATTTTTTTAATAACATTTATGCATAAAAATTATTTGTTATTTGAAGAAAATCCTATTTTAAAATATGTTTTTTTATCAAAATTTTTACTATCTAGGAAACCTCTGGCATCGATGATTTTAGCTACTGACATATTTTCTTCTAAAACTTTTTGATTGATATTTTTAAAATCACTCCATTTTGTAAGTAATATTGCTAATTCTGAATTTTTTAAACAATCTTCTAAATTTGAATGAATTTGAATTTCTTTTATACCATTTACATCAAATTTTTCTTTTGATATTTGTGGATCAAATGCTGATAAATTTGCACCCATTTCTTTTAAAACTTTAATTATTTCTATGGATGGTGATGATCTCATATCATCTGTATCTGGTTTAAATGATAATCCAATAATTGATATTTTTTTATTTTTAATATTGCCAAGTAATTTTTCTACAAGCATTACTATTTTTGAAGGTCTTTCATCATTAATTTCTAATACTGCATCTAAAAGAGGTGTATTTTCTCCTTGTTTAGCCGCAAATCTGGTAATTGCCTTTACATCTTTTGGAAAACAACTTCCACCAAAACCACAACCTGGAATTAAATAAGTTGTTAAATCTGGAATAATTTTATCTTTATCTTTTTTTATTGTGATTCTTTTATCTGAAATTAATGCATCCATTACTTTGAATGCATCTACATCATTTATTTTTTCAGCAATATTTGCAATTTCATTAGAAAAAGAGATTAATGTAGAAAAGAATGAATTATTTGCATATTTGATCATTTCAGCAGTTTGAGGATTTGTTAGAATTATTTCTGTATTTTCTTTAAAAAAAGTAAATATTTCTTTTACAAATTCATTACTCTTTTCATTTAAACCTCCAATGACGATTTTATCTGGATTCATGAAATCTGAAAATGCTTGACCTTCTCTCAAAAACTCTGGTACAATTGCTAATCTTAAATCTAGAGATGATATAGTTTTTTCAATTATTGGTAAAATTTCTTTTTCTGTTGTTAACGGAATTATTGTACTTCTTATAATAATTGTATATGATTTTTTCTTCACTTCTTCAATTTTATCTACAATATTTTTTACTGCTTGTTTTACTTGTGATAGATCAATTGATTTATCTTGTAAACTAGGAGTTCCTACACAAATGAAACATCCATTTGTTTTTTCTATAAGTTCATTAATTGATGAAACTGTTTGTAATTGGGAATTTTCTATAACTTTAACTAATTCTTTATCCAGATCTTTTTCAAAAAATGGTAATTTCTTTTGGTTGATATCTCTAATTTTTTCTTTATCAATATCAAAAATTTGCATTTTATGACCTATGGAAGCTAAACAAATTCCGGTTGTCAATCCAACATATCCACAACCTAAAATTCCTAAATTCATCATTTTTCTCCTAGATACCATGTGTAAATTCGTTTTAATCCCTCATCTAATCCTATTTTAGGCTCATAGTCAATTTCATTTTTAATTTTTGAAAGATCTGGACATCTTCTAGTTGGATTATCTTTTGTATAGTTGAGATCATTATTTTTCTCTAATTTGATGTGAATTTCAGTTCCAATTGTATCTTTAATCTTATTGGCTAATTCCAAAATTGAAATCTCTTCATCATTTCCTACATTGAAAATTTCACCTGATGGAGATTCAAAAAGTATTGACAAAAATGCTTTAATTGCATCTGTAATATAACAAAAACTTCTCGTAGGTGTACCGTCACTATATATGATAATTTTTGAATTTTCAATTGCATCTTTCATAAAATTTGGAATTACCCTTCCATCATCTAGATTTAGATATGGTCCATAGACATTGAATGGCCTTGCAATTTTAACAGGAGTTTTAAATAAATTAAAGTAAGTCATACTGACCGTTTCTGCTAATCGCTTTGATTCATCATAACATGCTCTTGGACCTGTTGATGAGACATGTCCCCAATAATCTTCAGGTGTTGGAATGATAGTTGGATCACCATAAATTTCACTACTACTCAGTAAAAGAAATCCTTCTAAAGGATATTTTTTTGCATATTCAAGAATATTTCTTGTTCCTTGATAATTTACATCAATTGTTTTTAATGGATATTTTCTGTAAATTGGTGGAGATGCAATACTAGCTGCATGAATAATAAAATCTACTTTTTCTTCTAAATCTAATTTTTGAGAAATGTCTGCTTCTATAAATTTGACATTTTCAATATCTGTTATTTTTTTATCTTTTGCAGTAATTAAATTATCTATTACTGTAATTCTAAGTGGTTTTTCTAATTCTTGATTCAAACTAACTAATGTTTTTAAAAAATATGTGCCTAGGAATCCTTTACCTCCAACTAACAATAGATGTTTCCCTTGAATAATTTTAGAATACTTTCTGATATCTTTTACAATTTCAGAAATATCTGTGTTGATTATTTCAGTTGATTTCATTTTTTCTATCATTTAAAACCAAAATTTTTTCATAATTAATATTCATATGTTTCATTTTTTATTCCCATGATTTCCAAGGTGGATTTTCAGAATCCCACATTTTTTCTAATTGATTTTTGTCCCGTAAACTGTCTAATGGATGCCAAAAACCTGTATGTTTAAAAGCTGACAATTGATGCTCTTTTGCAAGATTTTCTAATGGTGTTTTTTCCCATATTGACTTATCATTTTCAATATAATCAAAAATTTTTGGTTCTAAAACAAAAAATCCGCCATTAACCCATTTTCCATCCCCTTCAGGTTTTTCATTAAATTTTTCAACGTATTCATCTTTCAAATTTAATGATCCGAATCTACCAGGAGGTTGTACCGCCGTTAAAGTTGCAAGTGTTTTTGATTTTTTATGAAATTCAATTAATTCTGATATGTTTATGTTTCCTAATCCATCCCCATACGTAAAACAAAATGTTTCATTTCCTACATATTCTTTAATTCGTTTTAATCTTCCACCTGTCATTGTTTTTAATCCTGTATCAATTAGAGTCACTTTCCATGATTCGGCAAATTTCCTATGTACTTCCATACTGTTATTTTTTATATCAAATGTAACATCAGACATATGTAAAAAATAGTTTGCAAAATATTCTTTAATCAAATAACCTTTGTATCCACAACAAATTATGAAGTCATTTAATCCATAATTTGAATAAATTTTCATAATGTGCCATAAAATTGGCATTCCTCCTATCTCTACTAATGGTTTTGGTTTAGAGTTAGTTTCTTCACTAATTCTTGTACCTAATCCTCCTGCTAGAATGACCACTTTCATATGATTCGATACTTTAGATGCTTGATTAATCTTGTGATATTCTTATTCTTAAGAGATAAATCTACATCTATTGTTGTTTAATTTATGAAAATTGAAAGAAAGAAATCTTCAAAATTTGTTGAATTTGGCAGAAATATTAATCAAAAATATCCTTCATTAAGGCCTTTAATTAGATTAGGAAAAATTCTATTTTATTCAAAACCAAAGTTTTCTGGTTGGGGAATGAAAACAGAACATCAATTACCTTGGATTGATGAATACGATGGAGAAGTTTTTCGTCAGGCTAGCATTGATATTAAAAAAGTTTTCACATTCAATAAACGAATTGTAGAAATTGATAAAAATAATATTGATACACTGTTATGGAGACATTGGATAGTTACTACTGCAGTTAGATATGCAATAAAATTTTCAGAATCAAAAATTTTGAATTTTGTTGAATGTGGTGTAGGTGAAGGATTTTCTGCATATTTTACATTAAAAGAAATTAAAGAACAACAAAAAATTTCACAATTCAAAATGCATTTGTATGATGCTTGGGATTCAATGTTAAATCAACAATTAATTGAAAATGAATTATCAAATCCTCATACTTATGATGAATTAAGTATAGACATAACAAAAAATAATCTACGTGAATTTGATGCTGATATAGTATATCATAAAGGTTACATTCCTGATTCATTGGAATCTGAGCCCAAATCACCTGATTCCATATCTTATCTACACATAGATCTTAATGCTGTTAAACCTACTATGGATGTCTTATCTTTTTTTCTTCCTAAATTATCAAAAAATGGAGTGATTCTTTTTGATGATTATGGGTGGGATGGTTATCTAGACACAAAATTAGAATTAGATAAATTCTTTAAAGATCAATCAGGACTATTTTTAAAATTACCTACTGGTCAAGCAATTTATTTTTGTAGATGAAATTATTTTTTAAAAAAACTGACAATACCATTGATTATTCTATTTACTGTTTCTTCTTTCATATTTGAATGAAGTGGAATAGTTAGAATTTCATCTGCAATTTTATCTGTTACTGACATATCGCCTATTTTTGATTTAGAAAAATATGAAAATCTATGTACTGGTGTCCAATGTATGCCTGTGTCAATTGATAATTTTTTCAAATGTTCAATCAATTCTTCTCTTTTACCATTTAAAACTCTTAAAACATAAATGAATGGTGATACATTTTTGTAATCTGAATTAGGTATTACTAAACCATCTATATTTGAAAATTCTGAATTATATCTCTTACAAACCATTTGTCTAGTCTCAATCAAATTATCAATTTTATTGATTTGTGATATTCCTACACTTGCTAAAACATTACTTAGATGATACCTATATCCTTCTGTAACAACATCATAATTTATCCAAAGTTTTTTATTTTTATATCGAGCTTCTGTTTCTTCTCTATGCATTCCTAACAATCTCATTTGTTCAAGTTCATTAAATTCTTCTTTAGAATTAAGAATTAAACAACCTCCATCTATGGATGTCATTGTTTTAATAGGATCAAAACTAAAAACTGCCATATCCCCATAACTTCCGATTTTTTTATCATTGATAGTTGTTCCAAATGCATGACAACAGTCTTCTAAAACTCTTAAATCATATTTTTTAGCTAAATCATAAATTCCTCTTTGATCACATGGAATACCAGCATAATGTAATGGAATTATTGCTTTAGTCTTTTCTGAAATTAATTCTTCTGCTTTGGCGCAATCAATCCCTAAAGTTTCTTCGGTAATATCACACATTACCACATTTGCACCTGCCATTTTGATTGCTTGTTGATCTGCAACACAATTGAACGATGGAGTTATCACTTCATCACCATTTCCAATATTTGCACCTCTTAATGCTAAATGAAGTGCTGATGTAGCAGTATTTGTTGATAGGACAAATCTATCTTCTAAATTTAAAAATTCTTTAATTTTACCTTCAAATTCTTTTGTGGTGGAACCCATTCCAAGCCATCCATTTTCAAAAACTTTAGAAATATGTTCAATTGTATCATTTTCTAAATTAGGCATAAATACTGGGATTTTTTCCATTAAAATCAATAAAAATCTCTAAACACTATTAATAAACAATTAGGGTGTTAACTCAAAAATGAATTGTCCCTTATGTTTATCAACCGAAAAAAGTATTAAAAAATTTGAAAATTCAACAGTATACATTTGTAGTAATTGTTCACTTGAATTTCTAGAAAAACAACAAAATTCTAATTATTATCAAAACTATCATCAACATTTTGATTTAAGTGATAGAAAAATTGACGAATTACGAAATATACAGTATTCAATTCATGTAGAACATATTAAAAAAAATATTCCTAAAGGTAATTTGTTAGATGTTGGTTGTTCATCTGGCGAATTACTCTCTAGACTAAAAAATAATTTAAATTATAATCTATTTGGAATTGATCCAGATAAATCTGCTATTGATTCAGCCAAAAAAAAATATGATAATGACATAAATTTTACTGATTCATATCTAACAAATTATAAATCCGATAAAAAATTTAATGCGTTTATTTTTAGAGGTACATTCCAATACTTAGGAAATGAATTAATTTCATCCATGAAAAAAATTCAGTCATTATCTACAAAATCTTCAAGAATTCTAATGTATTCTATTCCTAACTCTGATTCATTTTTGTATAATTTATTAGGAGAAAATTGGCATATGTTTCATAAATTAGAACATACTTTAATTTTTAATCGACTTTCTATTTTGAAATTATGTAAAATTTTTAATTATAAATTAATTGAATTATCTTATCCATATTTAGAAACACCATATGCAAATCCTAAAAAAGATTATGAAAATCTAATTGATGTAATTCAAAATAATAAAATAAAGAGTTTTCCTTTTTGGGGAAATATTTTTCAAGCAGTTTTAGAAAAAAATTAAAAAATTTAAATAATTTTTTTTGCTATTTTACTTAATTGTTTAATGATATTTGAAAATATTTTTCCTGTTCCTTTTTTTGTGATGTTTATTGGAATATTCAAATCATCTGAAAAGTATTCAATTATTTTTCTATCATCATATTTTCTAGTTTTTTGAATATTCTTTTTACGTTTTTTAATATCTTTGTAAAGCCTAATTATTGAAAAATTTGCTTTAATTTTTGAAATAACTAAACCTTTTGTAAAAAAATACATTATCAATCCTACGTCTATTAAAAATAATGACGGTAATAATTTCAATATTGTATTTGTTGAATAACAAGAGAACAAACAAATCCATCTGTTTCTTTCCAAAAGATAAAATTTTTTTTGTGACCATTTTAATGTTGGACTGCCTAAATGATACACAATTGATTTAGGTTCATAAAATGATGGAATTCCTTGTAGCCAAGCTCTCCAACCATAATCTAAATCATCATGATATGCGAAAAAAATTTGATCTATTTTACCTACTTTTTTTATTATTTCCGATGAGGTAAATGTACATGCTCCAGAAGTATACCCGATTTTTTGAAATTTATTAAATTGAGTATTATCCTCCAAGGTTTTACCTCTTGAATAACCTAAACCAAAAATATTAATTTCATTTCCAGCAGAATTAATTTTTTTTGGATTTTCTTTATCTAATAATTTTGGCTGATAAAACCCATCTCCATTTTTTTTATAACTATTGAGTAACTCTTCTAACCATTTTTCTTTAACTACGGTGTCTGAATCTAAAAATACAATAAATTTCCCTTTGGCTAACTCAATACCTAAATTCCTTGCTGCCATTCCTAAGTTTTTTTTATTTTCAATTAAAATTACCTCTGGAAATTTTTCTTTGATTACATTAACACTAAAATCTAAAGAATTATTATCAATAACAATAATTTCTATATCTTTAGTTGTTTGATTTATTGATTCTAGACATTCTGTTATCAACTTACCTCCATTATAATTTAGAATAATTATTGATGTTAGTGGATTTTTAGATTGTTCAGATATTTTTTTAATTGAGTTAGGATTCATATCTTTGATAATATAACATGTAATTTTATTTATTATGTTCCTTTATCATTTTTTCACCAAATTGTTCATTCAGTATATTTGCTAAGTTTTTTGAAGCTTTTCCCTTATGTGAAAAATAATTATTTAGATACGTATTTCCATTTTTTATTAAGTTACTTCTTAATTCATCATCAAAAATGAATTCTTCAATAGATTTTTCTAAATTATTAAAATCTGAAACAAATAAAGATGCATTATTTTTTATCACTGGTTCTTCCTGTATATTTTGATTTTGTGTATTAATACATAAAGTTGGTTTGTTAAACACCATGGCTTCTAACATAATTGTTGAAATATCATTTACAATTACTCCATCACATTCCATAAGAAGATTTTTAGGATCTTCATCTTGATAAACAGGAATTTGTGAATCAATTTTTTTGACTATTGATTTAATATCAATATACGATTTTGATGGATGTAATTTTATAATTATTTTTTTATTTGAAAACTCTTTAATTTTTTTAATAGTGATAGTTATCACTTTTTCTAAATTTTCTAATGCTTTAATTTCATTTCCATTAAAATTATAACTACTAAATGTACCACTAAATGCTAATAAAATTATTCCTGAATTTGATTTACTTATTTGATTTTTAAATAAAGGATCATGTTTTGGACTGCCAGTTACAAAAATTTCACTTTCTTTAATTCCTTTTTCAATCAAAAATTCTTTTGAAATATTTCCCCAAATAGCTGTTTTAGAATTTGTTGTTGGTAAAATTGGTTGAAATGGAATAAATTTATCATAGTTACTATTTGACATGTTTTGAGCATGTTGAATAAAAATTACTGGAATGTTTCTTTCATTTGCATTTGCTAAAACTATTCTTTCTTCAAAACCTGAATGCGCCCACTCTAAAATTCCGCTTATGTTTACTTTATCAAAAAGTTGTTTTGATAAGATATATTTTTTTATTATTTCTTTTGTTCTTGTTAAAATCATTTCTATAAAATTATCTTCTATTATATTCCAAAAAGAATGTTTTTCAACTGTAAAAAAATTTTCAAATAATGTTTTATTTTTAAATAGATCATTCAATTTTTTTATTTGTTTTTGTTGTTGATCATTAATTATTGATTTAATTTTTGATGTTTCCAAGTCTTCTAGACGGATTATTTTACAATTTGTTTTTTTTATTATACTAAGGCTTTCTTTATTCCATATAGCAGGACGTCTTTGATTTAATAAAATTACATTTGGAAACATTTTTTTTATTTCCTTAAATAATGCGGAATAAAAAATTGGATTGAAATCTAATAACAGTATAGTTTTTTCTTTTTTACTACTGTTCACATTAAATTTAGTATTAAATAGTTGTGTAACAGATCCTTCTACTATTTTTTTCATAGTTAAATAATTTTTTCTAGAAATTGTAATATTTCTTTTAAATCCAATATTGATTGGTATCTCTATTTTAGAAAATTCTAAATCTGAATCAATTTCTTGACTTTTTGCTTGAATAATTATATTTTGTTTACCAATTAAATTTTTAACAAATTTACTTAATGAACCACAAATAATTTTTTTTGGATTTTCTTTTTCAATTATTCGAATGATTCCTATTATTCTTCTTAAAGTAAATAAAAAATATCTTAGTATTTCTGCTTCTATTAGATGTCCTAAATTAACTTCTTTAAAATCTAATTCTTTATTTTTATTACATACTTTATACCAATTTTTTGTGAAATTTACAGTTAATTCATCTATTAATTCTGGATCAGATTCTTTAAAGTAATTATCTATTGGAAAATTTTCTAATTTTATTTCGTTTAATAATTTTGTTGAATTATAATCAAAGCTTATGATTTTACATTCATTATTTGATTTATCATTTAGAATTGTTTGAATATCCTTTTTACCTTCGATTAAAATAATAGTTTCCATATACCTTCTAATTTATTCAAGGTTTAAAATACTGCTATGATTAATTTTTAATCCATTTAATTATTTCATAATCTTCATTATTGCATCAGCTGCTCTTTCACTAACATTTCCATCAAATTTGTATAGGTGTTTATTTATATAATTTCTAATATTGTTCTCAATGTCTTTTTGACTGATATTGGAAACTGTATCTTGTAATTTACTAATGTCATTTAATTCTATACCTATTCCTTCTTTAAGAAATGGCATTTTTTCTAAAGGATAATCAAACAAATTCACAAAAATTATGGGTTTCTCTAATAATGCGGCTTGTAAAATACTACTAGATTGACCATATGTAATTACAACATCTGATTTATTAATAATTTTAATTAGATCTTCTCTTTGAAAAATTTCAATATTTTTCCCAAATTTTTTGATTAATTTAGTATATTTTTCTAAACTTTCTGAAATTGGATGAATTTTTAATTTAATTTTTGATGACGGAAATTTATTTTGTATTTCTGTGATTGTTTTTTCAATTGTTTCTATCCATTCTTTTTCAGTCCATAAACCATGTTCTACCATTGGAGTTGTAAGCAACAAAAATTCCATATTTGTTTTCCCCAAATTATCATTCTTTTGAATTTCTGAAATTTTTAAATAAACATCATCCATAGTTGGATATCCAATAACTTCAATTTTTGATGAAATTTTTTTATTTTCTAAATGTTTTTTCCATTCCATACTTGTAACCAACACTAGATCACATCCGTATTCTCCCCATGGTTGATAATGTGAAAAAATTGTGTTTATTTCATTGAGAAGAATTTTAATTAATGAAAAAATATTTTTACCTGTTTTTCTATATGTTGAGAGCATTAACATAATTTTATTTGCTATGTCTCCTATTCTATTTTTGTTAGTATCCATTTTTCCTTTAATCATTGAAAAATCCATTTTGTCTAAATAATCTCTTGATGTTGGAACTGATAATAATAAAACAATTGGAATTTTTCTATATTTAGCAGCAATTATGAATGATCTAATAAAAAAATCGTAATCATTCCCAATTAAAATTAAATCTGGTTTTTCATTATCTAATATGCTGACTAAATCATTGGTTTCATATTCTTCAATTTCTTTATAATTAAATTTTAATTTTTCAAGTTTTTCAAAATTTTCTAGAGAGGGTTCTATCAATATCCATAATTCTTCAATATCTATTTTTTTACCTAATTTGTTAAGAATATTTTGAAATTGTAAATTTTCCATATTCAATCTAATTTTTCTATCTACTATCATTATTTTCTTTTTATTCAATACTTTCTAACTAGATAATTCCCTATAAAATATTGATATTGATTTTTCAATATTTGTAAGGTTTAATTATTTCATAAAAATATTCTAGATGTATGAAGACAAATTTTAAAAAATCAGAAGACTCTTCTATAAAAAATGAAGTTAAAAAATCCAATGATGATCTTTCTGAGCAAGAATTTGAAGATTTTATGATGAAATCTAATTCAAAAGGTTCTTTCATGGTTTACAGATCTGATAAAAAGGATGATGAACTAGGTATTGATGAATTATAATTTTATCAGTTATTTGGGGTGATTAAAATAACATTGCAAGAATCAATTGAAAAAATTATGAAGAAAACTCAATACGAATCTTTTGATGAATGGGTACAAAATTTTTCAATTAATTTACCAAATATTTGGAAAGAATCATCTGCAAAAGAACTCCATGATTCAACTAATGACAAAAATTCCTCTGCAATTGTTATTGGAAGAGGTCCTGCAATAAACAAACATAATCATTTGAAATTATTATCTGAAAGCAATTATAATGGAAATATTATTTGCTGTGATGGTAAACTTGTGGATGCATTAAAGGCTGGTGTAACTCCTGATAAGTTTCCCAATTTTTTTGTTACAACTATTGATCCTTATCCTGGAATTGTAAAACATTATGATAATCCAATTATTGATGAATATGGTTCAAAAATTAAAGGAATTTTTTCTATTTTAACAAATCCTCAAGCAGTATCACGAGCACGACAATCTGGAATTAAAATTCATTGGTTACATTCTTTATTTGATTATAATGAAGGGAAAAAATCATTTAATCAAATATCTGCTTTAATGATTAGAGCAAAAAACCACAAACATGGGTTACCTGCAATTCAAACCGGTGGTAATGTTGGAACATCATCTTGGTTTGTTGGGTGGAAAATTTTAAAATGTTCAACTGTCTCATTAATTGGAATTAATCACGGTTGGGAAGAAGATGATTCATGGGACACTATTCTTTCTCATGGAAACAATTCTGAAATATCAAAAGGCATTGATCAAAATAGTCCTGTATTTGATA